>OGFG01000220.1_pt1 | contig 70788 bp, 63 predicted proteins | sample 1570761 | NCBI WGS metagenome assembly OGFG01 (sample SAMEA2581938, study PRJEB24529) | metagenome | biome: Human gut stool | place: China | collected 2011
AGTAAAAATGTTTCAGAATCAGGGGATTAACACAACATTTCTTCCATTCTTTCAGGAGAACGGTGAAAAGTGGCTTATGACTACGCCGTATTTTCAGGTGGCTTTAAATCGTGATCTGACGCAGGATGAGACACGCCGGAAGAAAGCAATGAAGGTGTTGAACACAATGCTTTCAGAGGATGCACAGAACCTGATTATCAGTGATGGACAGGATCTGTTAAGCTACAGTCAGAATGTAGAGCTTAAGCTTACGGAATATCTGAAGGATGTGAAACCTGTGATTGAAGAAAACCATATGTATATCCGCATTGCGTCAAATGACTTTTTCGCTGTTTCCAAGGATGTGGTCTCTAAAATGATCTCAGGGGAATACGATGCAAGGCAGGCATACCAGTCATTTAATGCCCGGCTTCTTGAGGAGGAACCCATTTCTGAGAAAGTAATATTGGATTCACAGAAGTCTTATTCCAACCGTTTTCATAGCAACGGCGGGAATGAGGCATATTCGGTTATGGCCAACACCCTGCGCGGCATTTATGGGACGGATGTGCTGATTGCAACTGGAAACAGCTTTACTGGAAACGTGCTGAAGGCCGGCTATACAGGAAAAATGGCGCGCAGCATGATCATGCCAAATAGTCTTTCAGCGTACAGCAGCACGATGAGCGGAGCTGAACTAAAAGAGACAGTCAGAAACTTTATAGAAGGCTATGAGGGAGGTTTTATTCCCTTTAATCGTGGCTCGCTGCCTGTGCTCAGCGGTATTTCTGTAGAAGTCAAAGAAACAGATGATGGTTATACATTGAGCAAAGTTACAAAAGATGGGAAAAAAGTTCAGGACAATGATACCTTCACGGTAACCTGCTTTGCAATACCAAAACACATGAAAGCTTATCCGGCAGATGCGGACGTTGTGTTTGAGGGAGAAGATGCCACTGTGAAAGATACCTGGACAGGATATGTTGCAGATGGTGATGCTGTTCTTGCAGAGCCTGAAGATTACATAACTGTGAGGTGAAAAGTTGGAAAATAAAACTTTCAAACTACTTATTGGTGGCAGTACTGCAGGCAATGCCTGCAGTACGCAGGGAGAGAAGAATGGATATTAAAAATCATAATAAAGACAGAAAGAGACCTGTCATGAGAATACGATTTATGACAGCGGTCTTTACAGCTGTTTTTGCGTGCATTGTTTTGCTGGTTTTCCAATATTTTGGATTTATATCGAAAACTGTTTATGAGGAGAGTGTCTCTCATCTGGCGGAGGTTTTTCATCAGTCTGATAAGATGTTGACAGAACTGACAAATAAGAATCTGACTTATCTTCATATGTGGGGGGAGAATCTGCAGAACACCTCAAATGAAGATGAAATTCGTGATTGTATAAAGAAGGCGCAGGAAAATGCAGGCTTTGTAGAATTTTTTTTCCTGTCAGCTGATGGGAACTATAAGGCCGTAACAGGCAAAACCGGGTATCTTGGATTACAGGAGAATATGGGAGAGGAGATCCGGCAGGGAAATGATGTTATTGCGAATGCAGCAGTTCCCGGAAAACCCCAGATGCTTGTTTTTGCCACTCCCAAGGCTCATGGAATTTATCAGGGCTTTGAATATGATGCGATTGCTATTGCCTATGAAAACTCTGATATCGTAAATGTACTGGATATTTCTGCTTTCAATGAAAATGCCCAGAGCTTTGTTGTTCATCCGGATGGTCGTGTTGTGGTGAATCATTCTTCTGCGTCATGGGGGAAAGTGTATAATTTCTTCGGGGTTCTAAGAGAACATTCTGATATGCCTGAAAAAGAGATCAATGAGCTCTCGGAGAAGTTTAAAGCAGGACGTACCGATGCGATGCTTCTAAACCTGGATGGAATGAGCTACTATCTGGTCTATGAAAAATCGGATATACAGGACTGGATGTTCTTAGGACTTGTACAGGCGGATATCGTCAATGCCAGTATGAACAATTTGCAGCGCAGTACGATGTTTCTTGTCAGTGCGGTTTTCTTCTGTATTGCTGCATGCCTTATAAGCATTGTTATTCAAAAAAACAGGACAAACCTCAGGAAAAAAGATACGGAGATTCTGTACCGGGATGAGCTGTTTCAAAAGCTTTCGATGAATGTGGATGACGTTTTCCTGATGCTGGATGCAAAAACATACCAGGCAGATTACGTCAGTCCGAATGTGGAAAAACTGCTGGGCATTACAGTAGAACAGATTCGAAAAGATATATGTATTCTGGAAAAACTGTATCCGGCAGAGCATGAAGATCCGGAAAAAAATTATCTGGAAGAAATCCGGGTTCATGAACAGAGAGAATGGGATTTTGAATATGTTCATCTGAAAACAGGGGAAAAACGCTGGTTTCATAATATTGCGATGGGAAGTGAATTAAACGGGAAAAAGAAATATATTCTGGTTATGTCAGATCGTACTTCTGACTGGAAAATGAACCAGGCACTTTCTGAGGCAGTACGTGCGGCGGAGACAGCAAACAATGCAAAGAGTACTTTTCTTTCCAACATGTCTCACGATATCAGGACACCAATGAATGCAATCATTGGTTTTACCACACTGGCAGTAAGCAATATTGATGATAAAAAATTGGTTCGGGATTATCTAGGTAAGATTCTTTTTTCAAGCAACCATCTGCTCTCACTTATCAATGATATACTGGACATGAGCCGGATTGAGAGTGGAAAGCTCAATTTGGAAGAAACGGAGGTCAGTCTGTCGGAGGTGCTTCATGACCTAAAGACGATAATCAGTGGGCAGATTCATGCGAAGCAGCTGGAACTTTATATGGATGCAATGGATGTTACGAATGAGGATGTCTATTGTGACAAGACGAGACTGAACCAGGTGCTGCTGAACCTCTTATCAAATGCTGTTAAGTTTACGCCTGCTGGTGGAACCATTTCTGTCAGGATCAGACAGTGTCCCGGAATGCAGAAATGCAGTGAACTGTATGAGATCCGGGTAAAGGATACCGGAATCGGCATGAGTCAGGAATTTGTACAGAAGATATTTTCTCCTTTTGAGAGAGAGAGGACTTCCACGGTCAGCAGGACACATGGTACAGGGCTTGGCATGGCCATTACCAAGAATATTGTAGATATGATGGGCGGTACCATTGAGGTTAACACAGTGCAGGGAAAAGGAACCGAATTTATAGTCTGTCTTCCACTTCGGATTCAGCCAAAGCAACACACTATAGAGAAGATTGCAGAGCTGGAAGGTCTTAAGGCATTGGTTGTAGATGACGATTTTAATACCTGTGACAGTGTGACAAAGATGCTTGTAAAGGTAGGGATGCGTTCGGAGTGGACACTTTCCGGTAAGGAAGCTGTTCTCCGTGCACGGCAGTCTATGGAGCTTGGCGACGCATTCAATGCTTATATCGTTGACTGGTGTCTGCCGGATATGAATGGTATTGAGGTCACACGCCAGATCCGTAGTCTTGGTGACGATACGCCAATTATTATCATGACTGCTTATGACTGGTCGGATATTGAAGCGGAAGCCAGAGCTGCAGGGGTGACTGCATTCTGTGCGAAACCTCTGTTTATGTCAGATATCAGAGAGACTTTGATGGATGCTATCGGACAAAAACAGACCGGAACAGGGAAACTGATTCTTCCGGCAGAGGACTCAGATTTCAAAGGCAGGTGTATACTGCTGGTGGAGGATAATGAACTGAACAGCGAAATCGCAGTGGAGATTCTTAATGCGTATGGCTTTAAAGTTGATACTGCAGAAAATGGAGCTGAGGCGGTGGAGAAGGTTAAGAATTCGACACCGGGTGATTATGATCTGGTACTGATGGATGTTCAGATGCCGGTAATGAACGGATATGAGGCCACGAAACGGATCCGAGCGCTGGATGATCCGGCACTGGCTGGTATTACCATACTTGCCATGACTGCCAATGCCTTTGATGAAGACAGAAAGAAAGCACTAGAATACGGTATGGATGGCTTCTTATCCAAACCGATTGTTATAGAAGAGCTGATTGGTACGCTGCGTAATAATCTGGTATAAGTGGAACTTAGGAGAGGGCTTTGCTTTAAAAGGAAAGAATATGAATATAGAAAGGAATAAATACAGATGACAGTACAAGAATGTTACAAGAGGATGGAAGCCGATTTCGAAGGAGTATTAGGCAGAATGGGGAGTGAAGCAATGGTGAAGCGATTCGCCCTGAAATTCCTTGATGATCCCAGCTATGGGAATCTGGTAAAGGCAGTGGAAGAGCAGAATGCAGAGGAAGCTTTCCGTGCGGCTCACACATTAAAGGGAATCTGCCTGAATCTGGGACTGGTCAGACTTTACAAAGTAAGTGCGTGCCTTACGGAGAGACTTCGTGGAGGAGAGTTTAACGGATATGAAGACGCTTATGAGAAAGTGCAGCAGGAGTATCAGAATACCATAAATGCAATCCGGACTATAGCAGAATAGACCCGGAGACAGGAACAGACTTATGAGAGGACAAGGATTATGCAGAAACGGAAATATTGGATAAAATGCGGTATTCCACAGATCAATTACAGGAAATAGAGGAGGGTAAGGAGAAAGGGCTGAAGGTCTCCTGTTATCAGAACCGGTATTTTCGTAGGACGTGAAGAAATGCCTATGCAGTGAACAGGGATATATTGAAGGAAATACTAAAGGATACCTACGACATATTGGAAGCGGAAGATGCTAAATCGGCTATGGAAATCCTGGATGCTGAGAATAGTGAGGTTTCGGAAATTCTGCTGGATTTGGTCATGTCGGTGATGGATGGCTTTCAGGTGCTGGAAGAACTGAATATGGAATGTAAGAGTGAAAGCGGATTGTGGGTATCATTGAATATGTGTTATAATAAAAGTATTGATATGGTGTTTTGGAGTGGCATAGTTACAATCAGGAAAAGAGGAGACAAAGCATGGATACTTTCTTTCTAAATGAATTAAAAATGTGTTGCGCTGAGATTAATAGTGACAGAGAGAATGAGGATGGGATTTCAAGAGTGGTTGATGCCTGCAAGAGAGCAATATCATTTTCTGAGATGGTAGTGAACGAAGGAATGATTGCGCTTGATGCCGCTTGTGATGATTTAGATGAAGATGATATAACACAGAAGTTCCTGCACATAGAAGTCCAGCTGATTATGGATGGCACAGCGCCACAAGACTTGAGCGAGATGAGCATGAATATGCTTGCTGCCAATGATTATTCGTCGTATGAGCGTCTGATTGTGCTTATATACAGTAAGACAATAGAGCTGATTGTTAAGGGCACTGATCCATTTGAAGTAAAAGAATATATACAGTCACTTCTGCCATTTTTTATTAATGAAAGGCTTCTTAAAAGCTTAACAGAAGACAGGCAGGCAAAACAGTTAGAGAACGATGAGAAGAATGATAAGCTAATCAGGGCATTGTGTCAGGATGATAAGAAGATTGATGAGAGAGACTATTCTATTATTAACCAGACAGCGCTTACTCTTTTAGAAATGTCGGATACAGAGCTGCAGACTATTCTTAGGAATACGGATAACCATGACATAGAGATGGCTATGAAGGAGCTTCCGGGAATGGCAAGGGCTCATATTTTTGAAAATGTCTCTGTAAGGCTTGGAAGAATGATAGCGGAAGATATAGTTAAGATGGGGAAGGTGCCATTGGGCGAGGTTGAAAAGGCGTGTGTTGCTATAATGAAGAAGGTGATTAAGCTTGAAGCGGACGGCGAGCTTGAATATCACAATCTTACTGTCTTAAAGTTCGTGCTTGGTGTGTATGACATGTCAAATACAAGACAGTAAGCCTGGAGAATTCAAATGCAGCTTATTTGGACATTGTTTCATATAAGCTGCATTTTTGCTGTTAGAATGATAAAAATACGAGTTTTTTATAAAAAAAGCTTGACCTTCCCCTTTATGGAAGCTGTATAAAGGGCATGTCAGGCGGATTTGTCCGGTATGAGGTAATCAAAATTACAGAAGCTTTGGTATCATTTGAACGCAGAATAAGCAATCTCCCACTTCAAGTATGTAGAGCACTAAGCGGTGGGTAAGGGGGATGCTTATGTCAGTGGGAGTTAAAAGCTCCCACTGACAGTTCGCAAAGCGACTGCGTTCATGAGCAAGTAGCGAAAGCGGATTGCGAATGTCCGCTTTACTATGGAGATGTATCAAAGCAAATTAAAAAATCTGTGTACAAAGGAGAGTACTTATGAAAATCAAGCAGGTTGAGGAGCTTGTCGGAATAACCAGCAAGAATATCCGTTTTTATGAAAATCAGGGTTTGCTCACACCTGAGCGCGCGGAAAATGGATATAGGGAATATCATCAGAAGAATATTGATGAGCTGAAAAAAATCAAGCTGTTTCGCAAGCTTGGCATATCTGTTGAGGAGATTAAGGCTGTGCTTGGTGGAAATAAGAAGCTTGGCGATTGTCTTGAAAGACATGTGGATGTTCTGAATAAAGAACGTGAAAATCTTGACAATATGCAGAAGCTTTCCATGGCAATTCTTCAGAGTAATGCGGATGTAGATAATCTGAATACGGATGAATGGCTTGATGAGATGGAAAAAATGGAGAAGGAAGGAGCAGGTTTTGTGGATTTGAGCAAAATCGACATTCACATGAAGAAAAAAATGGGTGCCTTGATTGGCGGAGCGGCTGTGATTATTTTCATGTTAGCATTGACAGGCTTTTTTTTGTGGGCAGGCAGCAAGGAGCAGATACCGGCAGGTATATTTATACTGTTTATAGCGATACCGGTTGTTGTGATTGTGTGTGTTATTGTAGCGATAAGAAGCAGAATAAAGGAAATCGAAGGAGGAGAAGAAGATGAAGCTGCTAAGTATTGAATATATTCCAGGTAAGGAGATTGAAGCGTTAGGAATGGTGAAGGGAACCGTAGTACAGACTAAGAATATAGGCCGTGATTTTATGGCAGGCATGAAAACTCTGGTTGGCGGAGAGATTGTAGGCTACACTGAGATGTTAAATGAGGCACGCCAGATAGCAGTCAAGAGAATGGTGGATGAAGCGAAGGAGTTAGGTGCGGATGCTATTGTCGGTGTCATGTATGGTTCCTCGCAGGTTATGTCGGGTGCTGCAGAGGTCATTGCATATGGCACTGCAGTAAAGATTGTTGGCGACAGATAAACCCGTCATAGTTGACAAAGTACTGTAACTTAGGCAAGAGTTGCGTAAATGCAACTCTTGTTTTCTTTACTTTTTGCCACCTGTAAGTATAATTGTGATTATAAATTCAACTAGGAGGTACGTGAATTGATAGGTGACAATATTAAGTTTTACAGAAAGAAGAACCAGCTTACTCAGGATGACATTGCAAAGGATTGCTCTGTCACAAGGCAGGCTGTATCTAAATGGGAGAATGGAAAGACGCAGCCTGATATACAGACCTTGTCAATGCTTGCAAATGTGCTTGAAGTCTCAGAGGAGGATATCATATATGGACCATCGGCTTCTGAGAAGAAGGTTATAACTAAGCTTAAGGAGAATACGACTGTCGAGAAGAGTGTCGATATTGGAGCTGCTGTAGGTACTTCTTTGGCAGTTGTGTTATCATATCTTAAGTGGAAATCCATTGGCTGGGCGATTGTGCATGGATGCCTTGGGTGGGTTTACATTATATATTATGCAATCAGATATCATGCGTAATAATGCAGACAGAGTATATATAAAATATAATAGCCGCTTAATCTGTTCTGGTATTTAACAGGTTAAGCGGCTGATTTGTCAAGCCTGCACAATAAGTATATATGGTTGAAATAAGCTTATATATTTAGTGGAACTTATTTAGTATAACTGCCTGTAAATTTTTTCAACATTTACATAGCAGGGTTTACATGTATCATGATATGTTTAACTTTAGGAAATGTCTTTTCAATATTATTGTGTACCGCCTCTGCTATCTCATGTGCATATTTTAGGGTGTATGATGCATCAACACGTATTTCCACGTCAACATATATCTTATTTCCGAATATACGAGTGTGTAATAGGTCAACACCGAGTACATTGTCGTTTTGCATAACACAGTCATAAATCTGTTTTTCGGTTGTATCATCGCAGGAACGGTCTACCATTTTGTCGATGGCATCTTTGAAGATATCATATGCAGCCTTTATGATAAATATGAATATGACAAGGCTGGCGATAGAGTCCATTATCGGAAGTCCGAGTCTTGCTCCGGCGATACCTATAAGAGCTCCTATTGAGGAGAAGGCATCGGAGCGGTGGTGCCATGCATCAGCCATCAGGGCACTTGAATCTATCTTCTTTGCGTAGTATCTGGTATACCAGTACATTCCTTCCTTACATAGAATCGATAGAATTGCGGCTGCAAGTGCGAGTATTCCGGGAACCTGCAGCTCCTTGTAATTGCCGCTTACTATGTTCTTAAATGCACTTGAACCGATTCCAAGACCGGTGACAAAAAGAACTATGGCAAGAACTATGGCAGCGACACATTCAAGGCGTTCATGTCCATATGGATGTTCCTTGTCAGGCTTTCTTGATGCAAGCTTTATGCCTATGATGACAATAAATGTGCTGAACACATCTGATGCGGAATGTATTGCATCACTTATCATAGCATTAGAGTGAGCTATAATTCCGGCGAGAAGCTTGATTAACGACAATAGTATATTGCCGATAATGGTAATTAGTGAAACTTTGTTTGCCACCTGTTCAAATTCATTGCTGCAGGCGGTGCATTCATTGGTCAGAGTTTTGTTTTCATTCATAGCAGTCCTCATTTCTGAGCGTCCATACGCTCCGGGAAATGCCTTAAATGCCATTTTTCTGTGTTGGCAGAAAAACGCACCTATCGGCGGTCTCATAAAACTTAGATACCTCTATGACACTTATATTTCGTGGGGATTATAATGAGATGTTCTGTAAAAAAGTATAAAAAAACACCCACGAATCAGTATTAGCAACTACTGTCCCGTGGATGAAAGATTCCACTGTCACTTGTGTGACCCGACTCCATGACTTGCTGTCACGGTCTGCTCAGTTTGTACTGTAGATTTTTATGCAGTGCAAAGAGTTACTATATACTATCATATGCATTGTTTCTTGTCAAGTTCAGCATTTAATATAAATCTGTAAATTTTGTACATCTTGATTAATGCTATTTTCTATGCTATGCTTATTAGGAATTTTTGAGATAAACAGGTATAATAAAATATATTTTACAGGAGAAATTGTGATGGGTGAGATTGTTGAACCAAGAACCTTATCCGGATTCATGGAGCTGCTTCCTAAGGATCAGGTTATATTTGAAAAGATTAAATCAGAGATGGAAAAGGTTTATCAGAAATATGGTTTCTATCCGATTGACACACCGATATTAGAGGACAGCAGAATCCTCCTTGCCAAAGCAGGCGGTGAGACTGAAAAGCAGGTGTATAGATTCAATAAAGGCGATTCAGACATTACTATGCGATTCGACCTTACTGTGCCGCTTGCAAAATACGTTGCCAAGAATTACGGAGAACTTACATTTCCGTTCAGAAGATATCAGATTGGCAAGGTTTACCGCGGTGAGAGAGCACAGAAGGGAAGATTCAGAGAGTTCTATCAGGCTGATATAGATATTATAGGGGACGGAAAGCTGAGCATAGTCAATGATGCCGAGATTCCGAGCATAATTTACAATCTGTTCAAGAATTTAGGAATTGATAACTTTGTAATCAGAATTAATAACCGCAAAGTGTTAAACGGACTTTTTGACAATTTCGGTGTTAAGGACAGTGCGGTTGAAATCCTAAGAACCATTGACAAGATTGATAAGATTGGCAGAGATAATGTAGCAAAGGAACTTGTGGAGCTTAACGTGCCGGAAGCGACAGTCAATGAGCTTCTTGATATCCTTACCTTTGACGGAAGTAATGAAGAGAAGGTTGAAAAGCTTAATAGCTTTGCGGGCTGTAATGAAATATTTGATGCCGGACTTTTAGAGCTTACGACTGTAATCAATTATATTGCCGGCTTTGGTGTTCCTTCGGATTACTATAAGATTGACTTGTCGATTGCGAGAGGTCTTGATTACTATACCGGAACAGTGTATGAGACATTTATAAAGGGACATCCTGAGTATGGCAGTGTATGCAGCGGCGGACGTTATGACAACCTTGCTGAGTATTATACGAAGAAATCACTTCCGGGTGTCGGAATTTCAATCGGTCTTACAAGACTTTTCTATGTTCTTTGTGAGAATGAATTCCTTAACAGGGAGATTGAATGTCCGATAGATGCACTTGTTGTTCCGATGACAGATGACATGACATATGCTGTAAAGACGGCTACAGCGTTAAGAGCGGCAGACATTAACACACAGATTTATCTTGAGGAAGGCAAGTTTAAGAAGAAGCTGACATATGGAAGCAGGCTTACAATTCCATTCTGCATAATCCTAGGCTCTGATGAGATTGACGCTAATCAGGTTACGATAAAGAATATGAATACAGGCGAGCAGAAGACAACTGATTTGCAGGATGCAATTTCCATTATCAATAGTCAGAAAGAGCTTCTTAAAAAAGTTCAGTATGTTAAAATGAACTAATGTTCATGTCAGACCTGTCAACAGAGTAATTCAAAAGAATTGATTTGTTGGCGGGTCTTTATATATTGTGGAGAACCGGTTAAAATGAAAAAATATATTGCATTCATTTTTATATTATTGGCTGTATTGTCCGTTGCAGGCTGTAATCGTGAAAAAAATATTTCTGATTCGGTGAAGCAGGCACCAATTATTGTTATAGGAAGTGATAGTTTTGAGCCATATATATATCTTAATGATAATGGAGAGTTTGAAGGAATAGATGTGGAGCTTGCAACGCAGGCATTTCACCGCATGGGATATGAACCTGAATTCAAGCTTATAGTGTGGGAAAATAAGAAGGACTACCTTGAAGATGGGGAGATTGACTGTCTGTGGGGGTGCTTTAGCATGGATGGCAGGGAGGATGAGTATCAGTGGGCAGGTCCGTATCTGTATAGCAGGCAGAGCGTAGCTGTACGCATGGACAGCAATATATGGGAAATAGCCGATTTGAAGGACAGGGTGGTGGCAGTTCAGGAGACATCAAAGGCGGAGGAATATTTTCTGCATTCAACAGGAAATGTCCCTGATGTAAGGAAGGTATACTGCTTCTCCGGCATGGATGAAGTGTTTGCTGCGCTTAGAAAGAATTATGTTGATGCTATATGCGGTCATGAGAGTGCATTGCTGTCGTTTATCGATACGGCACCGGATGAGTACAGGCTTCTCGCTGACAGCCTGTTTTCGACAAAGCTTGGTGTGGCATTTGCAGATGAATATGACAGTGGCTTTGTGTCATTGCTTGAAGAGACGCTAAGTGGGATGTTATCAGACGGAACGACAGAAGAAATTGTGGAGAAATATGGACTGGATGCGAAGCGGTATCTTAGGAGGGGGGAATGACATGTGAGCGGGAAATGGAAAAAAAGAAGAGTAATACTGCTTACTGTGGCAATACTGCTTCTTGGCATGGCTGTTATACATGTCACGTCCGTATATAATGGACTTGCAAAGGCGGAGAGACTTAAAGAAAGAACAACGGAGTATGTAATAGAAAAGCTTGAGACATATGACAATTATAGAGCGAATGACAGAACAAAGAGTCTTGTGCGGCTGTTAGATAAAACATTGGGAATTATACATAATTTGGAATATGAAAAAGACTTTGATATTCGAAGCCTGGAGGCATATGTATATGAACAGCATCTGTCTGGAATTGTAGTTCTTGATGGCGATATGAATGTTGTCATACAGGCGGTGACTGACAATGCTTCAGATATTGGATGGGATAGTCTGGTACAAGCTAGAAGTGTTGCTGAGGTGATTGAATGCAATAAGAAAGTGTATATGACAAGGACGAATGTTTTAAACAGTCAATATGATATTGCCGTTGCGGCAAGAAATGACATGCCGGGAGCAGTGATTTCTTATAGTATTAAGGATACAGTGATGGAAGGAGTTAATGATATCACGTTAGACAGCATATTTGAGAATATGCAGGTTGAAAGCGAGGGACTCATTGTTATTGCAGAGGGAGATAAGATAGTTGCGTCTAACAGTCCGGATGCATATCTGCTCACACAGGAGCAGTGGGAAGCTGTATGCCGTGGTGGAAAGCATATAAAAGGAAGCTTTGACAGAGTAAAATATGATGGAAGAAGCTGGTATGCTGCCGAGACGAATTATAAGAGCTATACGATACACACATTTTACTCCGTTTTTGAGATATACAGAGTGTATTGTGTTATTGAAGCAGCCTTTATATTGATTTATATTATAGTATGTGCTCTTTTATGGGGACTTCACAACAATGCAGAGAAAAAGAATTATTATAACGAGAGAAAACGCCAGCTTGAATTGCAGAATGCCCTTGAGCAGGCTGAGCGCGCAACCGCCGCAAAGAGCACATTTCTCTCTAACATGAGCCATGATATCCGTACACCGATGAATGCGATAACAGGATTTACAAGGCTTCTAAGAGAACAGATAGACGACAAGGAAAAGGCTCTCGATTATCTTGATAAGATAGATGATTCAAGCCGGTATCTGTTAGAGATTCTTAACAACATACTTGATATTGCTAAAATCGAGAGCGGAAAAACAACGCTTGAGGAGTCAGTAGTATGTGTGGATGATAAATGCAGGGAGATATATAATGTCTTTGAAAACGAGATGAAAGAAAAGGCATTGGAATTTTTACTGAGCGTGGATGTACAGCATCACTATGTAAGCTGCGATATATTAAAGGTTAAGCAGATAATATTCAATCTGCTGAGCAATGCATACAAGTATACCGCACCCGGGGGAAGAGTTGCATTCAGTGTGAGAGAGCTTGAATGTGACAGGGATGGGTATGGTATCTATGAGACATGCATTGAAGATAATGGAATAGGAATGTCAAAGGAGTTCATCTCGCATATATTTGAAGAGTTTGCAAGAGAGAGGACATCCACAGAGAGTAAACAGCCGGGTACAGGACTTGGGATGGCTATAGCAGGTCAGCTTGCTAAAATTATGGGAGGAAGCATAAGGGTTGAGAGTGAGTCAGGAAGGGGCAGCAGATTTACACTTAATCTGACACATAAGCTTACCGATGCACCACAAAAAGCTGAAATCAGCGATGAACAGAATGTTGAGAGCAAAGTATTTTCCGGCAGGAGAATCCTTCTTGCTGAAGATAATGATATGAATGCTGAGATAACAGTGGAAATTCTTAATTATAACGGTATTCAGGTTGACAGGGCAAGAGATGGCAGTGAGTGCGTAAGTATGCTTGAACAGTCCGAGAATGGGTATTACAGCCTTATTCTCATGGACATCCAGATGCCTAAGATGAATGGCTACGAAGCTGCAAGATGTATCAGGAAAATTGATAATCGCACGAAGGCAGATATACCTATAATAGCAATGACAGCAAATGCATTTGATGATGACAAAAAGGAAGCACTACAGGCAGGAATGAACGATCATCTGTCAAAGCCTATTGAATTCGAGAATATGTTACAGCTTGTAAAGAAATTTATAAAATAAAAGATAAAACCTATTACCGTACAGAGATGCGAAGCATCGATTTATATGGAAAAGAAGAAAAAGCGGATTACGGATATCATTGACAAAACAAGGAGGCATATAAGTGACATGTTTTTTATAAAGTCGGGATATGAGAAGGAACTTGACAGAATTATTACAGATATTGACATGAATATGAACAATAACTACAAAGACAATGCACAGTCTGACCTGCAAAGATTTGAAAACAGACTTGATGAAATGCTTGCACAAGGATTTTTAAAAGAAAAGCAGGAAAGATATTATAAGCAGAAGTTAAATCAATACAAAGAAGAGCTTAAAGGATACACGCATAAAGACCAGCTTAAAAACTGGGGTTAAAAAGAAAGAGAGAAGAAGAATGAACAATTTGGAGAACGTAACAGACAATAAGAAGGATTTTTTACAAAAGACATGGGTTGTATGTGTGCTTGCACTTGTATGTACATTCCTTTGGGGCAGCGCTTCGCCATGCATCAAGCTTGGATATGCATATTTTCAGATACCGTCCGATGAGACATGGACGCAGGTATTGTTTGCCGGAATGAGATTCGTTTTAGCAGGTGTGCTTACAATACTTATAGGAAGTGCGATAAGCCGCAAGCCGCTGCTTCCGTCAAAAAGCTCGGCTTTTAATATTGTAAAGCTTGCGCTTTTTCAGACAATACTTCAGTACATATTTTTCTATATGGGACTTGCACATAATAGTGGAGTAAAAGCGTCCATTATTAACGGTTCAAACACATTCCTGTGCATACTTGTGGCAGGGCTTGTATTTCGTCAGGAAAAGCTGACATTTAAAAAGCTGGCAGGATGTATCATTGGCTTTGCGGGAGTAATCGTTGTGACAATGAACGGACAGAAGATAGATATGAATCTGAGCCTTAGCGGGGAGGGCAGCCTGTTTCTGGCGGCTTTATCATATGCTTTTTCTTCAAGCCTTATCAAGATATATTCTAAGAAAGACAATCCGGTTATGTTAAGCGGATATCAGTTCATTTTTGGCGGAATAGTCATGGTTATACTTGGATTTGCCATGGGAGGAAGGATAACTCATGTTTCTGTCAGTGCACTTCTTATGCTATTTTATCTTGCATGCATATCTGCTGTTGCTTACTCACTCTGGGGAATACTTCTTAAGCATAATCCGGTGTCTAAGGTTGCAATCTTTGGCTTCACTAATCCGGTATTCGGAGTCCTGCTCTCAGCATGGTGGCTTGGAGAGGGCGGAAAGGAGCTTGGAGTTAAGGCTGTCATCGCTCTTTTACTTGTATGTATAGGAATATGCATAGTAAATATCAATCCGGGAAGCAATAAGAAACAGGTAAATTAGTGTATATACAATTTTCATAAAGAATTGACTTTATCGGCTATTAATGTTAAAATTTGTAAAAAAGTATTTATAATTTACAAGGAGGTTCATATGGGATTTTTAGATAACATCGGAAAGACAATGTCAAAGGCAGGTCAGACTATTGCACAGAAGAGCAAGGACGTTGTAGACACAGCGAAGCTTAATTCAGCTATAAGTGATGAGCAGAAGAAGATAACTACTGCTTATGAGCAGATTGGTAAGCTTTATGTAGAGCGTCACAGTGATTCTCCGGAGCCGGATTTTGTTGAATATCTTGACGCAATCAAGGCATCGGAGGCTGCCATTGAAGAGTGCCAGCAGAAGCTTAAGGATCTTAAGGGAGTGACATTGTGTCCTGCATGTGGAGCGGAGGTTAACGCAGATTCAATGTTCTGCCCTAGCTGTGGTAACAGAATGCACACAGAGCAGCCAAAGCTTCAGGAGCCTACATGCCCTAACTGCGGAGCAGTTCTCACACCGGGAAGCAAGTTCTGTACATCATGCGGAGTTGCTGTTGAAGAGCAGTCAGCTAAGCCTCAGGATGACAGCACACAGAATTAATTCATTTCACATGCTTTGTGAGACTTGTAGTATATACATAATAATGATTAATTGCAGGACCGCCATCTGGCGGTCTTGTTTGCATTAGTAGATGAGAATGCCATGTCTTGAAATGGAAATTTTTATGTGATAAAATCGATATACTTATAAAATTCGAATGATATGCTATGTGATTGAGGTAGAGTAATGAATGTTTTGGGTGTGAGAGAATACGAGCGTGAGAAGCTTGAAAAAGAGCTTGAGAATGTTGTTGAAAAGCCTCTTATTATGGTGATCGCACCATCAGGTTACGGAAAATCGACTCTGGTGAGACAATTTTTTTCAAAACATGACAGGCTGTTAAATTTATGGAGAGCGGAGGAGCTTGATCATCTTGTACAGAACTTCAAGCTGTACGCAGATACAAAATAATAATTGTAGGTATGCCGGTCTTTAAAGGTCAGATTCAGATAGTCTGACTTTTAAAGACCGTTTTTTTGTTATGTAAAGCGGCCATGCCGATATTGACAAAGCACGCTTTAAAGTGATATAGTGATAAAGATATATAACCTGTAGAGGGAGGAAGAATTATGAGCGAAGAAAAGAACATTCCTTATAAGATTTATCTTGAAGAGAGCGAGATGCCTAAGCAGTGGTATAATGTTCGTGCGGATATGAAGATTAAGCCGGCACCGCTTTTAAATCCTGCTACTTTAGAGCCGATGGGATATGAGGACTTAAGGCCTGTATTCTGTGATGAGCTTATAAAGCAGGAGTTGGACAATGACAATGCATATATTGATATTCCGCAGGAAATACTTGACTTTTATAAGATGTACAGACCGTCACCTCTTGTAAGAGCATATTGTCTTGAAAAGGCACTTGGCACCCCGGCGAAGATTTATTATAAATTTGAAGGAAATAATACCAGCGGAAGCCATAAGCTCAACTCTGCCATAGCGCAGGCATATTATGCTAAGAAGCAGGGGCTTAAGGGTGTCACAACGGAGACAGGTGCAGGACAGTGGGGAACTGCACTGTCGATGGCGAGTGCTTACCTCGGACTTGACTGCAAGGTTTTCATGGTCAAGGTTTCGTATGAGCAGAAGCCTTTCAGACGTGAGGTTATGAGAACCTATGGAGCGAGTGTCACTCCTTCTCCTTCTGAGACTACGGAAGTAGGAAGAAAGATTCTTGCCGCACATCCTGGTACCACAGGAAGCCTTGGCTGTGCGATATCGGAGGCTGTTGAAACTGCAACGCATACACCGGGGTACAGATATGTCCTAGGAAGCGTGTTGAATCAGGTACTTCTTCATCAGTCAGTTATAGGACTTGAGGCAAAGACTGCACTTGAAAAGTACGGTGTCAAGCCGGATATTATCATAGGCTGTGCCGGTGGCGGCTCCAATCTTGGAGGACTTATCTCACCATTTATGGGTGAAAAACTTAGAGGCGAAAAGGATTACCGCTTTATAGCAGTTGAGCCTGCAAGCTGTCCAAGCCTTACAAGAGGCAGATTTGCCTATGATTTCTGTGACACCGGCATGGTGTGTCCTCTTGCTAAGATGTACACGCTTGGAAGCAATTTCATTCCTTCGGCTAACCATGCGGGAGGTCTTCGCTACCATGGAATGAGTCCTGTTGTATCAGAACTCTATCATCAGGGACTTATGGAAGCTGTTTCGGTTGAGCAGACCAGCGTATTTGCCGCAGCTACACAGTTTGCAAGGGTGGAGGGAATACTCCCGGCACCTGAGAGCAGCCATGCGATAAGGGTTGCGATAGATGAGGCACTTAAGTGCAAGGAGACCGGAGAGGAGAAGACGATACTTTTCGGGCTTACCGGTACAGGTTATTTCGATATGGTGGCATATCAGAAGTACAATGATGGACTTATGACGGATTATATCCCGACAGATGAAGAATTACAGGTTGGATTTGCAGGACTTCCTAAGGTGGATAAGTAATCAGATTTCCGGGCTGTAGGTAATGAGCCTTGCAGGCCTGGTTTGCTGATAATATGATAATCAGATATGTTGTTATAAAGAGTATTATGTGACTGGCGGATCCTGGAGGCGGCTTCGGGATTCGCTTGTTTCGCCTATAAAAATAATATAAGGAGATTGGTGTTTTGGAGAGAGAACGTTTAGGCAGCCGCCTGGGATTTATATTTCTTAGCGCGGGATGTGCAATAGGGTGTGGAAATGTATGGAAGTTTCCGTGGATGGCGGGAAGCAATGGCGGCGGAGCATTCGTGCTTATCTATATAGTATGTCTGCTTATTCTGGGGCTTCCTGCCCTTACAATGGAATTTGCAATAGGCAGAGCCGCACAGGCGAGTCCGGTGAAGATGTACCGGAAGCTGGAAAAAAAGGGACAGAAATGGCATATCCACGGATATTTTGCTCTTGTGGGAAATGTATGCCTGATGGCATTTTACACTGTTGTTACAGGCTGGATGGTATATTATTTCTGGAAATTTTTAACAGGGGATATTGAAGGCCTTGGGTTCGTAAATATGATAACCAATCCGGCTGTCAATGTAGGGTTCCTTGCAATTACGGTTGCAATAGGCTTCTTTGTGCTCACATTTCAGCTTCAGGGCGGTCTTGAGCGCATCACAAAGTACATGATGATGCTCCTGCTTGCGCTCATGCTTGTGCTGGCGGTTGTCAGCGGAATGCAGCCCGGAGCTGTGGAGGGCTACCGCTTTTATCTGGTGCCGGATTTTACTAAAATAGGTGTGGATACCATTGTCGCGGCAATGAATCAGGCATTTTTTACGTTGTCTGTGGGAATGGGGTCCATGGCGATATTCGGAAGCTATATTGATAAAGAAAGAAGCCTGCTCGGTGAAAGTGTGAATGTGATACTGCTCGATTCCTTTGTCGCGATTATGGCGGGGCTTATTATTTTCCCGTCGTGCGCTGCTTACGGAGTTGAGGTAACGGCAGGTCCGGCATTGCTTTTTGACACTATGGCAGCAGTGTTTAAGCATATACAGGGTGGAAGAATCTGGGGAACATTGTTCTTTATGTTTATGACCTTTGCGGCATTTTCGACTGTACTTGCGGTGTGCGAGAATATTCTGGCATGTGTGAGGGAGCTGACAGGCTGGACAAGAAGGAAGGGAAGCCTTGTGTGTGCCGTGGTTGTGTTCACTCTTGCACTTACAACTGCACTAGGCTACAGTGTATTTAAGTTTCAGCCATTTGCCGAGGGAACGGCATGGCTTGATTTCTGGGATTTTCTGGTGAGCAATAACATACTTCCGCTGGGCTCACTGACCATTGCAATATTCTGTACCAATGGACGCATCGGCTGGGGATGGGATAATTTTATGGCAGAGGTCAATGAAGGAAAGGGGTTAAAAATAAAGAACTGGATGCGCCCCGTATTCGGGTATGTTGTACCGGTGTGTATTATAATAATATATATACTTGGAATGATTAATTTTAAATGGAAATAAAAGGAATGCCATGCTGAAAGTGATGAAGTAAGGTGTTGAAAAAAGATGGATTCGGTTTTATAATATGATATGAGGGGGAGAGGTACCTTTGCCCCTCATTATTATATTATTTATGTTATTGGGGTAAAGGGATTCACATGGAAAGTAAAGAGAAGGGCAGCACCTATAGTGAAAAATTAAATTATCTGCTGGGCATTGATAGATACAGCAGGAATCTGGACTATGAGAAGATAGAAGGTGCATGCAGGGATATTCTGGCTGAGGCGGTGCCGGAGGACAGCACGGCATACGGACTGGCATATTTTTATTTAGGTGCAACATATTATGTAAAGAATGATTTTGATAATATGTTTGATATGATGGACAATGCTCTCGTTTATCTGAAACGCTCAAAACAGTGGAGGCTGGAGGCAAGAGCATATAATCTTATGGCGATAATATCAGTAACGCAGGGTAATACGGTCGCGGCATTGGAATATTATATGTTGGGACTTGAGTGCTGTAATGAGCATAACGTAGGTGATGTACAACGAAGTATTGAAATTAATATTGGGTATCTGTATCTTGATACCGGAATGTATAAGGAGGCCAGACAGTACTTCCTGAGCGCATACGCAAGATACATGGCGGCTCCTGAGAATGAGCGCGATATCAGCAGACTGACAATGATCTATACAAATCTGGCAGAAAGCTATATGCTTGAAGGAGATATGGATAATACAGCACAGTATATTGGCAGGATAGAAGCAGAATGTAAGCCGCATTTCGGAGAGATGGATAATATATATGTTGACAGCCTGTGTGCACGTTTTTGTCATCTCATAGGTGATGCAGAAAAAAGAGATATGTACATAGATGACCTTGAGAAAAGACTTGGTGGCAGAGTGCTGATTATTGACATATTTGGTGATCTGTATGAATTCTGCCTTTTGATGCTTGAGCTTGACAGGGATGATATAGTCGTGGAGATCATAAATAAAATAGAGGAGCCGATAAAGAATACCAGAATAGCCAATATTAAGCGGAAATACCTTGAGCTTAAGATCAGGCTGTACCGTAGGAACAACTGTGAACAAAAATGTATTGAGGCAATGAACAGCTTCTTTGACCTGAGCGTTCAGCTTGAGAAGGACAAGCAGAAGATGATAGCCCAATACTGCGTGTAAGGAATTCCCTCGATACGATAAAGGAAAGACAGAAGCAGCTTGAGCTGGAGACACAGAGACTGTCAGAAAAAGCAGAGACAGACCAGCTCACGGGAATTGCCAACAGGTACCGCATGTCGAGATTTACACAGGAGGCATTTGAAAGGTGCAGGGCTGAGCACATACCTTTGTCGTATGAGATACTGGATATAGATTATTTTAAACAGTATAATGATAAATACGGACATCAGGCGGGCGATGAATGTGTGAAGGCGATAGCAGGTCTGCTCGCAGGTATAGAAAATGAGAATATTTTCTGTGCGAGGTATGGCGGTGACGAGTTCGTAATCGTATATGCGGGTGTGGAGGCGAAAGAGGTCAAAGAGACGGCAGAGAGGCTGAGACAGCAGGTTTATGACCTTAATATACAGCAAAATGGTTCAGGTGATTATTCCATTGTCACCATTTCACAGGGAATATGCCATGATATACCCTGCGAGGACTGCAAGGACAGGGATTTCCTTCGTGCTGCGGATGAATATCTGTATGAGGTTAAGAAAAAAGTCAAGAATGCCGTATGCATAGGTAATCTTAAAGGTGAAGAAATACACTATTGAATTAATTGGAGTTTGATAGTATAATTCAGATGATTGTTTAATAATTAACAATTAAATAAGCAGTGCTCACGTTCGGAAATCGGTAGGACGTTTGCAGAACAGGAGGATAATATGATTAACTGGAAGAATCTGGATACACTTAGCTCTTATGGGAATCTGTCTAAGGCGGACAAGGTTAGGCTGTCCGAGGTGATGAGCGCGGACCGCGTGAAGTCATACAGTACACCGATGGCGGAGGGGCTTACATATAATTATGCTGCAAAGCAGGTAGACGATAAGGTGCTTGATGCCCTTGCAAAGCTTGCCAAGGAGGCACAGCTTACAGAAAAGTTTGAGGCTCTCTACAATGGAGAGGTTGTAAATACAGGCGAGAAGAGACTTGTTCTTCATCACATGACGCGCGGGCAGCTCGGTGATGCGGTAAATGCAGATGGCGTTGATAAGAGGAGCTTCTATGTTGAGCAGCAAAACAGAATTGCAGAGTTCGCCAACAAGGTGCATAACGGTGAGATAACCAATGCGGCAGGTGAGAAGTTCACAACGGTAGTTCAGATAGGTATCGGAGGAAGCGATTTAGGACCTCGTGCTATGTATCTTGCACTTGAGAACTGGGCTAAGAAAAATGGTACTTTTAAGATGGATGCTAAGTTCATAAGCAATGTTGACCCTGATGATGCTGCGGCAGTTCTAGCTTCAACAGATGTAGCTCATTCAATCTTTGTGCTTGTATCTAAGTCGGGAACAACGCTTGAGACTCTTACTAACGAGTCGTTTGTAAAGGATGCACTAAAGAAGGCAGGGCTTGACGCATCTAAGCATATGATAGCAGTTACAAGTGAGACTTCACCTCTTGCAAAGAGCGATGATTATCTTGCAGCTTTCTTTATGGATGATTATATAGGTGGACGTTTCTCATCTACATCGGCAGTAGGCGGAGCCGTACTTTCACTTGCATTCGGACCTGATGTGTTCGCACAGTTCCTTGAAGGAGCGGCAGCAGAGGATAAGCTTTCAATGAATTCGGATATATTGGAAAATCCTGAGATGCTTGACGCACTTATAGGAGTATATGAGAGAAATGTATTAGGATATCCGAGCACGGCAGTGCTTCCATATTCTCAGGCACTCAGCCGTTTCCCTGCACATTTACAGCAGCTTGATATGGAATCAAACGGTAAGTCGGTCAACAGATTCGGTGAGTCTGTAGACTATGTGACAGGTCCTGTTATCTTTGGTGAGCCGGGAACTAACGGACAGCATTCCTTCTATCAGCTTCTCCATCAGGGAACCGATATCGTTCCATTACAGTTCATCGGCTTTAAAAACAGCCAGATTGGAACGGATGTTGTGATTCAGGACAGCACAAGCCAGCAGAAGCTCTGTGCAAATGTTGCGGCACAGATTGTAGCTTTTGCCTGCGGCAAGAGTGATGACAACAGAAATAAGAATTTTGAAGGAAATCGTCCTTCAAGCATTATCATCGGTGAGCAGCTCAATCCAAGAGCTCTTGGTGCGCTCCTCGCACACTATGAGAATAAGATTATGTTCCAGGGCTTCTTATGGAATGTCAACAGCTTTGACCAGGAGGGGGTTCAGCTTGGCAAGGTTCTCGCAAAGCGTGTTCTTGCACATGAGACTGACGGAGCACTTAAGGTTTACAGTGATTTGTTAGGTATTTAATGGATAACATATCGGTTTTGCCTATTTTATATAAGCAGGAAGTGAAGGCGGATTGCAAATATAATTGACAGAATTATATATGATATCCATACGGATGGACAGTATATAAAAATGACCGGATATCGTGCAGATGCAGTGCAGGTATCCGGTCATTTTTGTCAATGTGTATTAATCCTCATGTGCACTATCGTAAATCTTCTGTATTTCCTCCGGCAGTCCGTCAGGCAGCATATCCTTTATGTGTTCTTCGTTTCCATCGGTTATTGCCTGTTCATAGTACCAGCACTTGAATTTTAACATGTTAAGTGTATGTTCAAGACGCTTTATCTCATTTTCTACGGATTCACGCTGCTTTTTGAACATCGCAAGGCGTTCGGCGTATGTGTCAGAACCTTTAGAACATAATTCTATGTAACGTCTTATGTTTTTTATTTCCATGCCTGATTTTTTGAGGCATTCTATCAAGCGCAGAGTCTCTATCTCGGTTTCACTGAATTTCCTTATATTGGAAGTGCGTTGCATATTCGGGAAAAGTCCTTCCCTGTCGTAGTAGCGGAGAGTTGAAATAGGGATATTGAACATTTCCGATATCTGACCTATTGTATACATAAAAAACCTCATTTCTGATTAATAATAAAAAATTAAAGTGAATTTATTTTAATAATATTAGTTTGTGTTTGTTATAGGTATTATTTTTTGACAACATTTTTTCCAGGTGTTAATATGTTGTTTAGTGATATGTTATTTCAGCCTGAATATAGAGCATATCATATGAATTTTAGCATACCGGAAAATGTGTGTCAAATTGACAGCTTGAATTTCAAGACTGCGTGTTCGCACATAATGAAAGAGGAGGAATGAAAAATGAAGGTTTACGGTACGCCTATTTGTGTGGATTGTAGGAATTATAAGGCAGTTCAGAAGAAGAGAGGCTTTGAAGCAGAGTATGTTGATATCACGGAGAATACAGCAAACCTTAGGGAGTTTTTGGCTTTGAGGGACAAGGAGCCGGTTTTTGATGAAGTCAAGGCGCACAATGGGATTGGCATTCCGCTTTTTGTCAATGATGACGGAGCTATGACATTTGACATGAATGAAGCTCTTTCATGGATTGGACAGGCACCGGTAAAAGATGACGAGATAGAGGAAAAGGTCATGGCTTGCAGTATAAACGGCTGTAAATAGCACATATAAGAGAAAATTACTGCGCAGCAGCAGCTGTGGGACAGTGGGGTCTGACACCTGTGTCCCACACTGAATGGAGGATATGATGAGTATGAAATACGATTTTGACAGTATAATTGACAGGAATGGCAAGGATGCGATAGCGGTGGATGTCATTCCATTTGAAGGCGCAGAGGTCAAGCCTGAATTTTCTAAGATTCCGATGTGGGTTGCCGATATGAATTTTGCGGTTGTTCCAACGATACAGGAGGAGATTATCGAGAGAACGAAGCATCCGGCTTTTGGATATTTTCTGCCAAGGGATGAATATTATTCTTCGATTATAGGCTGGCAGAATAAGAGGAATGGCGTTGCCGGGCTTACAAAGGATGATATCGGCTATGAAAATGGTGTGCTTGGCTGCGTTGCATCCGCATTGCAGGCTTTCACCGCTCCGGGTGAGGCTGTGCTTCTTCATTCGCCTACTTATATTGGATTTACACATGCGATTGAGGATAATGGACGCAAAATAGTGCTCTCACCGCTTGTTCAGGATGAGAATGGTGTGTGGAGAATGGATTATGATGATATGGACAGAAAGATTAAGGAGAATAATATACATTTCTGCGTGTTCTGTTCACCTCATAATCCTTGTGGACGAGTATGGGAGTTAGCAGAGATTGAGAAAGCGATGGAAGTATACAAAAATAATCAGTGCATCGTTGTCTCGGATGAAATCTGGTCTGATATAATTCTTGAGGGACATAAGCATATCCCGACACAGAGCGTGTCGGAGGACGCGAAAAACAGAACGATAGCTGTATATGCGCCATCTAAGACATTCAATCTTGCGGGACTCATAGGTTCGTATCATATAATATATAATAAATATCTGCGTGACAGAGTGAGAAAACAGTCGGAGCTGTCACATTACAACAGCATGAATGTGCTTTCGATGTATGCGCTTATCGGAGCTTACAGACACGAAGGTTATGAGTGGACGGACGAGTTAAGACATGTTATAACAAGGAATGTCGACTATGCATATGACTTCATCACTAAAAATTTCAAGGGCATAAGTCTTGCAAAGCCGCAGGGTACATATATGCTCTATCTTGACTGCAAAGAGTGGTGTGAAACTCACAATATGACAATGGACGAGCTTATAAAGGCAGGAATTGCGGTTGGAGTTATATGGCAGGACGGCAGACCGTTCCACAATCCTAATGCAATCAGAATGAATCTTGCTGTGCCATATTCGCTTGTGGTTGAAGCGTTTGACAGACTTGACAGATATGTTTTTAACAAATAAAAGATGTCGATACCACATATCGTTTTGACTGTTATAAAATATTTTTTGCATTAATGACATCTGAATAATAATTGGATAACGGTAAATAATAAAGATACGGATTGCCTTTAAACATGAAAAAATCATGTGTGAAGAATTTCTGTATCTTTATTATTTTTTGGAGGAAATTTCATCATGGTATTAAAGGAAAAAGAGCGCATGGTAATTGAAGATTTACAGACACAGGAGAAGTGCTGCGTGGAAAAATATACAATGTATGCGGCACAGGCCAAGGATCCGGAGTTAAAAAAGCTTTTTGAGACACTAAAAGATAAGGAGCAGGAACATTACGATTCACTTACACAGGTATTGTCGGGAACAGTTCCTGAGTGTAATTGCAATGACTCTGATGGACGTGAGTATGAGCCTAAGGCAGCTTATACATCGATGAGCGAATCTGAGGATAAGAAGAATGACGCATTTCTTGCGACAGACTGCATCGGAACGGAGAAGCTTGTATCGGGAACTTATAACAATGAAGTGTTTGCTTTCGGAGACAGCAGCCTTAGAAAACTCTTAGCGGATATTCAGATTGAGGAGCAGAACCACGCAGAGATGCTCTACAAGTATAAGGTTGCAAATGCGATGGCATAAGTTCTATATTCAGAGTGATGATATCAGGTTACTATGAATAGCTATGAAGTGATAGCTTAAAAAAGTAAAAATACCGGACAGATATTCTGATATAAATTATCAAATATTTGTCCGGTTATGCTCTATAAAATATTGTTATTTCTTACATATTCGCCTAATTTTTTGTCACTTGCAAGGATGTGGTTAGAAAGCCATCCGATTAAGAAGTTGATTAGATCAAGCAGATAAGCCTGCTGGTCATTGTCAATCTCATCAAGCTTGTTTAGGTCTATATCGACAAGGCGTTCAATGAATGCAGCATGTGCATGCTTCTGAGCTTCAAGTCCAGGATAGCTGATGCGTTTCATCAGTTCTTCCTCATCGTTAAAATGGAACTCTGTGTAGTCCTTGAGGCTTGCTAAAATTTCCATAATCTTATCATATTTGTCATGGAGAAGCTCTGCATTTATTAAATCGTTGGCTTCTTTTATGATTTCAAATAATCTGCGGTGTTCGTCATCGACAAGCTCTATGCCGGTCTTAAATTTGTCTGTGAAGGCAAATGGGTCTTTAGTTTCCATTTTTCCAATCATCATATCACTGCTTAGAATATGTCTGTAGAGCCAGCGTACAAGATATTTTAAGAGCTCATTGAGGGATTCCTTTGCGGCCTCCGGCGATGAATTGTCAAGCATAAATGAGTTGATTTTCTCGGCAAATGCAGCATGCTCACGCTTTTGAAGCCTAAGCTCAGGGTCATGTATGCTCTCCATATATGCTTCCTCATGGGCAAAGTGGTTAATGGCATAGTCCTTAAGCTTTGCGATAAGGTTCCTATAGATAGCTGTCACATCGGAAACTTCAGAAACCATCGCAATGGATTCGTTAAGAAGTGCGAACAGCTGTCTATGTTCGTTATCTATCTGTTCAATATGTATTAAGCAGTCATCTGTAAATTCGTACATAGAAATTACCCCTTTCGTGAAAAATGAATAATGATTATTGTTTTATTATAGAACCTTTTTGGTTTTTAATCAAGCGGTAATTGTTATATGCGGCATCAGGATAGAGCAGTGGCATAAGAACAGCTAAGCTTATCCAAAAATCCGTGATATGCATAAATATAACATTCTATACACAATTGAGTTTACAGCACATGTTTTGGTATCCAAATCATATGCAATGATATCGATGATGATGAAAACGAGTAAAATGCTAGGAATTACTACTTGAAATTCGCAGCGTAAGGAATTATAGTAATCTATACAGAACAGGGAAGGGATGATTGTTTTGAACGGATTTGAAGAAAAGCTGGAGGAGAAGCTTCAGACCTCAGAGACTTTTTTGTTAAGTTCTATACTCGCATTCTCAGGAGGATTTCAGGATGCATACACCTATAATGTAAGAGATAAGGTCTTTTCCAATGCCCAGACGGGAAATGTAGTGCTGATGAGCCAGCATATCATGATGGGAGATTTTATGTCGGGTACAAAGTATCTGCTTCCTGTGCTCGCGTTTGCTGTAGGGGTGCTTATTGCGGAACAGATTGAGCACAGATATAAGCATTCAAAAAGAATACACTGGAGACAGATTATAGTATTATTTGAAGTATTGCTTCTTTTGATTGTCGGTTTTATGCCGACATCGTTTAATACGGCAGCGACAATCATGGTTTCGCTGGCATGTTCAATGCAGGTTCAGACATTCAGGAAGGTAAATGGCTACAGCTATGCAAGTACAATGTGTATAGGAGATCTTAGAAGCGGTACGGAGAGCCTTTCCGTATACATAAGGGAGAGACAGCCGGGAGCACTGAAAAAGGCATTGCACTACTACGGAATTATACTAATATTTGCGATTGGAGCAGGCATAGGCGGACTGTGTTCAAGTGCAGCCGGTGTGCATTCGATATGGGTTTCCTGCGCACTTCTTCTCATAGTGTGTGTCATGATGATAAAAGAACATAAATAGATGTAACTGTTCGCTGGTAAGCGTTTTTTATTAAGTTTAACTGTTAAAGTCAATCATTAAAATTTGGAGGTAATATGCTTACACAATTTTCAAGAACTGAGCTTCTGCTTGGCAAGGAAGCGATGGAGAAGCTTAAAAATTCCAGGGTTGCGGTATTCGGAATAGGCGGAGTGGGAGGTTATGTCTGTGAAGCGTTAGTCAGAAGCGGCGTTGGCGCTTTTGACCTGATAGATGACGACAAGGTATGCTTAACTAACCTGAACCGTCAGATTATTGCTACAAGAAAGACTGTCGGAAAGTATAAGACGGATGTCATGATGGAGAGGATTTTAGAGATTAACCCTGATGCGGATGTGAGAGTGCACAAGTGCTTTTTTCTGCCGGAGAATGCAGCGGATTTTCCTTTTGAGGAATATGATTACATTGTTGATGCTGTCGACACAGTGACAGCTAAGATAAGCCTTGTCATGAAAGCACAGGAGATGAATATTCCTATTATAAGCTGTATGGGAGCCGGAAATAAGCTTGACGGAAGCCGGTTCCGTGTGGCTGATATATATAAGACGAAGATGTGTCCGCTTGCAAAGGTTATGCGCAGGGAGTTAAAAAAGCGCGGGGTAAAGAAGCTTAAGGTTGTATATTCCGAGGAGCAGCCTACAAGACCAATCGAGGATATGGCGATAAGCTGCAGGACTAACTGCATATGCCCTCCGGGGGCAAAGCACAAATGCACAGAGCGCAGGGATATTCCGGGAAGTGTGGCTTTTGTGCCTTCGGTTGCGGGACTTATAATTGCGGGCGAGGTAGTGAAGGACCTTTGCAGGAAATAAAATTACTTAATAGCTATGCTTTTTACATACGAATTCCGGATTAAAAATGGTGTTGGGGGCCTTATGTGAAAATACACAAAAGAGTGTTTTTCATTACTATTTTTGCCGTCAACACAAGGCGGCGGAATGGAGATTAATATGAACATAGAAGAAGCTTGGGCATTGCTTAAAGAGTACAATAAGGATGAATTTCATCTTGAACATGCACAGATTGTCGGAAAGACGATGAGATATTTTGCACAGAAGCTTGGTTATGGAGATGAAGCAGACTTTTGGGAGATTGTCGGCATACTTCACGACCTTGATTTTGAAATGTATCCGCAGGAGCATTGTATTAAGAGTCAGGAGATTATGCGTGAGAGAGGAATCGATGAGAAAATAATACATGCAACTGCCAGTCACGGATATGAAATAACGGTCGATATCAAGCCGGAGCATGAGATGGAGAAGGTTCTCTATGCGGTTGATGAGCTTACAGGACTTATCGGAGCTGTGGTTATCATGCGTCCATCTAAGAGCGTTCAGGATCTCGAACTTAAGTCGGTTAAGAAAAAATATAAGAGCAAAGGCTTTGCGGCAGGCTGCTCAAGGGAAGTTATAGAAAGAGGAGCAGATATGCTCGGCTGGAGCCTTGATGAGCTTATAGAGCGCACGATAGAGGCGTTGAGAACATTCCGCGATTAGAAAAGGCGTAAACTTTAGGTTCTGTTTTGAGAGTGAAAAGCGCAGGCATAAGCTTGAAATAATATACAGGGGATTGACAGGATGGAGAATAAAAGTATTCTGATAAAAGATACCACAAAAGAGGAGAGAATTGCTCTGATAAAGCAATGGATACCTGATGATGACGGTCTTATCGACTGTGATATGGATTTGTGGGATATATATGACGATTATATAAAAGGAATACGTGAGGTCGCAGAGATTAATGCCGGAATGAGCGGAATATTTATGACGGAAGAAGACCTGAATAGAAGATAAAAATTGGTTATTTTGTCATTTGACAAAAGAGATAACCTGAGTATAATTTTTGGTAGCATTGAAATTGGTGCTACCAATTTTTATTATTACGAAAGGACAAACACATATGAAATACTTACATCAATTTATTGTGATTATTGGAATTACCTTTGTTGGAGAGCTTTTAAAATACATGCTTCCACTGCCTATTCCGGCGAGCATATACGGAATGGTGATTATGTTTATCGGGCTTATGACAGGCTTTATCAAGCTTGATTCAGTGAAGGATGTCGGTAAGTTCCTTATTGATATTATGCCAGTCATGTTCATTCCGGCGGGTGTCGGACTTATGTCATCGTGGAGTGTGTTAAAGCCGCTATTGATTCCGGTTGGCATTATCACAGTTGTCACTATAATAACCGTAATGGGTGCCGCAGGAAAGACATCACAGTGGGTCATAAGAAGGGACAGGAAGTGTGCTGACAGGAAGATAAAAGAAAATGCACATAAACTATGATGAAAATAAAGCATAGTTAAACAGATAAGATACAAGGCTGCACTAAAGAAAATAAATTTTAAGGCGGCTCAGCCAATAAAACAGAGGAAGGTGCTTAAAATGACAAAGTTTCTTGAGGATTCTCTCTTTGCAGGAGTTACGATAAGCCTGCTCGCTTATGTATTGGGATATTATTTAAAGAAAAAATTTAAGTTCGGATTTTTAAATCCGCTTCTCATATCCATTGCAGCTACAATCATAGTGTTAGTTGTGGCGGATGTCGATTATGAAATCTACAATAAAGGTGCATCGTATATAAGCTGGTTTCTGACACCTGCGACAGTATGTCTTGCTATTCCTCTTTATGAGCAATGGCAGCTGTTAAAGGATAATTTTAAGGCAGTGCTGTTTGGAATCGTGGCAGGTGTCCTAACAAGTCTTGTGACAGTATTCGTACTTGCAAAGTTTATGGGACTCTCACATGAAGAGTATGTGACTCTGCTTCCTAAGTCAATCACAACAGCGATAGGAATGGGTGTGTCCGATGAACTTGGAGGTTATGTAACAATAACAGTTGCTGTCATAATCATAACAGGAGTTTTCGGAAATATTTTTGGTGAACTAATCTGCAAATTATTCAGGATTACAGAACCTATTTCTAAAGGTCTTGCCCTGGGAAGTGCGGCCCATGCCATCGGAACAGCGAAGGCTATGGAGCTTGGCGAAGTGGAAGGAGCCATGAGCAGTCTTGCCATTGCTGTAGCGGGAGTGCTGACTGTTATTGGGGCGACTATTTTTTCATACTTTATATAGAACCGGGACACAGGTGTCAGACACCACTGTCCCAGTGCACTTGGGACAGCGGTGTCTGACACCTGTGTCCCAATTTGCTATGGAGATATATGTTTATGTTAGAAGATGAGAACAGTTCACAGGAGTATGCCAAGGCTGTTGCATATATATATGAGCTTATAAATAACGGAACTCTTGAAGTTGGGAGCAGGCTTCCGACAGAGCGGAGCATATCAGTGCAGCTTGGGATAGGTCGCAATTCTACAAGGGAGGCATTGAGTATTCTGCACGGAATGGGCATAATAGAGCGAAAGCAGGGCTCAGGCAACTATATATCGGGCGATGCGGGAAAATCAATCAGCCAGATAATTCTAATGATGCTTGCGCTCAGAAGCATAAGCTACACAGATGTATGTGAATTCCGCCGCATTTTAGAAAAGACTGTGTGCAGTATGATAGTGAAAAATGGAATATCCAAGGAGCATAGTGAGCGCCTTAAGGGATATCTAGACGAGCTTTGGAGCATACAGAATGAATTAAAGGCACAAGACAGTGATGCAGAAGGTGAAGCCGGCACTAAAAAGCTTCTTAGAAGGCTTGCGGCAGCGGACGATAATTTTCATAATGAGCTTGTAAAGGCAGCGGATAACGGACTTATGACGGTGATTATGGATGCGGTTACTGCTGTTTATATGGAATTTATTGAGCATATAATATATAATACCGATAAGGAAAAAAGGGACAAGCTTATTGACTGTCACAAAAGCATTTATGAAGGGATAATGTCGTCTGATAACGGAATGATTGAGACTGCAATAGACATGCATTATGACATGGTGAGTGCAGGCGGGATATTTTAGGAATCAGACCGACCGGGGCAAAAAGTGAGAATAGCATATTGTGAGGACGAAGAGGCACAGGCGCAATACTATATGGAATAGTAAATATTTCACAGTAAAATTAGTTGATTAAATTACTAAAGTGATATACAATCATAATAAAAAATTTAAAACAAGAGAGGATATCACATGCTACAGGAAATCAACGCAATACTTACATGGCTTGATGGCATTGTCTGGGGAGTGCCGCTCATGGTGCTCATTTTAGCGGGAGGAATTTATCTGACTGTGAGAATGGGAGTTCTTCAGATAAGAAAGCTTCCGCTTGCACTTAAGTGGATGGTTAAGAATGAGGAAGATGGTCACGGAGAGGTGACATCTTTCGGAGCACTATGTACTGCACTATCAGCAACTATCGGAACAGGTAATATCGTGGGTGTCGCAACAGCGATATGTGCCGGCGGACCGGGAGCGCTTTTCTGGATGGAGGTGGCGGCATTCTTTGGCATGGCTACTAAGTATGCGGAGGGTCTTCTTGCCGTAAAGTACCGTGTTGTTGACGAGAAGCACCATACACTTGGCGGTCCATTCTACTATATTGAAAGAGGAATGGGGAAAAAGTGGAAATGGCTGGCGTGTATTTTTGCATTTTTCGGTGTGTGCGTAGGCCTTTTTGGCATAGGGACATTTTCACAGGTAAACGGAATCGCATCGGCAGTGAAGAATTTCTTTGACCCTGATACGGCTTATGCGGTGACAATACCCGGAATCGGTACATACTCATGGACAGTTGTGATAGCATCTCTTGTACTCAGTGTGTGTGTTGCGCTTGTACTTATTGGAGGAATTAAGAGAATTGCAAATGTGTCACAGGTTGTAGTGCCTTTTATGGCTGTGATATATGTGTTTTTCAGTGTTATGCTCCTTGTATGCAATGTAAAGCAGATTCCGGCTGCGTTTGTGACAATAGTTAAAGGAGCATTTAATCCGAGAGCTGTTACGGGTGGAGTTGTGGGAAGCATAATTGTCGCAATGCAGAGTGGTATTGCGAGAGGTATTTTCTCTAACGAATCAGGACTTGGTTCAGCTCCGATAGCAGCAGCCGCCGCTAAGACAAAGGAGCCTGTAAGACAGGGATTTGTATCGATGACAGGAACATTTATTGATACAATAATAATATGTACAATGACGGGACTTGCAATCGTTATCACAGGTGCATGGCAGGTTGAAGGCTTAGAGGGCGTAGCTGTCACAACTTATGCTTTTAACAATGGTCTTCCTATTCCACAGGTAATTTCGTCATTCCTTCTTATGATGTGTCTTGTATTTTTTGCATTCACAACAATTCTTGGATGGGATTATTATTCGGAGAGATGTCTTGAATATCTGACAGGCGGAAAGATGAAGGTTGTCAAAGTGTACCGCTGGCTGTATATATTGGCAGTATTTATCGGCCCGTACATGACAGTAAAGGCTGTATGGACTATTGCTGATATTTTTAACGGTCTCATGGCTATTCCTAATATGATAGCGATATTCGCTCTGAGCGGAGTTGTTATAAAGGAGACGAAGGATTTTTTTAAGAGACATAATGCACAGAAGTGATATGAATTTGTAAAATATAAATGAGAGCTATCGATTTTATCTTAACAGGAAGCAAAAGCAGATTATGAATATCATTGATTATGACGGAGCTTAAAGCATGTCGGAAAAGATGATATTTTAATGCAGCCAAATGGCGGACAAATTAATAAAAATACCCATAAATGCTTTGATTTTTGATGGAACGTCATTTAGCATTTATGGGTTTTTTATTACTGCAGCCATTACATGGCAGTATTTAATATATGATGTAGCACCCTTTCCGGCTCACATAAAGCTCTATCCCTGAAACGGCGGTGCAAATCCGCCGTAATATGAAACAGGCTCATCGTTTAAGCGAAGATGCGATGTGTCGCCAAGCATCTGACAGCGAAAATATGCAAGTCCGGGAATGCGCTCTTCGGCGGAGAGAACAGTGACTGAGCTTGGAGGAGTAAAAAATCCCTGCCATAGAGTTACAGGTGATGTGTTTAAAAGATGAGACATGATGCACAGCATGATACCAAGATGGCAGAAGAATACCAAAACAGGTTCATCATCAGTGTGGTTAGATATACATTCCTTGGTAGTACCGTTGTATACCATATATCCGCAGCTTGACTGTGTATGTGTCGTGCTATATGCAAGCCCTTCGCGGACATAACCGTATTTTTCAAGAAGTGCATCAAAGCTTTGGCATACATTGTCGTAAGCTTCTTTTACATTACCGCTTTTCATCACAGGTGTGTCAAGCCAGCGGTCTGCATCAAGCAGTTCTGGGTATCTGTTAAGATACTCAGGCATGAAATCCCATGGAATTGTTTTGCCATCAGGACGTCCCTCTGACGATACAGGAATGCGGAATTCCTGCAGCCAGTCATATATTGTTGCGGTTCGTCCATGGCAGGCAAGAGTAGGTTCGCTTGTCTTTATGGCTCTTCCGAGCGGAGAACAAAAGAAATCTGTCACATGCCATGCGGCGGTGCGCTTTGCAAGAAGTCCGGCTTCGTAAAAGCCTTTTTCTGTTAAGGAGTCGATACTGTAGTCAGGTTCGGCGTGTCTTATAAATATTAGCTTCATGATATTTTGCAGCATCCTTTCTTAGATTTTACTGTATTTGCTGATTGAAGAAATGAAATTACAGCTAAATTACATTAATTATAAATATTATATAGGCTGTAGTCGGAAATCTCAACTTGATTTTCGAACGCATAAAGGTTAGTATATAAATGCAGTCTTCATATTTAAGTATCATATATGGGCTGTGACTATGCGGAGGGTGTATATGGCAGGGACAGAAAAGAATAACGATTTGAAAAATAAAGATAACAGATATAGAGATATTTATTCAGATAAAGGCAGATATGGCAGTAATCTGCAGGATATGTTAAGAGAATCCGCAAACAGTGCCGGCAATGTCGGTAAAACTGCGAGTAAGAGTAAAAAAGGAAATAAAAAAAGCAATAAAAATAGGAGCAATAAAAAAAGAACCAAGAAAAAGAATGGAATGTTAGGACCTCTTATAGGGTTACTGTTTGGCTCGGGAACGGTGGCAATTCTGCTCTTAATTGTATTGCTTGTTGAATTTGTGGGAAAGTCCGGAAGTTCTAATGCAGGTTACGATGTTAATGGCAGTTCGGGAAAGCATTATGACGCGGATGAGGAATATATCAATATTGACGCTGATTCATTCATGGGATATGTCGGACAGTCTTATACATTGTCACTCTCGGCGAACCCTGTTGAGCTTGTCGAGTCGGTTGTATGGTCAAGCAGCAATGAGGATGCGGTTATCGTGGATGAAAAAGGCAATGTAGTGCTTGTAGGAGTAGGTGTGGCAGCAATTACAGCTACGTCCGGAGAGTATTCATCAGCTATAGCTATCGAAGTTGTGAAGGATGCCTCATCTAAGGGAGACATGGGATTTGACACGATCGGTCAGAATAAACCACGGAATGAAGATGATAATGTATATGAGGAGAGCGGACAGACAACGGACAGCGATATGACACAGAGTGGTGCCCAAGATAATGGACAGGTGAGCGTACCGGATGCAGGCAGTAATGCGGACGGAAGCAATACATGGAATACCGGTTCAGATGCAGATGCGGTACCGGACAACACTCAGGAAAGCACACAGCAGCCATCGGTAAATGAAGAGACGACACAGCAGGAGACAGAGACAGAATTTATACCTCCTACTACTCAGCCGGCAGAAGCGATAGATACTGAGCAGATGTTTTCAGTGCTTTCAGGCTCAGGTTTTTCACAATATCTGCCAAATGCTGCTATATATGAAGTTGATGGGGAATACTATGGAGAAGTGATAGTTCAGTCTGACAGCGTACATATATACATTAAACAGCGTTCATCCGACTTTGATATGGCAGTAAGAGGCGCACTAGCTTATCTGCTCCCGGATACATCTGAATCTGTGTGGAATGTATATACAACTCTTTCAAAGGATAAGACTATTAACAGCGATGGACGTAAGGTGCGATTTGTAATGCCAGCCACCAATGCTCATTCACAGATTATAGTTTACAATCCTTAGAAAAATATATATAATAAGCCTGTTAAGTTGATAAGTGCGTGGCTGCTTGCAGACAAAGACACTTATCAATTTAACGGGCAAACAGATATGAGCAAGATAATAGTTCGATTGTGTCGAACTATTGAGATTGCGAATAGCTGTTAGAATTTTCGAGAGTGCAAAGCACGGAGAAAATTCTATTATTATAGCGAGCGGCGAAATTATCGAATGCACGAAGTGCATGAGATGATAAGCCTGTTAAACTGATAGTGGGATATTTAAGGAGATAACATGGTTAATAAGCGTAAAGTAAGGCTTATGGCACGAACTGCCATGTATGAAAAGCATGAAGGCAAAAAAGAATTAAAAAATGTTATGTATTACCGGAATGACTATATAGGCATGCATATGCTGTTTGCCGGCACAGGCATAACAGGTGGATATCTTTTGACACTTGTGCTTATATGCATGTACAAGTTTGAATACATTGTGAACAATTTGACGAAGATTGATTATAGAAAGCTTGGCAGCACTCTTATAGTGACTTATGTTTTAATGCTTATAGCAGCGCAGGTCATAGCATATTTTATATTTTCGATGCGTTATAATGAATATGAGGATGGCAGGAGAATGTATATCAACCGCCTCAAAAAGATAGATAAGCTGAGCCGTGAAGAGAAAAAAGAAAGGGTCGATGGAGAGAGAGAATGATGACGGAACTGTTAAAAATCAAGGATTTTTTGCAACGGTTGTATGAAAAATATGACATGTTGATAAGCCGTGTGATAAGATTTGCTGCAGCATTTGTGGCATTCATGCTTATAAGAGGAATGACAGGCTATAACCAGCTGGCTTCAAATGTTTTGATACTTATTTTAATTTCTGTTGTATGCGCCTTTCTTCCTACAGGAGTGACAGTGCTTTCAGGGTGTGCATTGATAATCTTGCAGTTATACGAAATTTCGGTGGAATTTGCACTGATAACACTCGCAGTATTATTGATACTCCTGATGGTGTACTATGTGTTTGCACCTAAGACCGGATGGGTTCTTTTGCTCACACCGGTTTTGTTCATGCTGCATATACCTTATGCAGTTCCTGTTATTGTCGGGCTTACAGTCGGAATTTCGGGAATTGTGCCGGCTTTTTTTGGAACTTATCTGTATTTCTGCCTGTATTTTTGCAAAGAGTTTACGGCATCCGCATCCATGTTCGGAGATGGGGATCTGGTGCAGAAGATTGTATTTATTATGGATAATACGATAATGAACAAGGAAATGCTTGTGATGGGGATTGTATTCGCGGCTGCGACAGTGCTTGTTTTCATTATAAAGAGCTTTTCCATAGACCATTCAAGGACAATCGCAGTCGTGACAGGAAGTGTTGTTGAGGCTGTGCTTGTTATTATGTCACATGTTATGATGAATCTGACATTTAATATGTTATGGCTTATCATAGGCTGTGCTGTATCTGTTGCAATAGGGCTGGCACTTAATTTCTTCATACTTTCAGTAGATTATTCGAGGACTGAAAGAGTCCAGTTCGAGGACGATGATTACTATTACTATGTTAAGGCTGTACCTAAGTTTAACATGGCTGTAACTGACATTAAGATTAAGAAGATTAACAGCAGAGCTGATGAGAAACCAAAGAATTATAATTTACATGATACTTATGGTGCTGATAATTATGGAACTAATGATGCAGCCGAGCCGGAGGATATAAAACGCCGTAAGGCATATGAACAGGATATGCTTAATCTTGAGGATGAGGAATAAGATAAGAAGGAAGTGAAAGCATGAGTGCAGTTACTAATTTTTTGGGAGATTTTCTGAATAATATATACAGGCCGAGTGTTGAATTTTCAGATATTGCTGAGATTATAATCATCGCATTCTTTCTGTATCATATCATATTGTGGATGAAAAACAGCAGGGCTTGGACTCTGTTAAAAGGTATTCTTGTAATTATAATTTTTGCACTTATCGCTTATGTTTGTAAATTTACAACGATTCTATGGATTGCCGGAAAGACAATAAATGTGGCATTGATAGCTGTTGTTGTCATTTTTCAGCCGGAGCTTAGAAAGGCACTTGAGCAGCTTGGAAACAAAAAATATCTCGCCGGTCTTTTGCAGTTTGACGATTTCAGGGATAAGAAGGATCAGTTTTGCGAGAAGACGATAAATGAGCTTGTAAAGGCTTCGTATGAGATGGCGAAGCAGAAGACAGGTGCTCTTATTGTAATTGAACAGAATATCAATCTTGGAGATTACATTAAGACGGGAATTGATATTGATGCTTATGTAAGTAATCAGCTCCTTATAAATATTTTCGAACACAACACACCACTGCATGATGGCGCAGTTATTATAAGAGGCAACAGAATTGTGTCGGCAACCTGTTATCTGCCATTGTCGGACAATATGGACATGAGCAAGGAGTTAGGAACGAGGCACCGCGCAGGAGCAGGAATAAGCGAAGCTACAGACGCATTTGTAATTATTGTCTCAGAGGAGACAGGAAAGGTTTCAATCGCACACAACGGACAGCTGGTGCGAAATGTTGATGGGGAATATCTTAAAAACAAGCTTGAGCTTCTGAAGATAGGAAATCTTGAAAGCGGAAAACGTATCAAGATATGGAAGAGGGGAGGCAAGTCTGATGAAGAAAATAATATTTAACAATATAGGACTTAAAATACTTGCCCTTTTGATTGCAATTCTTGTATGGTGGGTTGTTATGAATATTGATGACCCGCTTGTAAAAAAGACAATAACAGGAATCAATGTTGAACTTAGAAATGATGATGACCTTACAGATAAGGGATATATTTATGAAGTGGAATCAGGCAGCTTAATAGCAATCACTGTCTGGGCACCTGAGAGTGTTGCAAAGGATTTAAAATCCTCGGATTTTGTCGCGTATGCTGATTTAAGTCAGCTAAGCCCTCTTACAGACACTGCCAATATAACAATAGAATGCATCAAATCTGATGTAAAGAGCGATATAAAAGAGATTACATCCAAGGTTCAGGTCGTAAAGCTGAGCATTGATAATAAAGAGACAGCAGAGATTCCTGTCACTGTGAATGTGACCGGTACACCGGCAGAAAATTATGTTACAGGAGACATATCTATATCACAAAATAAGATTGATATAACCGGTGCCGCAAGTGTTGTGGAGAAGATTGTGCGCGCAGAAATCAAATACGATGTTTCAAATATGATGCAGTCTGTGAACGAGATGGTTACGCCGGTGTTCTATGACGAGGACGGAAATGTAATCGATACAAGCGCAATACAGCTTAGCAGGAACAGCCTGCGTCTTAGTGTTGCAATCAACCCTACCAAGTGGGTGAGTGTAACGATAAATCCTACAGTCACAACAGCTGAAGATTATAAGATGATGGGCTATACCCAGAACTTTGACCACGTTAAGATTGCAGGTTCAAGTGAGAGCCTTGCAAATATCACATCGATTGACCTTCCGAGTGATGCCATTGAGCTTGAAGATATAACAGAGAGTCAGGACTGTGTTGTAAATCTCAATAATTATCTGAAGGCGAGCTATACTATTGTATCAGGTACGGCTGAGCTTGTGGTGCATATAGATGTTGAGCCGTTAGTTACAAAGAGCTATATTATACGGAGAAATGGCATTGCAATAAATAATCTTGCAGATGGACTCGAAGCGAAGATAGAGGACAGCTATATCGAAGTAAAGATTAAAGCGACACAGGATGTTCACGACAGCTTCAATATGGATGTACTCAATACCAATATTGACTTAAAGGATTATGTGCCTGGTGAATATGAAGTCAAGGTTGTGATGTCTGAGGATGAGAATAATTACATTATTGCGGAGAATGTCAGTGTCAAGGTTGTGGTAACCGGCGATGATGAAACTCAGGAAGAGACTGAAACCCAGACAAAAGTCCATTAATCAGATTTACGCAGAATATTTATTCAATTCATGAAAGATTCAGAGTTTAGAAATGAAGAAGCCTATTATTGATGTTATTATTCCTGTGTGTCATCCGGATGAGAAGTATGCACGTCTTTTAAAAATGTTAGAAAAACAGTCTGTGCATGTCAATCATGTGTATGTCATAAATACAGGTAAAGAATATTATAATGAAAAACAGTTTGAATATAGTGGAGAAATAAGTGTACGTCATATTAAGGAAGACGAATTCGATCACGGACGCACAAGACATGAAGGGATTATGCAGTCACATGCCGACTACTGCCTGCTTATGACTCAGGATGCTGTACCGGCTGACGCATACCTTGTGGAGAAGTTGTTAGACAGCTTTGCCGTGGCAGATGTCGCTGTGGCATATGCAAGGCAGCTTCCGGATGATAATTGCAGAATCATAGAGAGACTTGGCAGAGGATTCAATTATCCTGAGGAAAGCCGTATAAAGTACAAGGATGACATTGAAAAAATAGGTGTAAAAGCAATTTTTTGTTCAGATGTATGTGCGATGTATGACAGGCGCAGATACATTGAACAGGGTGGTTTTATACAAAAAACCATTTTTAATGAAGATATGATAATGGCATACAGGTTTTTGATGACCGGATATGGGGTATATTATAAGGCAGACGCATGTGTAGTGCATTCACATAACTATTCTAATATGCAGCAGTTTCATAGAAATTTTGACCTTGGCGTATCTCAGGCGGACAATCAGGATGTGTTCGGGAATATCTCGTCTGAGAGTGAAGGGATGAAATATATAAGGCAAATGACTTCATTGCTGGTGAAAAAACATGCGGCATATTATATACCATATTTCTATATAAATAGTGCTTTTAGACTTGCTGGATATAAGCTTGGCAGGGCGTATCGCAGACTGCCGGAGAGAATCGTTATGGCATGCACAATGAATCGGAACTATTGGAGGCAGCTGTGATAAAAAGTAATCAGAAATATTTTAACAGATTGCATGTGGTTTTGGATGCAATTATAATAGCTGCATCATATGGTTTATCGTGGGGCATAAAGTTTTATGATGACGGAAGAACCATGATGAATCATATGTATATTGTCGGACTTATATGCATAATACCAATGTATCTTATTTTATATTTGATATTTAATGTGTACAGTCCGAAACGTGTGCAGACAATAAAAGAAGAGATAAGCAATATAATAAAGTCTAACACAGTAGGACTTGTTATATTTATTATGGCACTGTATATGTTACATCAGCCTCATTTTTCAAGGCAGATGATGTTTATTTTCTATATAATAAACAATACTGCGGAGATAATTTTCAGAAATCTTATAAGATGGGTTCTAAGAAAGATAAGGAATAGAGGATTTAATCAGAAGCATATCCTGCTTGTCGGCTATAGCCGTGCAGCAGAAGGATATATAGACAGGATTAAGGCAAATCCGCAGTGGGGCTATCATATAATGGGCATACTTGACGATAATGTTAAGACAGGGACCAAGTATCGCGGTGAGCAGGTTATCGGCGAGATATCAAGGCTTGATGATATCCTGTTAGAGAACGAGCTTGATGAGATTGCGATAACACTCGGAATAGCTGAATATGCAAAACTTGAGAAAATTGTTGCAATATGCGAAAAATCGGGAGTACACACAAAGTTCATACCGGATTATAATAACTTTATTCCTACACGACCGTATACAGAGGATTTATTGGGACTGCCTGTCATAAATATAAGACATGTACCGCTTAACGGAGGATTCAATAAATTTATAAAGAGATTTACGGATATAGTCGGTTCGTTCCTGCTTATAATCCTATTTTCTCCTATCATGCTTGCAGTGGCACTTGCGGTGAAGGTTTCATCAAAAGGGCCTGTTATATATAAGCAGGAGAGAGTGGGACTTCATAACAGGAATTTTGTTATGTACAAGTTTCGTTCTATGAAAATAAATAGATGCGACGAGCTGCATTTTACAACGCAGAATGATGACAGGACTACAAGAACCGGAAAATTCATAAGAAAATGCAGTCTTGACGAGCTGCCGCAGCTGTTCAATGTATTAAAGGGGGATATGAGCCTGGTAGGGCCAAGACCTGAAAGACCGGAGTTCGTCGAACAGTTCAAGGAACAGATACCAAGATACATGATAAAGCATCAGGTACGTCCCGGAATGACAGGCTGGGCACAGATTAACGGCTACAGAGGAAATACTTCTATTCAAAAGAGAATAGAGTATGATTTGTACTATATTGAGAACTGGACATTGTGGTTTGATATTGCTATACTGTTTCAGACGATTTTTAAAGGATTTGTAAATAAGAATGCTTTTTAATTATTAGATAGATATTATGAGCGGAAATCCACTGCCTTGATACCGGACGACAAACCTCCTGCATATGGTTTGCACCGCTTTATCGCAGAATTGCTCAGGAATGAGGATTATTATGGCAAATAAGAAAAAAAAGAGAAGAATGAAGGTATGGCAGAAAGCATTGCTCTTTTTTGCGGAGCTTGTTGTGCTATGTGTGGTTGTGGTGGCATGGTATATTGTTGATAAATTTAGCAAGCTTGAAATACAGGAGATTGACAGGGAGGCTATAGACCTTGTAATTGCGCCTGAAGTAAAGGCTAACGAGACATTAAAGGGATATACCAATTACCTGTTACTTGGAACGGATGCAAGAGATAACTCACTTGAAGCTCTCAATAAGACCGGTGAGGGAAATACTGATGCCATTATTATAGCAAGCCTTAACAATGACACTAAGGAAGTGAAGCTTGTATCAGTATACAGAGATACTTTGCTCATGGTTCCGGCATCCGGAAAATTTAACGACACATACAGGAAAGCAACAGAAGCTTTTTTCTATTCAGGTGTTGAAGCTACGATAAGCATGGTTAATTTAAATCTTGACCTCAATATTACAGACTATGTCATGGTCAACTTTGAAGCATTGATAAGAATTGTCGATGCAATGGGAGGCGTTGATCTTGAGATAACAGAGGATGAGCTGTATTGGCTGAATGAGTATCTTAGAGATACAGGTCTTAACACAGGAAGAACTTACACTACGGTTCCGAATTCGGGAATGGTGCATCTTGACGGAATACAGGCGACAGCTTACTGTCGTATAAGATACGCTGATGGAACACTCGATTACGGACGTGCTGAGAGACAGAGAAAAATTATAAGCCTTATATTTGAGAAAGCGAAGAAGATGAATATTACACAGCTTACAAATGCAATAAATGGTGTACTTGACAATGTAGTTACGAGTGTGCCTGCTTCAGAGATATTAAGCATGGTTCCAAGCGTATTTGATTTTTCATTGGTTGATCAGACGGGCTTCCCATTTGAAAAGTTCGGTTCCATGAAGAAGGTTCCGGAGCTTAATATTGCCGACCCTGTATTTGCGATGACGCTTGAGTCGAACGTCAGTGAGCTTCACAAGTACCTGTTTGGTGTGGATAACTATGAACCTACATCGAGAATAAAGGATATAAGTGCATACCTTCAGGCTTTGTATGACAAGAATTATTATCCTGCAAATATTTATCAATAAAATTAGAGTGTCATAGTTTGTAAAACAAATTAATAAGTCAGCGGAATGAGGAATATTGTGAAAAAGAGTATGAAGGTTATCAGCCAAAAAGAAAATGGAATTATACAGATAAAAGGATATATAATCAGACTTGCTATTGTACTTGCAGCCGGTCTTTTTATGGCATCTGCAGTTGAGCTGTTCTGCAATATCAAGCTTATGCGGCTTCCGTCCGACATTAAAGGAGTACAGAATATAAGCTTTGAAAAGACAGTATTTGATGCATCTGATTTGACGGAGGGAGATCCGGAAAATGGTCTTGAATACAGACCACATGAAGAGTACTTAACATATCAGGGAATGGAATGCTATTACCTTGAGCCGGACAGCTATGTGAATAAGCTTGTTCTCGATTATAAGAATGCATCGGCGGCTTATTTTGATATTATAGTTCTGTGTGAGAACAGATTCGGATATCTTGAAAGCTGGACAACCAAGGACAATAATCCAATCTATATATCGGAGTCGACAGTCAACATAGATAAGAATGCCAAGGCTGTGTGGATAATACCTAAGAACAATAATACTCCGCAATATGACAATGATGTCGAGCTTTTAAATGTAGGAATAAGAAATGTCGCTGTATTTAATTATTTCAGATTCTTATTTGTGCTCTTAATGGTTCTTTGCGCAGGCATTATAATTGTGTTTAGAAATGTGATATCAGAGCATTTGGAGTATGGTTTTCTGACGGTTGGGCTGTGTGCCGGAATTATCTTCTGCCTTGCTATGCCATTGTCCCGTGTAGGATGGGATGAAGAGACACATCTTAGAAGTGTATATTGGCTGGATATAACAGGAAGCTACGAATATAACTGTTTTCTTCACAACTATATTGACGGAGGAGCAGAAAATCTTCCGTTTGAGTACAGCACTTCGTATGAGGAATACAAGCATGTATTTGAAAAGGTGAACGAATTGTCAACGCCAAGTGAGTCTGACCCGGCAGCTTCACATCACTGGGGTACGAGCGGATTTGCAACATTTTCATATTTCTTTATGGCTATAACGTGCAATATATGCAAGCTTGCAGGAGTTCCTTTTGCATACACATATATTTTATTGCGGCTTACCAATATGTTGATGTATGTGATTGTTGTATTTTTTGCAATCCGCAAGCTTCCTAAAGGAAAATTGATCATGAGTGCCATAGCACTTATGCCGACACCGATGTATCTGGCATGTACGATATCATATGACACTGTAGTTACAGGCTTTTTGTTCCTTGGTATGTCGTACATTTTTTACCTTATGTTCACAGAGAAAAAGATTACATGGTGGGAATATCTTGTGTTTGTCGGCGCAATGGCATACGGTTCATCGAGAAAATCAATTTATATACCGTTTATATTGCTCGGTGTTTTTCTTCCGCACCGTATTTTTAAGGACAAGAAGCAGGAAAAGATAATGAAGGCAGGAATAGTGCTCGTTTTACTTGTGATTTTGAGCACCTTTGTACTTCCTGCAATATTCAGTCCTTCGGCTGAAGGAGATTTAAGAGGCGGCACGACAAGCCATGCAGGGCAGATGAGCGCGGTATTTTCTAATCCTGTCGGCTATGCGGCATTGCTTTTATCTACAATGTGGCAGCATCTGTGGGATTTCGGAATAGGTACACCGGCACTTGATTTTATGGCATATCTCGGAGCAGGAAGCATGACTTATGTTATTGTCATATATCTGGTGGCAGTAACAATTACATCCGAGAATACAGTGTATGTACAGAATGATAAGAAGAAATGGATTGCACAGGGCATGCCTGTATGGTTAAAAGCGATGATATATTTTCTTGCATTCGGAGTGATGTGCCTGATATGGACTTCCATGTATATAAGCTATACGGAGGTCGGCAAGACAACGATGGCAGGCGTTCAGGGAAGATACTATATTCCATTGCTGTTTCCTGTTCTATTTACCCTTAGCTTTAACAAAGTCAATACGAATTGGAACAGGGTGCGCTATAATATGACATGTATGCTTGTGTCAGCATTTATAATTTTTTACAGCATATGGGAGATACTGATAAGACAGTGCAGTCTCTAGGCGGATATATAACAGGGAAACAGACCTTTAGTTCCTGTTATTTTATGGTAACTTATAAAAACATATATTTTTAGAGGAGAAAAATCATGAAAAAGCTTATAATAACAGGCTGTAATGGACAGCTTGGAAGAGCGATGAACAAGGTCTTAGAAGGAAATAATGAGTATGAGCTTGTTAACACTGATGTTGCGGAGCTTGACATAACAGATATAGATGCTGTCATAAGTTTCGTTGAGAAGGTAAAGCCTTATGCGATAGTCAACTGCGCTGCGTACACTGCGGTGGATGCCTGCGAAGTAAATAAGGAGCTTGCATATAAGATTAATGCGATAGGCCCTAGAAACCTTGCCATTGCAGCGGAAAAATACAATGCAAAGCTTATTCATGTGTCTACGGATTATGTTTTTGCCGGTGATGGTTCAAGACCATATACTGAATTTGATGAGGCAGCTCCTAAGAGCATGTACGGATTTACCAAGCTTGCCGGCGAGAAGTTTGTAAAGGATTTTTCAAGACACTATTTCATTGTCAGAACAGCATGGCTCTATGGAGACGGAAAAAATTTCCTAAAGACAATGCTGAGACTTTCAGAGACTCATGATGAGATTACGGTTGTTGATGATCAGATTGGTTCTCCTACAAGTGCGATGGAGCTTGCAAGAGCGATAAAATGGCTGGTTCCGACTGAAAATTACGGAGTATATCATGGAACCTGTGAGAATTTCTGTTCATGGGCAGATTTTACGGAAGCTATATTTAAAAAGACCAAAAGAAATACCAAGGTTGTTCATGTGAGCACGAAGCAGTATCAGGATGCACATCCTGAATCGGCAGCAAGACCTGCATATTCAGTGCTTGACAATTATATGTTCCGTCTTGTCGGTGGATATACATTTGCAGACTGGGAAAGTGCACTTGATGAATATCTAAGGGAAAATGGACTCGCATAGAATTGATATAAGTCAGTATAAAACAAACTAACAGGTTGATTTATATAATGAGTTATGGTAACATACAATAGCTTGAAAGCAGATGTCAGAACAGCATATATTTAGGGACAATGCTGAATTTTAAGTGACAGACTGCCATAAAGGACTTTGAATGTATGCTGAAAATATATGTTGTTTTAACGCATATTTTTGATATGTATATAAATGTTTCAGAGTGAATTTTATGAGTTGGAAGGAGATTAAGTAAAATGAGAACCTATCTTGTAACCGGAGGAGCCGGATTTATCGGTTCAAATTACATACACTATATGTTTAAGAAGTATGGCGATACTATCCGCATTATAAATGTGGATGTGCTAACATATGCCGGAAATCTTGAGAATCTTAAGGACATTGCGGATAAGCCTAACTACACATTTGTCAAGGCTGATATCTGTGATAAGGAAGCAATAGAGAAGATTTTTGCTGGGAATGATATCGACAGAGTTGTCCATTTTGCAGCAGAGAGCCATGTTGACAGGAGCATTAAGAACCCTGAGGTTTTTGTAAAGACTAATGTACTCGGAACAGCAGTTATGTTAAATGCTGCTAAGAAGGCATGGGAACTTCCTGATGGCTCATACAAGGAGGATAAGAAGTTTCTTCATGTATCAACAGATGAAGTGTACGGTTCACTTCCGGATGATGATACAGCATTCTTCTATGAGACAACACCTATTGACCCTCACAGCCCATATTCGGCAAGCAAAGCTTCATCGGACATGCTTGTAAAGGCTTATATCGACACATATCATTTCCCTGCCAATATAACAAACTGCAGCAATAACTATGGACCATACCAGTTCCCGGAGAAGCTTATTCCGCTTATTATCAACAATGCACTATCAGGAAAGAAGCTTCCTGTATATGGCGATGGAAAGAATGTAAGAGACTGGCTCTATGTTGAGGATCATGCTAAGGCTATTGACATGGTTCAGGAGCAGGGAGTGCTTGGTGAGCGCTATAATATAGGCGGTCATAACGAGAAACAGAATATTGAGATCATAAAGATTATTCTTGAGACGTTAAATGAAATGCTTCCGGATACAGACCCTAGAAAAGCTCATATCAATGAGGAGCTTATAACATATGTTGCTGACCGCAAGGGGCATGACAGACGTTATGCAATCGCACCTGACAAGATTAAGGCAGCAGTCGGCTGGGTACCTGATACAATGTTCAAGGATGGAATCAAGCTTACAATCAAGTGGTATTTTGAGCATGAAGACTGGATGAAGAATGTGACAAGCGGCGATTACCAGAAGTATTATGCAGAGATGTACAAATAAGAAAGGAAATGATCATGAAAGGAATTATACTTGCCGGAGGTTCCGGTACAAGACTATATCCACTTACAAAGGCAATTTCCAAGCAGATTATGCCTGTATATGACAAGCCTATGATTTATTATCCGCTTTCAACGCTTATGCTTGCAGGCATAAGAGAAGTACTTATCATATCTACACCGAGAGATTTACCTGTATTTAAAGAGTTATTAGGGGATGGCAGCCAGCTCGGAATGACTTTTGAATATGCAGTTCAGGAAAGTCCAAGAGGTCTTGCAGATGCGTTCATAATCGGTGAGAGGTTTATCGGAAATGACAGAGTTGCGCTTGTGCTCGGAGACAATATTTTTTATGGACAGAGTTTTTCAAAGGTATTAGAAAGAGCAGCAGCAAGGGAGAGCGGAGCGACTATATTCGGTTATTATGTAAGGGATCCAAGAGAATATGGTGTTGTTGAATTTGATGAGAACGGAAAGGCTCTTTCAATAGAAGAAAAGCCTGAGCATCCTAAGTCGAACTATGCCGTTCCGGGACTTTATTTCTATGACAATGATGTTGTCGAGATAGCTAAGAATGTAAAGCCGTCAGCCAGAGGCGAGATTGAGATAACAAGCATTAACAATGAGTATTTACAGAGAGGAACACTTCAGGTTGAGACTCTCGGAAGAGGCTTTGCATGGCTTGATACAGGAAATCACGATGCGCTTTTAGATGCCGCTGATTTTGTCGCCGCTTTTCAGAAGAGACAGGGCTTATATATTTCATGTATCGAGGAGATTGCATATAAGAGAGGCTTTATTGGAAGAGAGCAGCTTGTAGCGCTCGCACAGCCGCTTCTTAAGACTGCATATGGTAAATATCTTATTGAGATTGCCAACGGTTTGTAAAATAATAATGTGAGGTTGCTATCATGGGACAGATTACAGTAAGCAAATGTTACACAGAGGATGGTATAGAGATAGAAGGACTTAAGGTTATTGAGCCGAAGGTTTTCGGTGATGCCAGAGGGTACTTCTATGAAGTATACAATTATAATGATTATGCTGCAGCAGGTATAGATATGCAGTTCGTTCAGGATAACCAGTCAGGTTCTAAGAAGGGTGTTATCAGAGGACTTCATTTTCAGAAGCAGTTTCCTCAGGATAAGCTTGTAAGAGCTACAAGAGGAACTGTATTCGATGTGGCAGTTGATTTGAGAGAAGGCTCTAAGACTTTCGGCAAGTGGTTCGGTGTGGAGCTTTCCGAGGAGAACAAGAAGCAGTTTTTTATACCTAAGAATTTTGCTCATGGCTTTGTCGTTCTCTCCGACACAGCAGAATTTGCATATAAGTGCACAGATTTTTATCATCCGAATGATGAGGGCGGCATTATATGGAATGACCCTCAGGTCGGAGTTAAGTGGCCGATACCGGAGGGAATGGAGCTTATTTTCTCGGATAAGGATACTAAGTGGGGAACACTTAAGGAGTATGTAGAGGCAGGAAAGAACTGATTAGGTTCATATCTTGGTCAAAAGAAAGGATTTACAATGCACAATTCAGTCAGAGCAAATTTTATCAGATTTAAGCCGCTTTTATTTGAACTTATATCGCGTGATATCAAAAATAAATATCGTCGTTCTGTCTTAGGTGTGCTTTGGACTCTTTTAAACCCATTATTTATGATGATAATTCTCTCTGCGGTTTTTTCGCACCTTTTTGGATTCGCGGTGGAAAATTATCCTATCTATATATTGTGTGGTCAGGTTCTCTACAACTTTTTTTCTGAATCTACACAGTCAGCCATGAACTCGATAATCAACAGTGCCGCACTTATAAAAAAGGTTTATGTACCTAAGTATATATTTGTGTTATCAAGAGTGTTATCGTGCTCAATCAATATTTTTGCCGCCTATGCGGCTCTGCTCATTGTTATGGTAGTTCTAAGAACACCGTTACATTATACGATGTTTCTTTCGGTGATACCTATAGCAATCATGATTATATTTTCCATGGGAGCAGGCTTTATATTGGCGGCATTGTCTGTAAAATACAGAGATATCGTACATTTGTATTCGGTGTTTTTGACAGGTTTTATCTATCTTGCACCGATTATGTATCCGATAGATATTCTTGGGAATGTGCTTTATAGAATTGTCAAGCTTAATCCTGTGACTAATATACTGGAAATGTTCAGAGGCTTTATGATGTATAACTCGATGCCGGATGTGTACACGGTTGTGATGGCGGTTGTGCCAAGTATTATTGTGTTTATATTCGGTCTGTGGGTATTTTATAAGAAACAGGATGAGTTCATACTCTACTTATAGTCTTGAAAACAGGCATGGCTGCGGTGGATATATTAACAGAATTGGAAAAAGAGAAGATGGAAGAGAATAAATCATTTGATGATGTGATTATAGAAGTGAATAATGTTTCGCGCTGCTTTAATCTGGCAAGAGAGAGAGTTGACAGCCTTAAGGAGTATATAGTTAGAAAACTCAAGGGAAATCTTCACTTTGATGAGTTTTGGGCGCTTGACGGAGTATCATTTAAGGTAAGAAAAGGTGAGTCGATAGGTCTTATAGGCTTGAACGGAAGCGGCAAGAGCACAATGCTTAAGGTTATTGCCGGTGTACTTAAGCCTACCGGAGGGAGTGTAAAGGTTGCAGGCAGTGTTGCACCTTTAATAGAGCTCGGAGCCGGTTTTGATATGGATCTTACAGCCCGTGAGAATATATTTCTTAATGGAGCTTTGCTTGGACATTCAAGGGAAGTTATGCGTGGATTTTATGATGAGATAGTGGATTTTGCTGAGCTGCATGATTTTATGGATGTACCTGTCAAGAATTTCTCTTCGGGAATGACATCAAGACTGGCATTTTCCATTGCTACTATTGGAAATCCGGATATTCTGATTGTAGATGAGGTCTTAGCAGTCGGAGATTCTAAGTTTCAGCAAAAATGCATAGACCGTATTCAGGATATGATGAATCATAAAACGACAGTACTCTTTGTATCGCATAGCATAGATCAGGTAAAGCTTGTATGCAATAAGGTTGTATGGCTTGAACATGGAAAGCTTAAGGCATACGGAGATACAATGGAGATATGCGAACAGTATGATGCACTGTATGGTGGCAGGTAAGAAAAGGATGGATGGGAATATGAAGTATGTAAAGAGAGTGGTTCTTGCGGTTGTATATGTTGTTTTTGCATATTTTTATGCACTTCTTCCCGAATTCCATTTAAAAGGCGGATTAAGGGTAAGCCTAAGCCCTTTTAATTTTGAGACATTTGTTATGATGTTATTCATTGGAATTTATCTGACAGCATTCTGGATTGTAATCAACAGGCTGTTCAGAAATTAGGAGGAAGAGCTTGGATAATTTTATTTTTGTGTATAAAAAGAGAATAGATTTGAAAAACAGCAACAGGCTTATCATTCAGACTGGTTCGAGTAAAGAATACATGAAGGATGTTAAGGCTGTTTCCTACGTTAATGGAGTGGAAACACCTGTGGATATTGTGGAAAATGTTAATACGCCACTTCTTTTTGTGTATAAAAATGCGGAACCGGAGTTTGATGGTGAATATAATTTCTGCGTTGAGCTTCCTAAGAAGGTAAAGGATGTAAAAATAACTATCACAAAAGATACATATCCTTCCGGTTCAGAACAGATTTATATACCGGGAAAACAGATAGAATATCTCAGAAAACTGATAGAGATAAATCTTATTGGTGTAAGTCCCGATGAAAAATCGAAAACGATTAAGGTTACAGGATGGGCAGAGTCGGCAGCTATGCCGACAATCAATGCGTATTCCGGAAATAAAAAGCTTGAAACGAGTATAAATTTCTTTACAAGAGCTGATATGGTCAACAGGTATCTTCCTGGTGAGCTTAACGATCTGTGCGGCTTTGAACTGCTTGTGGATGACAATGAGGTGCGTACACTAAAGCTCACAACAGAGTGTGATGGAAGAAAGGGAAGCGTAAATATTGTAGTCAACAGGGGCAGCGATGAGAAAAAGCGGCAGAGAATAGTGAGCGCAGGAAGCTGCCGCAATGATTATATAACAAGAGCGAGAAATTATATTGCACTTTATGGCATGAAGCGTTTTGTGATAAAGGCATATGGCAAGATTACAGGCAAAGCCCAAAAACAGACCAATGATTATTTCTCAAAAAACAACCCAGCGCAGGACAGGCTTGCTGAGCAGAGAAATTATAAGTTCGCATTCAGACCTAAGTTTTCTATTCTGATACCGGTGTACCGTCCTAATGAAAAATTTTTCAGGCTTATGCTCGATTCAGTCGTAAGTCAGACATATGATAATTGGCAGATTTGCCTTGCAGACGGCAGTGGAGAAGGCTTTACGGTTGAAAATATTGTACAGCCTTATATAGAAAGATTCGGAGAGGACAGAGTAAGATATGTAAAGCTGAAAGATAATCTCGGAATTGCAGAGAACACGAATGCTGCGATGCGTCTTGCCAACGGAGATTATATTGTTTTTGGTGATCATGATGATGAGCTGCATCCGACTGCTTTTTTTGAGTGCATGAGAGAGCTTGAACGCTATCCAAAAGCAGAGCTTATCTATTCGGATGAGGATAAGATTATTGAGGACACAGGCATGCACACGGAGGCGCATTTTAAATCAGATCTGAATATGGAGCTTCTGCGCCGCAACAATTATATCTGTCATCTGTGTGTTGTAAAGAAAAGCTTAGCAGATAAGGCAGGAGAGCTTAAAACAGAGTACAATGGAGCACAGGATCATGACTATGTACTTAGATGTGCCGAGATTGCTGAGTGTGTAAGGCACATACCGAAGATACTTTATCATTGGAGAATAAGTGATAATTCTACAGCTAAGAGTGCATCTGTAAAGACATATGCCAATACAGCGGGAGTAAATGCCGTGGCAGCACATATAAAAAGAATCGGCTTGGATGGAAAAGTCACAAATGGAGTGGCACCGGGTTTTTATGATATAGACTATAAGCTTGAAGGCGAGCCTTTTGTATCGGTTATTATACCTAATAAGGATCACCTTGAAGATTTGACAAGATGTATTGAGTCCATGGAGCAGGTAAACAACTATCACAATTTAGAGTATATTGTTGTTGAGAACAACAGTGTTCTGGATGAAACATTTGCAGGCTATGAAGCTATGGAAAAAAAATACGGTGACAAATTCAAACTTGTGAAATGGGATGGAATATTTAATTATTCCGCCATAAACAATTATGGAATTCAGTCTGCAAAGGGCGATTATATACTGCTTTTGAATAATGATACGGAGGTTATTGAACCGGACAGCTTAAGAAGGATGCTCGCATTATGCCAGCGTCCGGATGTAGGTATAGTCGGTGCGAAGCTTCTCTATGATGATAACACAGTCCAGCATGCCGGCGTGATTATCGGATATCAGGGTGTGGCAGGCCACGCATTTGCAGGGATAGGTGATGATGTATACGGATATTTTGCGAGAGCGGTTCTCACACAGGAGCTCTCGGCGGTCACTGCTGCGTGCCTTTTGACAAAGAGGAGCGTGTTTGAAGAGGTAGATAAGCTTGATGAGACATTTGAGGTTGCCTTCAATGATATTGATTATTGCATGAAGGTACGTAAAGCCGGTTATAAAGTCATGTATGAGCCGCATGCAAAGCTGCATCATTATGAGTCTAAATCGAGAGGAGTCGATAACACAGGAAGCAAGCAGGAGCGCTTTGGCGGAGAGATTATGCATTTCATTGACAAATGGAGACCTGAACTTATAAATGGAGACCCTTATTATAATCCTAATTTTGAATTGGTGGGTGAGCTTTATACCATAAAGAAGTGTTGAAACTTTACGATTATAGCTTGATTGGAGGAAGGAATATGCTGCTTATTAAGAACGGAAGAGTAGTCGACCCGGTTAGTGGTGTGGATGAAGTTAAGGATGTGCTTGTAAATGAAGGGAATATTGTCATGATTGGAACACAGGCATCTGAAATGTTTTATGATGCACAGAGGAAGTTGTCAGAATCGGAGAATGTGCAGGAAAATTCCGGGTTATTCCGTGTTATAGATGCATCCGGACTTGTGGTTGCACCGGGACTTGTCGACACGCATGTTCATTTTCGCGATCCGGGATTTACCTATAAGGAGGATATATTTACAGGAGCGAAGGCGGCTGCAAAGGGCGGTTTTACGACAGTAGTATGTATGGCAAATACCAAGCCTGTGGTGGACAACCTTGATACGCTTGAGTATGTTTTAAATAAAGGCTCACAGACAGGAATACATGTCCTTTCAGCGGCAGCCATAACAAAGGGGCTTGCAGGAGAAGAGCTTGTGGATATGCAGGCGCTTGCAGCCGCAGGCGCGGCAGGCTTTACAGATGACGGAATCCCTGTAATGGACGAAAAGATTCTTGTGGAAGCGATGCTGCAGGCTAAGGAGCTTAACCTTCCGATAAGTCTGCATGAGGAGGACCCTGCATTTATAGCTTCGCCTGGTGTTCATCAGGGTGAGGTTTCAAAAAAGCTTGGATATGGCGGAGCATCAAGGACTGCGGAGGATGTCATGGTCGCAAGAGACTGCGCTCTGGCACTTCACACAGGAGCCCGTGTGTGTATACAGCATATCAGTTCTAAAAATGCGGTTGAATATGTAAGGACAGCTAAAAAACTTGGTGCGGATGTGCATGCTGAAGCGACACCACATCATTTTACACTGACAGACAAGGCAGTGCTTGAATATGGTACGCTTGCGAGGATGAATCCGCCTGTAAGAACAGAGGAAGACAGAATTAAGATTATAGAAGGTCTTAAGGATGGCACGATAGACATGATAGTGACTGACCATGCACCTCATAGTGCACAGGAGAAGGCAAGACCGATGGAAAGTGCGCCAAGTGGGATAACAGGTCTTGAGACATCTTTAGGGCTTGGAATAAAGTCACTTGTTGAAGCAGGACATCTTACGCTCATGCAGCTTATGGCTTGTATGAGCCGCAATCCGATGGAATTTTACGGAAAAAAGCCTGTAAGCATAGAAAAAGGTAATCCGGCAGATATCGTCATATTCGGTGAAAATGAGAGGTGGGTTGTTGACCATTTCGCATCGAAGGCGGTGAATAGTCCGTTTATGGGCTGGGAGCTGCCGGGAAAAGTACATTTTACAATCTGCGCCGGTAATATCGTATATGAAGAAAATCAGCTGACAGATTTATAAGAATAACCAAGCTTCTCAGAAATTCGTGATATGCATAAATATAACACATTATACATTCATAGATTATATTGACACGTTTGAAGCTTAGAGCCTGATAGGTATAAAATAAGATAAGGAGCTGCGCTATATGTTCAGTCATGTTATAAAAGTATATAGAAGCTGTGGCTTAAAGCCTGCAATCAAGACTATTTTACACGATATGAAAGCAGGCACGCTAAAGCGTAAGCAGAGACTTTTTTATCAGTGCAGCTCATTTTCTGCTAAGCAAAGGGAGAATACGGTCGTTCTTGGTTATCGAATAGTAAAGACCGACAGTGTCAGGCTGCATATGGATATGATGTGCGAGCTTGAAAAGATTATAAAGGAAAAGAATCCTGCGGTTATATATACAGATGAGCTTCGCTGCGGAGAGCTTTTATATAAACCTGATTTTGCACCTGACAATCTGGATTCACACAACTATATCGGTAATTGTATTGTGGTGAAGGAGAGTCTGATTGATGAGCAGGCAGTAAAATTAGCTGATGCCTCTTCATTGTGGGAATTTAACAAATATATTTGCAGTAAATGCAAAGCTGATAAGATAGCGCATGTGAGCCGTGCGCTTTTTGAGGATGATAAAAAAGCTGATGATGGCGGGATAAAGGCTCGTGAGATGGATACTCATGACGGTCAATGTGCGGATATGCTGCATAAGCCTTTAGTCTCCGTGATTATTCCAAACTGTGAGCATGCCGTGGATTTGCGCCAGTGCGTGGAATCGCTTATATATATAGATGACTATAAGAATATCGAAATCATAATTGTTGAGAATAATAGTAAGTCGGATGAGATTTTTGCCTATTATGATGAGCTTTTAAGAGAGCATCAGGACATTGTAAAAGTTGTGAAATGGGATGGGAAGTTTAACTATTCTGCAATCAATAACTACGGTGCCGGATTTGCGCAAGGAGAGCTTTTACTTTTACTTAACAATGATACCAAGCTCATTGAACCTGATTCAATCCGTTCCATGATGCAATATGCTGTAAGGGATAACACAGGTGCTGTCGGTGCATGCCTTCTGTATGGAGATAAGACAATCCAGCATTCAGGTGTTATAGTCGGAATAGGTCCTGACAGGACAGCTGTGCATCCGAATTCAGGTGTACCTTTTATAGAAGATGGGTATCGTGACAGCATACACCATGTGCAGAACTACTTAGCAGTCACAGGTGCATGCCTGATGATAAAAAAATCGCTTTTTGACAGAGTAAATGGACTTGATGAGAAATTTGCAGTAGCTTACAATGATGTAGATATGTGCCTGAGGCTCAGAACAATGGGGATGCTTAATGTGTATGTTCCTCAGGCTCTTTTTTTTCACTACGAGTCAAAATCAAGAGGATATGACAATAAAGGTGAACGGCATGAAAGATTTTTGCGCGAATCGGAAATGTTTCGTGAAAGATGGCAGCATATTATTGAAGATGGTGACCCTTACTATAACATCATGCTTTCAAAGGATGTGCCATGGAAGGTGGATATAGTTATGAAAGGCGGTATGAATAATGGGTTTTAATTTATATAAAGTAAAAAAAGCGACTGCTTATATTAAACATTATGGCCCTGATAAGCTTGCAAAGAAAGCACTTGGAAAGCTTATCGACAGGGATGATTATTCTGAACGCTTTTTGGAAGTTGAATCCGATGACGAGGAGCTTTTTTTTGAGAGAGGAAAAAGCTTTAAGTATAAGCCGTTGATAAGCATACTCGTACCAGTGTACAATCCGCATACCGAGCATTTTAAGCAGATGCTTCTTTCCGTCATAAACCAGACATATTTTAACTGGCAGCTTTGCCTTGTTGATGCCGGAACAAAAAAGCTTAGAAACATTGTCAACGACATATCTGCCGGTGATGGAAGGGTATGTTACGTTGAGATAGACAATGGCGGAATCGCACAGAATACCAATGCGGCACTTGAGCTTGCAAAAGGAGAGTATATTGCGCTTCTTGACAACGATGATACTCTGTCGCAGGATGCACTTTACCGCATGGTTGAAATGATTAATCTTGAAAAATCCGACTGTCTGTATTCAGATGAGGATAAGATGGACAGTGAAGGAAAGAAGCATTTCTGTCCGCATATCAAGCCGGACTTTAATCCGCAGCTGCTACGAAGTAATAACTATATTTGTCATTTATTTATGGTAAAGACGGAGCTTGCTAGAAGTGTTGGCGGTTTTTCAAAGGAGTACGATGGCGCACAGGATTATGATTTTATATTAAAATGTACCGAGAGAGCCAAAAAGATTTCACATGTTAATCATATTCTCTATCACTGGCGCACGCATGAGAGCTCTACGTCAGCTAATCCTCTGTCAAAGCTCTATGCATATGAGGCGGGAAAAAAAGCGATAGAAGCACATCTTATAAGAAGCGGCATATCAGGAAGTGTAAGCATGCTTGACGATATGGGCTTTTACAGAGTTGAATACAGGAAAAAACAGAGTGAAACTGATAATAAATATCGCAGCAATAAGGACTATGATAATAGGAATTTTATAAGTGCGGCAGAAAACATATGTGAGGAAAGCAGCATTATAAAAAATGAAGAAAACAGCTCAGTCATGGTTGTTGTAACCGGAGTCAGGGATAGTGAGACGGCGCAGAAATATTTTAAATATTTAAGAAAGAACACAGATTATGGTAATATGCAGTTATGTGCTATGGGTGAGCTTGATGCAGAGAGACTTGCAGCATATAAAAATGATTATTTTTGTATTCTTATGTGCGGAGTGAAGCCACAAAAAACCGAATGGCTAGGCAGAATGGTTGAAGAAGCGGATGTACTTAGTGCGGATGCTGTGACAGCAAAGCTTCTTGTAAGGCAAGCATTTCCATTATGCGATAAGATAAACAGAAGCTTTATAGTGTATTCCGGTGATGATTATCAGGATGCATTTGGAAAGGTTCATGCAAATGCAGGAAAACCGGGATGGTATAAAGGCTGTTTTAACAGAAATATATTGCAGCAGAATATAAAAAATCTTCCTAAAACAGCTCTTCTTGTGCGCCATGACGAACTTATAAGACTTCTTGACAACGAATGGAAGGCAGAGGAAGGAAGAACATATCTTTATGAGCCGGGAGTGGAGCTGTATAAGTAGTAAGATGGCAATTTGTTTATGGGCGGAGATAAATTGCATGGAAGCAGATAAAAATGATTTCTTTTAAGGAATTGTATTAATGTGAAAAGCCGCTTGGAAATGAGGATTAACATGGTCAGTGTAATTATTCCGAATTATAATGGTGAACGTTTCTTAAAGGAGTGTCTTGATGCACTAAAAAGGCAGACATATGATGACATGGAAGTCATACTTGTGGACAATGCATCGACTGATGACAGTATCAAGCTGGCAAAAGAGCTGTATCGGGAGATAAGGGTTATTGAACTTCATGACAATACAGGTTTTGCATATGCTGTGAACCGTGGAATTGAAGCGGCAAAGGGAGAGTACGTTCTTCTTCTCAATAACGATACTATTGTATTTCCTAATTTTGTAAAAAATCAATATAAGATGATAAAAGGAAAGCCGGATGTATTTTCATGTTCCGCACTTATGATACAAAATCAGAACCATGAGCTTGTCGATGATGCCGGAGATGAGCTTGCTGTGCTTGGCTGGGGCTTTGCACCTGACCGTGATAAGCCGGTTTCAGGCTGTGGAGTCCCTCATGAAGTGTTTTCATCCTGTGCGGGAGCTGCCATTTACAGAAAGGCTGTTTTTGATGAGATAGGCTTGTTTGATGAGAGCTTTTTTGCTTATCTTGAGGATATGGATGTCGGTTATCGTGCACGTCTTGCAGGCTATAGAAATCTATACAATCCTTATGCAAAAGTATATCATCTTGGAAGTGCATCGAGCGGTTCAAGGCATAATGCATTTAAGGTTGAACTATCGGCGCGAAACAGCATGTATATGATGAAAAAGAATATGCCGGTTTGGCAGTATATACTTAATCTTCCGTTTATCGTGGCAGGAATAGCAATAAAGACAGTATACTTTGCAAAGAAAGGAATTGCAGGTGCATATATAAGAGGTATCTATAGGGGGATTTTTGGAAAGCAGATACATTGCAGGATTAAAACCGCAACAGCTGTCAGGCTTCAGGTATGGCTGTTCAGAGGGCTTATAAAGCGAGTCAGATAAAATAAATATATTTTTCAAAAAATAGTATTTATATAAAATTTTCAAAAAATTAAAAAAATTCTTGACATTTGAGAGCGACAGTGTTATCTTATTATAGCAAGTTGAAATGCGGACGGATATAAAATATATAACCGAATGTGGATATTGATATGGCGAGATAGCTCAGTTGGCTAGAGCACATGGTTCATACCCATGGTGTCAGGGGTTCAAATCCCTTTCTCGCTACTAGATGGAACCGGAGATTGTAAGTCTCCGGTTTTTCTTTTCTATTGTTTGTGTTATGACTTGCGAAGCGTCAGAGGATATGATAAAATAATAACAATCCGTGGATTTTTTATATCTTGCGGAAATGTTTCGTATGCATCTATTGGGGGTGCAGGAAGGAGATAGCATGTCATACATGGATACCTATAAGCAGTGGTGTGAGAATCCTTACTTTGATGAATCAGTCAGAGAGGAACTCAAGTCTATTGCAGGTAATGAGAAGGAAATTGAGGACAGATTTTACAAGGATTTGGAGTTTGGAACAGGTGGACTCAGAGGAGTTATCGGATATGGTACTAACAGAATGAATGTGTACACTGTAAGAAGAGCTACACAGGGACTTGCCAATTTCATTATCAAGGAAGGAGCACAGGACAAGGGTGTTGCTATTGCTTTTGATTCAAGAAGAATGTCACCTGAGTTCTCAGACGAAGCTGCACTTTGTCTGGCAGCCAACGGAATCAAAGCTTATATTTTTCCTTCACTTCGTCCTACACCGGAGCTTTCATTTGCTGTGAGATATCTTGGCTGTACAGCAGGCATAGTTGTCACTGCCAGCCATAACCCGCCGGAATATAATGGATATAAGGTATACTGGGAGGACGGTGCCCAGATTACAGCACCTAAGGATAAGCAGATTATCACAGAGGTGCTTAATGTGACAGATTTTAATACAGTTAAGACTATGGATAAAGAAGCTGCAAAGGCTGCAGGTCTTTATAATGTTATCGGTCCGGACCTTGATGATGCTTACATAGCAGAACTTAAGAAGCAGATTGTAAACCCTGATGTTATCAAAGAGATGGGTAAGACAATGACTATTGTATATACACCGCTTCACGGAACAGGAAATATTCCTGCAAGAAGAGTATTAAAGGAAATCGGTTTTGAAAATGTGTATGTTGTTCCGGAGCAGGAGCTTCCGGATGGCAATTTCCCTACAGTAAGCTATCCTAACCCTGAGGATCCGGCTGCATTTACGCTTGCGCTCAAGCTTGCAAAGGAAAAGAATGCTGACGTTGTTCTCGCAACAGATCCTGACGCAGACAGACTTGGTGTGTATGCTAAGGATTCTAAGACGGGTGAGTATGTATCATTCACAGGTAACATGTCAGGAATGCTTATTGCAGAGTATCTTCTTTCACAGAAGAAGGCTAAGGGACTTATTCCTGCTAATGGCGCACTTGTAAAGACAATAGTTTCCACTAATATGGCAGATGCGGTTGCCAAGGAATATAACCTTAAGCTTATAGAGGTTCTTACAGGCTTTAAGTATATCGGAGAGCAGATTAAGTTCTTCGAGCAGCAGCATACTTATGAATATATGTTCGGATTCGAGGAGAGCTATGGCTGCCTTGTCGGAACACATGCAAGAGATAAGGACGCTATTGTTGCCGTTATGGCTTTGTGTGAAGCTGCTGCATACTATAAGAAGCAGGGGCTTACACTCTGGGATCAGATGGTAAATATCTATGAGAAGTATGGATATTACAGAGAAGGACTTAAGTCTATAACTCTCAAGGGTGTTGAAGGTGTTGCTAAGATTAAGCAGATGCTTGATAATCTTCGTGAGCATACACCTGAGAAATTCGGTGATTTCACGGTTGTATCTGCAAGAGATTACGACAGGGATGTTATAGTGGATATTAAGACCGGTGAGAAGAAGCCTACAGGACTTCCTAAGTCTAATGTTCTTTACTATGACCTTAATGACGGAGCATGGTGCTGTGCAAGACCATCGGGAACAGAGCCTAAGGTTAAGTTCTACATGGGAGTCAAGGGTACAAGCTTTGATGATGCACAGGAGAAGCTCAATGCTTTGTCTGATGCTGTTATGAAAGTAGTAGCAGGAGAATAATTTTCTATTTTATTTAATATTTATTAATATTGCAGCGAGGCTGGCATGCTATCATTATATGTCAGCCTCGTATATTGTGTAAGGCAGTACTATAAGCAGAGCTTGTAGTATGCAATGAGTATAAGCTTGAAGGATGAACTTTCAAACTATTATTGCTGGAGTTGAAAATGAAAGATTTAACACATGGAAAACCGGCGAAGATAATATTGTATTTTGCACTTCCGATTCTTATAGGTAACTTGTTCAATCTTGCTTATAATCTTGCAGATACAAGAATAGTCGGAACATATCTGGGAAATGATGCACTGGCGGCAGTAGGCTCGATAAGCACCTTGAATGATTTATTGGTTGGCTTTGTTGTGGGGCTTGCCAACGGCTTTGCAGTTATTATGGCACAGTATTTCGGAAGCGGAGACCGGAATAAATCCAGAAAGGTTTTCGCACTGTCAATTCTTATGGGGCTTATTGTCACGGCGGTTATTGTGGCTGGAAGCTTTATTTTTATGGGCGGACTTCTTGAATGGATGAATGTCATGGATGAACACAGGGAGGCTGCAACTGCGTATATTACGGTTATAATAGCCGGACTTTTCTTTTCGATTATATACAACGTGCTTGCAGGCAATCTAAGAGCGATAGGCGATGCATATACACCGCTTATTTTTCTGGTGTTATCGGCTGTATTAAATGTGGCGCTTGACATATTGTGTGTAAAATATCTCGGAATGGGAGTAAAAGGCGCTGCTGTCGCAACGGTGGCATCACAGGCTGTGTCGGTTATACTTTGCTTTATATATACATGGAAAAAATATCCGTTTTTACATTTTAGGGTAAAGGATTTTGTGCCTGAAGGTGTGCTTGTAAGGCACATGATTGAAAGCGGAATGTCGATGGGGCTTATGAGCTGCCTTGTCTCTTTCGGAACATTGTCGCTTCAGACAGCGATAAATACTCTGGGAACGAACACGATTGTGGCACATGCTGCCACAAGGAAGCTGACTAATCTTTACATGCTTCCGTTTAGCGTTCTCGGAACGACTATGGCCACATATAGTGGACAGAATTATGGCGCCGGACGATATGATAGAATACGTTCGGGACTTAAGGTATCATTGAGCTGCTCATATATATGGTGTCTTATAGTGCTTGTCGCAAGTTATACGATATGTCCTTATCTGATAGTGGCGATAACGGACACAAGCATACAGGAGGTTATTGATACTGCATGTCTGTATCAGCGTTTTGATACATGCTTTTATGTACTTGTGCCGACTATAACAATACTCAGGAACAGTCTTCAGGGAATGGGAGATCATGTGACACCGATTATTTCAAGCGGATTAGAGCTGGTCGGAAAAGTGCTTATCGCACTGTTGCTTACGCCTGTCATAGGCTATTGGGGAATCATAATTTCGGAGCCGATTGTGTGGGCAGTTATGGTTGTGCCGTTGATTATAAGCATGGCAGGGCGTTTGAAAAAGCTTGTAAATGAGAAAATAAGGTTTGAAAAATAGTACATTATTCCGTATTGACATTTTGGCCTGTACACTGCATAATGTAGCTTGTATGTTATAGAGACACAATATATTGTGGTTATGTATATGGGAGGGTTTCGATGAAGATCATAAAAAGAAATGGCTCGGAGGAGATATTTGACGTCAGCAAGGTGGAGGCAGCCGTTGCAAAAGCGAATGCCGCATCCGATAATGCACCTCTTAGCAGGGAGCAGATAGCTGATATTGCAGAATATGTTGAGTATAAGTGCAATAAGCTTAACAGAGCTGTATCGGTAGAAGAGATACAGGATATGGTGGAAAACCAGATAATGTCAACCGGAGCATTTGATGTTGCAAGGGGATATGTCCGTTACCGCTATAAGCGTTCTCTGGTAAGAAAGGCAAATACAACAGACACGAGAATTCTTTCATTGATTGAATACAATAACGAAGAGGTTAAGCAGGAGAACTCCAACAAGAACCCTGCTGTCAACAGTGTCCAGCGAGATTACATGGCAGGTGAAGTGAGCAAGGATATCACAAGAAGGCTTCTTCTTCCGGCAGAGATTGTTGAGGCCGATGAGCAGGGTATAATCCATTTTCACGATTCAGATTACTATGCACAGCATATGCACAACTGCGATCTGGTAAATCTTGAGGACATGCTTCAGAACGGAACTGTCATAAGCGAAACGCTTATTGAGAAGCCTCACAGCTTTTCAACAGCATGCAATATAGCGACACAGATTATAGCACAGGTGGCATCAAGCCAGTATGGCGGACAGAGCATATCTCTCGCACACCTTGCACCGTTCGTCAATATATCACGTGAGAAGATTCGCAGGGATGTCATTGAAGAGCTTGCACTTTTAGACTGTCATCCGTCAGATGAAAAGATTGCCAAGATAGTAGAGACAAGGCTTAAAAAAGAGATTACCAAGGGTGTCCAGACAATTCAGTATCAGGTAATCACATTGATGACAACCAATGGACAGGCGCCTTTCCTTACCGTATTTATGTATCTTAACGAGGCAAAGAATGAGCAGGAAAAGGCAGATCTTGCTATGATAATAGAAGAGACACTAAAACAGCGTCTTCAAGGTGTAAAAAATGAGGCAGGAGTGTGGGTTACACCAGCATTCCCTAAGCTTATATATGTATTAGAGGATGACAACATAACTGAAGATTCCAAGTATTTTTATCTGACAGAGCTCTCAGCAAGATGCTCAGCTAAGAGACTTGTACCGGATTATATTTCCGAGAAGAAGATGAAGGAGCTTAAGGAAGGAAACTGTTTCCCGGTTATGGGATGCAGAAGTGCTCTTAATCCTTGGAAGGACGAGAATGGAAATTATAAGTTCTACGGACGATTCAATCAGGGAGTTGTCACAATCAATCTTGTCGATGTGGCGCTTACATCAGGTGGAGATTACAATAAATTCTGGGAAATCTTTGATGACAGACTTGAGCTTTGTTTCCGCGCACTTATGTGCCGTCATAACAGACTTAAGGGAACACTTTCGGATGTAGCGCCTATTCTCTGGCAGAACGGAGCACTCGCACGTCTTAAAAAGGGTGAGAAGATAGATAAGCTCTTATACGGCGGATATTCGACAATATCGCTTGGCTATGCCGGTTTATATGAGTGTGTCAAGTATATGACAGGTCTTTCACATACTAATCCTGAGGCTACACCATTTGCTCTTTCGGTTATGGAATATATGAATAAGAAATGTACCAAGTGGACAGATGACACTGACATTGCATTCAGCATATACGGCTCGCCTATCGAGAGCACTACATATAAGTTTGCAAAGTGCCTTCAGAAAAGATTTGGAATTATTCCGGGAATAACAGATAAGGGCTATATAACCAATAGCTATCACGTACATGTCACAGAGCCTATAGATGCTTTTTCAAAGCTGGCATTTGAGTCGAAATTCCAGGCATTGTCGACAGGCGGTGCGGTAAGCTATGTCGAGGTTCCTAATATGCAGCACAATATACCTGCTGTTTTGGATGTTATCAAGTTCATATATGATAACATTATGTATGCAGAGCTTAATACTAAGAGTGATTACTGTCAGAAATGCGGCTTTTCAGGTGAGATACAGACTGTAGTTGACGAGGACAAGAAGATTGTCTGGGAGTGTCCTCAGTGTGGCAACAGGGATGAGAATACATTGAATGTGGCAAGACGTACCTGCGGATATATCGGAACACAGTTCTGGAATCAGGGAAGAACACAGGAAATCAGAGAGAGAGTGCTGCATCTGTAACATACAGGCGGACAGCCTGATAATATATAACAGAATACCGGTTGTACAATTTTTGTATGCCGGATTTGATGTAAATAAGAGTGAATGAATTGTGATAACATTTCTCAATTCATTCACTTTTTTATCACAAAAAGAACACAATTCGTTGTTATAGTGTACTCATAAAAGAGAGAGGGAAAAGAAAATGAAATCCCTCATGATGAATATGGAGGTAATAGTTATGGATAACAATGAATTTGGATTTAATAATGTGAATAATAGTGAAAACAGCAATGAGAATGTTAATGTGAATACCGAAAACAGCACTGTGCAGGCAGGTGACAGCGCTGATATGAATAACACAGGTGCAGCACAGGACACATACCAGTCATCATATGAGCAGGGAACTTACAGTAATTCAACATCGGCAGGCAGCCAGAGCGGATATGATAACCAGTCAGCTTACGGCGATATGTATAACTTGAATAAGGAAAATAATGGCGACAGTGACAAGAACAATAAGAGAGCGAAGAAGTCCAGAGCAAAGAAGGAGAAAAAGCAGCATGGCTTTATGTTCAAGGCAGTCAGAGGAGCAGCTTGTGCCGCAGTGATAGGCAGTGTTGCAGGAGCTTCACTCTATGGCACAATGTATGCAGGATATATAAATTTCCCAACCAAGTCAGGGACAGAGCTTACCGATGAACAGTTAAGCCAGATTGCAAAGGAGCTTAATAAGAGCTATCTTGCAGGTATAACTGATTCTTCGGCGTCTGGTTCAACGCTTACAAGTGTATCGTCTAATTCTGTTTCAACAGGTGCGAAGGTGCTTGATGTGTCAGCCATTGTTGATAATGTAATAAGTTCGGTTGTTGCGATAAGCGGTACACAGACAGTAACGAGCAGTTCATATGGCTTTAGTTTTTGGGGAAATTATCCGCAGTCGTATGAGGCGAATGTCAGCGGTTCAGGTATTATCATTGGTGCAAATGACACAGAGCTTTTGGTTGTCACAAATGCACATGTAGTTGAGGATGTGAATAATCTTAAGGTTACTTTCGGAGACGGAGCTGAGGTTGATGCAGTTATCAAGGGAATAAAGGCTGACAGTGATCTTGCGGTTGTCGCAGTTAAGCTTGATGATATAAGCAATGAGACAATGTCAGCAATTTCAATAGCAAAGCTTGGCTCATCAACAGATGTCAAGGTTGGTGAGGCTGCCATTGCAATAGGAAATGCGGCAGGCTATGGTATATCTGTCACTACAGGTATTGTCAGCGCAGTAGATAAGAGCCTTACTGTTGAAGATGTAGTATATGAGCATCTCATCCAGACAGATGCGGCAATTAATCCGGGAAACAGTGGCGGTGCTCTCTTTAATGCGGATGGTGAGGTTATAGGTATCAACTCTGTAAAGATGACAGATACCAAGGTTGAAGGTATGGGATATGCAATCTCAATCGAGTCTGTAAAGGATATAATTGATGATTTGTCAACACAGACAACAAGAGTGGCACTTGACAATGATGAGAGAGGCTATCTTGGTGTATCAGGAAGCACTGTTACATCTGAGATTTCGCAGACATACGGCTGGCCTGAGGGCGTCCTTATCAGAAGTGTATCAGAAGGTTCGGCAGCAGAAGAGGCAGGACTTAAGGTTAATGATGTAATCACAAGCTTTGACGGCAAGGATGTTGATTCATGGGAGACTCTTGTAAATCTTATGCAGTATTATCAGGTAGGCGAAGAGATAGAAGTGACATATTCACATCTTGAAAACGGCGAGTTTGTCGAGAGCACAACTACAGTAACTCTTACTGAAAAGCCACAGGTAAATAACAACAAATAATGTAATTTTATATGAGCAGGAAGCGAAAGCGGATTGAGGATATCATTGACCGGCTTATGAAAATACATCAGATAACATACAGCTGAGCATATAAATTATATCAGGCGGAAACAGGCATTGTATGCACTAAAAGAGCATACAGCTGCTTCCGCTTTTTTCTTGCAATATCATGTTATATTGTGTATACTGTATAAATAGTTGAAGCATTTATGACTATTGCTGTAAATGGAATATGCTTATGCATTTACCGTGAGGAGATTTTGGATGAAGGATTTAATTTCCGTGGTTGTGCCTTGTTACAATGAGAGTGAGGCATTGCCGAAGTTTATCGAAGTTTTAGATAGAATAATGGCTAAGATGGATTATGTGGATTTTCAGGTGGTCTTAGTCAATGACGGCTCGAAGGATAATACACTTGAAGTCATGAAGGATATTGCACAGACACATCCGGTTGTAAAATATGTTTCATTTTCAAGGAATTTTGGAAAGGAAGCAGGAATGTACGCCGGGCTTGCATATGCGGATGGAGATTATGTCGCAATCATGGATGCCGACCTTCAGGATCCGCCGGAATTTCTTATAGATATGTATGATGCTGTTACTAAGGAAGGCTATGATTGTGCAGCGGCAAGGAGAGTTACGCGTAAAGGGGAACCGCCTATAAGGTCTTTTTTTGCTAGAATGTTCTATAAGCTTATGGGAAAGATGTCGACAACGGAGGTTGTTGACGGTGCAAGGGACTTCAGGCTGATGAACAGACGGTTCGTTGATGCACTTCTTAACTGCAAAGAATATAATCGTTTCTCAAAAGGAATGTTTGGCTGGGTTGGCTTTAAGACTAAGTGGATTGCATATGAGAATGTTGAACGTGTTGCCGGACAGACTAAGTGGAATTTCTGGTCCTTGTTTAAGTATAGTATAGAAGGAATAGTTGCATTTTCTACAACACCGCTGGTGTTTGCATCCTTTGTAGGAATTTTATTCTGTATAATAGCATTCATTGCCGTGATTTTTATTGTTGTGAGAAAGTTTGCATTCGGTGACCCGGTGGCGGGCTGGGCTTCAATGACATGTATAATTACATTCTTAGGAGGTCTTCAGCTTTTCTTCATGGGAATATTCGGACAGTATCTTGCAAAGACATACCTTGAAGTTAAAGACAGACCGATTTATATCGTTGCGGATACTAATATGGAAGGAAAAGAAGGAGTAAGATATGGCAGAAGATAGAAATAATAATATAGATAATATTGATGAATCAAAAGTAAGCAATGTGAATAGTGCAGATAATAAGAATAATGATGACGAGTATGAGAAGGTCTGCTCAATCTGCCGCCGTCCTGAGAGCAAGGCAGGCAAGATGATACAGATGGGCATGGGAATGTATGTGTGTCCTGACTGCATGCAGCGTTCAATGGATACAATAATGAAGGGTGATTTCAACTATGACGAGATGATGAAGCTCTCAAAGGATATTCCGGGTATCCATTTTATGAATATGTCTGATTTGGCAGGAGAGATTCCAAAGAAGCAGAAGATTAAGAAAAAGAAGGAGGGTGAGAAGAAGGTTCCTCTCATCAACCTCAAGGATATTCCGGCGCCTCACAAGATTAAGGAGAAACTTGATGAGTATGTTATCGGGCAGGAGTACGCTAAGAAGGTTATCTCTGTCGCTGTTTACAACCATTACAAGAGGGTTGCGACAGATACGATGGATTCCATTGAGATAGAGAAGTCGAATATGCTTATGATCGGACCTACGGGAAGCGGTAAGACTTACCTTGTAAAGACACTTGCAAGGCTTTTAAATGTGCCCCTTGCTATAGCGGACGCGACCTCACTCACTGAGGCAGGCTATATCGGCGATGATATAGAGAGCGTTGTGTCGAAGCTTCTTGCAGCCGCAGGCAATGACGTTGAGAAGGCGGAGCAGGGAATAATATTTATAGATGAGATAGATAAGATTGCCAAGAAGAAGGAGACACGCAGCCGTGATGTCAGTGGTGAATCCGTACAGCAGGGAATGTTAAAGCTCTTAGAGGGAGCGGATATAGAGGTGCCTGTCGGCTCTAACAGCAAGAATGCGATGGTTCCGCTTGTTACGGTGAACACGAGAAATATTCTCTTTATCTGCGGCGGAGCTTTCCCAGACCTTGAGGATATCATAAAGGAGCGTCTTAACAAGCAGGCTTCAATAGGATTTATGGCAGACTTAAAGGATAAGTATGACAATGTGGATAATCTGGTTTCCCAGGTAACAATAGAGGATTTGAGAAAGTACGGCATGATACCGGAGTTTCTTGGACGTCTTCCGGTTGTATTCACACTGGATGCTCTTGACAAGGATATGCTTGTCAAGATTCTCAAGGAGCCTAAGAATGCCATACTCAAGCAGTATGAGAAGCTTCTTGAACTCGATGAGGTCAAGCTTGAGTTCGACGATGATGCGATAGAGGCTATAGCTGAGAAGGCTCTTGAGAAAAAGACCGGTGCCAGAGCGCTGCGCTCCATAATAGAGGAATTTATGCTTGATATAATGTATGAGATTCCTAAGGATGATAATATAGGAAAGGTAACTATAACCAGAGCCTATATTGAGAAAAAAGGCGGACCACTGATTGAGATGAGAACGGCGGGGTATCTGCCGGCGTAAAAGGAGAAAATAGAACATGGCTTTGATATAGCCATGATATGGCAGGACAGGGGGGATGCCCCTGTCCTGTTTAAATATCGGGGGTTTTAATTTGAATCGGGCTGTATGAAGTGGATTTGTCCGGGTGTAATTTCGTATGAAAATGATGTTTTTTCATAGTGCGAATATGTTATTGCAATAATATCACCTATTTTAAGCATGGGAGCATTAGAGCTGTCGTTGATATTTTTACAATTGATGGTAACAATATCGCCTATTATAAAATTTTTATCTTCTCCGGTAATTTTTACCTGGTATATTCCGTCACTGCTAATCTCAATTATTTCTGCAAGCACTCCGTAGACGGGGGTATTGCTATCAGAATCAGGGGACAAATTACGGCTGATTTTGATTGTGCCAAATATAATCGTACACAAACAGGCTGCAATAACACAATAGCGGAGCCATACCAATCGTATGTATGACGGTCTATACATGACTGCTTCACAGATGAGGTCATCGTCAATATAATTCATAGCGATAACAAGTTTTGGAATGTTCATACTTTAATTCCTTCTTTCTCAAGATATTTTTTTAATCTGTTACGTGAGTGATACAGCATATTTTTGACCTTGCTTTCGGTGAATGAGTAGCGTTTGGCTATGTCGTTTATGGAGTCGAAAAAATAATATTTGCGTATAAATACATTGCGCGAAGTTTCTTTTTCCTGCCTTAGAAAGTCACTGATAATTTTGCCAAGATTTTCATATTCGTTTTCGGGTGCAGTATGGTTGTCCGGCAGTATTTCTTCAAGTTCCGAAAATGATACAGTCAGCTTTCGAGTGCGTTTTTGGGCAAGATTAAAATCTAGTTTCTTTAAGGACAGATTTCGCACTATTTTACAGATATATGCCATAAAGTTATCTGGTCGTGTCGGTGGAATTTTGTTCCATACACTCAAATAGGTATCGTTTACACATTCCTTAGAGTCTTCGTTGTCTGATAAAATATTGTTAGCCATATTAAGACACAGCTTTCCGTATTTTATATCTGTTTCATTGATAGCCTGCTCATTGCGTGCAAAGTATAGTTCAATAATCATTAAATCATCCATGCGTTTTTCCTCCCTTCTTTGAATTTCTGAGTGCTTTCATTTATTAAGTACGTTTTTGTGGCGGTTGGTCGTTATTTTTAATAGTATATATTTTTAATGTGAGTTAAAATTGCATTTTCAATTCATCTGATATGATTTTCTAAAATATAACAAGCTCTTTTGTCGTGTCCAAGACAGGCAAGAGAGCTTGCAGTTTATTTTTTTACCTTATTATTGGATAATGTATTTTACACCATAAGTATTGGCAAAATTTAGAGCATAATTTGAAAGCTCTTCCGTTGTGATTTCACTTAAATTTTTATATCGATTATCTGTTGCTGCAAATGTTGTTATATTTATGGTGAATAGTGTTACAATTGATAAAATAATACATAATAATTTTTTTATTTGCTAACTCCTTTCATATTATAACATTGATTTATTGTTTTGTAATTCACGCACAGAATATATAATATAGAGGGTGCGGACATTTTCTTGGACTATCTAAGTGACCAATCCAAGTCTATGT
>OGFG01000223.1_pt1 | contig 70356 bp, 53 predicted proteins | sample 1570761 | NCBI WGS metagenome assembly OGFG01 (sample SAMEA2581938, study PRJEB24529) | metagenome | biome: Human gut stool | place: China | collected 2011
GACAGTCTGCTGTTAACGCATTGCGTAAATATGGCGTAAAGACAGACTTTATTGCCCGTGGTGGCGACCGTGTAGGTATCTACTACTTGGAAACAGGTGCTTCTATGCGTCCTAGCAAAGTTATTTATGACCGTGCTCACTCTGCTATTGCTGAAGCCGACGCTGCTGACTTCGACTTTGATGCAATCATGGAAGGTGCTGACTGGTTCCACTGGTCTGGTATCACTCCGGCTATTTCTGACAAGGCTGCCGAGTTGACTCGTCTGGCTTGTGAAGCTGCCAAACGTCACGGTGTAACTGTTTCTGTTGACTTGAACTTCCGTAAGAAACTGTGGACGAAAGAAAAAGCACAGTCTATCATGAAACCGTTGATGAAGTATGTAGACGTATGTATCGGTAACGAAGAAGATGCAGAACTTTGCTTGGGCTTCAAACCCGATGCTGACGTTGAGGCTGGCCACACAGATGCTGAAGGCTACAAGGGTATCTTCCAGCAAATGATGAAAGAATTCGGATTCAAATATGTAGTTTCTACTTTGCGCGAATCTTTCTCTGCTACTCACAACGGCTGGAAAGCTATGATCTACAACGGTGAAGAATTCTATACTTCAAAACGTTATGATATCGATCCGATCATTGACCGTGTAGGTGGTGGTGACTCTTTCTCCGGTGGTATTATCCATGGTTTGATGACTAAACCTAATCAGGGTGCTGCCCTTGAATTTGCAGTTGCTGCATCTGCTTTGAAACATACTATCAATGGTGACTTCAACCTTGTTTCTGTAGAAGAAGTAGAAGCATTGGCTGGTGGTGATGCAAGCGGTCGCGTACAGAGGTAAATAAGTTGAGAATGGAGAGTTGAGAGTTTGAAAAATCATTTCATTTAAAATAGTAAATAATAAGATGGCAAAATTCGATAAAATAGCCGTATTAAATAAAATCGGCTCTACAGGAATGGTTCCTGTATTCTATCACAAAGATGCAGAAGTTGCAAAGAAAGTAGTAAAGGCTTGTTATGACGGTGGTGTTCGTGCTTTCGAATTCACAAACCGTGGTGACTTTGCACAGGAAGTATTTGCTGAAATCGTTAAGTTCGCAGCAAAAGAATGTCCTGAAATGGCAATTGGTATCGGTTCTATCGTTGATCCGGCTACTGCTGCTATGTACTTGCAACTGGGTGCTAACTTCGTGGTAGGTCCGTTGTTCAACCCTGAAATTGCTAAGGTATGTAACCGTCGCTCGGTAGCTTATACTCCGGGATGTGGTTCTGTGTCAGAAGTTGGTTTTGCACAGGAAGTAGGTTGCGATCTTTGCAAAGTATTCCCGGGTGATGTTTATGGAACTAACTTTGTAAAAGGCTTGATGGCTCCGATGCCATGGTCTAAGCTGATGGTAACAGGTGGGGTAGAACCTACTAAGGAAAACCTGACTGCATGGATTAAAGCCGGTGTATTCTGCGTAGGTATGGGCTCTAAACTGTTCCCGAAAGATAAGGTAGCAGCAGAAGATTGGGCTTATGTCACTGCAAAATGTGAAGAAGCTCTCGGTTATATCGCCGAAGCTCGTAAATAAGATTAGAGAGCGAAAGCTTATCTATGATAAAAAGAGGTTGATACGACAGTCTCTTTAAAATATGCCTCGAGGGTTAGTTAGTTTAGTTAGTATATGAGGCATATTTTCATTTTGTTTAAAGGTGTTTAAAGGGGATAGGCCATCGGAATGAATCACTCATTTCGATGGCTTGTTTTTTTATTCCGGAACATAAATAATCTCACCGTTATCCAGTTCGTAGGCTATCCCCACTTTTCTTCCTCTTTTTCCTGAATCCTCCTCTTTCTGACCGGAAGGCTTGTAAGTATTGATTTTCTTTCCTTCCTTGGAGATGATTTCCATATTTTCCTTACCAGGGTTCTTCACGATGGTGAAATCTTCCTGTCCGAAAACTTCCGTCATATTCATGTGCATCACCATTGCTACCATCAATGCCACGGCAAATACCATCGCCACGTCGAACAGGTTTACTACTACACTTAGCGGGTCGGTATCCTCTTCTTTGAGGAATTTGCTGACTCTTCTATTTCTTTTCATTATTGGGGTCTCCGGTTGTTTCGTTTAATACTCTTGATACATAATCGAGGTTGTTGACATCTTTGGCATACCAACGTTGTTTGAACTGCATGGATATCAATCCTACAGCACTAATAACCAGACCCACAACAGTCGTTGCAAATACTACCTGCATATTATATGCCATTCCGGAGATGTCTCCTGTAGAAAGTCCAACTAGTGCCGGACTCATGGAAATCAATGTTCCTATCAATCCGAGAACCGGACCTATCTTAGCCAGCATTTTAGAAAAAGACACATCTTTCTCTGCTTCATTCTCGAATTTTGTTATCAGGAAGTCTGAGTAATCTGCACTGGCCGGATGGTAGAGCAGATCGCGGAGATAACCCATATATAGTGAATTGTCTTTGTCGGGTAAAGCTGCTTTCAGATCGTCTATCCGTGCATCTTTAATGAGTTGGTCCAGTGCTTTGTCATTTTTACGTTTGGTCATGTACATGTTGTAGGTGCCTCCGATCAAAATAAGTGAACGAACGAACAGGCACAGCAAAATAATGATATCGGGTATAAGTAAACTGTTCGCTACCCAGAATAAAAGTTTAGAGATGAGTTCCATATAATATTTTATTGATTGATTTTACTTCTTTTTTTAATTCTTTACGTTGTAATAAAGGCCATTTCAGCTTGTTCCAGGCAAATCCAATGAGAAACAGGACAACGAACAGACCGATGGACAAGATAATCGCTTTCCAGTTGAGTGCCTCCTCGGTGGCAGCATAGGTTGTTTTTCCGTTGACTGTGGTCAGTAATCCGAGGATACAGATGAATAAGCTGACGAGGAAATGAACCTCCAAACGGAGATCATCTTCGGGTACAAGATACTTCATCAGTCGGCTTAACAAGGGGATAGTGATAACCACTATTCCTGCGAGTGACCAGGCTGTTACTGAAAAGTCTACGCCAGGTAACCGGAAGATAGCTTCTGTGAGATAGTAGAATAATACGGGGAAGAGCAACAAGCTGGGATACCAGCGAAGTAATTCCGCCCACCATAAATTCTTCTTACCATAAATTCCGCGCAGGAAAGCCACGCAATAGCCGAAGCAGAGTGCCGACTCAAGCGTTATGATAATAGCCATGTTTTGCAATGCTTCCGTGTTCTGCAGATAATCAGCAATCTGTGTCTTTGACTGGAGAATAGCATACTGCCAGGTGCCGGCTACAAAAAGACCGGCTATCAGGCTGTATATTACGGTTTGCCAAAGTTTCCAGAAACTGAGTTTGAAACTGCAGTTAATCACGATAAACAGCATTAATATGTGAATGATTAACTCCATATTACATTACTTTTTCCGTTTCTTTTTAAGTATTAGCAACATGACAACAAATGCTACCAGAACAATACCTGCGATAAGGCCTCCATTCAAAGAGTTTTGCTCTTCCTGTGCCCCTTGTACGGCATCGCTCGATTGTTTCTTCAATACCATGCCTCCTTTGGTCGCTTCTCCGTCCAGGGTGGCTTGTTTCATTTGTTTCAGTTCCTTGTTGTAGTTGGCTGCGGTTTGCGCATCTACTTGAGAGGCGATGAACTGCTGTAATTTGGCATTGTCTCCGGTAAATCCGCTGCCCGAAGGACCGAATTGTCTGACAAGGTCTGTATGTAGTTTGGCAATATTGGAGAGTTGTTCCGGAGAAGCTTTCCAATATCCTTTGCGGGCAGTTTCCATCATAACGGCAGTCACTTCCTGTAAAGCTGCGGGATTCTGTTTTTCAAAGAAGTCTTTTACATTCAGTTTGTATTCGTCTTTGACATATACATCATATATATTATCCCAAAGTTCCTTGTCGATAGCGGCAGGTTTCATCACGTTCCAGCCATACGTATTGGTTACAGTCTGGGCAACTTCGCTTGCTGCAGAAGCACCGCCTTTCATTTTCTCTTTGATATAGGTAGGATTCAGAATCGTTGTACGGCTTTCTACACCGACTGCTTCTTTAAGTTCCTGCATTTTCATGTTGTTGCGGTTCCGGTAGTCGCTAAGATAAGCGTCTGGGTCTTTACCGGTAACATTGCGTACGGCAAGATTCATACCTCCCATGAATTCATATACGTGGTCGAGGCTCAATGCTCCCCAAGTGTTGCTTTGGCGGGGCTGAACGACAACATCAGTACTGTTCAATGCTGCTTCAAAGGCAAATTTCTGAAAGACTTCCCAATGTTTTTCGTCACCGTAGAAGGCTCCCATATTGTTGAGGTAAGTATCTGCGATTTCCGATTCACTTTCCCAACGGTCGCCGGATTCCACCATTCCCTGAATTCCTGTACCATACATGCCATTAGCACCTCCGAATACTCGGAAAGAAGCCATTTCGCGGGCATTTTTCGGACTGACACCTTTTTCGGTCAACACTCTTTCAGCTTCTACCACACTGGCGGCTACCTGATTTTCAAACTTGTCGTCTTTCGCTGCCGCAGCCATTTCTACTGCACGGTTAATCAGGAAGAGGCGGGAAGCGGCGATATCACGGAGTTGTCCGGAAGTCTGAACTACTACGTCGATACGTGGACGTCCCAGTTCGGCTGAAGGAATCAGTTTTAGATCACTGACACGACCGAATGCGTCACGAACAGGTTCTACTCCCAGCATATACAGTACTTGAGCAATAGTAGCCCCACCGGTTTCTATAAATTCGGAAGACCAGAGAGTATAACTCACTTTACGTGGGATTGAATCATTGTGACGTTGCTTGTAAGTATCAATCGTTTGTTTGGCTAAAGCGATACCTTTTTCCCAAGCGGATTCTGCAGGAGTTGCTTCGGCATTGATAGCATACATATTACGTCCGGTTGGTAAAGCATTCGGATTAGCAATCGGATCACCTCCGGGAGTAGGAGCGGTGTATCCACCTTTCAATGCATTCATCAGACTGCTTAACTCTTCTTCGGGACTTTTCAGAAGTGCGTTCTTGTAGTTGCCTACATTCTTGATTGTACGCTCTACTTCAGCGATGGCAAGTGCCAGTTCGATTTCTTCTTTACTGTATTCTTTCCGAGCTTTTCCCATAGCCATCATCATTGCCATCATACCTTTCGGAGCATTGCGGTCTGCCTCTATTTGACGAGCCTTGGCTAGTTCCTGTGCGGTGATACCGGCTGTACGACAAATCAGTTCATCTGTGGCCAGTGCAGGATTAGCGAGCAACTTTTCTACCAGATGGCGAGCAGGAGTCAAGTACTGTTGTGTAAAGAGGCTGCGGTGCTTGCTAACGGCATCTGTCGCTTTACCACGTTGCTTGTCGAGAGCCAGCAGACTGTATGCGATAGGTTCTGTAGCCATTGCATAGACGGAAGAAGTGATCCGTTCCGCTTCATAAGGAACTCCCATTGTGTAGAGTTGTCCGGTGATTTTCTCGGTAGCCAGTTCTTCTGCGAAGTTTTCTACACGGGCGATTTCATCTTCCGTATATGGTTTGTTGGCAATGCTGTCCAAACCTAAATCACGGTGAATTCCCATTTTCACAGTCAGCGTTTTGACAGCTAATGATTCCTGATCTTTATTCTCTTTGTGAGAGTTATTGTAAATCTTGATTTTTTCCATCAGCTCCCGATAAATACCACGCACACTGCTTTCAAGGAAAGGAGGAGTGAGGTACGACTGTATGGTGGCATACGAACGGCGTTTAGCCATCATTCCTTCACCAACATTACCAATAGAGTAGATATAGAAGTGCGGAACTGCTCCAACCAGGCGATCCGGCCAGTCGTTGCTGCACAATGCCACTTGTTTTCTGGGAGTAAATTCAAGACTTCCATGTGTACCGAAATGGATCAGTGCGTCAGCCTTGAAACCATGTTGCATCCATAGATAGGAAGCAATATAGGTATGAGGAGGAGCCATATTAGTGCCATGAATCACTTGGAAGGAGTTGTCCCCGCTTCCGGCAGCATTTTGTGGCATTAAGACTACATTCCCGAATTGCAGACGGGCAATACCTAATTTACCGTCGTTAGTCGCCATATAGCTACCGGGGAATTCGCCGAAAGCATCCACCACTTCCTGATATTTTTCAGGGCGGAGTGACTCTTTCACCCAACTTTCATATTGATCTTTGGTGATAAGTTCGGGATGTCCTTTTTGCATAAAGTCATTAAAGGCTCCCTCTGCGTAAGAGTTGAACACAGCGCCTTGAGCCTGTATCATTTTACCCAGTTCTTCAGCATTTGCAGGCAGACCGGATATGTTGTATCCTTCTTGTTTCATGCGGACCAGAAGATTGTATAGGGAAGGAACCACCTCCATACCGGCAGCGGTCAATGCATTTTGCCCCGGACCTTTATAATAGTAGATAGCTACCTTCTTCTCGCTGTTCGGCTTAGTATTCAGATTCAAATAATTATTGATTGTGGATACGAAAGTCTTCAAGCGTTCGGGTACTGCATACGAATGGCGCAATCCTTCTTCATCCTCATATTGTGCAAAGAGAGCGAAAGGACGGATGGCACCGTCAATTTCCGGAGTCACGATGCTCTGTGACATAAATCCTCCTGCCATTCCCATCGGATCTTTCTCCCATTCATCTACCAGGCTGTTGATGGTGAGCGGAGCAAACAGGAGGATATTCTTAGCTTTCAGATAATCTACCATTTTGTCTCCCATGCGTCCGTGTGCCATGTTGATGATTGCGTCTGGCTGCACTTCGTCAATAAATGACATGAATTTCGTCATTGACTGAACCGGATAAACATTGTAACCTTCTTTTTCAAGAGCCTCAATAAGTCCGGTGGCATCAGCCATTTGTCCGGTAATCATGATTTTACGTGCTCCTTCTTTATAAAGACGGTTGTCCTTCATGAATTTCTCATAATCTGCCACGGTGAGGAACTCCAGTTCATCATCCGGGTTGGTGAGTCCGACGTGATAGAGCATGTCGCTGGGCCTTTCTGCCGGGTCTTCCACTTCCGGTATGGAAGAGATTTTACCGTCAATAGCTTTACGGATATAATTCAGCATATTCCGGTAGTTGGTCTTTCCTCCATTAGTCAGATAACCTCGTATCAGATTCTGTTGTACGCTGTCCAGATTACAAATGTTGTTGGCCGGGTTGGTAGCCATGGAAGTATATACAGGAATACCTTTGTCGGCAGCCTGTTGTATCTGTTGACGTTGTTCCTCGACGATACGCAGACCCATTCCGTTGATGAATACCATGTCGTAACCGGTCAGGCGGTCGAGGTTGTCGAGCGATACTTCACTGAGTTTGATGGATGAATTGTCGTTGGCTTTCGATATACTTCCCTGTTGTATGGTCTGGAAGTTGATGAAAGCAATCTTTGTAGGACTGAACCAGGTATTCCATACGGACATCCCTATCAGAGCTGCAGCAACGATGCATACACCTAAGATGATTTTACTTTTCTTTTTCATTTCTCTTATTTTTAGCTTTGTATGTAGTTTAACTCTCGTTATAGTCTGAACAAATCGGCAAGATTAATTGAAACAGTTCCGATAAAGCCGATACCTTGCTGTGGTAACTGGATTCCATAATCGGCAGATTTATCTTTGTAATTGAATAAATTGTCTATACCCAGTCCCACAGAGATACCGCGAGGAAAACTTGCACTAGTGTTCAAGGTGCAAATAGTACGTGGAGAGTAATTATATTCAGTTATAGTATTGTCAACGGAATAATAGGAGTATGTGTGTAATTTGGAACTCCACTGCCCGTTCAGTGAAACGGAAGTATTGACTTTACCGAATTTACGGTTAAAGGATGCATTGAATGTTAAACTATGAGGCCGTGTCATGGATAAATTGTATCCTTTATATTCTTCTTTTTCATGGACGTATGCGTAAGAACCTTGTAATATCAGTCCGCAATCCATTTTTACTCGTGCAATAGCTTCCATACTTATACTTTCAGCATTGTCGGAATTCATGTATTTCATGTCCGGCATACTTTTCCCGTCTTCAATATTATCAAGATAAGCTAGTGTAATTTTATTCTTGAATTTATTGTAATAGCCGGATATGGAGGCATAAAAGATGTCTTTGTTAATTTCGGCAGACAGGGAAAACTGCTGGCTGTTCTCTGCTTTCAGATTTTCATCACCATGAATGGTAAACATCCCCAGACCTCCCATGTCATATTCTTCATACAGTTCTTTTAAAGTCGGTGTCCGATAGCCTTGTGCATAGCCGACACGCAGGGTTAACAGTTCTACCGGCCGATACATTACCGATAGTTTAGGAGTCATACGGAAGTGGTATTTGGAATGGTAATCAGTCCGTATGCCCGCTATCAGATTGAACTTCTCGGAGATTTTCCAGTCTTCCTGCACATAGAACACGTATGATTGCTGGTTATAATTGGTACTGTCTTTAAACATATAATGTTTTAAATATTCAAGATTGGCTTCCAGTCCTGCTGTAAATGTATGTTGGTCGTTGAAATTTCCGGTATAGTTCAAACGTGCTGTTTGCACGAAGTTATCGTAGTTCTTTTTGGTATATCCTGCTACAAAATAGTCTATATCCTTTCTATAACTATCGAAGATGTAGGAAAGATCCAACCTGTGATTGACATTAAACAAATATTTTAATTTACCATTTACCGAGTAGTTTGAAAATATATCATTGGTTTTTGCATTAGCCGTAGCATTATCGCGTTTATTCCGATAATATGTTCCTTTTATTTCCGCACTAAACTGGTCGGTAAAAGCATAACCGAACTTCTGCGAGGCATCCCAGATCTGATATCCCCGAATGGTACTGCTGTTAGCACTTTTATCGATGGTGATTGAACCGTCCGGATTGATGACCGTTCTTTCTGTTTCTTTGTCATCAGAAATTGTGTATGTATCTCTTCTTCTGTGGGATATGGTAGTGAAAGAAGAAAAACGGTTTTGTTTGGTTCCACCTGAAACAGTGTATTTTTGTCCACTGTTATTGCCATAACGTGCGTTTACATTTCCTGTAAAAGGTCTGTTGGCGCTTTTCGTGATGATATTGATCACAGCACCCAAAGCATTTGAAGCATAGAGAGTGGATTGAGCTCCTTTGACGACTTCAATGCGTTCAATATCATCTATATTGAAACGGCTGAAATCGGGATTATGATCCGAGCCTTCACCACTTATACGTTCACCGTCAACCAAGAATAATAAGTATTCGCCACTCATTCCTTGATAAGTGATTTCCGGCAATTTACTCATGGAATTGTAATTGAATTGTATACCGGGTAGCTCATACTGTAAAAGGGTCTCTATATCCATAGGATTTAAAGCCTGGATTTCCTTTTGCCCGATCACTCTGGTTAGTATCGGGGCATCTTTGAGCGGTTTTTCTGTCCGTGTACCTGTAACGACGACCTCTTCCAATGAGCTTTGGGTCGGTTTCAGGCGTATGACAATGTTATTGTGTTCATTGTCTTGAATCTTGTATTCCACAGGAGTATACCCGATGAAACTGGCCCGCAAGATAGGAAACCCTTTATCTCTTAAACTTAATGTAAACTCTCCTTGTGTATTAGTGCCGGCACCGATTGTCGTACCTATTACAACGATGGACGCTCCGGGCAGGGGAGTGCCGTTTTCATCTAATACAACTCCTTTGAAACACCGCGTAGTAGCGTTATCGTTCTCATTGTTTTCGTAGAGGCACCCCGTCTCCGCTGTCGTATACAACGTGGATAGGACACCCAATAACATCATAAAGATTCTTTTCATGATTGGTTATTTAATGGGATACTCGTAATTAAACGTGACGTGCCCTTTTACATTATCCGCATTTGCAAAATCGGTGAACTGGAGTTTTGCATATGTCCCGTCTTTACATTTTAGAACGAACACATTGTTGGTTGTTGCCAATGTTCCAGCCATAGCCGAACCTTCGGTCCATACCATTGTAGTATTACAGTGGCTTTTCACGTAGCAATCATCTGTTGGCGGCATAGCGAATCTGACGAGTATGTTCTGTTCACTTTCATCTGCGACATATCCGCCTGTCGGAATTGTAGTCACCTTGCTCATATCCGTCATATCTGTTTTTACAACAGAGCCTCCATTGGTTTTTACTTCCGTATAGCGATGTATGGCAATCTGCCAGTCAATGGTAACTGCAGATTCGTCATCACTTCCTTCCATAGTTACGGTTTGGGTCTTGCCATCTTTAAGATTTACATATACCCATTGATTATAAGCAGTAGCGTCAACGGTCAATGTTTTCATCTCTGTTTCTTCTTTCTTTTCGTCGTCATCGCTGCAAGACGTCAATGTTGTTGAGAGTGACAGTGCCATAAAGGCAACCATCCAAAAGTTCAGGATTTTCATACTCTGTTAATTTTGATAGATAATGATTGTTTAATTTTCGGTTGCAAAGTTATAGGGAACTATAAGGATGGAAAATACCTAAAAGAAATGAAAAATAACCAAGCTTTAGTTATATGTAGGTATTAAAAGTGAGGAAGTCGCTTCTTGTGAGAAGGAATATTGTACGGCTTAAATAAAATCCGTACCTTCGCGCCCTTAACTAACTAACCTTTATTTTTATGTTTACTGACTTATTGCATTCCTCTTATTTCTCCCTTTTCCTGATAGTCGCGTTGGGGTTTATGCTGGGAAGAATAAAGATCAGAGGATTATCTCTTGATGTGTCGGCAGTTATTTTCATTGCCCTTCTTTTCGGGCATTATGGTGTTATTATTCCTAAAGAATTAGGAAACTTCGGTTTGGTGCTCTTCATATTCACCATCGGTATTCAAGCGGGGCCCGGATTCTTCGATTCTTTCCGTAGTAAAGGAAAGACGCTCATTCTTATTACTATGCTTATTATTTGTTCTGCCTGCTTGACTGCAGTCGGGTTGAAGTACGCATTTGATATTGATACACCGAGCGTTGTCGGTCTGATTGCCGGTGCGCTGACCAGTACTCCGGGTCTGGCGGTTGCTATCGACAGTACCCATTCTCCTTTGGCGTCCATCGCTTACGGTATCGCATATCCGTTTGGAGTGATCGGCGTGATTCTGTTTGTCAAACTGCTGCCTAAGATTATGCGGGTAGATTTGGATAAAGAAGCCCGCCGCTTGGAGATAGAACGTCGTGGACAATTTCCGGAGCTGATTACTTGCATTTATCGGGTTACCAATTCTCATGTGTTCAATCGTACTCTGATGCAGATAAATGCGCGCGCCATGACGGGCGCTGTCATTTCACGTCTGAAACATAATGATGAAATATCCATCCCTACGGCCCATACGGTGCTGCGTGAAGGAGATTATATACAAGCCGTAGGTAGCGAAGAGTCGTTGAATCAGCTTGCCGTGTTGATTGGCAAGCGTGAAGAAGGTGAGTTGCCTTTGGATAAAACGCAGGAAATAGAATCTTTACTATTGACCAAAAAGGACATGATAAATAAGCAGTTGGGTGATTTGAACTTACAGAAAAACTTTGGATGTACAGTGACCCGTGTCCGTCGAAGCGGTATTGATTTGTCTCCATCTCCCGATCTCGCTTTGAAGTTTGGCGATAAATTGATGGTTGTCGGTGAGAAAGAAGGACTTAAAGGAGTAGCCCGCCTGCTGGGTAACAATGCGAAGAAACTGTCTGATACGGATTTCTTCCCCATTGCGATGGGTATTGTATTGGGAGTGCTGTTCGGCAAAATAAATATATCTTTCTCTGACAGTCTGTCATTCTCTCCGGGACTGACCGGTGGAGTGTTGATGGTAGCCCTTGTGTTGAGTGCGATTGGTAAGACGGGCCCCATCATCTGGTCTATGTCCGGACCAGCCAATCAATTGCTGCGCCAGTTAGGTCTGCTTCTTTTTCTTGCCGAAGTAGGAACTTCTGCTGGTAAGAATCTGGTAGCCACTTTCCAGGAAAGCGGATTGCTGATGTTTGGCGTAGGTGCAGCCATCACATTGGTGCCGATGCTCGTTGCCGCCATTGTCGGACGTCTGGTATTTAAAATCAGTCTGCTCGATTTGCTGGGAACGATAACGGGAGGCATGACGAGTACTCCGGGACTTGCTGCTGCCGATTCAATGGTAGACAGCAACATACCTAGTGTAGCTTACGCGACTGTTTATCCGATTGCTATGGTATTTTTGATTCTGTTTATACAAATCATAGCTTCGGCGGTATATTAACAGTATTTTGTCTAATCATTGATTGTGAAATAAATAGTTTGTATCTTTGCCGTCCCAAAGTGAAAATGAGGTGAAACGATTGGTTTTAAATATAACACGCTATTTCTTGCCGATACTTTTTATATCGTATTTGGCAAGTATTACATTCTTTACCCACGTCCATGTGGTTAATGGCGTGACAATTGTCCATTCGCACCCGTTTAAGCAAGGGACGGCGCATCAACATTCAACAGTCGAATTGTTGCACATCCATATCCTGTCTCATCTGATAGCGGATAGTGCGACTGTTGTTTTTGCCCTTCCCCTTTTCGTTTCTTTTCTATTGTGTTTGCTGCTCGGACGCTTGCCGCATACACATTTTCATGCTCCTTATCATGGAGTGACAGCACTGCGTGCTCCGCCTGCTATTTGTCTTTTCGCCATTTAAATGATGGTACCATGTCTCATTTGAGGCAGGGGATTATCTATATGTACATACAAGTATTAAACGAAAACAAATAACAAACGGAAAATGAAGAAATACATCTTTTCGCTTGTCTGCCTGTGCTGCGCATTGTTGCCTGCCCTTGAAGGACAAGCTCATGAATATCCTAATCATCCTGAATTACGTAAATCGGACGCCAATATCATTGGCCATATTCTTGATAAAAACACTAAGGAACACTTACCCTATATAACAGTCGCCTTGAAAGGTACTACCATCGGAACGGTAACCGATGCTACCGGGCATTATTTCTTGAAGAATCTTCCCGAAGGTAATTTTGTGCTCGAAGTTAGTTCGGTGGGGTATAAAACCGTCAGACGGAATGTGACGCTGAAGAAAGGGCGCACATTGGAAGAAGATTTCGAGATAGAAGAAGATGCGGTTGCTTTGGATGGTGTAGTAGTATCTGCCAATCGTAATGAGACTACCCGTCGCCTGGCTCCGACGCTGGTGAATGTGGTGGATTTGAAAATCTTTGAGAATACCAATTCCACGACTTTGGCGCAAGGATTGAGTTTTCAGCCGGGTGTCCGTGTAGAGTCTAATTGTCAGAATTGCGGCTTCCAGCAAGTACGTATCAATGGACTGGATGGCCCTTATACGCAAATCCTGCTCGATTCCCGTCCCATCTTTAGTGCACTGTCCGGTGTGTATGGCATCGAGCAGATTCCTGCCAGCATGATCGAACGTGTGGAAGTGATGCGTGGAGGTGGATCTGCTTTGTTCGGTTCGTCTGCTATTGCCGGAACAATCAATATCATTACCAAAGAACCGATACGCAATTCCGGTATGTTGTCGCATACCATAATAGGTATTGGTGATGGCGATGCTTTCGATAACAGTACAGCGTTGAATGCGTCACTTGTGACGGACGATCAGCGTGCCGGTTTGTATATCTTCGGGCAGAACCGCCATCGTTCTGCGTATGACCATGATGGCGACGGATATTCCGAAATACCCAAGTTGCACGGGCAGACAGTCGGGTTCCGTTCATTTTTGAAAACAACTACTTATTCGAAACTGACTTTTGAATATCACCACATGGAAGAGTTCCGTAGGGGAGGAGACCTGTTGAACCGTCCGCCTCACGAAGCGAATGTGGCGGAGCAGACCGAGCACTCTATCAATGGCGGAGGACTGAAATTTGATTATTTCTCTCCTAACGAGAAACATCGTTTCAATGTGTTTGCATCAGCGCAGCATATCAATCGTGACAGCTATTATGGTGGTGGTCAAGACTTGAATGCTTACGGAAACACCACCGACCTGAACTGGATGGCAGGATCGCAATATGTCTATAGTTTCGGGAAATGTATTTTCATGCCGTCCGACCTGACTGCCGGAATAGAATTCAATCAGGATAAACTGGAAGATAATATGTGGGGATATAATCGTACGGTAGACCAGAAAGTGAATATCGGTAGTGCCTTCCTCCAAAATGAATGGAAGAATGAACATTGGGGATTTCTGATTGGCGGTCGTTTGGATAAACATAACCTGATTGACCATGTGATATTCAGTCCGCGTGCCAATCTGCGTTATAATCCGACGGAAAACATCAATCTTCGTTTCAGTTACTCATCCGGTTTCCGTGCTCCGCAGGCTTTCGATGAAGACTTGCATGTGGAGAATGTAGGCGGTAATGTAGCGATGGTCGAACTGGCTGATGATCTGAAAGAAGAAAGGTCGCAGAGCTTGAGTGCCTCGGCAGATATTTATCATCGTTTTGGTGCGTTTCAAGTTAACTTCCTGGTAGAAGGATTTTATACAAAGTTATCAGATGTATTTGCCCTTACCGACGGAGAGGTCGTGAATGGAATCCTGACACGTACACGATACAATGCACCGGGAGCCCGTGTGATGGGACTGACATTGGAAGGAAAGATGGCATATCTGACTAAATTCCAGGTTCAGGCGGGAGTCACTTTGCAGCAGAGTCATTACAACGAACCGCACGTGTGGAATCCGGACGCTCCGGCTGTGAAGAAAATGATGCGTACGCCGAATACTTACGGTTATTTTACAGCAACCTATACTCCGGTAAAACCATTGTCTATCGCTCTTTCCGGTACATATACCGGTTCGATGCTGGTTCCTCACGAACCAGTTCCGGGATTCCTTGAAAATCCGATAACGGTGAATACGAAGGACTTCTTTGACATAAGCCTGAAGGCTGCATACGACTTTAAACTCTACAAGTCAGTGAATTTGCAAGTGAACGCCGGAGTGCAGAATATTTTCAATGCCTATCAGAATGACTTTGACAAAGGAGCCGACCGCGATTCCGGATATATCTATGGTCCGTCCTTGCCGAGAAGCTTCTTTGCCGGAGTGAAAATCAGTTATTAATTCGGTTGTTCGGTAAGTTATACAACGCTACCCGATAGCTTCTCTTCCGACAGATTTGGTCTTTTTATACCGCCCTTCACCTTTTCGCTATAATACCCTATTCATAGGCGTTAGCGGGTGAAGGGCATATATTTCACCCGCTTTCCTCTTTTTAAGCTATCTATGTATACCGATAATTGGTCTGACGGCGACCGGATATTGTAGATAAACTTCTTTTCTATAAGATCTAAACTTCCTTTCTATAAGAACTAATTTCTTTTTGGTTATAGATAAACTATAAACGAAGGCTTTGATTATAAAAACGAAGCCTTTGTTTTTATAAACGCAAGCTTTGTTTTTATAAACGCAACTTGCGTTTATAGATTGTGATTAGTGAAAAAGAATTTTATATTCGCAAGAAGAGAAGTTTATCTATAATAGAAAAGAAGTTTAGTGCCTATAAAAAGGACGTTTGCTGCTAATGAACCGGAGGTGTGTTGCAGGTGAAGATACCGCCCTTCACCCGCTAATGCCTATGAATAGCGGGTTACAGCAAAAAGGTGAAGGCTATTAATAATTAATTATAATTATCTCCGTAATGAAAGAAAAGAAGAATTTGACTGAATTTATGCTCTCTTTGGTTCAGACTCTGGAAGACGAACATCGTTTTGGCTCCGCTCATGTCTACCGTAGTACTCTCCACACTTTTACCGCTTATTGGAATAAGCGTAAAGGGAGAAAAATCTTAATGGCAGTACGTAACGTATTTACCGTAAGCGTCTTGCGGGAATTTGAGGAGTATCTGAGAGGCAAGTTGTTGAAGATGAACACTATCTCCACCTATATGCGGATGCTGCGTGCGGTATATCATCGGCTTTTGAAAGACGGTGAAGTAGATTATACGGCCGGTCTTTTTGACAGTGTCTATACAGGTACTTGTGCCGACGTGAAACGTGCGCTTTCACCCGCCGATATGGCGAAGATTTTATCTTTCCCGTTGCCGGACTTAGGTAGCGTGGCGGTTGGCACTTCTGTTTCGTCTTCGTTGGTACAAGATAATTTGCAAGAAGCCCGTTGCTGGTTCTCCTTGCTGTTTCTGCTTCGTGGAATACCTTTTGCCGACCTTGCCCGTTTGCGCAAATGTGATTATAAAGACGGGGTAGTCAGTTATTGCCGTCAAAAGACGGGGCGTCGTCTGACGGTGACTGTACCGAAAGAGGCGGAGTCTCTGATTCGAACCTGTTCTGATACTAATCCTGCTTCTCCTTATCTTCTTTCTATTTTGGATGGAGGAAAAGCGGGTGGTATCGGTAGTCGTGAGGAATATGACCGATACCTGTGTGTTCTTCGCGATTTCAACCGACGATTGGATCACTTGGCTTACGTTATTGGGGTAAAGTGCAAACTGTCCTCTTATACGCCCCGGCATACTTGGGCTACTCTTGCCTATCGCAAAAAGTGCCCGATTGGTATCATTAGCAATGCCTTAGGACATTCTTCCATAAAAGTGACGGAAACTTATCTTAAACCTTTTGAAACGGAAGAATTGGACAAGGCAAATAGAATGGTAATTGCTTGCGTAAAAGACGGTCTTAGGAACGGGATAAGATAATGATTGGATTTGTATTTGTTTGTTTATGAGTTGATTATGCACCCGTTACTTTGTAGGTAACGGAAAATGAGATGCGCAACAAAAGTATTGGTATTGATTAAAATATGCAAATAAAAATGGGTTTATTTTCCAATAAAGCATACTAAATAGGAAATTGTACACATAAAACACCCTATTTTTTACATTTATAGCCATCGGATTGCTAAAATATGCAAAACACTTTTCCCTCTACCATAATTCTAATTAAGCGGAGGTACTAGACTTTTATTATTTATTGAAGTGCTTTTTAATAGAATGTCTTTGTAAGAACGCTGAATAAGTTTTTTTCCGTTACCTACAAAGTAACGGAAAATGAAAAGGACTGAATATTCATTAAAAACTCAACGACAATGCAGATACACAAATTTTATCTTCTGCTTTTGTTCCTGCCGCTCTTGCTACCTGCCGTTTCTATGGCACAGACACCCGACACTCTTTATGTCTTTCGTTTTGTTTCTCATAAGGATATGTTTTATATTCCTTGGAAAGGGAACGGCACGCAATTGGATCATCTGTTATCTCTTGTAGAAAACCACAAAGCCGCTATTTTGAGTGGTGAAGCTCCTTTGCTGGTAGATGGTTATTGTGCTTCGGAACCTACGGTTGCAGAGAATCTGAAACTAGCTAAAATTCGCAGTAATCGTGTGAAATCGGAACTTATCCTGAGCAAAGGAATCAACGAAAACTGTTTCATCACTCGTAACCATGCTGAAACTTATGGGGATTTGCGCCATGTGGTCATCGTTCGTCTTCGTCTACCCAAAGATGAGGCGGCGGCAAATGTAAAAGAGGACTCTGTAATACCTGTAATAAAGGAAAAGGAAATGGAGGCTATTTCGGAAAATTCTGAACAGGGAACTTGTCCGGAAACAACATCTGTCGGCGTTTCTTCGGAGAAAGCTCTGGCTTCATCTGAAACACATCCGTCTTATCGCCTTGCTTTGCGCGCTGATCTGCTTCGTTGGGCTACGCTGACTCCTGATCTGGGCATTGAATGGCGTGTAAACCGCCACTTGGGTATTTTAGTCAACGGTAGTTGGACCTCATGGAGTTGGGATGATAAAAACCGTCGCTACGCTCTTTGGAAGGTTTCTCCTGAAATACGTTACTATTTGGGCGGGAAAAGTCGTGGCTTTCTCGGAGCGATGTATCATACGGGCGAGTTTCACTACAAACTTGGTAATACCGGTCGTCAGGGTGACTATCAGGGTGGGGGATTTACAGGCGGGTATCAGCTAGACCTGAACAGTAATCTTTCGCTCGACTTTCATGCCGGAGTAGGTTATACTTACGCCGATTATGACGAATACACGCTTATCAATAAGGTTCGTGTACGCAAAGATTGTAAGACAAAAAATTATTGGGGTATTAACCAATTAGGAATCACACTGATATGGAAACTATTAAAATAACTTCATGTGCCGCCCTCATTTGCGGTGCTGTTCTTCTGATGTCCTCCTGTGTCAAGGATGATGTATATCGCACTCCTCACCCGACACAAGGAGCATTGCTGGTGACGACAGATTGGAGTGACCGCTCCTCTGAGTCTGTGCAGCCTGTATCCTATCTGTTTCGTGTTTCCGGTCGTTCAGGAATGAGCGACGAGCAATCCGTGAAAGGAAATACCAACCTTTATCATGCCTTGCTTGAACCGGAATCTTACGAGTTGCTGGTATATAATGTACCCGAATCCATTACAGTTTCCGGTGATATAGCTACGGTGACTGCTGCGGGTGGAAACGGCATAGAGGCTCTTCCCGGTTATCTGTTCTCTGCGGTGCAAGCATTGGATATGGCGAAAGACGACACACTCTCTGTTACGGTCAAGATGCGGCAACGCATTCGCCAACTGACATTGGTGCTGAAACTAAAAGAGGGCGACCATGAACACATTACCGCAGTGAATGCTACTTTAAGCGGCATTGCTTCCGGTATAAATCTCAGAACCGGAGCTTTGGTCTCTACATCGGACACATTTCTTTCTCCTGTTTTTATGAAAACCGAAGCAAGCGACGGGACTCCTACACTGACCGCAACGATCCGTTTGTTTGGTATTCTTCCGGAAGATGAGCAAGAACTTACCGTAGCTGTGACATTGAACAACGGAACCGTACAGACAATAGAAACTGATCTTACCGAAATATTGCATGAGCATTTTGACGATGGTTCGATGACTCCGTTGATATTGGGAGCAAATTTTGATTTGCCTTCTCAGGCGGACTTCTCCGGAAGCATTACTAATTGGAATCCAGTGGACGGGGGACAAGTGGATATTCATTAATTGCATTATGGCTGAATTTAATAACAATAATATATTGAAACGGAATGAAAAATAAGAAACTAGTACTGTATGTCGCATTGGCTGTCTCATTGGGAGCTTGTGGCAACGATAATGAGTCGGAATCCTCGCCTGTACCCGACGGACGCACGGCATTGACTGTACAGGGGAAAATAAGAGTAAAGAGTACTTCCGAAAGTCGTGCCATAGATACGGACTGGGGATATAATGATAAAATCGGCGTTTTTATGGTGTATTCCGGTAACGGTGCGGGGCTGACGCAGGAGAATATTTGTGGTGGAGCGGATAATAAATGTTATGTGACTACGGGAGGAGATGGCAATTTTAAACCCGATGGAACAGAGACGGAAGGGGATAATACGAATATTATCTATTTCCCCGTTGTCGGTGCGGTGGACTTTTATGCATATTATCCTTTTGTCTCTCCGCTGACGGATTATACTTATCCGTTGGATGTGGCTGTTCAAAGTAATCAGGAAGCTATCAACTTCATGTATGCCGGCAAAGTGGAAGGATGCACAAAGGAGAATCCGAAAGTAGGATTCAATTTTGTTCATAAGCTTTCTAAATTAGTATTGGAAATAAGTCCGGGCGACGGATTGAATACGGCTGACCTGAAAAATCTTAGCGTCACAGTTGGAGATCAGCCTATAAAAGCGACTTTCAATCTTTCTAACGGTACGCTTGCGTGCGGAGCGGATAAGTCGGATATCACATTGCTTACAACCGAGTCCGGCACTTTGAGCGAGGCTATTCTATTACCCAATTCAGCTAAGTCACGTGTGCTGACTTTTGATTTGAATAATGGAAATGACGAACCTTTCACCTGGACAATGGATAAGGCATTGGATGCAGGCAGCAAGTATACATATGAAGTCCGTTTGCATCGTACGAAAGTGGAAATAACAAGTGCTAGTATCACCGGTTGGACACCGGAAAATGGAGGTGCTGTGGATGCACACTAACTGGTCAATAAGATTAATGATAAATATAAACTAAAAAATACAGTTATGAAGAAGATTTATTTTTATGTTGCTGTCTTGGCTGCAATATTTGCGGGATGTGATAATGGTGAAATGGATAATGTCGCTAACGATGGGCAAGTAGCAATTGAGGTATCGGCCGGAATTGAGGGAGCGAAGACTCGTATGGTAGATACGAAGTGGGAGACAAGGGATAAAATAGGAATTTTTGGAAAAAGTGGTAAGTTAGAGTATTCGAATCGTTGTTACAATTGGATAAGTGGCAATACTTTTGAGGCTAGTTCGAATATTATTTATTACGGTGCTGAGACAGGTTCTTTTACAGCATATTATCCGTATGCAGAAAATAAAGGGAGTAATATTCAAATAAAAGATGGAAAGCTCACAAGAAACTTGCTTACGCAGGTTACTTCTGACTTAAATAAAAGTGTAGACTTTCTATATGCTGAAGCGACGGGTACAAAAGATAATCCTAAGATTGATTTTCAATTTGAACATAAAATGAGTAAATTGACTTTGAAATTAGTACCGGGAGAGGGTTATAAAACCATGTCGTATCAACCGGGTAATTTCTCGTCGTATTGGAATTTTAGTTTTTCAAGTTTACATTCTAAGGTTTCATTTGAGATAGCAACAGGGAAAGTAGAGCCGCTGGAGGATGCAGGGAAGCTGGATTTTGTTTATTTCCAAAATGGTTTTAATGGGGGAGACTATGATATGGATGCAAAAGTTACTTACTATACTTTTATATTATGTCCGGGTGAATCTGTTGAGGGTGGTCTGGGCGTGGACCTGACATATGATAATACTGATGGGTATACCCTTCATACTAAACTATTAACTGGCGATAATGTATTTGCAACAGAGGCAGGAAAAGAATATATGTATACTGTGACTCTAAACAAGACAAAATTAGATGTGTCAGATACGACTATAAAATCATGGGATCCTGCTACCTTGCCTAATGATGGAAAAGCAGAGGCCGGTTTATAAATGTAAAAAGCTCATGATTATGAGAATAAGATATCTTATTACATATGAGTACAAAGGTTACATTGAAGACAAATCTGTAAAAATACCCAGCTAAATCTGTAATGTGAAATCCTGTACGAAAAACGTGCAGGATTTTGTATTTATACCAATCAGACCATACCCTTGTTCACTCCGAATTTCTCATCTGTCTGACATTCTCCGGCAGGCTCTACGTGTACTAGAATATCATATACATTGTCTACGGAGTCTTCTATGCTTTTCTCTACGGCTCCGGCAATTTCGTGTGCCTGTGTGATGGTTATATGAGGATTCACTTCAATGTCGAGAGTGATGATATACCGGTTTCCTATCATTCGTGATCTGACCCGATGCGGATTGCTTGCTCCCGGCACTTTCTCGACGGCTTCGAATATCTTATTGTATACATTGACATCTTTTACACCATCCATAAGTTCTACATTTGAGTCCATGAAAATACCGATGGAAGATTTGATGATAAAGAGACTGATTATCAATCCTGTTATTGAGTCGAGTATGGGTAACTTAAGTAGGAAAGTAAACAGTAAGCCTAATAAAACTCCTGCCGAAATAATGACATCATTACGCATATTAATCGCGTTTGCCGTCAGCATGGAGCTGTCTATTTTCTTTCCTTGCTTGTATTGATATGAAGCTAATAGTAACTTGCCGATAATAGAGAATATAGTCACATAGATAGCGATGGCTGACGGTATCTCTTTCATTTCATCGCAAAAGATGTTTTGGATGGATGATACCAACATCTGCATACCAGCATAGAATATCACAAGTGACAGGATTTTAGTCGCGATCCCTTCCGCTTTCTCATAACCGAACACATATTTCTTTGAAGGCGGACGATTCATCACTCTTGCTGTAAAAATCATCACGATAGAGATGAGGACATCGGTTGCCGAGTCGATACCGTCGCCGACTACCGCTAAACTACCGGCAAATAAACCGATTATGATTTTGGATACGGATAGGATTGCATTGCCGATTGTGCTGATCCATGAGGTTTTGATTAGTATTTTCTCTCTTGACATTGAAGTGACTCTTTATAATTGTTTTGTAATGGATTGGGGAGCAAAGATAAACATTAATAGGAGTTTGTGACATGAAGTAGCGAAAAACTTTTTCCGCCTTTTAGTAGTTTATGCGTTTTAGTTGTATTATATATAGATGGTCAATTAAAAACAGGACAAATCATTTATTAAATAGTTAACCGCATGTTCAAAAAATTAAGTAGCTCTTTACTCATTGTGTCAGCTTGTGTCTTTTCTTCTTGTACGTCTACCGTCAAGCAAGAAATTGCAATCCTGCCTACCCCCGTTAGTCTGACCGAGCAGTCGGGCTCGTTTGTTTTAAAAGATGGCATGAAGATCGGAGTTTCCGATCAGTCGTTGTTTCCGGCTACCGGATACCTGCAGGAAATTCTTCGGAATGTCGTATCGTCTTCTGTTGAAGTCACTACCGATAAGAGTCAGGTAGATATGTATTTTCAGTTGAAGGATACTGTTGGAAAGCCCGGCTCTTATAAGCTTGAGTCTACGCCGGAGTATATTCGGGTAGAGGCAACTGACTATTCGGGTATTATTTCTGCCATTACTACTATTCGCCAGTTACTTCCTGCGGTGACAGAAGTGCAGGGAGAGAAACAGAATTATTCTATCCCTGTCGTGCAAATAGAAGATGCGCCACGATTTGAGTGGCGTGGATTTATGTTGGATGCTTCCCGTCATTTTTGGAATAAAAAAGAAGTGAAGCATATATTGGATCTGATGTCTTTGTATAAACTTAATAAGTTTCACTGGCATCTGTCCGACGATCAGGGTTGGCGTATAGAGATCGAGAAGTATCCGTTGCTTACGGAAAAAGGGGCCTGGCGTAAATTCAATACGCAGGATCGTACCTGCATGGCACGTGCGAAAGAAGAAGATAATACCGATTTCCTGATTCCGGAAGATAAGATACGCATTGTGGAAGGAGATACGCTGTATGGAGGTTATTACACTCATGATGATATAAAAGAAATAGTAGCCTATGCTACGCAAAGAGGTATCGATGTCATTCCCGAGATTGATATGCCGGGACATTTCCTGGCAGCTATCGGTCAATATCCGGAATTGGCGTGCGACGGATTGATCGGGTGGGGGGAAACTTTCTCTTCTCCTATCTGTCCGGGCAAAGATACAACGCTGGAGTTCTGCCGGAATGTGTTCAAAGAAGTTTTTGAACTTTTCCCTTATGAATATGTGCACATGGGTGGTGATGAAGTGGAAAAAGCCAACTGGAAGAAATGTCCTCTTTGTCAGAAACGGATTCGTACGGAGAAACTGGGTTCGGTAGAAGAACTTCAGGCATGGTTTGTACGTGACATGGAGAAATTCTTCCTTGCCAACGGAAAGAAACTCATAGGCTGGGATGAAGTGGTATCCGACGGATTATCTTCCGATGCTGCCATTACCTGGTGGAGAAGTTGGGCGAAAGATGCATTGCCTACGGCAACTGCACAAAAGCAGAAAGTGATTGCTTGTCCGAATGAATATTTCTATTTCGATTATGCGCAGGATCAGAATTCAGTAAAGAAAATACTTGCGTATGATCCGTGTGCAGACGGGCGGTTATCGCCGGAACAGAAGAAATATATCTGGGGTGTGCAGGCGAATCTCTGGGCTGAATGGATTCCGACAATGAAGCGCATTGAATATTTGATTGTTCCCCGTATGATAGCGTTGAGTGAAATAGCTTGGGCGGAGCCGACAGCTAAACCGGGTCTCGAAGAATTTTATCGTCAGCTTGTTCCGCAATTTAAGCGGATGGATGTGATAAGGGTAAATTATAGGGTGCCTGACTTGCAGGGATTCTATAAAGTGAATGCATTTATTGATGAAACAACTGTGGAATTGACTTGCCCGTTACCCGGTACTGAAATACGGTATACGACAGACGGCAGTATGCCTACCAAAGAATCAGCTCTTTATAACGGTGCTTTGGAGGTTGGGAAGACTACGGATTTCGCTTTCCGCACTTTCCGTCCGGATGGTTCTCCTTCGGATGTGGTGCGTACCAAGTATGTAAAGGCTCCTTATGCAGAGGCGGTGACTGCTCCGGCTGCTTTGCAGCCCGGCTTGAAAGCAGTATGGCACGATTTTCGTGGTAATCTTTGTGCGGATATTGATGCAGCTCCTGTCAAAGGGGAGTATGTGGTGGAATCGGTATCCATTCCCGAAGAGGTGAAAGGAAATATCGGTCTGGTATTGACTGGCTATCTGGAAGTTCCTGCCGATGGTATCTATACATTTGCCCTTCTCTCGGACGACGGTAGCACATTAATGCTTGACGGTGAATTGTTGGGAGATAATGATGGAGCACATTCGCCGGTAGAGATTATTGTGCAGAAGGCTTTGAAAGCCGGGCTTCATCCGATAGAAGTGCGTTACTTCGATTGTAACGGAGGCGTATTGCAGATGGAACTGGTGAATGAAAAAGGTGAAAAAGAAGTATTGCCAAATGCATGGCTGAAACATGAATAACTATTCTGTTGCCTTGTTTGTATTTGAGTGAATCGTTTCTTCTACAGCCTGTTCCTTTGAGTATATCTACTATCAGGAGACTGTCTTCTCAGAAACGATTCACCTCAGACAAACTACATACAAACAAAGCTAAACTTATGCTAAGGTTATCGCTTAAACTGCTATCTTTATACCTTCTTTTTACTGCGGTCTTTTATGTTAAGGTGAAATTAGCTAATTTCTTGTTTCACTTGTTCAGCCCATGCGCTGATACGTTCGTCTGTTTTGCTATCTTCGTTGACTTCGTCAAGTGGAAGACCTACAAACTTACCGTCTACGACGGCAATGGAAGAATCGAAGGTATAGCCTGCAGTATCTGTTGCTCCACAGAATTTGCAGTGGGTATCTTTCAGATCTTCATAAAGAATACCTATTGCGTCACAGAATGTGTCGCTATACGAGTCAGAGTCACCGCAACCGAACAGGGCTACAGATTTGTGGGATAAATCACACTTCTTTAAAACTTTTACTCCATCGTACCAGTCGTCTTGAAGTTCGCCTGCTCCCCATGTGGAAGAGCCGAGCACCAATACGTCATATTCATTGACTAACGCCTCTGTTAGCTTGGATACATCAAATACATCTGCCGATGGTACATCTAATTTCTCTGCAATTCGACGGGCAAGGTCTTCTGTTGTTCCGGTTGTAGAACCATAAAATACACCAATTTTATTCATCTTTGATTCGTTTTTAAATGTAACGCTGCAAAGATAGAGGGGCTTAAAGAAATAGGAAATCCCCATTTATAATGGAAGATTTGTCTCCTTCTCATTATAAATGGGGATATATGGAATAAAAATGGTCGATCTTTTTAATGGTGGAACAAGCGGATGCCTGTAAATGCCATTGCCATATTGTATTTGTCGCAAGTTTCAATCACATGATCGTCACGTACTGATCCGCCCGGTTGTGCAATATAGCTGACGCCACTCTTGTGTGCGCGTTCTATATTATCTCCGAATGGGAAGAATGCATCCGATCCTAAAGCTACGCCTGTCATCGTATCCAACCATGCCCGTTTTTCTTCGCGTGTCAGTATTTCCGGCTTTTCAGTGAAGAACTGTTGCCAGATGCCGTCTGCCAGTACGTCGTCATAATCTTCTGAGATGTAAACGTCAATCGTGTTATCACGGTCTGCACGACGGATTTTCTCAATCCACGGCAAGTTCATCACTTTCGGGTGTTGGCGTAAATACCAGATATCTGCTTTATTTCCTGCCAGGCGCGTACAGTGGATACGTGACTGTTGGCCTGCGCCAATACCGATTGCCTGTCCGTCTTTGGCATAACATACAGAATTAGATTGTGTATATTTTAAAGTGATTAAGGCAATGATTAAGTCGCGTTTTGCATCAGCCGGGATTTCCTTGTTCTGCGTAGGCATCTCTTTCAAAAGACTTTCATCGATCTTCAATTCGTTTCTTCCTTGTTCGAAAGTTACTCCGAATACGTCTTTATGTTCGATAGGAGCCGGGCGGTATGCAGGATCTATCTTTATTACATTATAGGTTCCTTTTCTTTTATTCTTTAGAATCTCCAGTGCTTCGGGAGTGTAGTCAGGAGCAATGACACCGTCGGATACTTCACGGTTGATGATGCGTGCTGTTTCTTCGTCACAAGTGTCGGACAATGCGATAAAGTCTCCGTAAGACGACATGCGGTCTGCTCCACGTGCACGGGCGTATGCTGTAGCCAATGGAGATAGTTTCATGTCATCGACAAAATAAATCTTCTTCAGCGTGTCGCTCATTTCTACTGCAACAGCAGCACCTGCAGGGCTGACATGTTTAAAAGAAGCGGCAGCCGGCAGTCCGGTAGCTTCTTTCAGTTCTTTCACTAGTTGCCAACTGTTGAATGCATCCAATAGATTGATATAACCGGGACGTCCATTCAACACTTCGATGGGGAGTTCGTCTTCTTTCATGAAGATACGGGCAGGCTTTTGATTAGGGTTGCAGCCGTATTTCAGTTCGAGTTCGTTTGCCATTTTATTAATTATAAATTATGAGTTGCTAATTACAAATTGATAGCGACAAAATTACGAAAAAAAGATAAGCTCGCCTAGACTTGTATTGTAAAATAGTAACATGTAATTAGTATTTAGAATATTGTAATGGTTCAAAATACCTATAAATGGTGATTGCGATTTCGTGAAATATTCCGTTTCTTTGCACTCGCTAAATATAAATAGGTAAGATGGATAATTTACAAAAATATAAGCCGACTGATAAGATGATTGATCTTATCAGTGACAATTATTCCTTGTTGCAGGTAATGAGCCGTTTCGGGCTCTCGTTAGGGTTTGGAGATAAAACGGTAAAGGAGGTTTGCGAGCTGAATGGAGTAGATTGCCGTACTTTCCTTATTGTAGTTAATTTTATGGCTGAGGGCTTTTCTCGGTTAGATGGAGATAAAGATGATATTTCCATCCCTGCGTTGATTGATTATCTGCGGCAGGCACACATCTATTTTCTTGATTTTTCTCTTCCTGCCATCCGGCGCAAATTGATTGAAGCCATTGACTGCTCGCAGGACGATGTTGCTTTCCTTATTCTGAAGTTTTTTGATGAATATACCCGTGAAGTGCGTAAACATATGGATTATGAAGAGAAAACCGTATTTAAGTATGTGGATGCGTTAATAGCAGGAAATGCCCCGAAAAACTACCAGATCAGTACATTCTCCAAACATCACGACCAAGTGGGAGAGAAGTTGACCGAACTGAAGAATATCATTATTAAATATTGTCCGGCCAAAGCCAATGAGAATCTTCTGAATGCGGCGCTTTTTGATATTTATGCTTGTGAGGAGGGGCTGGAATCTCATTGCAAGATAGAGGACTATATTTTTGTTCCTGCTATTCTGAACCTGGAAAGGAGGATGATGGAAAATGAAAAATAATGAAGTTATCCGGATTGCAATTGCTGAGACTTCTGTAATTATTCGTGGCGGGCTGACTGCTGCGTTGAAGCGTCTTCCTAATGTGAAAGTGCAACCTATAGAGTTGCTTTCTATTGAGGCTCTGCATGACTGTGTCCGGACGCAGTGTCCTGATATGCTGATTGTCAATCCGGCTTTCGGTGATTATTTCGATATAGGTAAGTTCCGAGAGGAAACGTCCGGTAAGAAGATACGGGTGATAGCATTGGTCACTTCTTTTGTAGATGCCTCCTTGTTGAGCAAATATGATGAGTCTATTTCTATATTTGATGATTTGGAGAGATTGTCTAAGAAAATCTCCGGTTTGCTGAATGTTCCTTCTGAGGAAGAAGAATTGGAAAGTCAGGATGCGCTCAGCCAGCGTGAAAAGGAAATCGTCATCTGTGTGGTAAAAGGAATGACAAATAAAGAAATAGCGGAAAAGCTGTTTTTATCTATTCATACGGTTATCACGCATCGGAGAAATATTAGCAAAAAATTGCAAATACATAGTGCGGCGGGTTTGACTATTTATGCTATTGTAAATAAGTTGGTTACGCTGAATGATGTGAAGGGCTTATAGCAAGGAAAAGTGTTATAAAATATAAAACCGTTTGCGCACACGGAAATTATTCGTACCTTTGCAATGCAATTGGGAAATTGCTGTTAGTTTATAAGGTAAAAGAAAAAATGTAAGGTATTAGATTAAGTAAAGATTTAAGGTATTAAAATTTTTATTCAATAGGAAAGTTTTTATAGTTAGGTAAAAAGGATAACAATAGGTAAAGACGTTTTAGAGGTAAAAAAGAAGATTAGTTTTCAGGAAAAAATGAGGTACTATGGAAAAGCCTTTTGGCTTTTCTGATGCGGTGGCGAGTGATTCTATAAAAAAAGAATTAACTCGTTTTTTTTATTGCTTGCGAATAAAATGGCAAAATATTGGGGCAGTAGATATTTCGGGTCAGTATAAAAACAAAATCCCGACGAAATCACTTCGGCAGGATCCTATTTCATTTTTACTTAAATGTGGCTACGTAATAAAATTATGACTAATTAATTCAATTCTGATACTGCAAAGATAGTGTATCTCAATATATGTCACAATCCCCTATATAAGGTATATTGCGTAGCTATTCTCATTATTTATAGTTATTGATGGCTGATTTTTCTACTTTTTCCCATTCATTTGTTTCAAAATCATATGATTTGATAACTTTTGCGGGGCAACCGGCACATATCGAATAGGGAGGGACGGAATGAGTGACTATACTTCCGGCAGCTACAACACAATGTTTTCCTAAAGTCACTCCCGGGAGAATGACTGAATTGGCGCCTACCCATACATCATCCTCAATAACAACCGTTTGTGTGCTGACACCCTGTTCGTCAATTCTCTTTTCCACATTTTCATAATTATGATTGAGTCCTGTGACGGTTACATTCTGAGCAAGGTTGACGTGGTTGCCGATAGCGGCCGGACCAATGATTGTATTTCTTAATCCGATTCGTGTATAATCTCCGATGGTCAAGTCGCCGACTGCATTGTTGAGGCAGGAAAAATCCTCAACAACGGAATATCTTCCTAAAGAGAATCGGTTGAAGGGAGGGAGATCTTTGCGAACGCTTCGATAAATCACGGAGCCTTTACCTCGTTTAAGATATACGTAACCGAAGATACGTATCCACCAGTTAGGACGCGTTTTGACAGGATGCATGATGAATCGGTGAACGGCCTGTTTTAAACCGGAGTTTTCTTTAATTCGCTGCTTAAGTGTTTTTTTCTCCATATTGAGTGTTTTTTCTTCTTTTTGTCTTCTACCAGATAATCCGGAATCGCCAGACTGTATACAATGAATAAACCGAATAATATGCTCCACCAGCCAAATGATGACGTCCAGTTATATGCTGTTATCAGTAAAGCATAGATACCGACGAAGATGCACAATTTCAGCGGAGAGGGTATCAATAGCTGCATAATCCGATTAAGGAAACTCCAGTTCCCTTCTAATAGAGAGGGGAGCAAATAAGAGATCATTTTTCGGGGGCGTTTCCGATAAGGAGAGGTCGGATAGGATTCGCAGTAAACAATGGCTTCCGGCAGATAGTCGATATATATGTTCTGTCGAAGTAACTTCCGTTCGATATTGGTTTTGGAACTTTTCAGGTTTTTCTGTAACCATGCCAGATCAATAGCCATATTGGTTCCAAGCAAATTGGATGATAACCCGAATTGCGTATTGCCTGCCCTGTACAGGCTGTTTTTTATTTCATCACGCATCACTCGAAATTTGAAACGAAATCCCTTGCAGCCTTTTACGAGTGTATGTAGCTGGATTGCCTGTATTCCGGCATCATAAGCGTCGTAAATCTTGTCCAACAGTTGTGGGGACAGAGTGCGGGCAGTATCAGGCAGGATAAGAGCCAAGTCGTAATGTTCTTTGTCTAAACTGATGATACCTTGATATAGATCGTTGTATGTGATGAATTCGTAGGGTGATTCTTTCCCATATAAATCGGGAAGGGGACTGCTTTCACGAATAAGGATGGCGCAGCGATATTTTTTTTGAGCTTTAGGGTATGTGATATGTCTGAAATGTGAAGCGGTGGATAATATAAAAAGGTATAGAAACAGAATCCCTGTAAGGAAGAATGCCAGATCATCTATTATGTAGATATAAGAGTCCATCACTTAAAGGAAGTTATACGTTCTCTTTTTGAATAAATGCAGTAACTGTCTTTAGAATAATCTTTATATCCAGCCAGAAAGAAAAAGTTTTGGCATAAATGATATCCAATTGTTTACGTTCTTCAGCGGAAAGTTTGCCTGCTTCACCTCTTTTCTCTACCTGCCATAGACCAGTTAGCCCGGCAGGACCTATGAAGCGGTCGATGTGTTCGTCACTAGTCAGTAGTTCGGCTTCATAGAGTGGGAGAGGTCGATTTCCGACTATTGACATATCCCCTTTTAAGATATTAAAAAGCTGCGGTAACTCGTCGATACTGTATTTGCGGATAAAGCGTCCTATCTTTGTTATTCTCGGATCATTTTCCAGTTTAACAAAAGCATTGCTTTTCTCTTTGGATTTTTTGTGAATATAATCTTCTTCGGAGATAACGAAATCATCGGATACTAAAAGAATTTCTTCTTCATCGCCTTCTTCATTCATGTCTGTATCGATGTCTTCTCCCCATATATCGGGCTCCTCTTCTTCCTGCTGGTATTGGTTAAGAGCATTGAAATCTTTCAGATGCTTGTCCGCGTCAGTATACATGGAACGGAATTTGAGAAAATCAAATATCTGATAGTTGCTTCCGACTCGTTTGGATTTATAGATGACTGCTCCTTTACTTTCCAAGCGAATGGCTAATGCAGTAAATATCAAAAGAGGGGAAAGACATAATATAGCCATTCCCGAAAATAATATATCAAAGATTCGTTTCCATAAAGGTAACCGGAAAGCTTTGATATTTTGTGCCTTGAGCTGGAGATCTTTTATTTTCTGCTGCTTGCGGCGTTTGAGAAAAGTTGATAAGTCTGTTAAGGCTTCATGAGTCATTTCAAATTTAATGGTATTGTTGATTCCGGCTTTCAGATATTGTGCCGCTTCTTCTTTAGACAACGAATCCATAACAAGTACCATGTAAAGTCCCGGATATTTCTTGCGCATATACCGGACATCTGCAATATCTTTGGAGAGGTCTACTTGTTCAAAAAATAGAGCTATATCATATTTTTCACGTATTTTGTCTACTGCTTTAATAGCTTTGCTACAATTTGGCACAGCATAAAATACCCCTACATTTAATTTGGAAAACAACTCTATCGTCTTGCTGTCTCTACCTATATAAATAAAATATTGCATGTAGCAGCCCTGGTATTAGTCAATAATCTTTTTGATTCGGACTTTGAGTTCCAATGGGTTGAATGGCTTTAATATGTAGTCTTCCGCGCCTTCTTCCAATAGTCTGATTCTTTCCGTCGTGCTTTCCTCACTGGATAACATGACAATAGGGATTGACTTGAATAATTCATTATTTTTCATGTATCTTAAGAACTCGTCTCCTGTCATGAGAGGCATGCGGATATCCGATATGATAAGATCGGGTATATTGCCCTCGTTCAGCCATTCGATAGCTTTGATAGGATCTTCCCGATAGGTAAAATCATAATCTTTTCCTAAGTATACACTGGCTACTTTTCCAATTGTCGCTTTATCGTCGACTAGTAATATTTTCTTTTTCATATGAATAGACCTTTCTGTCGCTTGTTTTGTTATCAGGTTTATAGATAAGTTTGTTGTTACATAAAATTTACAAGTAGTGCAAATATAAATATTATTTTAGAATAACACCTATATTTAAACAAATAAAATCAAATAAGTATGATAATAGGCTCCTATTTCAAACTTTAGTGATTTCTCCTATCAGACAAGAGTTCATTTTGTACCGAATGTCTTGGTTGGATAATCCGTGTCCCAGCAGAAACATCAGTTTCGTAATGGCGCATTCGGGGGTACTGTCATATCCGCTGATAACACCGGCTTCCAAAAGATGCATTCCTGTTTCATAACGTCCCATTTCCACAGCTCCGGACGCGCATTGGGTAATGTTGACAATGATGATTCCACGTTCTGTCGCTTCCTTTAGCTGGCGGATAAACCATTCTTTTTGCGGTGCATTTCCCGATCCGAAAGTCTTCATTACGACAGCCTTCAGTCCCGGAACATGAAGGAGAGAGGTCACGATACTTTCTTGAATGCCGGGAAAGAGCGTCAGAATAACGACATTGGTATCAAATAAATAATGTGGCTTTAACGGTTTTGTCGGATCGGGTTTGCGAATCAAGTTAGGCTCATATTTGATATGGATGCCTACCCGTGCTAATGGTGGGTAGTTGAAAGAACGAAATGCGTTGAAGTTTTCCGCATTGATTTTGGTTGTACGGTTGCCACGCATCAAATGATTTTCAAAAAATATGCAAACCTCAGGAACGATGGCTGTTCCGTCCGAGTTCTTGGCGGCAGCGATTTCAATGGCTGTGATAAGGTTTTCTTTTCCATCCGTCCGTAAAGTCCCGATAGGAAGCTGTGAACCTGTGAGGATGACAGGCTTGCTTAGGTTTTCGAGCATAAAACTTAATGCGGAAGCTGTGTAAGCCATAGTGTCCGTTCCGTGAAGAATGACAAAGCCATCGAAATAGTCGTAATTATAATTGATAATCTTTACCAGTTTTGCCCAGTAAGCAGGTTCCATATCCGAAGAGTCGAGAGGTGGTTCGAATTGATAGGAAGAGATGCGGTAGTTGAATCTTTTTAATTCGGGTACATGCTTGAGTAGATGATCGAAGTTAAAGTTTTCTAAGGCACCAGTTTCCGGATTTTCTATCATTCCGATCGTTCCACCCGTGTAAATTAACAAAACGGAAGGGGTCTCTGCTCTCATAATTGCTGAATTACTGTTAAAATATTGGCAAAGATATGAAATAATTGTGATTTATGATTGATGAGTTTTCGAATAATTTTGTGGATTCCTCATTTGTATGAATAAGTTGTGGCGGGAAATCTAAAAAAGATGGTTGCTTCTTTTAGATTTCCCGCCATCTTTTTATAAAAGATGTAGGCAAAGCGTGAGAGAGGATTTAACGACTCAGAGTAAACTGCTGATCCACATCAATAAATCATTTCAGCCCAGCTTTTAATTTGAGTATTGCTTTCTCCGGATCTTTTTCTTCTTCAAGCAAAGTAACGAATCTGCTGCCTATGATTGCTCCGGAGGCGTGTTCGCAAGCAGCTTGAAAAGTCGTTTTATTGGAGATTCCGAACCCTACCATTAGCGGATTGTTGAGGTGCATATTCTCTATTTTTTTGAAATAGGCCCGCTTCTGCTCGTTGAAATCTTGTTGCGCTCCGGTGGTTGCCGCTGATGAAACCATATAGATAAAACCATCCGTATGAGCATCGATTTCCCGCACGCGTTCTTCGCTGGTCTCCGGGGTAATAAGCATAATCACCTTGATACCATATCGTTCGGCGATGATTCGGTATTGTTCCTGATAATCACGGAAAGGGAGATCAGGGATAATGACGCCGTCGATACCACATTCTACACATCTACGGCAGAAATTTTCAAATCCGAATTGCATGATCGGATTTAAGTATCCCATTAATATCAATGGAATTTTTACATCCTTTCGAATATCCCGTAGTTGTTCAAAAAGAAGTTTTAAAGACATACCGTTGCGTAAAGCTTGAGCAGCGGCATTCTGAATGACAATGCCGTCCGCCATCGGGTCGCTGAAAGGGATTCCGATTTCGATCATGTCGACTCCGTTTTTTTCGAGAGTACGGATTACGTGAGCAGTACCTTCTAAAGTAGGATCACCGGCGCAGAAATAGATAGAAAGTATGTCTTTCTTATCGCTATTGAAAAGTTGATTGATTCTATTCATGATTATTGAGTTTTTTAATTATGATTTTAATTCATTTAGGAATGTTCGGATCCGGTCTGTATCTTTCTTTCCGGGTTTCACTTCAAAACGACTATTGAGGTCGTATCCGGCAAGGAGGGGATGGCTGAATCCCTTGAGAGAATGGGCGCTGCAGGAATGGATTCCTCCGCTTAATATAAAAGGTACGTGTCCTTTGTATGTATGCAATATATTCCAGTCAAATTGATTCCCCGAACCGCCATATTGTTCGCATTTAGTGTCGAACAGGAAAAAATCGCAAGTTTTCTCATATTCATATACCTTTGTCAAGTCTTTGGGTAGGGCTATCGAAAATGCTTTGATGATTTTCAGTCCCCTCTCTTGTAGTGACCGGCAATATTCCGGTGATTCCGTCCCATGCAGTTGTACATAGTCAAGCCCAAAACGGTCAGCATACATACTGACTGTCGGCTTATCTGCATTTACAAATACTCCGACACGCTTGGCGTGAATAGGAAGATAAGCGGGAAGTTCATAGATATATCTCGGAGATTTGGGATAAAAAATAAATCCCAGCATATCAATACCTTCGAGCGCTTCTACGTCCCGTATGTTTTCTGCTTCACACATTCCGCAAACTTTGATGATTTTTCCGTTGATCATAGGGTTGTCTGTTTTTAGGCGATTGGTTATTGCATTGCTTGCAGGAAATTCTGTAAGGTTTCTCCCGGATGTTCCGTTTTCATCAATGTCTCGCTGATCAGGAATCCGCGAAATCCGGCTGTCCGAAGGCGTTTCACTATTTCAGGATTGGAGATGCCACTTTCTGATACCAATACAGAATCTTGGGGGAGTTGTTCGGCGAGACGGAAAGAGTTTTCCACATCCGTAAAGAAAGTTCCTAAATTACGGTTGTTGACGCCTATCATATCTATTTCCTTATTGATATATGATAGTTCTTCAGTGTTGTGAATTTCCAATAAGACCTCCAAACCCAGCGAGTGGGCTTTTTCTGCCAGTTCATTGCACTTTTCCGGTTCCAGTGCGGCTGCGATAAGAAGTACGGCATCTGCACCGACAATTTTAGCTTGGTAAAGCTGGTATTCGTCAATGATGAAGTCCTTTCTAAGGATGGGAATTTCCACCAAAGGGCGTGCGGCGCGGATATCTTTCAGGCTTCCTCCGAAAAACTTCTCATCAGTAAGGATGGAAAGGGCGGAGGCACCTGCCGCTGCATAGGAGGGAACGATCTCTTCCGGACGCGCTTCTTCTTGTATCCATCCTTTGGAAGGAGAGCGCCGCTTGAACTCGGCGATAATACCTGATGTGGAAGAGGCTAATGCCTGCTTCATAGAGCGGGGAGTCGGAGATTCGCTGATACCTTCCTGTAATTGTTCGATAGAAATAGCCTGCTTTTGCAGGTCAACTTCAAATCGTTTGTTTGCTATAATCTCGGATAATATATCTTTCATCAGTTCGTTTGTTTTTATATTTATAATCAGACTTGCTAATCGTAAATCAAATTAACCATTCAATTCAATGAATTTTTTTAGTGTAGCTAATGCTCGTCCGCTTTCCAATGATTCTTTGGCAAGAGCAATACATTCTTCAATTGTCTTTTCCGGACGAATCACATGGATAGCGAAAGCGGAGTTGACTATCACTACATTTTTTTGAGCTTCCGTAGCTGTATTATTCATGATATGATCGAAAATCTTAGCTGCATCTTCCGGTGTTTGTCCGCCATCCAGATCAATATCCTTATAACGGGAGAAGCCGAGGCTTTCGGGAGTGTAAATCTTTTCATGATCGCTGGTTGCCACTTTAAACTCATTGGTCAGAGAAATCTCATCATATCCGTCAAGGCTATGAACAACGGCAAATTTCGTCTTGCTTTCCTGATAAGTATAGGTGTAAAGGCGAAGTAACGGTAGATTGTAAACTCCTAACAATTGGTAAGCAGGTAATACCGGATTTACCAATGGACCGAGCATATTGAAGAAAGTGCGCACTGCCAATCCTTTACGAACCGGAGCTACTGCTTTTAATGCCGGATTGAATAAAGGGGCATGTAGATAAGCAAGATTGCATTTTTCCATGCTGCGACGCAGTTGGTCTACATCACTGGTGAATTTTACACCGTGTTGCTCCATTACATTACTGGCACCACTGACCGACGTTGCTCCATAGTTGCCATGTTTCACAACCGGGAAGCCGGCTCCGGCAACTGTAAAGCAGGAAGCTGTAGAAATATTGAATGTGTTTTTTCCGTCACCTCCGGTTCCTACGATATCAATCGGAGCGAAATCACTCAAATCGACCGGAATACGCATTTCCAACAGTGCGTCACGGAAACCGCATAATTCCTCTACGGAAATATTACGCATCAGAAAGACGGTGATGAGTGAGGCCACTTGCACATCGTTATATTTCCCTTGCGCTATGTTCTGTAGAATGGTGCGCGCTTCATCGCGTCCCAAATATTGATGTTCGAAAAGTTTGTATAGAATCTGTTTCATAAGTTTAATCGTTTAAGAAGTTTTTGATAATTTCTTTTCCTTGCGGAGTTAATACTGATTCGGGATGGAACTGAATACCATGTACATTATACGTTTTATGGCGGATTGCCATGATTTGTCCCTCCTGGCTTTCTGCTGTTATTTCCAGACAGTCCGGAAAACCTTCCCGGCTGACTACCCAGGAATGATATCTTCCGACAGGGATTTCTTTTCCTAATCCTTCAAAAAGCAGGTCCTGACGAATGATACTTACCGGAGTTTGTACGCCATGATATACTTCTTTGAGGTTTTCCAGACGTGCTCCGAAGGCTTCGCCGATAGCCTGATGACCCAGGCAGACCCCCAGAATGCTTTTGGTCGGAGCGTATCTCTTAATAATAGGTAGTAACAAGCCGGCTTCTTCGGGTATGCCCGGTCCGGGAGACAGGATGATTTTATCAAAACGATCTACTTCATCAAGCTCTATCTGGTCGTTGCGGACTACTTCTACATCTGTAGCCCCTAATTCTTTCACTACATGCAGCAGATTATAAGTGAAAGAGTCGTAGTTATCTAAAAGTAATATTTTCATTTTTATTGTCATTGTAAAATGGTTGTTCAAATACTATCTCTGCTTTTCTGCCTAAAGAAATAGAAGCGTTTAGGCAACGGGAATCTTTTTTCAGGCAACAGCAATTATTTTTTAGGCTGACTATTTGGGACGGTTAATTTTTTAATTTGACAGCTAAATCAATTGCTTTTTTCAGTGCTCCCAGTTTATTGTTCACCTCTTGCAGTTCGTATTCATCTTGGCTGCGTGCTACGATACCTCCTCCGGCCTGGAACCAGAGTTCGTTGTTGCGGCTTACAAAAGTACGGATGGTGATTGCTTGGTTTAATTCGCCATTCAATCCGATAAAACCGATACAACCACCGTAGGCTCCACGATTATGTGGCTCGATTTCACTGATTAACTGCATAGCGCGTACTTTGGGGGCACCGCTTAACGTACCGGCCGGGAACGTGTCAATAAACGTTTTTATTTTGTCTGCGCCTTCATTCAGCATACCGCTGACACGGCTTACCAAGTGAATAACATGGCTATAATATTGCGGTTCCTTATAGAATACCACGCGTACATCATGGCAATTACGTGAAAGGTCGTTTCTTGCAAGATCAACCAGCATGACATGCTCTGCATTTTCTTTAGGGTCGGCCAGTAAAGCCTCTGTCAATTCGCGGTCTTTTACTGTGTCTCCCGTGCGGCGGGTGGTTCCTGCAATCGGATCAATGTAGGCGCGGCCGTTTTCGATTTTGCAATGTGTTTCCGGCGAAGAACCAAAGATACGATATCCTCCGAAGTCGAAATAGAAAAGATAAGGAGAAGGATTGATGCTGCGGAGTGCGCGATAAACTTTGAAATCATCTCCGGCGTATGGTTGGATAAATCTTCTGGAAAGCACGATTTGGAAAACATCTCCGCGCATACAGTGTGCGATTCCTTTGCGCACATTTGCTTTGTGCTCTTCGTCGGTGATGGGGCTGGTTACGGGGCCTGTTACAGAGAAATTGTAGGAAGCATAATTCCGGTTTTCGATGGCTGCTTCCAGTTCCGGCAAACCGCTTTCTTCTCCTTCGGACAACATTTCAACTAATGTCAGCTCATTTTTGAAATGATTGAAAACAATGACATACTTATATAATATGTATAGTAAATCCGGAGCATCGTTTTGCTCATCATGACTTTCTTTTACCGGGATGTGCTCGAAGTACTTCACGGCATTAAACGTCGTATATCCGTAAAGCCCGCATACATTCTTATTATCTCCGGTCACCTGGAACTGATTGATAAACCGGTTCATGGCCTTTTCTACATTGAATGTTTTTGTCAGCGGTTCTTCCGTACGGCTATTATCGGGATAGTTGGCAGTGACAATGCCACCGTTTACACCGATGCTTGCCAAGGGACAAAGGGCTATAAATGACAGGGAATTTTCTCCGGCATGATAATCGGAACTTTCCATTAATGCGGATTGAGGATACATGTCGCGCACTTTCAGATAAATGCTGACGGGAGTATGCATATCTCCGAGCACTTGTTTGCTATGGGTAGTATAATTAAATGTTTTCATTTCTATAATTGCTTGATTATTGATTGCGAATGATGGTTGACTAATTATTTATAGCTGTTCGTTAAACGACAAATAGGTTTCAATATCTTTGTCTCCTCGTCCCGAAACAGTCAATACAACGATATCTTCCGGCTTGAACTTCAATTTTTTCAAAGCTCCTAATGCATGGGCGGATTCCAATGCAGGGATAATACCTTCGAGTTTGGTTAGTTCGTAGGCAGCTTCTATCGCTTCGTTGTCGTTGATTGCCAATACGTTGGCACGGCTTTGGGCGGCAAGGTTAGCGTGTATCGGACCAATGCCCGGATAATCCAGTCCGGCGGAAATGGAGTATGGCTCCTCTATCTGTCCGTCCTCGTTTTGGATGACGTAGGTACGTGCTCCGTGGATAATTCCCATTTTGCCGAGTTGGATGGTAGCGGCAGTCATTCCGGTCTCTATTCCTTTACCTCCCGCTTCCGCCAGGATAATGCCTACCCGTTCGTCGTTGATATAATGATAAATCGTTCCGGCAGCATTACTTCCTCCTCCCACGCAGGCTATCAGATAATCCGGATAATCACGTCCTTCTTTTTCTTGCAGTTGCTTTTTGATTTCTTCGCTGATAACAGATTGCAGACGTGCCACCATGTCAGGGTAGGGATGAGGACCTACGGTAGATCCGATGATATAATAAGTGTCGGCAGGATGACAGCACCAGTCGCGGATCGCTTCGTTGGTTGCATCTTTCAGAGTCATGTTGCCGGAAGTAACGGGGATAACGGTAGCTCCCAACATTTTCATTTTCTCTACATTGATGTGCTGGCGCTCTACATCCGTCTTTCCCATATAAACGATACATTCCATATCCATCAATGCACAGACGGTAGCTGTTGCTACTCCATGTTGTCCGGCTCCGGTTTCGGCGATGATACGCTTCTTTCCCATGCGGCGTGCCAGTAAGATTTGTCCGATGGTATTGTTGATTTTGTGAGCACCTGTATGATTCAGGTCTTCCCGCTTCAGATACAATTTGCAACCGTATTTTTCAGAAAGACGTTTGGCTAGATAGAGTGGGGAGGGACGTCCTACGTAGTCACGTAGCAACTGGTCGAATTCTTTTTTAAAATCTTCGCTTTCAATCACTTCGAGGTACTTATTCGTTAGTTCCTCAACACATTTGTGGAGGATTTCCGGTACGTAAGCACCGCCGAATTCTCCGTAATAGCCATCCTGGTCAACTAAAAAACTTTTCATAATCCTATGTCTATTTTTATGTTATTATTGAATCTGTTTTGAAACGAGTAAATAAAAAGAGCCCTGTCGCAGGTTGCGACAGGGCTCTTTCAAATTTGTTATATCTTTAATGAGGTATATACATACGAGCACTGCTCCCTTACGACTGTCGGAGTTGTAACGGGCGCCACCACCAATATGTATTTACTAACATTGTTCTCATTGTCTTTTGTAATTTTATGGGGGCAAATATAGACACTTTGTTTGAAACAGCAAACAAAATATGACTTTTTTTCTCTTTTGCCTTCATTTTTCTGATATAGAACAATTTTCAACCTGAACTGTTCTTATAAATATTGAATATTTAAACAAAAACAATTATGAAACAGAGAAAAGTTTTAGTAGGTATCGCTATTGCCATTTTCATTATATTATTATTGTATTGGTTATTGGTAGCAGAGGATATGAAACCCTGGTTGTCTGCTATGGTTCCTTCCGTGGCACAACAATTCTTTGCTTGATTCTGACAGGCTTCGGATAAATCATGTATCTTTGCAAGGATAGTGACTAATAACCAAAATAATAACAATAGACTAAGATATGGAAAATTTTATTTTTCAAAATCCCGTGAAACTAATCATGGGAAAAGGGATGATTGCCCGGCTGGCTAAAGAAATACCGTCCGACAAACGTATTATGATTACTTTTGGCGGTGGAAGCGTGAAGAAAAACGGAGTGTACGATCAGGTAAAGGAAGCATTGAAGGACCATTTTACGGTAGAATTTTGGGGAATCGAACCCAATCCTGCCATCGAAACTCTCCGTAAAGCGATTGCTTTGGGAAAAGAAGAGAAAGTGGACTATTTGCTGGCTGTTGGCGGCGGTTCTGTTATTGACGGTACGAAATTGATTTCCGCAGGAATCCTGTATGATGGTGATGCCTGGGATTTAGTACTTGCCGGACGCCCGGTAACTCATACTGTACCTCTTTCCACTGTATTGACTTTACCTGCTACCGGTTCGGAAATGAATAACGGAGCAGTTATTTCCCGTCGCGAAACGAAAGAGAAATATCCTTTTTATGCCAACTATCCAATCTTCTCTATTCTTGATCCGGAAGTAACTTTTACCTTGCCACCTCATCAGGTAGCTTGTGGATTGGCTGATACCTATGTTCATGTGATGGAGCAATATATGACTACTTCCGGACAGAGTCGCGTTATGGACCGTTGGGCGGAAGGTATTCTACAAACTCTGGTGGAGATTGCTCCGAAAATTCGTGAAAACCAGCATGATTATCAACTGATGGCTGATTTTATGCTTTCGGCTACAATGGCATTGAATGGATTTATTGCTATGGGAGTGTCTCAAGACTGGGCTACTCACATGATCGGGCATGAAATTACTGCTTTGCACGGATTGACACATGGCCATACGTTAGCCATTGTTCTTCCTGCCACGTTGCAAGTGCTTCATGAAGAAAAAGGGGATAAGCTTTTGCAGTATGGTGAAAGAGTTTGGGGAATTACTTCCGGTACAAGAGAAGAGCGGATTGATGAAGCAATTTGCCGTACCGAAGAATTTTTCCGTTCACTGGGACTGACTACACGTTTGCATGAAGAGAACATCGGACAGGAAACTATTCTGGAAATCGAACGCCGCTTCAATGAACGTGGTGCTAAATATGGTGAGAATGGAAATGTAACAGGTGTTGTTGCTCGCAGGATATTAGAGGTTGCACTTTAAGCATACCTAGTTTGTTTTAATGACACTGGAGTATTTTCTATTTTTGTTCACCTAAATAAGTTTTGATAGAGTCAAAATAAAACAATCATTTAATTACGTATGCTAATAACCATTATTATTCTCGTTCTTTCGGCTGTCTTTTTCGTGAATGGCAAGGTTCGTTCGGATATTGTGGCACTATGTGCGCTGATAGCTTTACTTGTTTTTCAGATATTAACTCCTGACGAGGCACTCTCCGGTTTTTCCAATTCGGTAGTCATTATGATGATCGGATTGTTTGTAGTAGGAGGGGCTATTTTCCAAACGGGACTGGCAAAAATGATTAGTTCACGAATACTTAAACTTGCGGGAACCAGTGAGATCCGGTTGTTTCTATTGGTGATGTTGGTGACTTCTGCCATTGGTGCATTTGTCAGTAACACAGGTACGGTGGCATTGATGCTTCCTATTGTTGTTAGTCTGGCGATGAGTGCCGGCATGAATCCCAGCAGGCTGTTGATGCCGTTGGCTTTTGCAAGTAGTATGGGAGGTATGATGACTCTGATTGGTACTCCGCCGAACCTTGTGATACAGAATACATTGACTTCTGCCGGACTTGAGCCGCTTTCTTTCTTCTCTTTCCTGCCTGTCGGCATTGTCTGTGTAATTGTCGGTACACTGGTTCTGATGCCGCTTAGTAAATGGTTTCTTTCTAAAAAAGGCCAGAAAGATGATAATAAACGTTCGGGCAAGTCATTGAAACAGTTGGTTAATGAATATGGACTCTCCAGTAACTTGTTTCGTTTACAGGTGATAAAAGATTCACGGCTTTTGGGGAAGACAATAATCGATTTGGATATTCGTCGTAAATATGGTCTGAATATTATGGAAGTTCGCCGTGGTGATGCATCGCAACATCGTTTTCTGAAAACGATTACTCAAAAGTTTGCTGCACCGGACACGATGTTAGAAGTAGAGGATATTTTGTATGTGACTGGAGACTTTGATAAGGTGCAACTCTTTGCGGAAGATTACCTGTTGGAGATTTTGGGCGACCATGCAACGGAAGAAACAAAAAGTACGACTAATTCGCTTGATTTTTATGATATCGGTATTGCTGAAATAGTATTGATGCCATCTTCTAATTTGATAAACCAGACAATTAAAGAAGCTGGTTTCCGTGATAAGTTTAATGTGAACGTATTGGGGGTTCGTCGTAAAAAGGAATATTTATTGCAAGATTTGGGGAATGAGCGTATTCATAGTGGTGACGTGCTTTTGGTACAAGGAACATGGAATAATATAGCCCGTCTTAGTAAGGAAGATGCTGATTGGGTTGTTCTGGGACAACCTTTGGCGGAAGCGGCTAAAGTTACGTTGGATTATAAAGCTCCGGTAGCAGCTGCTATTATGGTGTTAATGGTGGCAATGATGGTTTTTGATTTCATTCCGGTAGCTCCGGTTACAGCCGTTATGATAGCGGGTATATTGATGGTGCTTACGGGATGTTTCCGCAATGTGGAAGCGGCTTATAAAACGATCAACTGGGAAAGTATTGTATTGATCGCTGCCATGCTTCCTATGTCTCTGGCATTGGAGAAAACGGGAGCTTCAGAATATATTTCCAATACATTGGTGAACGGCTTGGGATCATACGGACCGGTTGCATTGATGGCAGGTATTTATTTTACGACTTCGTTGATGACGATGTTTATTAGTAATACGGCTACCGCTGTTTTGCTTGCTCCGATTGCTTTGCAAAGTGCCATACAAATTGGAGTCAGTCCGGTTCCTTTCTTGTTTGCCGTGACGGTAGGTGCAAGTATGTGTTTTGCTTCTCCGTTTTCTACACCGCCTAATGCCTTGGTGATGCCTGCCGGACAATATACTTTTATGGATTATGTAAAAGTAGGATTGCCGTTGCAGATTATTATGGGAATCGTGATGATTTTTGTATTGCCATTGATTTTCCCCTTTTAGTCTTTGATTTTTATCTTGTCAATGGGGGAGATGAAAGAAATAGAGATTTGTAGCGCTGAATCTTTGTCTTTTTATGAAGAGTTGCATATTTCCATGCAACTCTTTTTTTTTGCTGTATACTATTGAATAAATAGTATTAAAATTTTTATATTCAACGATATAACTAACTGTCTTCTAATATAAATAATTAGAGTGAGGCGCTTTAAAAGATGTTAACTGCAAATCGGAAAATGCAATGTAATCTGTATAATGTTTATAAATACAATTATCTTTGTGCGTTCATTGCTGATTATTGATTAGTAGTGATTTATGTTTTTCGCAAATAAAACAAACTAAAGCATTAAAAGATTATGAAACAGAACATTGCAAAAGTATTCACTTTCTCGTTGTTGGCGTCTTCCATCAGTTTTATCAGTTGTGTTGATAATGAGAAAAATCTGTTTGATGCAGATCAACTGAAGCAAATTTACGAAGAAACTTTTCCTGTAAAAAACATCGATCCTGATGGTGATTGGACAGTGTCACGAAGTGTGACAGCGCATGTGTCAGTTAATGGAGATCAGGGAGTAGATTATAAGATACAAATATTTGATGCCGATCCATTAAGTCCGGGAAGTACAGCAAAACTCTTAGCGGAAGGAACTGTCAATCAAAGTACGACTTTGAATGTGGTGATGGATTGTGCAACAGCGCTTGATAAGGTGTTTGTTGCACGCATAGATGAGCACAAACGCTATCTGGTTCAACCGACAGCGATTGAAAATGGCACAGTGACAGCGCATTTTGGAGACAAAGGTACACCAACACGTTCTATGTCACGAGCTGTGGCGACTAGTATACCTGTTATGGAGGCTCCTTATACTGCTGATTTTATTAGTGCTAAAAAGGTAACTGCTACTGTCATTCAGGCTGGCTGGGATTTAGGGGCAAGTTCCGGATGGGCTGGTAATTATAAAGAATATCCTGTTTTTACAGAAAGTGAACGTTGGTTTAAGATTCCGGATGGTACTTTTAATGGTGGATTTACCACTTCTGGTGTCAGTGGTGGAGCCCAAGCTGTGAAAGTAATTGTTCCTCAAGGAAGCACATGGGTTATAGAAAATAGTAATCAATTTTCTAATATCACAGAAATTATAGTTGAGAATGGTGGAAAGATAGAGGTCGCTAAAAATGGGAGCCTGGTATTAACTCAAGCTTCTTATATAACTGTGATGCAGGGAGGAAGTATTGTAGGCGACAGAGGTATTCAGATAACAAATAGTTCGGCCGGGCATACGAACTATAATGCCGGTACGATTGATTGTGACTTTTTGAAAATTGATGGAAGTGGAAGTGGTGCTGATTTTGTGAATTATGGAACACTTAAACTGAATTCTTATAATGCTTCTACCAATGGTACCACATTGATAAATCATGGAACGATTGAAGTTGAAAATATAGATGGTAACAACAATACTAATATTAAAAACGGTTGTTATCTGAAGGCAGGAAAATTACAATTTGGTACGCTTGTTATGGGAAATACTTCCGAAGCTATTTGCAAAGAATTGACGGGTAATGGAAATGATAATAATATCGTGATGGAAGCACAATCCATGTTGACTTGTACGGGCAAAGCTAATTTATTCAGAACAGTTACCGGTCCGACGCAAGGAACTGCCTTATTAAGAATTCACACAATAGACAATACTGCCGGTTTGGCTCAATCTACTTCTAAAGTAACTAATCATATCATTTGTGAGATAACAGATCAAACATATAAAGGCGAAGCACACTATGACTGGTCTCCTTTTGCATGGTTAGTAAATAAAGGATTGCAGCAAGGTGCTACCTATTGTAACCCGGGTAAAGCAGAATTTATACTTCCTGCTGACGGTGACTGTATTAAAGAAGGATATAACTCTGATGAAGAACCGGATGATGTAGAGATCCGATATGCGATTTATTCTTATGCTTTCGAAGATAACTATCCGAAAGCAGGCGATTACGATTTCAATGATATTGTGTTGAATGTAACTCTGCCTGCAGCCGGTAATGACGTGAAAGAACTGAAATATAAAATCGACCTTCGGGCGGTTGGTGCCGTGAAACAATTAGGTGCTGGTTTGAGAATACGAGGAATAGATAAAAATAATGTAGAAGAGGTAAGTTTTGGTGTAGGTGCTGCTCAACGTACCGGCTCATTAAATTCCGGAATATTTGAAAATGCATCTTATGAAACGAATGGTAATGAACTTGTGATTCCTTTGTTTGGAGACGCACATTATATATATGGATATACAGGAACACAACGTCCCATGTTGAATACAGGGAATGCTAGTACCCCTCTGACCGATATATACACTCTTGAAGTGAACGTCAAACTTAAGAATGCAATATCTGTCCCTAGTGTGACAGATGGTTTAGACTTCTTCATTGCTTATCAGGGGATAGGTCAAAAGAGAACGGAAATCCATTTGACTCATTTTAATTCGTCTACGGCGAATGGGCAATTGGCAGATAATGAAGTGCTCGAAGTAATCAAGGCAGTTAATAATACTTGGGCTCTTTGCGTTCCTGATAAATTTGCTTATCCAACAGAAACAACAGTGATAACGAATGCATATTCTAAATTTGCAGATTGGGCACACGATCAGAGCTCAACCACAGATTGGTATAAGACTGTTAGTAGTGACAAGGTGATTCAGTACTAAACTTTTCGTCATCTCTATACTTTTTACATAAAGTTTTAGAATCCCTGATTATACTGACGATTGTTTGTGTAATCAGGGATTTTGCTATCTCACATGTTTTGTTATTTCTCTTTGTTAGCAAGCAAAAACCTTTAAAATGCTGAAAATTTTGCTTGTTTTGTACAAAAACACCGTGTTTTTATCGGAAAAGCATCGTTATATTTGTGAAAAACATAAGGATAAAGTAAGCAAAAGATGCGGATAATGTCACCAAAAGCTATGGATAGAGTAAGCAAACCATTGGGATAGTGTCGCTATGTCGTAAATATTGTTAGTATTTTCTACTTTCCTTCCATTGACTTTTCTATTTCGGTCTTTGATAATGATAAATAGAAAAGAATAAAAGGGAACTTTATTGGTATAGATAATCTCTCTTTTGGTGGTAAATGTTTTGATGATGTATCAAAAAGTGTATATATCGTGCCTGATTATAGAATAACGATTTGAGCAAATTCCTCTACAGTGGCAGAAACTCTTTATTCCAATAAAAGGGAGGAAAGAAACGATTCCTGGTAGATTAAGAATTACAAAGTGTCAATGGTGACTTTTTGTAAACTATAGTTTCTATAAGATAGGTTTCATCAATTGTTAAGGCATTTTTTCTCTCTGTCTCAATTATATATTTTAATTCTTTGTAACTATGAAGAGACAAAGAATAGTAGCTATATTGAATAATAGTTGCTTGATGGCATAGCACGATAGAACTTCTGTAATGTACAAATCAAGCGATTTAAGTTTATTCAATCTTAAATCGCTTTTCTCCGCATCACTCGTTTTGAATCGGTATGTAATGGCAATTGTGAGTCTGGAGGCTTTTACGTAAACCTTTACGTTGATTTTTCATAGCTTATTTATATGAGTGAAAAGAAAAATGCCTAATTTGGCATTGAAGTATTCACAAATAAGATACCATGAGAAATGAAAAAGGTATTATTCTTAAAAGAAATATTTTTAAATAATAAAGAGTATATTATGGTAAATGGTTATAAAGTAAAAGAATACAGTCAACCTGTAAAACGTTATTGTCAGACGCTTGAATTAAAGAATGATGCGGAACTTATAAAGGAGTATGTCAAACGCCATAGCCAGGCAGAAGCATGGCCCGAAATACGAGAAGGAATTCGTTCGGTCGGCATTCTTGAGATGGAAATATATATTATGGGTGGACGGCTTTTTATGATTGTGGAGACACCTCTTGATTTTGATTGGGATACGGCAATGGCTAAACTTGCAACGTTACCTAGACAACAAGAATGGGAGGAGTATATGAGTCTTTTTCAGCAATGTGCTTCCGGTGCTACATCTAATGAAAAGTGGCAGATGATGGAGCGAATGTTTTATCTTTATGAATAAATTTAGTTTCTAAAGCCAAGATCTTGATGTGCTGTTTTTAAGATTATACTAAAAAAAGTTGCTTCAGAATTATTCAGTTAGAGAATTAATGGCATGAATTATTGTAATATTATGTAAAAATAAAGGTGTATTCTGCATAAAATAACAGAGAAATGCATGTTTATTTTATGGGATGGTGCTCGTTTGTCTAAGACGAACGAAGTGTTCCTCGGTGAGAAACAATACTTTCGTCACCGAGGAACGTTCAGCTTCTCACCGAGAAATGCACAAAAGTACAATTTTGAGCAGTTTTATTTTCTATTTCATTAGTAAATGTGTAATAATGGTAATTGATAAAATGAATTGTTGTTTATTGGAATATGCTCGAGATGATAGCTTGATGAAAAAAATGATTGTAAGATGTTTGATAGTTTTCGAAATCACTAACAAATAGAATTTTCCTATATGTAAATGCCGACGTTTTTCTTTAACTTTAGAAGACCAGTCGGTTTTATATCATTTTAAACAGCTTAAATATTCCTTTTTTAAGAAAGGTCATTTTTTCATCATTAGTTTTTATAAAATTTAGCTAGATTTCTGTTACTATGTTTGTTTTTTAAATACTTTGAGTATATTTGCAAGCAACCTATGGAGAATAAGAAACATGACTACTTCTAATGAAATGACTGATATAGCTTTGTGGAATCTTCTAATCGAAGGTGATCAAAAGGCGTTAGAAATACTATATCAAAGATATTATTCTCTTTTGTTGAATTATGGTTTGAAATGTAATCCGGATAGAGAATTGATAAAAGATTGTATTCAAGACCTTTTCATAAATATATATCAGAATAGTCATATTAATTCTTCTAACATAACTGTCCGTTCATATCTATTGAGGGCTTTAAGGAACAATCTGACTAATAAGATAATTTCTCAAAAAGAGGTAGAATCATTAGAGGATTTATCTTTTCGTATTCCGGTTAATGAAGATTTATTTGACCGGTTGTTCCCTAAAAATGATCATGATCTGCTATTGGCTCGTCGTTTGTTGAAAGCTATTTCCCATTTGTCCTCCAATCAAAAAACAGTTCTTTATTTACGATATGTAAAGGAGCTTTCCTATAAAGAAATCGCTGATATCATGAATATAAATGTGCAGTCATCTATGAATTTGGTAAATCGGACTTTGGCTAAATTGCGTGTTTTAATGGGAGAAGACGCATATTTTTGGGGACTTGGACATTTGTTTGTACTTAGAATGGTATTATCGTACTAAAAAGTATCTTTTTAATTTCTGCTAAATTGTTGATAATCATTGATTAAATGCTGTCTATTTATGCTTTTCTGATTTTTTTTGAAAAAAACATCAGAAAAGTGAGTAGGTTTTTCTTATTCTTTTCTTCTAATATAAAGAAAGAATAAATATGGGACATTATAAAACAAATATAGAGAATACTAAACGTAAGTTTATAGATTATTTCAGAATGCAAGAAGAAGAACCTTCACAGGATGAAATGGCAGACTTGTGGAATAAAATAAAATTGGGCGTTGATAGAAAAAAACGAATGAGGAGACAGCGGCATTTCCTGATGGTGACTGCAACTGCTGCTGCTTTAATCGGATTTATATGGTTGGGATTTAATCTTCATTTTCAAAATGATAAATTAGATATTTCCGTAGTGGCAACAAAGATGTTAGACGAATCAGTGGATGGGGACGAGATCCGTCTGGTAGTTTCCGGAAATGAAGAGTTTCATGTAAAAAAAGGAGCTACCGTGGCATACACACAAGAGGGGGATATAAGTATTGATGAAGAAAAAGTATCAAAGAATGTTGCAGAAGATTTATATGATCAACTAATTGTTCCCAAAGGAAAGTTTACCCGTCTGATTCTTGCTGATGGTTCTAGTTTGTATGTTAATGCAGGAACAAAAGTGATTTATCCCAAACATTTTGAAAAGAACAAACGTGAGATATTTGTGGATGGAGAAGTTTTTATAGACGTGAAGCGGGATGAAACGGCTCCCTTTTATGTGAAAACAGCTCAATTTGATGTGCAAGTATTAGGAACTGCATTTGATGTTAAAGCATACAGTAACATTTCAGAAAATGCAGAGGTCGTTTTGGTTCGTGGAAAAGTCAACATAAAAAGTAAATCGGGTAAGGAGATGATACTTACTCCGGATAATAAAGCCACGATTTTATCTGATGGGGTGATTGAGAGAATCCCTGTGAATGCAGAGGAATATGTACTTTGGACTAAAGGTATATTGTCATTGAATGATGAAGAACTGAAAGTAATACTGGGTAGGTTAAGTCGTTACTATGGCGTTGATATAAATTGTAACGAGGATATTTCAAGAGTAAAAATAGCCGGCAAAATAGATTTGGAATGTGGAATAGAGGAAGCGTTGAAGAGAATATCGGTTACAGGTAGATTTAAAGTACTAAAACAAGATAATTCATACATATTAAAGTCACAGGAAAAAATTGCGCAATAGAATTAAAAACCAGATGTTTAATCTTAAATAATAATGAGCTTATGAAAACATAGAAAACATTTGATATGAAAAATCCGAATAATACGGCGAATATTATCCGGATTAAGTGAAAAACACCGAGTTACTGGTATTAATCAATCTTACAAAATTATGAAAAATAAGTTGAAAAACACAATCATAATGAATCGATTAACGAAAATTATGTTTGTGCTGGGATTTCTGTTGACTTCCGTTTGGAGTTATTCAAGCAATTCCGTATATGCACAAGAACAAAAATTCACTTTTGAATTTAAACAAACCTCTATTAAAACGATTTTTCAGTATATTGAAAAACACAGTGAATTTATATTTATGTATCGTGCAGATTTGCTTGATACGTCAAAAAAAGTATCTGTGAAAGTGGAGAAACAGAGTATAGAGCAGATTCTTGAACAAGTTCTGAAAGAGATGCCTGTGGTATATGAAGTGAATGACCGGCAGATTCTTCTGAAAAAGGCTGAAGGAAAAGAAAATGCATCTCGGCAATCCGGGCAGAAGAAGTTGATTCAGGGACTTGTTAAAGATGAAAAAGGTGAAGTCATCATTGGTGCTACAATCAAAGTGAAAGATACAACAATTGGTACTGTTACTGATATGAATGGATTGTATAATTTGACTGTACCATTTGAAAACTCAGTTTTGGTAGTTTCTTATATCGGATATACTACTCAGGAAGTGGAAGTTGGAAAACAGCAAAATATTATTATTACTTTGAAAGAAGATCAGAAAACCTTGGAAGAGGTTGTTGTAACTGCTTATGGTACAGGACAGAAAAAAGCAAGTATGGTGGGCTCCGTGCAGACCGTGCGTCCTTCCGACCTGAAAGTACCGTCATCCAACCTTTCCACTTCATTTGCAGGACGAATGGCGGGAGTTATCGCTATGCAGCGTACCGGCGAGCCGGGGGCAGATGGGGCTAATTTCTGGATTCGTGGAGTCTCCACGTTGGGAAGTGCCAGCACTTCGCCTTTGATTGTGATTGATGGTGTAGAAGCAACTACCGCCGACCTTAATGCTCTCGACCCTGAAGTGATAGAGGCTTTCTCTATCCTAAAAGATGCTACGGCTACGGCCATGTACGGTATGCGAGGAGCAAATGGCGTAATGATTGTCACCACCAAGTCGGGAGCCAATCTGGATAAACCTATCATCAATTTTCGTGTAGAAGGTAGTCTGTCTACTCCGACCAGTATTCCGGAGTTTGTAGATGGCGTAAGATATATGGAGTTATTTAATGAGGCAGTAGCCAACGAGCCATCCGGAAAGATACCTTATACCCAAGAAAAAATAGAAGGTACCCGCCAGAAGCTCAATCCTCACATTTTCCCTAACGTTAACTGGTATGATGAATTGTTCAAAGATCATGCTTTTAGTCAGGCGATCAATTTCAACATCCGGGGTGGAGGCAAAAGAGTGGATTACTTTTCCAGTATCTCTGTAACCCACGAAGAAGGTATGCTGAGAGACCGCTCGCGTGAATTTTTCTCCTATAGCAATAATATTAATAGGATGCGTTACGCTTTTCAGAACAATATCAATGCGAAATTAGGAGCCACCTCTCGCTTGTCATTGCGTTTAAATGTCATATTAGTGGACAAACATTCTCCTAGCAGTACCACGGCAGGACTTTATAATCAAGTCATGTCTGCAAATCCGGTAGCTACGCCGGTGTATTATCCCGATGACGGTGTGACCGATTATGTAAAGTGGGGTACCGTCCGTGCTGGTGCGACACAGAATCCTTTGGCAGAAATGGTAAGAGGATATTCCGACCTTTTCGAAAGTTCAGTGACTGCTTCTCTTAATTTTGATCAGGATTTGAAATTCATCACCCCCGGGCTGAAGTTCAAGGCATTGGCATCGTTCAAAAGTTTGTCTACGTCTACTCAAAACCGTGTTGCACCTTATAATGTTTTTTCTTTGGAAAACTACACCCGGCTTGATGACGGAACTTATGACTTTACATTAAGCAGAGTAGGCAATGAGGTACTTCCTGTGTTGAAATCTACCAGTACTAATGCAGGAAACCGACAGATTTATCTACAGGCAATGTTGGAATACGGCAGGACATTTGGAAAACATGATATCAACGCATTGTTCATCTATAATCAAGATGAATACGCAGACAATAATCCTGGAACCGAGTTGTTAAAGGCATTGCCCAAAAGGCGTCAAGGACTTTCTGCCAGAGCTTCATATGCGTTTGACCACCGTTACATGGCCGAAGTGAATGTAGGTTACAATGGCTCTGAAAATTTTGCTAAAAATAACCGTTTTGGATTTTTTCCATCATTCGCTATCGGTTATAACATCAGTGAAGAAAAGTTTTTCGAACCCTTGAAAAAGATTATTCCGCGTATGAAAATCAGGGCTTCTTATGGTTTGGTGGGTAATGATCAGGTCAGCGACCAACGTTTCCTTTACATGTCAGACGTAAATTTGACCGGAAGTCCTTCGTTTACCACTGGAAAAAATCAGGAGGTTACTCTCAGTGGTCCGTTGTACAAGCGTTTCCTTAACGAAGAACTGACTTGGGAAGTCGGCAAAAAATACAATCTGGGACTGGACCTTACGTTGTGGAAGAATATAAATCTTACTTTCGATGTGTTCCGTGAGGATCGTAGTCAAATATTCCAAACCCTTGAGAATATCCCTTATTATTCAGGAGTGTATGGCACAAAATTCTATAGTAATAGTGCTGAAGTGCGGAACCAGGGAATCGACCTTTCTCTTGATTTCGGACATCAGTTCAATAAAGATTTTAGTATGACCTTCAAGGGAACATTTACATACGCTCATAATGAAATACGTAAATATGACGAATCTTACGGCGATTATCCTAATCTTTCGAAGGTAGGATATAGTGTAAGTCAGCAATGGGGGTACATTTCTGACTATTTATTTGCCGATCAGCAAGAGGTAGACAATAGTCCCACACAATTGATAGGTGGTATAGTGGGTCCGGGTGATATTAAGTATGTGAATATTCCCAATGCGAAAGGAGTATATGACAATGTGATTGACAAAAACGACCGGGTGCCTATTGGTGATCCTACCACTCCGGAAATAGTCTACGGTTTCGGACCGTCTTTCCAGTGGAAAGGATGGGATTTCTCATTCTTCTTCCAAGGGGTAGCAAAAACATCGTTGGTTATGAGCAATCTTCAGCCCTTTGGTCAGGAGTATTCAAACAACCTTCAGACTTTTATAGCTAACAATCATTGGGGGCCAAACAACCAAAATATAAGGGCTGCTTATCCACGCCTCACAGCTGTATATTCAGACAACAATGCGGTAGCTTCTCTTTTCTGGTTGCGTGATGGTGATTTCTTGAAGTTGAAGAATGTGGAGATCGGGTATACTTATAAATTCATGCGCTTCTACCTGCGGGGGGCCAACCTGCTTACTTTCTCGAAATTCGACCTTTGGGATCCGGAACAAGGAGGAGGAAACGGTTTGAAATATCCTACCCAACGGGTGTTCAACATTGGATTCCAAATGACTTTAAATGGAAAACGCTAAAAATGTATATTATGAAAAAGATAGTAAATAAATTATTGATAGGGCTCTTATTGGCGGTCAGTTGCCACTCTTGCAACTATTTGGATATTGTACCCGATGAAAATGCCACAGAGGCTGATGCGTTCAAGAATATTTCAGCTGCCGAAAAGTACTTGTATTCTTGTTATGCATACATGAAAAATCCGAGTGACACATCCGGCGCCATTGACCTTCTTACTGGCGATGACGTTGTGACGGCATGGGAACATGAAGATTTTGCAAAATTTGCGAAAGGAGACTACACTCCGAGCGCGCCGGGTATCAATTATTGGAACGACTTGTACAAAGGTATCCGCCAGTGCTATCTACTGAAACAGAATATAGAGTCCGTACCCGGAATAACGCAAGAGCAGATAGATGAATACAATGCCGAAGCGGATTTCCTGATAGCATACCATCATTATTATCTGTTGCGTGTGTATGGTCCCATTATATTAGTAAAAGAATTGGTGAATCTGAATGATGAAAAACTTCTTGGACGCAGTCCCTATGACGAATGCGTAGAATGGCTGGCAGAGGAGTTCAAGTCTGCTGCTGGGCGTCTGCCGAATGTTCGTGAGGGAGATGATTACGGACGTGCTACCAGCATAATCGCCATGGCATTACGTGCCCGTATGCTACTTTATGCTGCCTCTCCACAGTTCAACGGTGGCGAAAAATTCAGGACGATGTACTCGCAATTCAGAAATCCTGATGGAACCCAACTTATCAGTACTGCCTATGACCAAACGAAATGGGATAAGGCGGTGGCTGCATATCAGGAAGTTTTGAAGATGACAGAAGGCATTTATGAACTTTATAAGGGAGAAGGAGCCGGACTATTGGCTAATGCCCCCGAACCGACAGATGTGACATTGCGTAATTTACGCTTCACATTTGTCGATAAGAACAATACCAAAGAAGTGATTTGGGCACATTGCGCCGCAGAGAACCAATGGGCTATTCAAGCAAAATCCGTACCTCGTTGGGGAAAGATTTCTTATGGCGGATTGGCCATTACCCTGAGGCAGATAGAGCGTTTTTATACCCAAAACGGATTGCCGATAGACGAAGATCCGGAATTTGCCGGAACTGATTGGTATAAAGTGATCTCTTCACCGGCAGATTGGCAATATGGTCGTCCTAATCAGAAAACTCTTCAGATGAATCTGAAGCGTGAACCGCGTTTTTATGCTTGGGTGGCATTTCATGAAGGATATTACGAAGTAAAAGGTACCAATAAGACCACGGAGAAAAATTCATTCTCCACGGAATATAAGGTAAATGACTATAAGCAGTATGTGCAATTCTGTAAAGAGCAGAACATGGGGGTTACTACTGAAGGAAACGATGGAACCAAAACCGGTTACTTGAATAAAAAAGCGACCCATCCGGCTACGAGTGTTTCGGATAAAGGCATCACAATAGAACAATATCCGTGGTCTATGATTCGGCTTGGAGAAGTTTATTTAGGGTATGCCGAGGCATGTATTGAAGCGGGCGATCTGGATGAAGGCAAAAAATACTTAAACTATATACGCGAGCGCGCCGATATCCCAACAGTGGAAGACTCTTGGAAGGGGATTGCATCTCTTGATCAGGCTAAGTTAAGGGAAATAGTACATCGCGAACGTTTGATAGAGCTTTATCTGGAGAATCACAACTTTTGGGATTTGCGGCGTTGGGGCATTGCCGAGACGCTGGGTGAACAACCCGAAGGATTATCGGTCATGGAGAAAGATATTGAAAAGTTTGCGAAACCGACAACAGTCGATGTGAAACGGCGCTTTACTCCGGCACATTATCTCTTACCTATTCCTATAGAGGAAATAAATATGAATCCCAATATGGTACAGAATCCGGGATATAATGATTAATGATAAAAACGAACTGGACATGAAAAAAATAATATATATCACGCTTAACCTTTGTATAGGTTTAGGTTTGTTGTTGGCTTCCTGCAGCGAAGAAGAATATTCCGCTCCAGTGAATGAGATTGTAGATTTGACATTCTCCGCCGGCAAAGGAAGCATTACGTTGAATTGGGGATATGCTGGAGATACAGAAGTGGACAAGAACCGTTGTGTGGAAGTAAGGTATTACGATTTGGCTGCTCAGAAGGATGTATTGAAAACCCTCAATGGGCTTGCCACCTCTTTTACGTTAGAGAATACCCGTCAGGAACATGGAGAATATCATTTTTCGTTGCAACCTTTTAGTATGACTTTCGTTCCGGGAGCTGTTCAGACAATCAGTGGAGTGTCAGGAGATCCTGATACAACTCCTGACCCGGATCCTGACCCAGACCCTGATCCTGACCCGGACCCGGAAGTTGAGTCTTGGGAAGAATTGGTAATAACGGAAGCTGATATTAACATTTGGAATGATGCGGTTGAGAATAAAATTTCTCCGGATACTTATAGGAAACTCTTATTGGATGGAAATCTCAATACTGATGGTAATCAACAAGTACGTCCATGGGGTTCAGCCCTTGCAACCGAAGTATTCAGTATTCATGTTACCTATCCTACAGCACAAAGATATCTGAAATTCTCTATAGCTAATGCAGGTTGGAGTAACGATATTCGCGTCATATCAGAACTTGAGTGCTATGTTAAGGCAGAAGAGACGGATGAATGGACAAAGATTGCGACTTTGACAGCAAAAGACGGTTTGTCACAAGCGGGTAAGACTTGGTCCGAACTCAAGGAAATTCTGGCGCCTTTCGAGTTTAAGTATATCAGGTTGAGAGCGTCTAAGACGACGGCAATAGGAAGTCCGGCTTACAAAGCAGGGTTTGGTATAACAGAGTTTAAAGCATTTGGTGCAATATATAAAACAGCAGAATAAAGAAACTTATGAAAAATATATTAGTTAGTACATTACTGATAGCTAGTTTGACAGGATGTTCAACATCGTCTCCTCTTCCCAAAGAAAGCGTTTCCGGCATTTATCCTAAATTAGCGTTCTATAATAATGAAGGAGAATGCGGCACCGGGGCTGTTGTGCCTTGGGCAGGTAGTCTTTGGGCGATAACTTACGGTCCCCATTTACCCTTTGGTTCATCTGATAAGCTGTATCAGATTAGTCCGGACAAGAAAATGGTAGTACGTTCAGAAAGCATTGGCGGGACACCCGCCAATCGCTTGATTCACAAAGAAACAAACCAGTTGAATATCGGTCCTTATTTCATTGACGCCAATGGAAATGTCAAGGTCATTCCGTGGCAGGACGCTCCGGGGCGTTATACCGGTGCCGCACGTCACTTGACAGATCCGGCAAATAAAATCTACATTGCCACAATGGAAGAGGGATTTTATGAAGTAGATGTAAATACTCTGGAAACCAGAGAACTGTATAGAGATCGGAACTGGGCACAGCGCCTTTATAGCAAAGACGCTAAAAACGAGCCCAAACCTGTAGATTTACTGCCGGGAGCACATGGTAAAGGATTGTATTCGGGGCAAGGAGTGCTGATTTTCTCCAACAATGGAGAACTGAGTAATGACGCAATGACGAAATTTGATGCATTATCCGGTTCATTGTCCGAATGGGATGGCACAGACTGGAAAGTTATCCGTCGTAACCAGTTTGTAGAATTGACGGGCCCCGGCGGTATCTATGGGAATCCAAATCCGGAAACAGATCCGATTTGGGCTACCGGATGGGATCATAAATCAGTATTGCTTGGAGTAAGAGAACCGCAAAAAGGATGGACATTCTATCGTTTGCCGAAAGCAAGCCACTCTTATGACGGTGCACATGGGTGGAATACCGAATGGCCTCGTATCCGCGATATTGGAACAGAGGGTAGACCGAGTTATCTGATGACTATGCATGGTTTGTTTTGGCATTTCCCCGGTGCGTTCGGTGTTGGTAATACGGCGGGTATTCGTCCTCGTTCCAGCTATTTAAAGGTAATCGGAGATTTTACTCGTTGGAATGATGAATTGGTTTTCGGATGTGATGATTCCGCAGAAAAGGAATTCTTGAACAAACGGAAAGCAAAGGGCGGTATTGAAGGTCCCGGACAGTCCAACTCAAACTTATGGTTTACTTCATTGACCAAACCCGATGAATTGGGCCCGGCAACCGTGGACGGTGCGGTTTGGGAAAAGGAGGATATACAGGCTGATGTCTATTCAGATCCTTATATGTTTGCTGGCTGGAAAGAGCGTTGCTGCTGGGTGAAGAACGACAGTGAGCAGGCACTCACTTTTACCTTCGAGACAGACGAACAGGGAAATAACAATTGGAAAGAATTATCCAAAATAAAAGTGGCGGCGGGAGAATCGGCTTATGTACCCTTTGCTGATAAAGAGAAAGGCGAATGGATTCGTGTGAAGGCGGATAAGGCGGGTAATGTATCTGTAAGCTTTGTATATACGAGTGCGGACGAGCGTGGCACTTCTGTCGCTCCGATGTTCAATGGATTGTCCGATGTGTCAGACGAAAAGACGATGGGTGGTCTGTTGTATGGATTGGGAGATAATAGAAGGGCGTTGGGAGTACTTGCTTCCACCATTGAAAATGGAAAAGTTGTGGAAAACGGATATTACGAAATGGGCGATTCCTTGGCATTGGTACGTAAAGATGATGCGAAAACCGCCGGTTTCATTCGTGAAAAGTTTGCGATTCCTCATCAGGTTGTCACTGTCGATGAATCTTCCGTACTGATTGTTGATGATAAACAAAGACGTTGGCGTTTGCCTTTGGGAAATAATGAATATACTAAACTTATGGGACAGGATGTGCTGCGCATTTGTCGCGAGGTAGCTACGGAACGTGATCTGTTCAATTGTCACGGTACTTTCTATGAATTGCCTGCTGAAAATGCGGACGGGTATGCCAAAATGCGCCCGATTGCTTCTCATAATTTCCGGATTAACGATTATGCTTCCTATCGCGGTATGCTGATAATGACAGGTATTGATCCGAAGGCTGCAAAAAACAACGAACATATTATCGTTTCGGAAGACGGAAAAGCCGCTGTATGGACAGGCGCTATCGACGACTTGTGGAGTATGGGGAAACCTGTAGGAAAAGGCGGTCCGTGGTATGAGGCTTCTATTCAGGCAGGGGACGTTTCCGACCCGTATTTGATAGGTTTTTATGACAAGAAGAAGTTGACCCTGTCACATAAGTCGGAAAAAGAAGTAACTTTTACAGTGGAAATTGATCCTACCGGTAATGGAAAATGGGTGAAGTACACCACGCTGACGGTAAAGCCGGGAGAAAAACTGGTTCATGAGTTTAAAGCGCCTTTCCAGGCAAGATGGATACGTTTCTATGCAAACGAAGCTACCACTGCTACGGCTTGGCTGGAGTATAAATAATTTAATTGGAATGTAACAATGATGAATAATCTATTCAATAGTAAGAAAATCCTTTTTGTAGTAACTCTCTTGGCTATGTGCGGGATGCTTAAAGCGCAGGAGAACACATGGAGAGAAATGCCCTATTTCCTGAAAGGATACGAATCCCAGTACAAGAAGTCGGCGAGAGAGGCTGCTTTGTCATGGTTTCAGGATGCGCGTTTCGGACTTTTTATCCATTGGGGACCTGCATCGCTCTATGCCAAAGGGGAATGGGTGATGTATAACAAAAATATTCCTGTGGACGAATACGTGCAAAAAGCACGTGAGTTTACCGGGGATAAGTTCAACGCACAGGATTATGTGGATTTGGCGGTCAGTGCCGGCATGAAGTATATTACTTTTGTAACCAAACACCATGACGGCTATGCGATGTGGGATTCTAAAGCGACGGATTACAACAGTATGGATTTTACTCCTCAACGTGATTTTGTGAAAGAACTGGCAGTAGCTTGCCGGAAAGCCGGCATAGGACTGTTCTTATATTATTCGGTGGGGCTGGACTGGCATCATCCGTATTATCTGCCTAGGTCTATGTATAACGCGGCACGTCCTCGCTATGACAAACAACCAGCGCAGTATAAATATGAGAAGCCTGAAGATTTCAAGCATTATCTGAACTTTGCGAAGACGCAAATCATGGAGCTGTGCACACAGTATGGTCCGATTGCAGGGCTTTGGTTTGATACGGTGGGTGGAGTATACGAGTATCCGGATTTGTTCAACATACAGGAGGTGTATGACATGATCCATTCCATACAGCCTCATGCGTTGGTAGTGTTCAAGACCGGTGCCAACGGTAACGAAGACTTTATTACCGGAGAAAGAAACATGGGGTCTTTGGCACCGTTGTTTAAAAATTCCGGTTTGCCGAAGTCGGTGCAAGATGCTGCCGACCATTCGTGGGAAAGCAACAAGGCGAAACCGGCTGAGCTGAACATTCCGATTCAGACCATGGCTTGGGGCTATTTGGAATCTCCCCGTCAACGGCAAAAAACGAAAGATGAGGTGTGGAAACTGCTGGAAGACTGTGCGCAAATGAATGCTAACTTGTTGCTGAATATCGCTCCTTACCCTGACGGTCGCATTTTGGAAGAGAATGTAAAAACGTTGAAAGAGGTGGGCGAGCGTATCAGAAAGCATGGCTTTCCGAAGTTGAATACCAAAGATTATATGAATTATAGGAGTCGGAAAGAGCAGAAGATAGAAGAAGAAAAGGTGAACCAAACGGCTAATTAAGTTATAATAAAAAATAAAAATATGAAGATAAAAGAATTTTATATATTGCTTGTTGCTTTTTTGTTGTTATCATGTGCAGAAAATGGCATCGATGCTTATACTTATCAGCCCCCCAAAAAAATACTGAATGAGAATCCCGCCAGTTATTATCTGGATGCTACATCGGGTGATGATGCTAATGACGGTACATCACCGGAAAATGCTTGGAAAACGCTGAATAAAGCTAATATGGCAAAATATAAACCAGGTGATAAACTCTTGTTTAAAAAAGGAGAGGTTTTTGTCGGTACACTTGAATTTACAGGAGAAGGAACTGCCGAGCAACGGGTGTTTATAGATTCGTATGGCGATGGTACTGCAATGCCTGTCATCAGTGGCAACGGAGCTTTGTATGCCGTACATGTGTATAATTCAACGTTTGTTACGATTCAGAATCTTGAAATTACTAATAAAGGGGCAGATTATGGAGATTCTCGTGTAGGATTAATAATTGAATGTCAGGAATTTGGCGTGTCTCGTAATATTGTAGTCAATAATTTATTTGTTCATGATGTCAATGGTTCTATACATAAATCGACGGGGGGAGCAGCCATTCGTCTGAAAAATGGTGGACAAACGAAGAGGTCGCGATTTGAAGACATGATTATCGAAAACTGTCACATTAAAGATTGTACACGTAATGGCATAACTTGGAGCTCAGATTATTGGGAACGTGGAACTAATAGCAATAAATGGTATCCCAATAAAAATTCGATAGTGAGAAATAATCTAATCGAAGGTGTGCCGGGGGATGGTATTGTACCGACGGGATGTGATAATACATTGATAGAATATAATGTGATACGTGATTGTACCAATCTGATTAAAATCTTGCCGAGCGCTGCTGCGGGTATTTGGCCATGGAGCTGTGATAATACTACCATACAGTTTAATGAAGTGAGCGGATTGGTGACCAATGTAGATGGGCAAGGATATGATGCTGATTATAACTGTACAAATACATTAATACAGTATAACTATAGCCACGATAATTGTGGCGGTTTTTTGTTGCTATGTGATAATTTGGATCAAACGAGATATGTCAGACAACGTAATCCTATAATTAGATATAATATTAGTATCAACGACGGCTCACGTCAGGGCTTTGGTGATGAAAGATGTCCCGCAATATTGTTTTCTGGTCCTACTATAGATGCTGTTATAGACCATAATATAATTCATACTAATCCCAAAGAGGATTCAAGAACAGATCGTACTATGGTGGGAATATATGGCGCTATAGGGTATGCGGTAAATCCTGCATTTCGTAGTAATATCTTTTATGCTCCTGAACAACATGATTTTGAACTTGGCGAGAAACCGAGTGCATTTGAAGGAAACTGGTATTTGGGAGATTATGAAAATAAGCCGGAAGACAAACAAATGCGTACAACGTCTGATGTATATCGAAAAGAAGTGATTGATATAGATGCTAAGGGTTATAAAGGCTTATGTAATCTAATGGAGAAACGAACAATAGGAGGAAAAGAACACTATTTTGTTAAAAAAGAAGCAATAGAAAGTTTTTTTGAAAGGATGGAACAGGAAACTGAATAATTATTTGAAAAAAATGATGTAGATAGTAAGAAGAATTTTATTTATAATACGAATCAACAGGTGAACTCACTTGTTGATTCGGTTATTAAAAGTATTATTATTTGATTAAATGTTTTGTTTTGGATATTAAAGGATGAATATGAGTCTTATTGTAAGAACTAATAATAAATTGATTCTGTGATTCATTCTGCTCATGGATGATTGACATTATACTTATAACTGTAAACCTTTTGGATTTGAAAGGATGTCACATTTTTATAATTAAGTAATAATAAATTTGTTATTATTCTACTTGAACTTATCAATTTAGACTATAAAAATCTGCCAGTTGCATTATAGCTTGTTGAAATATATAGATAAAAGGAAAAGATTTTTAGTTATGAGAAATATTTTTTATAAGATAACGGTATCTATTGCCATCTTCTTTGCAAACCCCGCGCTACAGGCGCAAGAACAGGCCACAGCTTATAATGCCATAGTTCCTGGTGCTGTATGGAATGATATTGAGGGTAATCCTATAAATGCGCATGGTGGCGGTGTTTTATACCATGAAGGGGCATACTATTGGTATGGAGAGTACAAAAAAGGTAAGACGGTCTTGCCGGAATGGGCCACGTGGGAATGTTACCGTACGGATGTGACAGGAGTCAGCTGCTACTCGTCACAGGATTTATTGAACTGGAAATTCGAGGGTATTGTCTTGCCTGCAGTAAAGGATGATAAAGGACATGATTTACATACCAGTAAAGTGTTGGAACGCCCCAAGGTTATTTATAATCAGAAGACCAAAAAGTTTGTGATGTGGATGCATGTAGAAAGTGCTGATTATAGCAAAGCATGCGCGGGGGTAGCTGTATGTGATTCCCCTACCGGTAAGTTTACATATCTGGGCAGTTTCCGTCCTAACGGTGTCATGAGCCGCGACCAGACGGTTTTTGTAGATGACGATGACCGCGCTTACCAATTCTATTCATCGGAAAATAATTCCACGTTGTATATCAGTGAGCTAACAGCTGATTATTTGAGACCGAGCGGGAAATATACTCGCAACTTCATCAAGAAGAGCCGTGAGGCTCCGGCTGTGTTCAAACGTAATGGTAAATACTATATGCTTTCTTCCGGTTGTAGCGGATGGGACCCGAACATGGCGGAGCTTGCTGTAGCCGACTCTATCATGGGCGAATGGAGAACAGTCGGTAATCCCTGCACAGGAGCCGAAGCGGATAAAACCTTTTATAGTCAAAGTACCTATGTGCAGAAAGTAATAGGCAAAAAGGATATGTATATTGCCATGTTCGACCGATGGAACAAGAAGGATCTGGAGGATTCACGTTATGTATGGTTACCTTTCTCTTTTGAAGGAGACAGGATTACGATACCTTGGCGTGAAAAATGGAACTTTGCCGACTTTACCGACCAAGGGCGTTTCGAGGCTGGACAAGGAACATTCTTGTTGAATGGAAAGCCGTTTGTGGTTAAAGCGGCAGAATTGCACTATCCTCGTATTCCGAGACCATATTGGGAACAACGTATCAAACTTTGTAAGGCGTTAGGCATGAATACCATCTGTCTTTATACCTTCTGGAATGCTCATGAACCGTCACCCGGTGTATACGATTTTACCGGACAGAATGATCTGGCAGAGTTCTGCAAGCTTTGCCAGCAGAACGGTATGTATGTCATATTGCGTCCCGGTCCCTATGTATGTGCCGAATGGGAAATGGGCGGTCTCCCTTGGTGGCTGCTCAAAAAGAAAGATATCCGTTTACGGGAATCCGACCCTTATTTTCTGGAACGTGTTGCCATGTTTGAAAATGCCGTAGCGGAACAGGTAAAGCATTTGACTATCACTGATGGTGGTCCTATCATTATGATACAGGTAGAGAACGAATACGGTGCTTATGGAGAAAATAAAGAATATGTATCTCGGATAAGGGACATTATACGTGCCAATTTTGGTAATGACATATTGTTGTTTCAATGTGACTGGGCTTCTAATTTTACAAAGAACGGTCTTGATGACTTGGTATGGACAATTAATTTTGGTGCGGGTGCTGATATAGAACAACAATTTGCAAGGTTGAAGGGACTCCGTCCTGACAGTCCTCTGATGTGTTCCGAGTATTGGAGCGGCTGGTTTGACAAATGGGGTGCCAATCATGAGACACGTCCGGCAGAGAAAATGATTAAGGGTATTGATGAGATGCTTTCCAAAGGCATTTCATTCAGCCTGTACATGACGCATGGTGGAACCAATTGGGGACATTGGGCAGGCGCCAATTCCCCAGGGTTCGCTCCTGACGTTACCTCTTACGATTACGATGCTCCTATCAGTGAATCCGGTCGTACCACTCCCAAATATTGGGCTTTAAGGGAAGTTCTAGCAAAATATGCGGATGGCGGCAGACAGTCAAAAGTTCCAGCTCAGATAGAGTCTGTCCATATTCCTGCCTTTAACTTTACAGAGATGGCGCCACTGTTTGAGAATTTGCCGGTGGCGAAGAAAGACATTAGTATCCGTACGATGGAAGAATATAATCAAGGTTTTGGAAGTATACTGTATCGTACTGTCTTGCCTGAAGTGAAATCAGGAACTATACTCACTGTAAACGACGCACATGATTATGCGCAGATATTCGTAGACGGGAAATATATAGGGAAACTGGACAGGCGGCAGGCAGAAAAACAGCTTGTATTGCCGGACTGCCCTAAAGGTGCCAGACTTGACATTCTTGTGGAAGCCATGGGCCGTATCAATTTTGGAGGTGCCATCAAGGACTTTAAAGGAATTACGAAGAATGTCGAGTTGTTAATGAATATTGACGGCTACACTTTCGTCTGTGATTTAAGAAATTGGGAGATATTCAATATTGAAGATACTTATGAGTTTTATCAAGGTATGAAATTTCAGCCAGTTCAGTCGTTGACCGATAAATTGGGACAACGTATTCCCGGCTGTTATCGGGCTTATTTTCAGGTGAAAAAAGCGGGAGATACATTTTTGAATTTTGAAACTTGGGGCAAAGGATTGGTATATGTCAACGGTCATGCGTTGGGACGCATATGGGGAATAGGGCCTCAACAAACACTTTATGTACCCGGCTGCTGGCTGAAAAAGGGTGAAAATGAAATAGTGGTATTCGATATTATCGGTCCCAAAGCCGCTAAGTCGGAAGGTTTAAAAGAACCTATTCTTGATCGCTTATCTGAACAGGGGTTTCTAGTGGAACATCGTAGTGAAAGAAAAAGTTTGGATTTATCAGGCGAAAGGCCAATTTTCTCCGGGAGTTTTAAGCATGAAAATGACTGGCAGGAGATAAGATTTAAGCAATCGGTAAAGGGGCGTTATGTCTGCCTTGAAGCTTTGAATTCTCATGACGGCAAAGAGCTGGCTTCCATTGCTGAGATGTTTTTTCTGGATGGGAATGGTGCACGTCTTTCACGTGAATCCTGGGCAGTGAGGTATGTTGATAGTGAAGACATAGCCCACTTGAATAATTCTGCAAATAAAATCTTTGACTTTCAAGAGTCTACAAGTTGGAATACGAAGATCGGCAATCCTTATCCCCATGTTATTGTAATTGATTTGGGATCTGTCTGTACATTGACCGGGATTCAGTGTCTGCCACGCATGGAAAGTAATATTCCTGGTTGCATCAAAGATTTTAAGATATATGTTAGACAGGAAGATTTCCAATTTAATTAAGTTCAACTAGTCCATATTTGAATGTAAACCAAATGTGTATAATGTTATCCTTTAAATGTTTTAGATTATAATATGACATACCAACAGATAAGAAAAAACGTAGTGATTTTAGTATGAATAGAATTTTGATTGTATTGGTAGGTCTGTTGTCGACGGTGTGGACGTTACAGGCTCAAGAGCAGACCTGGTGTGAAATACCATATTTCCTGAAAGGCTATGAAAAGGAATATAGATGTTCTCTTAGGGAGGCGGCTTTGGCATGGTTCAAGGACGCCCGTTTTGGACTTCCGAAGTTGAACACCAAGGATTATAATGAATTATAGATCGAGAAGTGTTCAAAAGGTAAGGAAAGAGAAGATAAACCAGATTACAAACTGATTATAACCGGATGCCATGAAGAAGTTTTGTTTATTTATATCGGTTTTGTTTTTCATTTTGGAGACAGCTTATGGTAAAATAGTATTGCCAGAGATTTTGAACGGCAATATGGTACTGCAACAGAATACGTCAGTCAAGTTGTGGGGAAAGGCCACCCCTGATGTCCGAGTCACCATACGTACGTCCTGGGATGATAAAAAATACATAGTGCAGTCGGATACAGACGGTAACTGGCTGGTCGTGGTTGAGACCCCCAAGGGGGATTATAACCCCCGTTACATTGATGTATCGGACGGTGAGACGGTCCGCATAGACAATGTGCTGATCGGAGAAGTTTGGTTCTGCTCAGGGCAGTCCAATATGGAGATGCCTCTGGGCGGTTTTCTGGATGCTTCTACTCAGGGTGGAAATGAAACGATTGCTACCGCTCGCCTGAGAAAGGGAATACGTGTGGCTACCGTCAAAAAGGAAGGTGCACACATTCCCCAGGAAATCTGTGCGGGAAGCTGGGCGGTATGTAGTCCGGAGAATGCACCCAAGTTCAGTGCCGTCGGATACTACTTTGTCGAACGGCTCAATCAGGTACTGGATGTTCCGGTAGGAATTATTAATTGCAGTTGGAGCGGTTCTCGCATTGAAGGCTGGTTACCGAGGGAAATACTCAAGGATTACAGGGATGTGGATTTGTCAAAAGCCGAATTCAGTAATAGGCGGCATTTTCATGCCGGAGTACCCACTATCATGTACAACGGCATGGTTAAGCCTCTGATGAATTACACGATTAAGGGTATTCTATGGTACCAGGGGGAGGCCAACGTTAAGGACTATGTACACTACGCAGACCGCATGGTGGCTTTGGTGAACCGATGGCGTAAAGATTGGGGATTGGGTGATTTACCTTTCTATATGGCTGAAATAGCTCCTTTTGAACATGCCGGAAAGGGAGAGTTTGCCGCTTTTCTGCGTGAGGCGCAGTACAAGGCTGTTGCGCGTTTGTCTCGTTGCGGTATTATCTGTACCAATGACCTGGTATATCCCAACGAGCGGAAACAGATTCATCCCTGTCAAAAGAGGGCAGTGGGTGACCGTTTTGCCTATATGGCTCTGAACAGGGATTACGGGTATAAGGATATTGCCTGTGATTCCCCAGTATATAAAGAAATGACGGTGAAGGACAGTGTTGCAGTAATCAGCTTCAATCATGTAAACGGCTTTTCTTCTTATTGTGAATATACCGGTTTCGAGATAGCCGGTGAGGACAGGGTGTTCCATCCGGCCCAGGCAAAGACTGATTACCGTACCCGTACGGTATCGGTCTGGAGCGTAACGGTAAAGAAACCGGTAGCGGTGCGTTATTGTTTCAGGAACTTCCAGTTGGGAAACCTGAAAACGAACCGGGGACTGCCGTTTGCTCCTTTCCGTACAGATGATTTTCTTCCTGAAACTGATTAACTGAAGTATAAAGAACCAATGATATGGCTATGAGTAAATTTAGAAATGTATTAGTGATTTTATGTGCCTTTGTGTTTTGTGGCATAAGTAATGCGCAAGAGGAAACAGCATCCCGCGAAGTCCTTTCTTTGGACAAGGGATGGCGTTTTCATAAAGGGGATATCCCTTTTCCGATAATAAAAGGGCATAATGAGACGTATCGGCATACCAAAGCCGGGCGCGCTAGTGGAGCTGCTTCGACTGGCTATGACGACACTTCATGGCGTATGCTGGACCTTCCACACGACTGGGCTATCGAAGGCAGTGTGGATTCTACAGCCAATTTGTCGCAGGGATATTACCATCGTGGATTCGGCTGGTATCGTCGTCAGTTCAGACTGTCCCCAGAGGACAAGGGAAAACATATTGAGCTGCAATTTGACGGAATATCCACTCATGCCACTATTTGGGTAAACGGTACGGTGCTTCACCGCAATTGGTGCGGTTATACTTCCATGTATATTGACATCACTCCATACGCTACTTACGGTGATAATTTGAATACGATAGCCGTACGTGTGGATGCCGATGCCCAGGAAGGTTGGTGGTATGAAGGGGCGGGGATTTACCGTCATACGTGGCTGGTAAAGCGGTCGCCTTTACACATAACCACTGATGGTGTGTTTGCCCATCCGGTAAAGAAAGAGAACGGTCAATGGGAGATCCCTGTCGAAATATCCTTGTATAATTCAGGCAAGCTTCTTGCTGAGGGGGAAGTGGAAGTGTCGTTGTATGCTCCCAATGGCTCACTCATAGTAACCCGTACGACAAATTTGACAGTAAAGGCTTTACAGGAAAGCATTGTCGGTCTTAAGTTGCCGGTTTCCAATCCTGAGCTGTGGTCTCCGGATATTCCGACTCTTTATAAGGTGAAGAGTGTGGTGAGACAGAATGGAAAGGTGACGGACGAGGTGACAACCCGTTGTGGCTTCCGCACTGTCAACTTTGATAAGGACACCGGCTTTTGGCTGAATGGCAAGAATGTCAAGATAAAAGGTGTCTGTAATCATCAGGATCATGCTGGGGTAGGGGTAGCCGTTCCGGAAGCCTTGTGGGAGTTCCGTCTCCGCAAACTGAAGGAGATGGGAGTTAACGCTTATCGGGCTGCTCACAATCCGATGTCCAAAGAGTTTATGGCAGCGTGTGACAGTATGGGTATTATGGTATTGGATGAGAACCGTCTGTTCAATACTTCTCCCGAGTATGTACGCCAATTGCAATGGCTGGTGCGTCGTGACCGTAATTGCCCCAGTGTCATCCTTTGGTCGGTGTTCAACGAGGAGCCGATGCAGGGAACAGAGAATGGCTATGAGATGGTGCGTCGCATGTGTTCCGTGGTCAAAGAGATGGATACCACCCGTCCGGTAACGGCTGCCATGAACGGGGGATTCTTTGCGGAACACAATGTCTCTCGGGCAGTTGATGTGGGTGGATTCAATTATCAGATCGGCAGTTACGACCGTTTTCATGCTCAAAATCCGGAACTGGCTTTGATCAGCTCCGAGGATGGTTCAGCTTTCATAGTGAGAGGGGAATACAAGACAGACAAGTCAAGGAACATCATTGACTCATACGATACTGAGGCTGCCGGTTGGGGAGCTACCCACCGCCGTGCCTGGAAGGAAGTGGCTACACGTTCCTGGATGGCGGGCTGCTTCTATTGGACTGGCTTCGATTATCACGGTGAACCTACTCCATTCCAATGGCCTTCCGTCAGTTCTTTCTTCGGCATTATGGATATATGCGGATTTCCCAAGAGTGCATACTACTTGCATCAGGCACAGTGGAGGAAGGACAAGCCTGTGCTGGAACTGATACCCCACTGGAACTGGCCAGCCGACTCTATTGGAAAGCCTGTCAAGGTGATGGCGTTCAGCAATGCCGACCGTGTGAAGCTACTGCTGAATGGAAAGATAATTTCCGAGCAACAAGTGGATTCTTTTGAGATGAATACCTGGATGGTACCTTATAAACCGGGAAGACTGGAGGCGGTCGGTTATAAGAACGGAAGGATTGTTTCACGTGCCAAAGTGGAGACGACAAAGAGCCCTGTACAGATAAAATTGACTCCCTATCGAAATAGTCTGTTTGGAGATGGCAGGGATGCCATGCCTGTGACTGTTGAGGTGGTCGATTCCAAAGGGCGTCATGTACCGACTGCCAATAATATGATTGAATTTTCCATTGACGGTCCTGCCAAAATTATAGGCTTGGGCAATGGTGATCCCAATTGTCATGAACCTGAGAAGGGAAACAGGCGCAGCTTGTTTAACGGATTGGCTCAAGTGATCATTCAGACAGAGGAGGGAACAGGTGAGGTGCATCTCACCGCAACTGCTTCCGGCTTGAAGCCTGTTACTCTTACAGTTCCAGTAAACCGGACCAGTCCGCTTCCCTCTGTCTGTGTAGAATATCCTCGGATGATACTTGACAAATGGTTCTTTTCTCCTTTTTTCATGGAGAGACCGGACGTGAACTGTAAGATTGCGGACAATGACATGAATACGTGGGAAGCCATCAGTGCTGGAAATGCCATGCTATTGAAAGATGCCAGATATGTGATCTGGCGTACGAGGTTCAATCTTCTGAAGGAATATCAGGAAGCTGGAGGAATCATTCTTTTCAAGAATCTTGCAGGAAAGGCGGAAGTGTGGCTGAACGGCAAGCTTTTAGGTAAGAAAGGGACCGTGAACGAGCAGGACTTCAAAGTGGCATTCCCTGCCACAGGAACAGAGTGTGAGCTGCGGGTTCTGCTTAACAACGCAATAAATACCCATGTAGGTCTGAAGGGAGCGGTGACAATACAGAGCAAGTAAATGAAGGTGTTTCAAATCGGTGAGAATTTGCGTGTTGGAGTATAAAAGAAAACCCATTGAAATACAGTCATTTCAATGGGATTTTTTATTACCGAATCGATAGTGCTGTCACCAGATTAAGAATTACAAAGTGTCAATGGTGACTTTTTGTAAACTATAGTTTCTATA
>OGFG01000224.1_pt1 | contig 70347 bp, 73 predicted proteins | sample 1570761 | NCBI WGS metagenome assembly OGFG01 (sample SAMEA2581938, study PRJEB24529) | metagenome | biome: Human gut stool | place: China | collected 2011
TTGCTGCCGTGCCGCCGTTGGTTTCATAGCTTACGGTGTAGGCTCTTTTGGCTTTAAGGAAATCATAGGTTCTGTCGTATTCGTATGTTCTTACCGTATCTGTTGTTTCATTTCCGTTTTCATCAAGAAGCGTACCGCCGTCTGCGTTGTAGTCCACCTTATAATTGCTGTTTGTCCAATCTGCTGATAAGTTGATGGTGTTGTCCCACAGATACCACTGCTGGTTGTCACCGCCGTGGAAACTGCACAGTTGTATATTTGTACCGTTGTCCGTGCTTCCGTAGAGAAGGTCCAGTACAAGGTTTGTGTCAAGCTTTGAGCGGATATAGAAGTATCCGTCCCCCGCCATCTGGAGTGTCCACTTCTGGTTGTCACCGCCGTGGTATGTCCATTGCTGTATGTTCGCGCCGTTATTTCCGCCGTCAATACCTGTTCCTACAGCAGCATCAAGCACTTTTCCAGAGTAATTATTCCGGATGACCCAGTACGGTTCACCGTCTTCAAAGCCCACAAACACAAATGCATACATCTGTGCATTGCCGTTTACGCAGTCCCAAATCTGTGCATTGGCACCGTTGTCGGAACTTGCCGCATTAATGTCCACGCATTTATATCTGCCGCCACATTTTGTACGAATTGATGTAAGCCCGGACAGCTGCGGCATACTTTCCCTGCCGCTTCCCGATACAGTTCCTGTCGTATTCATAAACTGGTCTTTTTGGATCCAGTTTCTACTTCCTGAATATCCGGTCTTTTTGAAATCTAATGCGTTGTACTGATTGGTAACAGCTGCGTTGTAAGAAATATAATAGTCTTCCTTGTTGTCAGCACCGTTGCCTAAATAGCTTACAAACTGGTCTACCTGTATCCATTTTGCGTGTACTTCATAACCGTAATAGCTTACTTCCGTCCCAATCGCAGGTGTTCCGTCTGTATTCCAGATTTTTACTTCACTGCTTCCTGTGTCAAATGTAAGGTTTTCTCTTGAATCAGTCATATTAGATGCACTACTGTATCCATACCAGCCATCAAATACATACCCGCTTCTTGTAGGCACCGGTGCATTACCTCTTTGTTTTCCCCAGTTTGTAGTAAGGAGTGTACCGGTCGCATTACCATTTACTGTGCCGCCCTGTGCATCAAAGGTGATTACGTTATCATTTACTGATTCGATGGATAAATTTTCAAGAAAAGCATATAATGTCTGATTACCTTTCTGACTGTTATAATCTGAACCTTCCGGTAATTCATACCCAAGATTATCAGAGAAAAATAAGCGCAGTTCATAATCAGCGGCATCACCTGTAGTATTTATAATATACGAAAGATGTCCTTTTCCATTTCCATCTGTCCAGTAATAGGGGCTTTCAACATATGCTCCCGAACCGGGAATATCTACTACATCTGTTGATGTACGCGGAATCTGTTCTGTACCATTTGCTCCAAAATTTGTAACAACGTCCCAGTATTTAAAAACATCGCCACCGTTTTTCGTAAAATCGTACTGAACTTTGTACTGTCCGGCAGGCAGCCATGTATACGGACCATATACCGTTGTATTCGTACCTAATCCAAGCACATCATGTTTAATTGCCAGACTGTCAACCCAGTTGGAAGATATGGTGTAGGTTTTATTTTTAGGTTTGTTCCATCTACTATCATTATAGTAATACGTTACAGAATTTACAGTCATGTTCAGTTCATCTGATGTATGCCTGTATATGAAATTTCCAGCACGGACATAAGTATATGTTCCGAATAAGCCGCATAATATCAAAAATGCGGCAATGGTAATAACTATACATTTTTTTCTGTTTAATTTGAATTTCAATTTTTTGTTCATAAAATTCCTCCATTCTTTAAAAATGTTATAAGTTTCATTTATAATATGAAAGAAATATCCCACCAAAAAAAACACAGTCCAAAACCTGCAAAGAATCCTGCCTGTTTTGGACTGTATTTATTACAATCATTTCTTATTTAATTTCATTAATCTTCGTAGGCACAAAACCATACATCACCACAGGAATATGTACCAACTTTAGTACGCGTGCAGTTATAATGTCCTGTTTCATAAGCCATTGTACCAAAAGCACATCCTGTTGCACTTTCAAGCCCTTCTTCGTTTAAGGCAATATAATAATATCCTTCATATGTGTCATAAATTCCAACAATGCCCCTATCTATTATATCGCAATATTTTGTTGTCACAGTCAGCAGTGGGTAGTTAAAATCAATATCAGCTCCCTGATATACACTTTCACCATATCCTCTGCCCCAGCCTTCTTCTGTATACCAATATGGCTCATCATATATTAGCCCTTCCGGTCCATCTATTACCTTTACATTCGGCTTATTCGTTCTTACCCTGCCCTTTGCAACATACCATCTGCCGTCTTCTGCATCTACCGCACCGGTGTAGCCAAAGTCTACCGTACCGCCATTAAACTTCCATGTGCCGTATTCATTGCTGCATAAGCCGTTAAAGCCGAAGTTTACCGAACCGTTGTTGACTTTCCACCAGCCATAGTCATTTAATGCCATACCGTCAAATGCGAAATCAATCGCACCGCCATTAAAATACCACCATGTATTGGTTGCTTCATCGAAAACCAGTCCGTTTGCATTAAAATCAACTGAACCATTGGTAAACTTCCACCAGCCGTAGTCATTTAATGCAATTCCATTATACCCGAAGTCCACGAATCCGTTATTGTATTTCCACCAGCCGTACTTATTTAATGCCATGCCGCTGTAAGTCCAGTCCACACAGCCATTGTTTACGTACCACCAGCCATTTTCATTCTGAACCATGCCGGTATAATTAAAATCAACTGTTCCGTCATTAATCTTCCACCAGCCGTAGTCGTTTAAGGCAATTCCGTCATAATCATAGTCAATCTGTCCGTCTTTATAGCAGTGCCATGTATCGCCGTCAAGAATAAGGCTTTCCTTTGAACTGTCGATGAATCTCTGTTCTGATGATTCACCTGCATATGTTTTTGCAGGACTTACTGCACACGTAAACATAAGTGCGGCAACTGCTCCTGCTACAGCTGTTAATTTGAATAATTTTGATTTTGTCATAACATTTTCCCCTTTCATTGTTGGCTGTTAATTTTGTTTTTACTTTTTGTATTTTTTTTACAAAAATAATCAATTGTTGAACACTAACAATCAATATTAGTATACCATGTTTTTTAATTGGTTGCATTAATAATATACTAGAATTCGGGATTATTTTTCGACATAAAAAAAACAAATAAACAAAATAATAGGGAGGAAATTAATCCTCCCAATAGTATGTAATATAATTAGCGTATATAATTAGTTTGTGAAATCTAATATTATAATTAAATTGTAAACAATCAGATAAATTTTTCATTCACATCTCCGCCTATAACTATAACATCTAATTGTTTTGATTACATACATTTATATGCTTTTATGCAACGGTAAAAAATATATTTTATATATTCACTGCTATTCACCAAAGTTTTAAATATTCTGTTTAATGTATTATGTATATATTACACAACACATCCACGAGAAATTAATTTTTGTTGAATTTCTGTTAAACCACTATATTCTAAAACATCTAAATTAACTTGTAAATACTGGCAAACATAATTCCGAATAGGATTTTTCTTTGCTATATTCTCAAATTTGAATTTTGAATTATCAAATGAATCCCCATCAAAAAAACCACTTATAAAACGCTCGTCATTATTTCCGCTATGCAGCAATTCATCAATCATAAATGTTCCAGAAAATTTAATCATTCTTAATTGCTCTTGAAGTTCATTCATATAATCAAAAGGGGAATCACATGTTTTCATTATGATTAAAATCTTTAATTCAGTTTCTTCAAGATTAATAATTTCAAAATCATTCATAATACATTCTCCTTCCTTTTTAATGAGTGTCATTTATTTATATAATAATCATCAATAAGTTTCAATGTTCTTTTTATTAAATCATGAGCAGCATCAACATTTAACAGCTTAGTTGTATCTATTGATGAAGTTGGATCATCCCAGTGTGATAATTGGTTTCTATTATTATGGAAAAAAGTATAGCAATTACCTATATATTTAATTTGCTCATTTGTTGCTTTTCCACATCTATCAAGACGCAAATGATATCTGGAATTCATACTCTCAAACATATCATAACCATTTTTATTAATATATTTATAATCAGGAACAATTTCTAAATTCAATAATATCATTCTTAAATGTCCGTCAATTGCCCTAATAACCGGTTGGGCTAAAAATGTCCCATCAAACATATCTCCATTTAACTTCAAATTATAAACTGCCTGATGTAAAGTTTTAGATATTTTTTCAGGTAATTTATTATATGAGTTAGGTAAATAGAATTCAAACTCATTACGAACAGTTTCTTTATCAATGTTAATTTGGTAAGCATTATTATAAATATTAGGAATATCATCTATATCTACTAATTCAGTAACGTAAGATAATACAGTTGAAAATAGTTCTTTAGGTTTTCCCTGTATCATTAGTTTATTAGTATTATCATAATAATTAAGGGTTATACTATCCTTGGCATCGAGTTTTATAAAAAAAGATTTACCATAAGAAATTTCCTTTTCTTTCTTCTCAATATTTCTGTTTTCAAATTCTTCATCTAAAAGCTCTAATACAACTTTTAAATCGGACCATAAGATATCTTCAACAACAAACCAAAATTCTCCTTTTTTTATTTTGGTTTGTTGATTCTCAGATGTTAATGATGATTTAGCAAGCCTGTCAGCTTCCTCATTATATTTATTCCCAGTATGAGCAGTAACTTTTTTAAAAGATATAGCAATAGTTTTTCTCTTATCTTGTATAAAAGCAGCATATTTTTGAGTAAAGGCATTATTAGCCGTCCATTCTCCAGTAGCCCATTTTTCTATGCCTGAATAATCATAACATATTTCTATTTCAGAATAGTTATTTTTATCACACCATTCTATTGCATACATAACTCCTAATATTTCACCGGTGACATTTTTGTATTTTATTAATTCAGAATCTGATCCACTTTTTGCTTCACGAATAATTTCTTTATTCGGTAGTATTAAAATACATCCATATGAATATTTCCCTATTGTTTGGCTATAACTGCCATCAACATATGCAATAATTCCGCTTGAAGATGGTATTATAGTGTTATCTTGTCCAGTATTCACTTCATTATTTACTGCAAATAAATACTTTTCAGCATCTTCTTTAGTCTCAAATGATTTATATTCTGCTCCTGAATATCCATTTACAGCATCTTTACATTCAGACCATGTATAAAACAAACCAGTCTTTTTTCCTTTTTTAACAGCATATATTTTTGTTTTTGACATATTTCCCTCCAAATTTATGCATTATATCATCATAATTTTAATAAGTCAAATATTTTTATAAGTATATCATATATTTTTATAAGCATATCATATATTTCGACACATTTACACATAAATATGGGATTAATTTGTACTTTTTTTTAAAATCACCTTCTTTCTACACAATTGACACTCCCAAAGCTATAACTTTGAAGTTTTGCCAGCTAAATTATAAATTACCAGTTCTTCTCTTCTATTTTACCCTTACGCTCCCCGAATCTAACGATTCGGGGATTCTTGCTTCTAATTCATAATACACAAATATTATGTATATAAGTCATCCCAATTGACAGTTTGCCAGTTTCACTACAAACCAGCTGCAGTTGAGCCGTTCGCATTTTTTTATCTTATAATCCCATTATTAAAAACACCAGTCCGCTACAAGCTAATACCAGAGCCATTGCTAACAAAAAGATTTCGATTTTCTGTGTTTTCTTTGTAACAGCCTCTGTATTTCCCGGTGTTTTTCCCTTTAAGTAAAAGCATAAAAACAAAATATTAACAACAATTTCACATAATGTATTAATAAAATATCCTAACATAATTTTTACCTCTTTTCCTTAACAAATTCTAATTTACCTTCGTTTCCATTAAACTTTAAAGCCTGTGTCCATGTATCATTACCCGTCTTCTTTTTCAATTTCTTTTTAATCGTCTTTCCTTCAAATAATTGCTGCACATCATCAGCACTAAATACTGTACCACAAAAATTTTTCATAATGGAATACTTGCACCCATCTTTGTATCCTGAACAGAAATAATTTTTGGGTCCTGCAATAATATCCTTGCCGCATCCCGGACAAGTCATAAATGCTCCTGTGCGTTTCTTTTCATCGCCAAAAAATACTCTATTTACCCCTTTTATATCGGATAAAAATACATCAAGCTGCTCATATACATACTTTGTAGCATCTTCGATACTCATTTGTCCATTTCTTACAGCAGTAAGTACTTCTTCCCACTGTCCTGTTGTATCTACCCTGGTAAGTGATACGCCTTTGATTGTATGTATCATAAATGAACCAAACTCTGTAGGATATAACACACCTGCTCCATTTGTTTTCTTAACTGTGATATATTTATCTGCTACAAGTTTTTTAAGAATTTCACCTCTTGTAGCAGAGGTTCCTATTACCAGGTTATCAACATTTTTCTTAATTGTTGTATCAACAAGATATTTTCCCGGATTTTCCATTGCAGCGATAATACTGCCTTCGGTAAAACGTTTTGGACAGCTTGTAGTTTTTTCTAAAACTTCTCTGCCAGACACAGTAAGTCTTTCTTCTTTATGCAATTCTGGCAGCTGTGCATCTACTACATCAGCACCAATAAATTCCGTAAAACCCTTATCAATAGTTCGTTTTCCTGTTCCTCTGAACAAATAATTTTCATTCTGCACAAGCACAGTTGTTTTTTCCTGCACAAGCGGCGGTTGAAACGCACACAGAAAACGTTTTGCGATCATTGTATAAATCAGCTTTTCATCATCGTTTAATACACTCATATCCGGAGTTAATGTCGTAGGAACTAATGCCGAATGTCCATGCTTGCTTAATTCTGTATCATCAACATATCGCTTATTATTAATCACTGCAGATAAATGAGTAAGTGCATATTCTGCACCATTTTTCATCTGTTTATCCACAGCTGCAGCTGATGAAATAATTCCTCTGAAATTTTCATTTGACGACAATACTTCACAATCTGTTCTTGGATATGATACATAATGATGCGTTTCATATAATCTTTGTATAATATCCAACGTTTCCTGCGCCGAGTATCCCATTCTGGCTGCTTCAATCTGTGCTGTTGCAAGCTTAAATAATTTTGGCGGCTGAGTTTTCTTACGCTTAGTTTCAATTTCCTTTACTGTTGAAATATCCGATAACATACTAATTACATCTATTGCTTTCTGTTTGTCTTTATATAAAATTATACCTGCATCATCAGTATCTTCTGTTTTATCACAAAGATGCGTTAAAAGTCCATTTGTGTGTAGCAAACTTACACCATATGATGTCTGCGGAACAAAGTTTTTAATCTCATCTTCTCTGTCAACAATCATTGTCTGCACACAGGTCATTACACGTCCTACAGCAATTTTATTAGTTCCATCTGTCTTAATTCTGTCAGCTATTGCCCGACTTCCGTTCATGCCAAATAAATAATCAGCATGCTGTCTTGTGAGAGCTGCTTCATAAAATCGCCTATACATTGGTTCCGAATCACTTTTTAATTCATGCAAAGCCTTACATAATCCGGTCTGCGTTGTATCATTAGACCATAATCTTAAAACAGGTAGCTTGTTTCCAATCTTATTCAGCACAAGATTAACAAGCAATTCACCTTCCTGGTCTGGGTCCCCTGCATGAATTACAACATCATATGCTCCTGATTTTACTGCTGATTTAATTTTTGTATATGCATCAGCTGCACTTTTCTTTACTTTGTACTGCCATCCGCCTTCTTTTGCGGGGTCAATCGGTAATAGTGAAATATCCCAACTTTTATATACGGGGTCAATTTCAACAGGGTCAAGCAGTTCAACCAGATGTCCATACTGTGTATAGAAGTCAATATCATAATCCAGCTCACCTTTACAAGTATTATAAGCTCTCTGTATATCTTTCATAAGTGATGGTTTTTCTGCAATAAGCATTGCTTTTTTCTTCATAAAATAAATCCGTCCTTTCTTTTTTTTTACAACAAAAGCACAGTGCTATTTTTTTAACACTGTGCAAATATTACATTTAAGCAGTTGTCTTCTGATATTCATCCAAAATCATATTAGTAAGCTTCTGTGCAAATTCCTTTGTTACAGGATGGCAGGTTTCAAAATATCTTTTTTCTCCCCGGACTTCCTTTTTATCGGACGGGAAAGCAACAAATCTTCCTCTTGTATTATCTGTAATTCTAATCTGACGGACTGCAAAACAATCGCCAAATAAGATAGTTGCGAAGCCCTTAATATCAGTTCCCGGAACATTTACCTTGTTTACTGTCACAGTTAAATTATCTGTACCAATCTCTCCGGTAACAGTTTCACCTGTTTCATACGCCTGCTTCACAGCTTTTGTAAGTTCTTCTCTTGTTTCATTTGTTATTGGGTGGAATTTATCATGATACACACCCTTATGTTTGCTGTCTTTTCTTGCAGGCATCGCCAGCATTGTCTTTCTATCTGTTACAAAAACATAAATATTCCTTAACATGAATTTGCCGTCCAATAAAATTGTGGCAAATCCGGATGCAGCGCATTTTTCTGATGTGTTCTTAATTACTCTTACTTCGTATTTCATAATTTTAAAAATCCTTCCTTTTTTAGTAATCTTGCAAGCCTAACAAGTTCATAAATAATATGAAAGATGGAAAAAATTTTCTACGCACAAAAAAAACAGGCTTCTAAAATAAAGCCTGTTGCAAATAATTATAAGTATGCTATTTCACTTATTAATCTAAGAAAAATCTGGCATCATACATCAGCATACATTCGTGTAATGTATACCCATTCTCTTGAGCTAAAGCGTCACTTCCATCAGGAAATTCGATATAAATGGCACAAGCATCCCAATAATGCAATATTTCTCTTCTGCTGATTTCCATTTTTTTTGATTTTTTCATAATTTTAAATCTCCTTTTCTTGATTCTGCTAAATTCATGATAAAATCTACAATATTTTGAGGTGCATCATCATACCGCAGACAATTTCCGGTCCATTTTCCACCGGTATGATTATTTTTGTTAATAAGTTTAATTCCTGTTCCTGCAAATTCTAATAAATTTGGAGTATGATCATCAATAAGTATTCTGTTATCTCCTGGTAAATACTTATCTTTACACTCGCCATACGGGATAAAAATTACCGGAATATCTTCCATTCTATTATTTTTTAACCACAAAATCTTATCCTGTCTTGCAGTTCCCTCCATAAATACTGCAGTAGCAAATGCTACTGCAACACCCATTTCCTTTAACTGTCTGACTGCACTCAAAACATTCGGAAAAGGCTCCCGATGCAGAAAATAATGCTCTTCATAAGGATTTCCCTGCAAATCCCAATGATTACAGGTGCCATCCATATCAAAATAGATTACAGTTTTCATATTTTTACGCCCCTTTCATTTCGCTTAAAATACGTCTTCCTTTCATATAAGTTTCTGCTTCATCAGCAATAAATTTATTATTATTTTTAGTCAACTTATCAAGTGTGTCGTCTGTCAGTTTTCCACTTTTAATAGCAGCAATTAATACCGTGGTATCAGCATTTTTATTATTTAACACTACATCATTAATAATTTCTGCCGGGGTATATGCCCCATTTACAAGATAATATAAAATATCGGTATCATCACTTACTGCCAATTTTTTAAAAACTTCCTCTGGGCATGATGGATTATCCGGAAGCCATGCTGCAACTTCCCAGTCAGTATCATTTGCTAATGTAATGAGTACTTTTTTACTGGTACATTTGTTTTTTGCAACATTAAGCCTAACAACCCAATCCGCATTTTTTGCAAGCTCGGCTAAAAGCACCGAGTTTTTTGAAGTCATTGCCAACATTCTTCCTGCTTTGTCAATTTTCATTTTTTCTTTTTCCATGAGTTTTCTCCTTTTTAAATTTTTGTATATAAAACATAAAAGAAAAAATACAAAATAAAAAAAATAGACCTGTGCATATAATACATATCATGTACCATATACTCAGGTCCAAAAAAATTAATAGCTATCATAGCTTTCTAAGGTTTTGCAGTTAATTACTCTTGAATTACGACAATAGTCATATCCAATTTTATAAAACCATTCTCCGTTTTCCTTAAAATAAGACCCCCAAAAGCCTTCTGGAAGACGAATTTTATTTCTTTTCTGAATATTTCGCATATCTAACCAATAATATACCGGATTCCCTAAGCGTAAAATATCTGCTTTCGCTTCTTTTCTTGTTCCTTCCCTGTACTCAATAAGTTCCCCTTCTTCATAAGGTTCATCAGTTTTATATGCCAAAAACATATGTACGATTCCTCCATTACGAATAGTATGGGTCAAACCTTTCATAATGTGTTTCATTCTTGTTTCCTTTTTCATAACAAAAATCTCCTTTATTTATTATTTTAGATACTTTTACTATACAAGAAAAATAAAAAAAGAAGCTGAAAAATATTCATATTTCTCAGCTTTCATCTTTTAATCTTCCAAACTAAATATCAAGTCTTCGTCTTCATCAGTTAAAGCTATATAATCACTGCTTAAAGACAATACTGAACTGCCATATTTTTCAAGTAGTCCATCAGTTGCCTTCATTGTCTTCTGCCGGTATTCTTTGCCTAATGGCGAAATACTTCTTGCTGTTTCCAGCGTATTTTCATACAGCTTATTGATAAAATCCCTGCGGACATATTTCTTTTTATTTGTATCCTCTCTGATAACATTATACAAATTATCATTTTCAAGCAGCCGGATTAACTCCTCATTATATTCAAAATCCGTACTTGTCGGCGATAATTCATAAATTTCCCCATTCATGGCATACAATAAAAACTGTTGCCATGGTTTTAGGCTGTCATAAATCCGGTTAAATTCAGTAATAGCCTCCTGCTTTAAAAATTCATCTTCCGGGTTTAAAAATTTATTTACTGCAGCGCCCTGGTATTCCGGATCAAAAGATTCATATTGTCCCGCTTCTTTGTATTTTAGCGTAGCAGAAATCGTTGCTGCACTCATGCCTCTTAAAGATTCACATCCCATAAGACGAGATACAGAACACGCCTCATTATCCGAATATCCCATTGCTTTAAGTTTCACAATTTCTTTCCGGATTCTGTTATACATCTGATTATAATGTATTGATAAATGGGACACATTATCTTTAATATAGTTCTGTGCGCCTTTAATTATGTGCGGTTTAGCGAATGTCGTGATGTCATATTTCCCGGAGTAACGGCAAACATGACTAAATACTTCTGTATATGCGCATTGAACTAAATCTTCATACATCTCTGCGTTATGACAATAGCTGCCATATTTACAGTGTAAAAAACTACTAATAAATTTTTGCAGTTTCCCATCACTGAACAAGATAGTGTTTACCTGCGTGATACAATACCCTGCTTTATCTGCATCATATATTTTTTCTTTATTCCTTTTTAAAACTTTTTCAAGCGAAATGATTCGATAATAATATCTGTTATCATCTGTATCCTCTTTACTGCGTTCAAGAAATTTCGTTGAAATAATACTTAATGCTTCATTATTTATTATACTTAAATATTCGCTTTGTTTCTGCTCTTTTTCAGCAGCTACGCAGCGGTTAAAATATTCGTTTTCACTTTCTTCTATACCGTTTTCTTTTTTAGGTATTGAAAGAGAATTTATTATACTTTGCTCATAGTCCATAAGCATTTCAAACTTCTTTTGTAAATTTGTTTCATCAAATATGGAATTAAGTACTTCATTCATCTTTTTTCTTCTCCTTTAATTAACATCCTTTGCTTGCTGTTTCAGGGTTTTTAATAAATCCTGCATATACTCTTTCAAGCACTTTTCTGGTTTCAACACCGCACAAATTATTCTGCAGCATGTAGTCATTAACAATCTGACATTCCGCTGAAACATTTGTCGGAATTTCTTTTAGTCCGCTTAAATAAGCCGCAAAACTCATATTAACCTACTCCTTTCACAAAATTTTTCTAATATATAAACTATGAAAGAAAAAAAACACAAAGGTATTAATCATTATTTCCTATGCTTTTATCGTGTTCTGCGATAAGTATTTTCTTTTTTATACGTTCATTATTTTCTTTAAACTCATTTAAAATTTCTTTTGTTTTTTTAGTTCCAACAAACGGACATTCATCAAGAATCCCGGCAAACTCACTATACTGTTCTTTAGTAAGCGGCTGTATACGTTTTTCTTTATATAAATATTGTATCCGGTCTGCAAACAGTAACTTATTCCGGTTATGCTCTCCTGTATCATTAAAAAAAGTATTTCCAAAATCAAATAGTGGCGCAGGTTCTATAAATTCAGCTGTATTTACGTCCCTTAAAAAGCCGAAATTATTAAGATGCCTGTCATCATTCATTAAAATTTCATCTGCTATAAGCATTTTATCAACAAATTCTGCTCCACCCGGAATATTAAAATACTTAATGCTTTCAATTAAATGTGCATAAGTTCTTTCCGGATCGGTTTTAAGGTCCCTTATCTCATCAGAAAATGGAACAGCCTCATATACATGTGCCGCAGGAACAAATTCCGTATCTTTTGTAACAAAATTCCTGCACATGCTGCATATATCATACTTTTCGATACACAGTGAATATGCAACAAATGTTACAATATTCAATTTATTAAGCAGCCATGTAGCAAATACCTCATTTAATACTTCCTGTTTATTTCCACTGCGCTTTATAAGGTAATCAATTTTATTGTCATTCCGCTTCCATCTTTTAGACATATTCCCATTTGCCGTAATATCTGGAGAGTGAAAATATAATTGAGCCGGATTTAATACCGGTATATTTTTTGTGAAAAAAGTATCCCCTGTAAGTGTTTTATACCCATTATCAAAAAAATTAAGGTCAGAATATTTTTCTGTTTCATAATACCTTAACCAATAATGGTCTGTAAGCGAAAAAAAATGTGGAAATTCATCCTGCCATTCTATTTTTGAAGGAAAGTCCCTTCGTTTATCTGATAAAACACGTTTTGCAAACCATTTATTAAAAAGCTCAGTACTGATTTCTGCCGAATGAATAAAAACAGGAAGAAATTTCTTGTTTTCTTCAATTATTTCTGCTTTATCTGCCACAAATACCGGTAGTTTGATTCGTTTTAAATCTTCTTTTATTTTTCCGGATAAATTCATAACAGGTCTATCTTTGTTCATAAGTGTAAGATATATAGTGTTTTCCAAATCATTTTCTCCTTTTTTACAAAATCTCTCCACAAAATACATCATCCTGCCAGTAAGTAAGAATACGGTAATCCTTTCCACCATTTGAATACAGTGTTACATCAGCCTCATTTGTGCTTATCATATTTCTTTTTCCATCCGGGGTTTCAACACACACTAAACATGGAGCAATACCATTAATATCATTTTCTTTTGCAAGCGGGACAATATTAAACAAGTATTCATCATGTTCAAATAACAGATGTCCATTTCCAGCATCTCCTGTTGTACGTACAGGAATATAAGTATTAACATTAATCGAAAATCCCATTGCAAGACTTGTTCCTGCAGGGAGTATAAACGACTTAAATTCCCCATTTGTAAAAATTCCCCTGATTATAAATTCATGCTCTGAAAATGTTACTTTAAGTGTTGGCGATTCTTTATCAGATACTCCTCTGTATATCTCCCCATATTTATTAATAAGCATACACATAATCTCTGCATGGTTATTATTATCACTACTTCTTAATGGGGCAATTACTGCTTTTATATTATCTCCTGTAGCAGCTCCCGGCATTAATACTGTTAAATCATACATATCATAGACAAAAGTATCTCTTGATTTGTATTTTTCATAAACTAAAGAATACTCATCTGTTTTATCAGCTTCTGTTTCTGCAAAAGAAATTTCCTGTACAGTTTCACAAGTCTTGTCCTTTTCTTTATCATTTTTTTTGAACCGATCTTCTAATCCCGCTCTGCGGTCTGCCTGCTTATAAAATGTCTGTTTATCTTTATACATTTCATCGTCAGCTTTATTTATCAGTTCTTTTTTGTTTGATGCGGCAGTACCAAACGCAAACCCGACAGATGCAGAAAAGCTGATATCTTCATCGGACATTTCTCTTAGAGTATTTTTAAATTCTAATATATGTGCCTTAATTTTTTCTTCATCTGCTCCACATCGCATAATTGCATAAAATTCATCACCGCCGGTTCTGTAAGCATCTTTTCCAAACACGTCTTTTATTGTCTTTGCAATGCCTGTCAAAAGCCTATCCCCTGCTTCATGTCCCAGTGAATCATTTGTATATTTAAGACCATTTGCATCTATCGAAATAAGGAAGAAATTCTCCTCAAGATTATCTGTATCTTCAATAAATGCTTTTTTATTTTTTAGCCCGGTCATGGCATCATGTGTAATCTCGTATAAATACTCATTTTTTTGTTTTTCCGCTTGTTCTTTTAGAACTTGTACTTCTTTTTCAAGTTCACTTACACGTTTCATATCTTTTCCTGTAATTTTAGGAGTTTTAGGCACAATCTCCATATCTGCAGCCATAAATTTAACATTTTCATCATTTATAAAATCTGCATATTCATTTCCCATATACTCTTTCAAATCACCTGCTGGGCAGTCATACTGAATGTTATCAATTGTAAGCCGGACAATATCTTTTCCTGCAGCATTACGGATATAATCATATTTAAGTCCTTCACGAATAAGTCCGGCAAAAGCATTTAATCGGATTGCATTTGCATATTCTTGTTTTTGAACCCCATCTGCCTCTGATACACTTTCACGTTTTTTTATGCTTTCCGCATCTGCTAATACCTGCATATACAGATGTCTATTTTGTAAAATTATATTATTCATAATCTTTTTTCCTTTCTCTTATTTGATATATGTTAAAAAATCCTGTGTCAGTTTAAGTGTAAAATTACAATTTTTTACATTATCCGGATAAGGATTTAATATCACACTACAGTCTTTGTATTTCTTTTTTAAAAGAAACTTCAATCCCTTAAAATCGACAATCAATTTTTTGTAGTTTTCTATATCAGGGATTAATTCTGCACTTTCTCTGAATAAAAAATTATCTGCATTTGATGAATCTGAAAATGCCGGAATAAGCTTCTGTTTTTTTAAATTCAAAAGTTCTATATCCAGTCCATTTATTTTTGCAAATACAATATACTTAAATGCCGCAAGCATATGTACATAAGCTGTATCCCTGCTTTTTTTTATAAGAAATATGACTTTCTTAAAATATATCTGATGATACCCATCCAAAGCATATGAATAGCTTTCTTTCCTTAAATTAAACACGTCTTTAACAGGAATTATTTCATCATTAAAATATATTCTTCTTACATGGAAGACTTTAACAATATTAGACAATTCTCTTTTTGTGTATTTGTCCTGCATTGGGCTTAATGAAATCAAATCTTTATCATTAAGCTGATCTTCTGAAAGCATCATAATATCCTGTTTTCGGTTTATATACACATACAATAATATATTTTCAAAACTTTCCAAATACATATTCCTCCTTATTTCAAAATTTTTTTTACCAGTTGATTATATTTGCCTGAATAATATAAAAAATTATTCCTCTCTTTTGGTGTCAATGAATTATGCAGATAATCAAGCGTATTTCCACCATAGATTTTATTAAGCGGCTTACTAAGCCGGTATCGTACCAGTTTCTTCTTCATTTCTGTAGTATTAAAAATAAAATATAATTCATCTATACTATCTACTTTCACATATCTTTTAATAAAATACTGCAGGCATATTGCAGCATTAAAATTTGCATCATAATTTGTAAAAAATCTTTTTGGAAATACTGCTCCGGCACCTTTTGTATCAAGTATATTTTCATAAAATAACTCAACTTTTTTTCTTTGATTAAACTTAATTTTATCCGGAAAGCATAAATGCAGTACATATGTAATTCGTTCTTTTTCATCAAGTCCTGTCGGAATCTGAATATATTTCATTAGTCCTTTTAATTTAAGCCGGACAAGTACATCTTCATTAAGGTTTCTTAGTGCTTCTGCAGGGGTCCAATGGCAAATATATAAAATTGCATATTGAATAATTACTACAGCAGTTTTTTCCTGGGCATCATTTGACAAATCTTTAAAATGATATGTATCCATTGTGACTTTATTACTGTCTGTTAAAATTCTTTCATACTCATAAATTAAATTTTCATTCATAAAAATTTCCTACCTCTATTCTTCAAATTTTGTATACTTAAACTGTATTGCACTTAAATATTTTCGCACTTCTTTAGCTCTCGCAATTTCATCTTCTGTAAACATATCTAACTCATTACTTATAACTGTATCCATTTCACGAATTGTATACAAAACAAACGGAGCATATGTTTTAAAATATTTTTCAAAATTAATGCACTCCAGTTCTTCCATAGTTGGAATATATGTAATTGTTTCTGGATATTTTTGTTTAAAATCTTCTCCCAGTACCTCAACTAGATCATCAAATTCATATAATTCCTCTTCTGTAATAAATTCTTTCTTCTCTTTCTCATTCATGTATAAATGCAACCTCCATAATTTTTTTTGCCTAATTTGCCTTTTTTTAATATGACAGATATATTATTTTTTTTTAGACACAAAAAAAGTTTAGGTGGAATATTTTGGAAATACAACTGGTAAGTATTTCCATTTTATTACTTATAATATACTAAATATATGAAATAAGCCTCATACTTTGTTATTTGCCTGCAGTACGCAAAACCAATTGCGTATTTTTCTGTCATATATAAATTAAATAATTTTTATAGGAGGATGAATAAAATGACATCATTAGAAAAAGCAAAAAATAAGTACGGAATCGAAAGTAAGGCAGATACATGGAAGGAATTGAGTCGAATCCATAATCTTTCAGAGGATTTCATCAGGGAATTTGCTGATAGGGTTGACTGGTATTATGTTTCCGAATACCAGAAGCTTTCGGAAAGTTTCATAAAAGAATTTGCAGGTAAAGTTGACTGGTATTGTATTTCTGCGTACCAGAAGCTTTCAGAAAGTTTCATCAGGGAATTTGCTGATAAAGTTGACTGGTATTGTATTTCTGCGTACCAGAAGCTTTCGGAAGTTTTTATTGAAGAATATTCTAACAATATTGACTGGAGCTGGATTTCCAAGTACCAAAAGCTTTCGGAAGACTTTATTAGAAAATTTTCAGATAGGGTTGATTGGAAACGTATTTTAGGGTATCAGAAGCTTTCAGAAAATTTTATTGCAGAATTTTCAGATAAGGTTGACTGGTATTATATTTGCAAATATCAGACCTGCAGCAAGGAATTTTTGAATGAATTCGGACATGGTCTTAATAATAATTCAGATAAACCTACATCTTACTGGAAAGAAGCGATTGAGAAAACTGGAATGTATGAATGTCACGAAGATTACTTTATTGGATATAAAGGAATCAGAGCTGATAGATACAGTAAATATAACTTCCAGTACCAGTATCTTCCGGGAGAAACGTATAAGTGTTTTTCAGATTATTCCAATGATGAGAGTTCTTTCGGGTTATCTGTATGGGATGAAAGAGGAGCTTATGATTACTGCAATGAACTTGTGATAAAGGTAAAGGTTTATTATGAGGATATTACCGCCGTTGTTCATAATGGTGGCAAGATACGCTGCAAGAAATTAACGGTACTTGATTAATAATTCTACATTTTAATGAGAAAAGCGGAGAAGTTATCTCCGCTTTATTTTATATCATGTAGGTGTGTTGACTGCTCCCACAGGCTTGCCTGTGGGTATTAGTGAGTGGATCTTCTCTCACGTAAACTGATCTGTAAATGATGCATTTTTTTTCTTCATCATATCCTGCAATTTCAGTAATTTCCATTATTTTAAAATTTTCAATATAAATAATTACCTCTAAGTCCTTTAACATTCTTACCGCTTCCGTAAAAGTATAATCACTTCCATACTTGACATAATCTGCAAGCCTTGGGATAGTTTCCCTTGTATTCTCCGCATGAACAGAACACCAGCATTTATGTCCTGTGTTAGATGCCCTGAGCAAGTCCCTTACTTCTGCCCCCTTGCATTCGCCAATAATAAAATATTGTGAATCACATAAAAGCCCATTCTGACCCAGTTCTGAAAGCCCGATAACTGTACGTCCTCTTCGGTCTTTTACCATGCGCTGGAAATACACATTTGGATGCACTTTTGAAAACAATTCTTCTGATTCCTGTATACATAATACAGACTTTTCTTTTGGAATATAATCCAAAAACGCATTCATTGCTGTTGTTTTACCGGACGCAGATGGTCCGGAAAATATAATGCCTTTCGCATTAATAACCTTATCAAGTATATAAGCTGCTTCCTTTTTCCCAAACATACCGGCATCAATCAAATCTTTTACAGTAATCTTTTCTTTTGGGACTTTTCGGATATGCAGATATGCACCCTCTGCTGAATTAATTGCAGGCAGGCACAGATTAAAACGTAGTATATAATCTTCATCAAAATCTTTGTCCGTAAACACAATAATAGGATATTCAGTACTTACCCGGTTTCTTATTACAAGGGCTTCGATAAATCTGTTAAAGTCAGCTGTATTAATGAATTCCAGCCCGTCAACTTTATAATGTTTTCCTTTTATTTTTACAATAATATTATCTGCAGCAAGCACCCTTATATCTGTAATATCCTTGTCCTGTATCGCAGGAGTCAAAACATAATACGAAAAAAACGCTCTCTGACATTTAGCCATAAACATATCCTTATCTTCTTCCGGCAGATTAAGATATTTATCAACATACATTCTTACATCACCTAAGAAATCCTTTTCTTCTTTTTCTCCCACTAAAGTCCGTCGCATTGCAAGGTTCTCATTTTCCATAAAATAATTTATGGTTTTCTCAAAACAGGTCTGAATTTTTTTTGCTGATGCAGTCGTTTTAACCACATAATCTTCTTCATGCATTTCATATAAAGGAACAGGATTTTCTAATTCGGCTATATCACTTTCCGGAATATATTCGTCAATCTTATTCAGATAAGGTTCAGTTAAATCAGTTTCATCTATTACCCTGCGTATATCTGTATAGGTTTTTCCAGTATTTGTCAATAATTCATCCGTAAGTTTAAAATTATCTTTTTCGGCAGATTCCTTATTTCTATTTTCATCAAATGTTTCCTCATCTGCATCTTCATCTATATCTGTTACATCAGCAGTATAAACAGGTATTTCATCTTCTGAAATTATTTCTTCATCATCTTCCACTACATCAATTATATCAACTGATTCATCATCTTTTGCTTCATCTGAATCTTCTGTTTCAGAAACATCGGTAATGCCTAATCCTTCTTTTATTTTTACAGCAAGCTGTTTCTGTATATATTCAAGTAATTCCTCACCATCTTTTGTCAAAACTAATGCATTTACAACAGCTCCCTCTGTTTTCATCGCAGGAACTTTATAAGATATACTTAAAAATTCCAATGTATCTGCAAATTCTGATGACACTCTGTTAAGAACTGACATAATTTTCATACTGGCTGTTATGACATTATTAAGCAAGTCATTTTCAACAGCTTCACCTGGATTATCCGGATTTGCTGTCAATCTTACTGCAATAAAACTCACAGCCCGTCCTTTTGCTAAATCCATATAAGTCAGTCCTTTTGACAATGGCAGGTACTCAAAAGCATCAGTATGATTGGTTTCCTCAAATTTCGCAAGTTCTGCCACGTCTGTAATGTATTGTGTATTAATCTGTAACATAAACTATGACCTCCATTTCTATTGTTTGTTACAGGTAATATGACAGAGTAAAAAATACTGCAGCTTGTTTAAAATATTTAGTGGGAACATACACAAACTCCTTTCTTAGCCAATTATGGTTATTGCTAAATCATCATCAATTTCTATCCAATCTTTGAAGCAAATTCAAGATGTATAAGAAATTTTTTACCACCCATATGCGGTACATACTGTATAATTCCTTATATATAAGTAGTGCATAAGCGTATATTCCTTTGAAAGGTGAAAATCACTCAATAATCTTAATATTTGCATTATTTATTAACGGATATACTATTATTTTTCTATTTTTAACATCATAACTATATGTTATATTATCGCTTATAAACTTATCATCCAGCTTATCAAAAGAAGCATCTTCATATTCTTTTCTAATAGCAGTCTGTATATTCTGTTCTTTATCATGGGCGCAGCCTATTACTGGCAAAATCATAATTAAAACTCCAATAACAATCGTTATCATTCCTGATATAGAAATAGTTAGAGGTCCTTGATTATAAAATTCTTTCACTAAACCTATTAGCCACAAGATAACCCCTATTATAACCACAAAGAGTCCTATTAATATACCTATTGTCCAATTAGAATCTCCATAGTCCATAAACATCTTTGATAAATTATGTATCATTTTATATTATTTTTCCTTCCCTTTTCTCTTACTATCAACAAAAGCACAAACTTTATAATTTATATTTATAAGTAAACAAGAAACTACTCCATTTAAAAGAGTTAAAATAATAACTCTTATACTTAAAGGACCCCTAGTAATAAAGTCCTCTACTATACAACAACAAATAAAAATCAATATATTGAAAAACAAACGAATAATATCCATATAATATACATAACTACCTTTTTTAATCCTTTCTTCATTTTTCATTTTTCTACTCCTTCCTAAATCAGCTTGCTGTTACTTTTATCGTACATTGTCTTTAAGTATCTTACACTTATATATCTGCCTGTTATAACATCCAACCTTTATTATTTATATATTACATCAGGAAAAAATTTCTAATATCATTTTCTTACTGTGTTACTCATGATTTCCTTATCTACCAATCGTTTTCTGATTGCTTTGTCAAGATTTAATCCTCTGTAATACCACCGCAAAACCGTAACAATGTCTGCATTGCTTGTAAAATACATATTTATTGTAATAAGTACTGACTGCGGAAAAAGCTTTGTCAATGTCTGAAATGACATCCTTGATACTCCATCAATTCCGCCTGTTTTTAGCTGTGCCAAATCCCTAAATGTCAAATGCGGCTTCTTATTAATGTTCTCAATATACTTTCTGCAGTTTAATTCTCCTTTATATACATACTGAGGAATATTAATTTCTTCTGGCACACTTATATTTATGCCCATTGTTCCAGTATTTTTCTTTTTTATTCCTTTGAATCCTTCATCAGAAAGAAGCTTGTTTCCATCCATGGCAATAGTTGCTAAAGCATCACACCTTTCATTATATTTATTCCCGTCATGTCCTTTAATCCATCGGAAATCTACATTTCTGTCCATTAATAGTAAAAATAAATTATCCCACAAATCATCATTTTGTTTGACATTGTATAATCCTTTTGCGGTATTTACTACATATTGTGAATCTGAATATATATCAATATTTTTCCCTTTTTCGATTTCAGATAAAGCTGCAATTACTGCCATAATTTCCATGCGGTTATTCGTAGTATTTGCATATCCTCTGTTTATTTCTTTAATTTCCCCTGTCTCAGCATTAATAATAACTGCGCCAATTCCACCCGGACCACCAGGATTGTATCTACAGCCACCATCCGTATAAATAATATAGTCAACCATATTTTTCCAGTCCTTTCTTTTGTTTTATTAAATCTATAATAAATATGACAGAATCCATAATCAGAATCTGACACAGATTAAAAAATAAAAAATATTTTTTGTGTCGAAAAAAAATCTCAAAATAAAGTATATATATAGTACAAAGACTTTTAAAAATAAACAGTGAGGTAAAAATATGAGCGAATTACAGACAACAATTAAAAAATTTTATTCAGCAAAATTACAAAAAGATATAAGTCTTGAGGTTTATCCTGCACAACATAATGGAAAAATGATTATTACGGCAACATCCCTTAAATATGTATTTGAATCAGTAAAAGATTTATTAGGTATTACTGATTCTATTTCTTCTGATGTACGTATTAACGATGCAGGAAATATTACTTATGTTTCTGTTGAATGGACATTAAAAGACAGTAATGGATATTGTTCTACATTCATTGGTGAAGCAACACCAGGCTCTCTAAATAATGTAATCTCAAGACAGCATCCTAAAACGATGGCATATAACAGAGCATTATCTGCCGGTATCAGGGCATATCTGCAGCTGCCAATGGACACTTATACAGATGATGAAATAACTCCTGTTCCTGTAAATGCCGCAATGCAGATTGAAAAATCTTCTAACACATCCAATATTACTGTACAGCCAGTTAAACAGAAGAAAAATACTACTTTTATACGTAATTTAACATCAACACCACCAATTAAAGAAGCAGGAGCAGAAAAAAAAGCTAATGAAAAAACAGGAAATACTACTGAATCTGATGAGAAATCATCACAGACCGTAATCCAGGATAAAAAAGAAACACAAAATAATATTTCTACGCCTATAACTTCTGCACAGGTTACATATACAGGCGAAACAGATATTTTTGGCAATCCTATAGACGAATCATTACCTGCACAGGAAAATTCAGAAAGCGAACTGCCTTTTGTAGATAAAACAGCCGATAATACTGCTAAGAAAAATGATAATAAAACTAAAGTAAATCAGATTGGAAGTGATGTGGATCCGGATAATTTTGAAGCAGATGATGATTCCGTTGTACACACAGGAATGTTTTCAGGACGTACTGTAGCAGAATTATTTGACATCAACACAGTAACCAGCAAAGGCTTTATTCAGTTATGCGTACAGGAACGTATTAAAGATGATGACCCATGTAAACAGAAAATACTTGAGTACATTGCTAAAAAAGCTAAAGACAGCGGCTGGCAGGTAAATGAGTAAGAAGTAAAAGAGAGGTGAAAATTTTATGACAAATTTTGAAACTAATTTCGTAAAATCAAGTTCTGCATTTATTTATGACTTGTGTATGGTGCAGCCTAGTAAATCTGTTATTATGCAGGATAGCACTAATTTATTGTTAGCTTTGTATGAATTATTACAAAAATACAATATTACTACAGATGAATTATGCAGTTGTGTTGAAAGGAAACAGGAACAGCAGATTATTGCAGGATTTATGAAGCAGGTGCCACATTATGTAACATCGGACAAGGATAATCTGCAGGCGGCTATTAGTAAAATACTTTCAGCAGCTAAAAAATGTGAAAAAAATGCAGAAGTTGCAAAACAAATTTCAAAAGATTCTTCTGTATATATTGCGCAGAAATGCCATGAACACGCATACAAAGAATCTGTTGAGATTATTCGACAGACATTTAATCTTTAACAGAATATAATTACAAAGTGAATAATAAAAAAATACACAGCCTATAAATATTATAGACTGTGTATACAAAAGCATTAATCAACAACGACAATGTCCCCATTACCGTTTTTAAGCTCCCCTTCTTCAAACTCCGGAATTGTCATCCAGGATTTGAAAGTGAAATCTGCTTCCGGATTTAATGGGTCTGATGTTTCCAAATTATATTTCGCTTCATCAGAAACAAGTACAGTTCTGGTAAACTTATCTCCATGCTTTGCCAGAGATTTTACCATTTCGTCTGTAAATTTCCCATCTTCTGTTGCAGGAATACAGTTAATGTATGTCTTTACATCCCATGCGCCTGTAATAGGATTCTGCATAGTTGTAGGAATACTTAATCTGTAATCCCCCTGTTTCTGGGTAAGAATTGCTGTTCCCATCAACAAATATGCACAAGGTACATCATTTTCCTGTAATTCACAAATTCCATTTATATACATTTTTATCGCAAGATATGATACAAAATTTGAATCATCAGGATAAGTTATAACCTGCTGTGTACATTTAAGCATGACAATGCTGTTTTCACGCACAACAGGGGATTTCCCTTCTTCACTTGCTGTTGTTAATCTTAAAAAATCATCATATGCCTTATTTCCTCTTGCCTTCATTGAATTGTAGAAATTAACAAAAATCGGCTTCGGAGTACCGTCTTCCTCTCTTTCACATTCAGATTTAATAATTCCGTCAGCGGTAATATCGTACTTTTCTGCACCGGAAGACAAAATAATCTGCCCATATGGGCGACCAGCCTTTGTTGTTCCGGTTCTTACTGCTTTTACTCTTCCAACTAAAACTGTTTTTGAAGTTGTAATCATTTCATTGATCACTTCTCCATTTCTTTCGACTTCTCTTTCTTCCTCGTTCATAATTTTTTCAAATCCTAAATAATTTTTCATACTCATAGCTTTATCTCCTTTTTTTTAATTATTATTATTTATTGTTGCTGATTTTTTAAAAGCATTTCCTAATGCACCCAAAAACTCAATGTCAATACTACGATTGACATTTCCGATTTGAGTAGGCACGGATAATACCTTTATGAAAAAATCTCTTTCTGACACTTTCAAATCAGATGAACTAAAATACTGTTTAATTCGCTTCTTACCAATGGAATCAAACCCTTTATTGCTTCTTAAAAAAGTTATTGGTTCCGTAACAAGCGTGTTTCCCTTATTAGATATAAGATCATGCACTTTTTCTAAATATTCCTCCCTTTCGTCACCTTTTACTTCATAAAGAGGAACAGGAATTTTAGTTCCTGTTGGGCGAATACCTATTCTCTTTCCGATACCTTTACCGATATCTGAGTAGATATCTATCATTGAGATAACAAATCCTTTGCACTCTTCGATATCAAAAACAGCCTTAATACCATTTTTATCAATAGCAACATCAGAAAGAGTATATCTTTCTTCCGGTGCAAAAAATGTATTTGCATCTTCCGGCATTTTTGATAAAATTCCGGTAAGGACCAATGCCCTTTCATATTTATCAATTACTGCTATTGGATAGTTAATATTGGTTTTTCCGGTGGGACGGTATTTAGACATTCCTGCCTGCAGTATAATATCTGCCAATAAGTTATTGTCATACAGAACGCTTCCTGTGATTTTACATTTTTGTGCAATCATAGGACGAGCAGTATCCTGCAGATATATAATTCTGCCATTCCAATTTATTATAGAAGTAATTCGTCCTTCCTTAATAAGTTCGACTACTTCCATGTCAATTTTTTTTGCATCAATGCCTAAAGACGGAGTTATATCACATGCTTCCCCGGTTGTTAAACATTTTGTCGGTTCTCGACAAGTGACTAATTTTATTATGTTTTCATTAATTTCGCTAATATGTAATAATTCACATTCAGTGAAATCAAAAAAAGAAACATAAAGCCTTCTTTCTTTAAATTCCGAAAGAATTTTTGTTAATTCATTCATAAATGAATCTCCTTTCTTTAATTTTATACATAAAATATATAAGAAAAATAAAAAAAGCCGTTCTATTCAATAAAAATAGAACGGCTTTTTACAATATCTGCTATTTTGTTTCTGTATTGGCAATAATTTTATAAAAATCTGTTTTATAAACTGCCACCTTTTTGTTTCCTGATAAAATGGAAATATTTTTTATATTAAGCTGTGCCAGTAACTCGTCTGTAATTATGTAATACATATCTTCTGTCGTTTCTGCTGTCTGCATACAATTCACAGTAAACCCATTTACATCTTCCTGTTTTACTTCGGAGTTAAGTATAATTCCATTTTCAATTTCATACGCATTATCACTTAACACATATTGAGTATACCGGTATTTAACCTTATTATTACTGTCTGTATAAGCCTTTGCATCCGGATATTCTGATAATTTATCTGCAGGGACATCTATAGACTGTTCAAAAATGTATTTAAAGTTAATATTTTTGTATGCCGCCTGTATCGAATATAAATCATCTGATTGTATTGTTTTAACAGTAGTTGTATTTTTTTCTATATTTTCTGATACATATATATTGCTTTCATCATAATTAATATTTTTAAGCATTATATCAAGTGACTTTATCATGATTCCTGTACTGACATTATTCGCTTCTTTAAACGCATCCTCTTCTGCCTTGAATCGTATTTGTAATAATTTATTGGTAAATTTATCAAAATACATGAAACAGTTTAACGTAATATTTTCATTGTATTTAGCGAAATATGAAGCAAATGAATCATAATTTATATATAATGCCTGATAATTATTTTCCAAAAAATCAAGCATCGTATATCCCTGTATCTGTGCAGTACAAAGAATTGTATTGTCTATATCTGATGTATCCTGTTTTACAAAATCAGTAAATGCACTCTTGCTGATTCCAGTATTTTGTGATACTTCAATATATTCTGTCCTGGGATCGTCTACAGCAGACTGTTTAGGTTTTAATTCAAACAGCCATTTACTTTCCCCTGCCTTTAAGTATACACCTGTCTGCCGGTCCACTTTATCAGCATATATTTCAGTACTTTTTTGCACAGGCTGCACATAATTAACATACATATGTGTTGTATCTGAATCTCTTTCATTATTTAATGCCAATGAAATTTTTCCTGCATCTGTCATAATATCGGCAGTCATTTCCTGTTTCGATGGAATATCCTGTTTTTGATTTTCTATATACTTAGTCAGCAATTCATCAGCTGTAAGTGGCTTATTAGAATTAATAATTTTAATACTAATCATTCCTATAACAGATATTACAAGGCATCCCAAAAAACCTGCCGCCATAACTTTCGCTTTCTTATCCGGCAGATATTTATTTATTTTTTCTTTAAAATTAAGCTTCATACGCAATCTCCTTTCTTACAAAATATCATTTTTACATATAATATTTTCTTTCTTTAACTTTATTTTGATTTTTCTAAGCGCCATCTGTTCAATCTGTCTTACTCTTTCTCTGGAAATCTCAAGTTCTTCCCCTATCTCTGCCAGTGTCATCGGGTATTCCCCATCATATCCCATGCGTTTCTGTAAAATAAAATATTCTCTGTCTGTTACAAAACTTTTGATTTTTTCCCATAACCAATCTGATGTGTGTTTACCAATAGCTGCATCTTCCGTATGTTCTTTCGCTGTAATAAAACTTCCAAGCGTTGCATCATTATCTTCTGTATCTATTGGAACATCAAGTGAAAAAAGACTATACATATTGTTAAATTCATTAATTTCACTTTCTGTTATTGCCGGATACTTCTCCTTAATTTCCGGAAGGTACTCTGTTAATATAGGGTTCCTGCCTAATTCTTCTTTTTTCTTTTTATAAACATTACGTACAAAATACATTTTTTCATTTATATGAACAGGAACACGTATCATACTGTCAAAATTTAATGTTTCCCGGCGGATGCTCTGAATAATCCAATGCCCTGCATAAGTAGCAAACGAGTACCCAAGTTTATAATCATAATATTTAATTGCATTAAACAGCCCTATCATTCCACATTGACAAATATCATCAAATGTATAAGACTGTGTAACCTGTACAATTTTAGTATTTTTAGCAATATTAATTACAAGCCGCATATTTCCTTCGATAATCTTATTTGTAATTTCCTTGCTCTCCTCCGGATGTTCTTCCATTCGTTTAAATAATTTATTTAATTCTTCCTTCGGCATTACAGGGGCATATCCTGCAATACTATTTAAGTATACATTAACACTATCTACCGGAAGATATGAATAATTTGTCTTCACTACTGTTGCTGTATTTTCCATAATTTTTCCTCTTTTCTTATATTATTAATGACTTAACATTTCCAACTCTTTATTTCCTTCAATCCGCATAGTGCATATCCGGCTAATTGCCGTATACGTAAATTTGCATTCTTCTGCGAACGTTCCTAAAATATCCCGGCGTATCATAATATTTTTATAACTTTCCGCACCTAATTTTCTTGCTTTAGCTTCCTGTACCATCGTATTAAGCTGAGCATGAAGTGTTGAAAAATATACAAAATAATTTCCTACTTCGGTGATTAAATCTCCGACTTCCTGTAAGCCGATATTGTTGATATACGGAATTTCTTTTTTATAATAAGTCATATACCATTCATAAATATCTGTGGTAGGAGTATTTAATATATCAAGTACTGTTTTTATATTTTCTTTTTTAATCATCTTTTTATCCTTTCTTATTTTTCTTTACAATCAAAGCTATATATACAACATACACTATTAAAACTATTTTCAGTGTTAACCTTGTTCCTAATATCTGTGTTACCGGGACAAGTGCAGCTGCATTAAACAAACAGTGATACATATATGAAGTTTTGATACCATATCTTTCATACAGTTTTCCAAGTATTACACCACACGCAAAATATAAGCATATTTCTACGGGATTTGTACTTAAATGACATACAGCGAATAATACACTTTGCGATATATTTGCTACGTTTTTGTTATTTACAGCTCTGTAAAAGTAAGTGTATGAAAAATATCTGAATATCAGTTCTTCATACATAGGAACAATAAATATTGTAAAAAACACAATAACTCCGATTGTTTCAATTTCTGCCCCGTTTGCCCCGCTCTGTAAATTCTTCTGTGGTTGCAATGAAAACAATGAAGCTAATCCCTGCATACAAATAGCAGTTGTGGCAAAAAACAATACTAAATATTTATCAAACAGCATATTCTTTGCTATTTTAGTTTCGGCTTCAATCTGCGGGAATGAAATTCTAATAAATACAAAACATGACACAAATACAAATACTGCTGTTAAAACTTGTGATACAAGTATATATTTTCCGTAATCAATTTTTTCTCCCATACTACTTGACACCAGTCCGATAAGTGTAGCTATACAGGTTAAACCAAACATAATAAATACGGGGGAAAATCCTTTTAAATAGTTTTTTGTCATTCGTATGTACTTATTTAATTTTATTTGCTTTGGAATATTTTTTTGATTATCCATAAATTTCCATCCTTTACTTTTTTTTTGTGAATTTATTGTTACAACAGTAATATGACAGAATTTATAAAAATAATTAGACATAAAAAAAGGGCAGTTATTACTACCCTTTCATCCTTATAACCTTTCCAGTTTATGCTGCATTACCGTTTCCTGAACTAAGTTTTTATTTACTTTTGACATAAGTCCAGTTGTTTCATCAAGCCAGTAAAGCTCATCACCATAATCATCTGTCAGATACTCTTTTATATCTTCAATTTTTTGGTTAAGTTCAGATATTTTACAAATAATCCGGTATGCTTTTTGATTTTTATGCAGCAATATAACTTCTGATACAACTAACTGATATGCCGTATTCTCCTCTGTACTATTATATTCATCTTCCTGTAATCTGCCATAACAACATACAGGAGTGTCGTTTTTTAATAAATCCATATTTTTTAAATATGAATCAGGAAAACAGATTGCATTTACAGTTCCTGTTTTATCCTCAAGATTAAATGCAGCCATTTTCTTTCCGTTTTTCGTATTAAAAACTTTAAAATCTTTAATAAATCCGGAAATAGCAGTTTTCTCTGTTGTTACATCTTCCGTAATCGTATTAATTGGATCAGACAACACATTATATTCATCAATCGGATGCCCCGACAGATAAATACCTAAAACTTCTTTTTCACTTTGCAAATTTTCAAGAATATCATCATCAACATTAAATTCCTTAATATCAATGTCTTTTAAATCCTCGAAATACGTATTTATAGTTTCTTTAGCTGTTTCGATACGTCTTTGCATAGATATCTGGGTAGGGGCTTTTTTAGAAGCAATATTAAATGTCAGACTTTCTTCTTTTATTCGTATTTTTAATTCATCTACATTATCATATTCTTCCACAAATTCCATAATTTTTTTTGCATTGTTAATAAATTTTTCTTTTTCTTTAATTTTATCAATGATATTAAAAATATCCTTTATCGCAAAACTGTTATATGAAATCTGCTTGCGCGTATATCCCATACAGTCAAATGCTCCTGCTTTTACCAAAGAAATATATACTCCTGAACCAACACCTGTCCGGTAAATAAAATCAGTTATATCTGTATACTCTCCATTCACATTCCTTTCATTCACAATTTTTTTACTTACTGATTCTCCGACATTTAATATTTTAGATAATCCAAAATAAATATTGTTTTTGTCTGCACGACATAATACCTCAGACTTATTTACATTCGGAGGAAGTACATTGACTCCAAAGTCTTTTGCATCTGCAACATCATCTGCAATTTCTTCAATTTTATCAGTGTAGTTTATTACACTGGCAATAAAATATGAAGTGTAGTAATATTTCAAATATGCTGTCCAAAATGACGTCACAGAATAAGCTGCCGCATGGGATTTGTTAAAAGCATATTTTGCAAAATCAATCATAGAATCCCATATTTCATTTGCTGCAGCTTCTGGAATCCCATTTTTTACACAGCCGGGGACTAATGTTTCACCTTCTTTTCTGGTATTTTCATTTCCATAAACAAAAATTGGTCTTTCAGCATCTAGTTCTTCCTGATGTTTTTTTGACATTGCACGGCGAATTAAATCGCTCCTGCCCCACGTATATCCTGCAAGGTCACGTACAATCTGCATGACCTGCTCCTGGTACACAATAATGCCATAAGTAGGTTCCAATATAGGTTTTAATTGTGGGCAGATGTATTTAATTTTTTCCGGATGTTTATAATTTTCAATAAACTGTGGGATAAATTTTTTAGGACCAGGACGGTACAATGCATTCATTGCTATAATATTTTCAATTCCTGCTTTTTTATTTTCATTCATAATAAATATCTCCTTTTTTATTGTTTATACAAAATATATAAGAAAAATCCCCTGCAATTAATTTTGCAGGGGATTAAAAAGATTATTTACTTATAAATGCATGAATAGGTTCATTCATTTTTGCTTTCCACATTTTTTTCTCTTGAAAATACATATAAATTTTGTGTAAAATCTTCTTCATGATATCACCTCTAGCTTAATTACGTTTCCTTTTCTTGATAATAATTTATATCTGCAGCTTCTGTCAAGCAAAAATTCTCTTTGTTTTGGAAACCTGCTTAATTGTTCTATATATGCTCCTTTTGTCCCTTTTGGCACATATATTATGTATATATATGGTGTACGGAATATTTTGTTTTTTATTACAGTTGTACTTATAAACTGGCGAAATGAAAATTCTGTGCCAATAACAAAATCACTTGTTGTATCTACTGTAACACCTCTGTAACAAATTATTGAACAGGATAAGGAATGTTTGCAGATTGCTTTTGAAATTATATCGGCATAATTTTGTAATAATTCTTTGTCAGGTTTATTATAAGAACCTCTTAACATTGAGTTCAAGCGTTCAAAAAATCGGTTAGGCTTATTGTCCATAGAATTATATGAATATTTTTGAATAGCAATTTTTTCTTTTTCACTTAATTCATTAATCCACTCTGAAAATTCTTCACGCAACTGTAAAACAGCTTCTTTTTGTGATAAATATTTCATAATAAATATCTCCCTTTCTTATTATTTGTATAAAATATATAAGAAAAATCCCCTGCAATTAATTTTGCAGAGGATTGAAAAATATTATGAAAATAATTGTTTTAAATAGTTCTGCATTCCGCTGGATTCAAACTGGAATACATTCCGGGTTTTTCCTTTTGCATAGATATTCCTGTACACCTTATCAGCTTTATTACCTTCCAAAGGGATATTCTCTACATCAATCTTTTCTCCCGTGTCAGCTTCAATCATGCGTACAGCATCGGTTACAATTGATAATGTTTTAAGTCCTAAGAAATCCATTTTAAGTAATCCATCAGCTTCACACTGGATCATATCCATTTCGGTAACACGCATATCTAAATTACCGTTCCGGACAGGAATATAATCAGTAATATCATCTTCGTCATAAATAATTACACCTGCAGCATGTTGCCCATACGATGTAAGCATTCCTTCACAGTGTAATGCAATTTCTAAGATGTTTAATGCATCCTTATCACCCGCAAACTCACTTTTTAAAAATTCATACAGAGTCTTATTTTCTGAATTTACCAAATCTTTAAAATTTGTAGTTTCAGCAGGCACGCTTTTACGCATTGCGGTTCCTTTTGCAAGAAATACAGAATCATCATCATACAGCTTTTTGCCTAAATATCTTGCAGCATCACGGATAGCACCTTTTGCCTGTTCACGTCCTTCTGTCAAAATACCGACAACTGCAGATTTGCCATATTTACTGCGTACATACTCAATTGTTTTTTCACGTACTCCTAATGCAAAGTCAGAATCAATATCCAAATATACCCCTGTTTTCACAGTACTTTAACACTTGTAAGCCAAGTGGGTTTAGACTATATCTCAATGCAATGTGTTATTATTGCATCTCAGTACACTTCCAACCGTAACTCATCTTCGGCTGTACTCCTTAGGATAGTCGTTACACTTTTTTATTAAATTATCATATTTTATAAATAAAAAACTCATTCCAATGTAAGTATTTAGCAAGCCTGGCAAATTTTTAGGGTTAGGAATAAAATTAATAGCTACAATTCTATGTAATAGGTATTTTTTATAATCTAATCTAATAATTCTATAATTTCCTTTACCATCAAGAAACGGCTTTAATTGTCTAATGTAGCCTTGCTTTGTACTAAAAATTTTTCCATATGATGATATATAATAATCTTCGTGGTCTTTTATTGGTTTTATTTTTTCATCTTTTTCTAAAAACGGTGCAAAATTAATATTTTTCATTAATTTAATACCTTCTTTCATTAAAAGATTATAATAATTTAATAATATTAGCACGGTATCACCTGCTATCCATTACTGGACCGTAGGCTCTCTTCTGAAGCTGCTTCGTCTAATAAAAAGAAATTTCTTTTTAGCTGTATATCTTGTTGTGACACTTCATACAGCAGTCTTATTCTGCTTCTACCGTTAGCACTAATGCTTATTGCATTAAGCACACCTCTGAGTAATAGAGTTCACACTGAACGCCCAATATTGTTTAGGCATACTGATTCTTTCCGGATTAAGGAAACGTTCAAAAATAAGATTGTACTTGAATGGATCAATTCCTGTAATTCCAAGTAGATACGTAACTAATGAACCCGCACCGGAACCACGTCCGATACCAATTCCTATGCCAGTATCATATCCATGTTCCTGCACATATTTTTTAGCCCCCTCAATTGTCAATGGGACTTCTTTTAGCTTATCTACAGGAATTTTACCGATAATTCTTGCATACTCAAGGAAATCTTTCACGATTAAATGATAATCTGCATATCCCATCTGAATAATTACATTAAGTTCATACTCCATGCGTTTTTGATGTTCTTCATCCCAGCCTGTACCATTAGGATACCGCCAGTCAATACCTTTAATAGCTTCTTCCCTTAATAAAGCATTAGCATCAATACCCTTTTTAAATACAGGGTAATGATTTACTTTTTTAGGCATATACTTACATCTGTCCCCAATGACGTTTAAATTACTCAGACTTTCCGCAACTGCAACATCCGGATATACCGCACTCAACGCCTGCGCAAGTTCATATGGATTTTTAATATACAATTCATTGTCTGCTTCTGTTTCAGATACGGTTGTGAATCTCAAATACCTTGCTACATTACGCATATCAATGCTTCTTTTAGTATTATCCGCCATATGTGCATCGTTTGCTGCAACTAAAGGAATATCATTTTCTTCTGCTATTTTGCACAGTTTTGTGTATACTTCCTTTTCATTTTCAAAATCATGATATTGGATTTCCAAAAAGAAATTACCTTTTCCAAACAGTTTATCGTAGAAAATAGCCGTTTCAGTTGCTGCAGCATATAAAATTTCATCAGATTTCATTGCTGATAAGTATTCATTAATTTTTTCTTTGTGTAATAAATACTTATCTACTTTTACCTGCAGTTCTTTTAGCTTTTTATTCTCTTCATTAAACACATTCTTTAGTTTCCCGGCATTTTCTTTTGCCTGTTTTTGCTTTTCCTGTATTTCTTTTATTTTTTTTTCATCTTCTGAATAATCTTCTCCCTTCTTTTTTAATGTCCTTACATTTGCTCTTAACGTTTTTAATTCTTCTTTTAATACTGTGCTATCACGAATACTTATGCATTCATTTAATTTCTTCTTTGTTATTTCAGTTGTTTCTTTTTGTGATAAATAATATTCATCATCTGGAGAAACACAATATTTTACAATATTTCCATCTTCATCTGTGTCTTCTTTTTCAAGTATCTGCATTTCTTTCTGTACCTGATTTTTAAAAATATCATTTGCAAGCAACTGTATTGCGCAAGGTCCGGATATACAGGCACTTGTCGCTATTACATCGCCATTAAACTGTACTGAATTTAATTCATCAAATGATATTACAGGCTTTCCATTTCTTTTTTGCCCGGCATTTGAAATAAGTTTGTCAACAATATGCTTCCCTCGTTCATTTACAGCTAACATAATCAAATGTCCTGTTTTTTCTTTAATTGTGAATGGCGGCACTTCAATATATGCTTCAACACCATAAATAATATTGATGGTATTTTCTCCCGCTTTTTTATTAATTTCAGCTGCCGCATCAATTGCTGTCTGCATGGCACTAAATGATGCATGATCTGTTACAGCAAAGTTTTTATATCCTGCTGCAACAGCTGCTTTAATGTAATTATCTACATTATCCACAGCATCAAACAAAGACCCGCCAGGATGATTATGCTCGCAAGTATACACTCCTTCATTAAGTACTTTTTGGGTTAATGGTCCAATCTTAACATCTTTAAATTTACTACTCATAATTTTTAATTCTCCTTTTTTTATTTTTATAAGAAAAACATGAAAGAAAATTACCTGGTCTGGGCAAAAAAATAAGGACTGCATATGCAGCCCTTATTAAAAAATTTTATTCAACGTAAGTTATGATACCTCTGTCTGGAGTGATTTCCTGCATTACAGTTTTAATTTCATAGTTCTCGTTTGCAAAAGTCATTCTTACTCCTGTAGCTGAATCTGTCACATTGACAATATAATCAAACCCTTTGAGTTTCTTCTTGATATCCTTGTTATAATTAACAGCATATTTAGCATCATTTTCATTATTATAAACTAAGCATTCATTCTGTGTTTTAACAACATATCCTTTCACTGACTCTGTTATTATATCCGGACAACATTCTGTAAAAAATCTTACTCCTTCTCCAGAATGAAAGAAGTTTTTTACATATGTATAATATTTCTCCGCAGGAGATAAATAACCTTCCGCATCTGTTGTTGTTTTGCTTATAACAGCAAACAAGCCTTTCTTTTTATTAACTTTACGCACTTCTAAAATAGGCACGTTTAACTTTTTAGATTCTACATTTCCATTTGCATCTATCGTCACAATTCGGGAATCCATAAGCTTTTCAATTTTTTTATCCTTTCCGTTTTCATCTGTTATTGTTTCTGTGATTTTTTCTGAAAATGCTAATAAAACAGCATAATCTTCATTTTCACAATCACAGATATAAATCGGTTCTCCACTGCAAACGTAAATAAATCTATCTTTACGCGTATTGTAAGTATAAATTCCTTTTCTACCTTCGTAAATTGCACTTAACAGCAGCTTATTAGGCTGTAACGCAAGAATCTTATTAACAAAAATTTCGCCCTGCTCACAAACTGGGTTATTATTATTATCTAACAAAATTTCATCTTTTACAGAAAAGCCCACAGGCACTTCCGGGGCTAATGCATCGCCAACAAATCTGAAGGCAATACAATTATCTTTATTAATAACTGCCTGCTGTGTCGCATCAAGATATTCCTCCTTTGTTTCAGGGTTAACGCATTCTTTTTCAGCATATCCTTCTCCATTTCTTACATTAGTAATTACATAGTAATTACCATCAATTTTGTCCATTACTCTGAATCCTTTTTTAATCATGTTTTCTTTCATTGTTTTAATCTCCTTTTTTTTAAAATTTTTGATATTAAATATATACAAGAAAATTAAAAAAAACAGCAGAACGATTATGAACCGTCCTGCTGTATACTGTTTATGCTGTTTTACTTTTCATCTTATCCAGCCTGTCAGTTTTTGCCGCCAGTCTTGCAGCTTTTTTCTTATCTGCATCCGGATCAACTGGAATATATTTATCCTGATTTCCGGTCGTTACAAAAACTTCCTGCAAAAACTGATTATACACATTTCCTGCATCCCTAGCTGTATAGCACGTATACTGTCCAGTAATAAAAAGTTCTTCCTTTGCTCTTGTAAAAGAAACGAAAAGCAATCTTCTTATTTCTTCCACTTCTGCATCACGTGCAGCACTGTTCCGGATTATGTGAAGCCGCTTACTGTCATATTTTGTAATAGTATTAATCACAACTTCCCACTCAAGTCCTTTAGCACTGTGGGCAGTTGTTAATACTACGCCCTTGTAATCCTGTTCCATTTTCTTTGCACATTTTTCACCAAATACTTTAAAATCCTGTATATATTCAAGTTCTGACTGCAAATCTTCATTGTTATACACTAAATCCAAAAAATACTGGTAAACTTCATCACTGTTATTTTTATCAAGGTCATCAAGTAAATCATGGAACAATTTTTTCTGATAAGGGATTTCAAGCATATCAATGCCTGTAAACTGATTTTTCAAATCAGCAATTTCCGCATTAATTTCATTAAATCCTTTTTTCAGAATATTCCCATCATACTTTACGGCGAGATAATCAAGATACAGCTTATCTGCTTCCGGCTGATAAAAAGCATCAGCAATACTGATAGCTGCTTTTACCCTGTCATTTTCAGATAACAGCATCGGGTTTTTCATTACCCACGGGATGCCTGCATCTGATAATTTAGCACCAATTGCAATTAATTCCGCTTTTGTGTACGCCAGTACAGCAACCTCTTCCGGCTCATGTGTTTTTGAGTCAATAATCTTTTTTACTGTTTCAGTAATATAGTCATATTCTTCATCTTTTGAGTAAAAACCCTGCATTATGACGGGTCCCCCATTAAGTTTTGTGGCTTTCATCGGTTTATCCAGTCTATTCACATTAAGACTTTCTACTGCTTTTGCAACATCAAGTATCTGTGCTGTACATCGTCTATTTGCAGACAGATTTAAGTCAATACCGTCCATGCCTAATTTTTCATAAAAATACAGCATATTTTCCGGAACTGCGTGTCTAAATCTATAAATAGACTGTGAATCATCACCCACAATAACAAGGCTTTCAAAACAGCTGCATTTTGTAAATTCTTTGACAATATCCATCTGAATTGCATTGCTGTCCTGAAATTCATCCACAACAAGATGTTTAATACCCAATTTTTCAAGATAATCCGGTTTCTGTTCCAGTACTTTAAACATAAATGGCTCCTGATCTGAAAATGCAATCAAGCCGTCCTGCAACAGTCTTTCCTGATATTTACCATACAGACTTATTAATTCATTAACACTGGAAATACTCATAAACCTGAATACTCCTGCCTCACGTAATTTTTCTGTTAAAGTTTCTGCAGCATTAACGCTTTCTACATCAATACGTTCTGATTTGATTATATCAAATGCTCTTTTTGTACAAGCGAATGCTCCTTTTAGATTCGGTGTATCAGAAAGGTAGCTAATGTAATCAAGCCCTGTAACAGGGTTATCACGTAATAACTGTGTGATAATTTTACCTTCTCTTACCTCATCAATGACAACAGGCTCTTTTTTAAAGCCTAACATTGCATATTCATATTTAACAATGTTATACGCTAATGCATTAAATGTCATTGCCTGAATATCATCAGCTGTAATATCAAGTCCTTCGCTATTGCATTTCTGTGCAATTCGTGATTTCATTTCAGCTGCTCCTGCGTTTGTAAACGTAATAAACAGCATTTCTTCTGGTTTAATGCCTTCTTTAAACATCTTTTCGCCACGTTTTGCAACGCATTCTGTTTTTCCGGCACCAGCAGTAGCAATTACTCTTGCAATACCGTTTCTAAAATTAATAATTTTTTCCTGCTCTTTTGAATACACAATTTTTTTGTTGCTTTTTTCTGCCTTAAATTCATTTAAAACAGGCGTTTTTTTGTAATTGCAAATCATACTATAAGCACAGGACCCGCAGTCTTCTTCGCTGCATTCAAGCAGTCCTTTTTCATGTTCTTTGATTAATTCGATGTAATTAATTTCTTCCGGGGACAATGTATCTTTTCCCCATGTAACTTCTTTTTCAAAAAACACAATGTTTCCACCATATCCTGAGAAAAAATCATTATCAAGAAAACTACTTGCTGTATCTGTAGCTTTTCTCATATAGTAATAGGACCCTTTGATGACTTTACTTTCACCTGGTTTTAAAAGTGATTTTGCATATAAATATAAAGCATAAATTTCCGGGCATTTAAGTACAGATAAATCCTGTTTCTTACCGGTCTGGGTAACTTTCGGCTTACCCATAAAGAATTTCACTGCTTCAATACTGTTTTGGGTTTCAAAAATAGCATCAGGTTTTGTATGTACCATATATTCCGGTGATACAGGCACATCTTTAGCAGAAACATTTACGTTCCCTTTTCTCACCTCGCTTTTAACATATCTTGTGAGGCAATCAGCTAATCTGTTGATTCTTCCCTTATTTGTTTCCTCCGGCAGTGAATTTTCTTCAACGCCTTCTGAAACTAATTCCTTAAATTCAGATACATCAAATTCTCCGGTAAAATATCCATGAAGAATCTGTTTGCCTATGACAGCATTATCATAAGCATCAGCTTTCATTTCTGTTACAGGAATTTCTTCCCGCAGTCTGTTCATTAATGAACAATGGTACTTTCCTCTTAATTCTTCTGACTTTAAAATTTTCATAACTTTAATCTCCTTTAATTTTTTATTGATATAAGTTATATAAAAGAAAAATACGAGAACCAGTTTATCACCAATCCTCGTAAAATTTTTAATCCAATACCGTCATTTTCTTGCATCTGATTTTTCCGCCGTCATGAACAACGGCAGTAACATCTTTATAGTAAATCTTTACTTTTATTACCAATTCATCGCAGTAATTTGTAGCTTTTTCTTTTGTCCAAGCGGATAAACCAAAGGAATTTTCATCGTCTGAATAATCCGAAAAACACCCATAGGTTCCTCCTGGAAGGTACTGGTACTGAAAATTCCTACAACTATATCTGTCTGAACGGATACCTTTGTAGGCATAAAAGTAATCTTTATGGCATTCGTACAAACCAGTGTTTTTTATAGCTTTCTTCCAGTATGATACTGGTTTAAGGCAGTTGTTATGCCGTAAAAACACATCAGCTACACCCAGTTCTCTTGCAAATTTTTTTGATATTACTTGATGTTTGGCAACACCACGAAGGTTTAACTTGTTTTTATATTTCCGGATAAAATTTTCAGATAACTTCTGATATGTAGCAATTTCGTAATAATCCCAGTCAACTTTATCAGCATATTTTTCAATGAAACCTTCTGAAAGCTTTTGACAAATATATATTGATATCCAGTTCACATCATCAACATGCTTTTCAATGAAATTTTCTGACAATTTTTGACAACATGAAATACTTATCCAATTAATTTTGACAACATGTTTTTCAATAAAGGTTTCTGACAGCTTCTGGTATGCAGAAATCCAATTCCATTCAACATCATCAGTATGTTTTTCAATAAAGTTTTCCGGTAATGGCATGCGACTTAAATCATGCCAAGTATTACAATTTTCATATTTTTCTCCTGTTATTCCATAAACTTCTGCTAATTCCTTAATTGCTTTTTTTACGGTAATTTTCTCTTCATTTTTTTCATTCATAATTTTAATCTCCTTTTTTATTTTTTGATATGAAAAATATAAAAGAAAAAAACGTACACATACAAAACAAAGACTACATCAGAATATTTCTGATATAGTCTTTGTTTATTTACTTTACAGCTCAGTTAGTTTTTCTCCCCATGCGCTCATCATAGCCTTGTATGCATCAGGATAATGTTCCGGCATATAAAAACCTTTTCCTTTTCGAGAACCATGGTATGACTGGGTTTTCCCATATCTTTTTCCATATTTCTCTGCTTTAAGTAAAGCTTTGGTATCAATTTCGTCCCGGCATAAAGGCTCCTCATTCCATCTTACCCCTGAACCAAAATTTTTTGATGGAATATATTCATACGAAATGCCATAACCCCAGTAATCTTCACTTATGCATAACCATGAATTAGCCGGAGTTATTATAAACAAGAAACTTGATTGTTCTTCGTTATACAGAAAGCTTCTAAATCCTGCCGATTTAATGCTTTCTGCTAATTTTTCATAAAATTCATTTTTTTTCATAGTTTCTCCTCGCTTTCCGCTAAAACAATCTGATATTATCAATATCTGTCACATTAATAATATATGGTTTATCAGACAACTGTTCGATTTCGTCTACTTCTGTAGCATTTATTTCACGAATTATCCTTGTGATTTCATCTATAGAAAATGTTTCATTCCAAGGCATTAATAATGTCTCATGAATAGATGAAGGGATGACATAGACTTTATCAGTCCCTGTTCTTGCAGCCACTTTTTTGACTGCTTCAAGATTCAATATTGCTGCAGCACCAAAATGTTTTTCTTTATTTGTCAGAATATATAAAGGAGCTTTTCCTGCATCCGGAGCTGAAACATTATATAATTCTTCAAATAAGTTGCTTAATTTCACGTTTTCTCTTGTGTTATAAAATGCTAAATCCCATAATACTTCTTCCGTGATATTAAATGCAGATACTGTTCTTTTATTAATTTTGGCAGTGGTATTAGCACCGTCAATTTCCGGGAATCTTATATAAAGAAACATTTCTAATCCATTTAAAAAGAAAGGCTTCTTTACCAACTCGTCCATGCTTACCGGCTGCAGTCCGATGAAGATATGCTCTTTTACATAATCTTCATCATTTAAAAGTTTGCCAAAATCAATTTCTGTTAATTTTTCTATTTTTATTTGAGACAAAATGATTTCGACAACTTCTGGAATACTTTTGCCGCTTTCCAGCAATCCGACAAAGGTATCAAAATAAATTATAGGGTCTATATTAGTTCCCGTCTTTATTCTAAGTCCTTTTTTACAAATACCGTTTTTGATATTTGTAAAGTCTTCTGTTTCTAATCCTGCATCTGCAAATCTCTTTTTGATATTTTCCTTTAAGTTTTTTAAGTTTGTTTCCATAGTTTTAATCTCCTTTATTTTTTTATTGATATAAGTTATATAAAAGAAAAATACGAGAACTGGTTTATCACCAATCCTCGTAAAACTTTTAATCCAATACCGTCATTTTTTTACAACGAATTTTGCCACCATCATGAACAACGGCTGTAACATCTTCATAGTAAATCTTTACTTTTATTACCAATTCATCGCAGTATCTTTCTGCATCTTTTTTTGTCCATGCTGATAAGCCAAAGGAATTTTGAGCATCTGAATAATCCGAAAAACATTCGTAAGTTTCTCCTGGCAGATACCGGTACTGAAAATTCTTTTTGCTGTATCTATCTGAACGGATACCTTTATACGCATAAAAGTAATCATCATGGCATTCGTACAAACCAGTTGCTTCGATAGTGTCCTTCCAGTATAATGCAGGTTTTAAACAGTTGTTATACTGCAAAAATGTCTCAGCTACACCCAGCTCTTTTGCTAACTCCAATGAAATTACCTGATGTCTGGCAATAACGTAAAGGTTTAACTTATTTTTATATTTCCGGATAAAATTTTCAGACAACTTCTGATACATTGAAGCATAATGCCAGATAACTTTGCCTGCATATTTTTCAATGAAACCTTCTGAAAGTTTTTGATATTTATATATCCCTAGCCAGTCCACATCATCAATATGCTTTCCAATGAAGTTTTCTGATAATTTTTGACGATATGAAACACCCTGCCAATCAACTTCATCTGAGTGCTTTTCAATAAATTTCTCTGATAACTTCTGATATGTGGAAATATATTCCCAATCAATTTCATCTGAGTGCTTTTCAATAAAAGTTTCTGATAATTTCTGATATATGGAAATATTTTCCCAATCAACATCATCAGCATATTTTTCAATAAATTCTTCTGGCAGTGGCAGTAAACTTAATTTATACCAAGTTCTGCAATTTTCATATTCTTCTCCTGTTATTCCATAGATATTTTTCAATTCCTCGATTGCCTCTGTTCTTATTGCACTAATTTTTTCTTTCATAATTTTAATCTCCTTTTGTTTTATCTTAGATACAAATATCATGATAGAAAAATAAAAATAACCGGAGTTTTATTCCACCCCTTGTTAAGGGCAGAATATTCATACTCCGGTTATTACAGAAATTTTTACTTCCTTCAAAAAATTTCTTTCTTCTTTGCGGTTTCCATCGCATTTTCAAGTTCTTTCAGTACGTGTAACTTTAGAATTAATTCATCCCATTCCTTCTAATATGCTTTATCGTCTTCTTCAGACCAGTTCCAATTGTAGTTTGTCCTATCACTGTAATAGTTGTACTTCTGGCGTTCTTTAATTTCTACTGATCTTCTTTCGTCTTTTACCTTTTCAAGTAATTTGTTGAAGCAGTTCCTTATTTCTCTGTTTTCGTCTGCTTCTTCTGATTCAATGTTTATCTTGATTGTTTCACCCCCCATATTCAGTTCAAGTGAAGTATTCAGGTCTGAAATATGGAAGCCTGTATGTTCTTCGTCTGTTGAAGTTGTTTCAAAAATTGGATAACCAGCACGACCGCTGCTGTCTGCGTTTCTTTCATAATCTGTTGGAAATAATCTGTCAGCAATGTCCCATGCCTGTTTCCTTGTTTTAACTTTTATTGTCATATCTGTCACTCTTTCTTCTACATTTCACCTAATTTATTATCTTTCTTATTTTTTATAATTCCCCTGTCTAATGGCGTAAACAGTATCCGGTGGGATTGATTTCACAAATAATATCCTGCATAATCTGGAATGCATTACCTTCATTTGTCAGTCTCAAACGAACATCATCACCTTTTCCTGTATAAAAATATGACAAACGTCTTTGATTTCCATTATCTATAAAATCAATAAATCCTACTGCAAAAGCACCATAATCTTTCACGTCAGTAGTAACATTAACATACAATCTACTGATATCTTTTGCAATTTCGTTATGTCTTTTTTTTGTTATCATTTCTAATGTCATAGTTACCCTCTTTTTTAATTTACCTTTCTTGCCTTTTTTATAGTTTCCCTGTCAGTATCAAGTTTGAAAAACAGATTTTCTGCATATGTATATTTTTCGTTTAGCACGTCTTTTGCTTTTTGAAAATCAATACAGCCGCTGTTTCTGTCCATCTTTTCAGCTGCTCCTGTATTTGCGGCTTTCACTCTTTTTTTGACAGTTTCTTTTGTTACATGGCATCTTTTAGCTGTTTCAGCTTCACTACCTGTTATTTCATATACTTTTTCAGTTATTAACATCGAAGTATATGATTTGTTATCTGCCTTACTTAAAGTATCTAAATCGACAACACCTCTTTCCATAAGCGCAGAAATAATAACTTTCCTTTGCGCAGTAATTCTTTTGCCTACCGTGGTTTCCCATGTACCATTCTCAAGGTATTTTGTAAAAGTTTTTACGACACCATCTTTATTGCTATGTCTTGCTTTAGATGTTGAAAAGCAATCGCCATGAAAATAACTCTCATTAAACCATGTTTCAAAAAATTCAAAATCCTCTCCGGCAAATAATCCCCTGCCTAATTCCATTATATAATTGTAATCTGCATTATCAGACTTAATAATATCTTTTGCATAACTACTAATGGAATCAGATGAAAATTTATTATTTATCCTGTTTTCTTTATCATATACTTCTTTTCTGCCTTCTTCACTTTTAAACCGAGGCTCATCACCAAACTGAGAATAAGCTTTCCATAAAGTATAAGCATTCCATAAAGAGTATTTATCCTCTTTTTTCTTTTCCCTGCCATACTTTACTCTTCTCTTTGCGATTACCTTTTCTCCTGCATTCAAATAATCACATATATCCTCAATACAATATTCACTTACAGGGACATCATATCCTGCCCCGCAATGAAATACTCCAAGTAACTGCATTGTATATCGTGTTGATAATGGATATATTTCTTGTGATTTTGGGAATAATATTTCCGTGAGAATAAGTCCTTTGATGTTCTTTAGAAAATAAGAAAAAATAGATAAGCTTTCAGACCGGTTTTTTCTTTTTGTAACTGCTTCATTTTCAGAAAAACCATTAAAAATTAGTTGATACAAAAACTCTAATATACGTTCCTCCTGTTCTATTTCCAGTTCTTCTCTGAACTGTTCCATGCAAGCAAATTCCGGATTTCCCCAGAATTGCGTAAGCCTTGTATCCTGATTTTTCATTTTTTTAAATAATCCGGAATTATAAATAATGCCCATGATTTCATCCTTACTTATAATTTTTGATTTTATTAGATTTTGTACATAAGTCACAGATCTATAAGTGCTTAAATTTAATAAATCTTCCTGTCTTTCAGTTCCAATAATTAATTCTTTCATAGTAAGAATCTCCTTTAATATTTTGATGCAAATATCATGATAGAAAAATAAAAATAGCAGAATAGTTCTTCCTACTATCCTGCTAAATACTGTTTGCCTAATTTAATACCGTCATTTTCTTGCATCTGATTTTTCCGCCGTCATGAACAACGGCAGTAACATCTTTATAGTAAATCTTTACTTTTATTACCAATTCATCGCAGTAATTTGTAGCTTTTTCTTTTGTCCAAGCGGATAAACCAAAGGAATTTTCATCGTCTGAATAATCCGAAAAACACCCATAGGTTCCTCCTGGAAGGTACTGGTACTGAAAATTCCTACAACTATATCTGTCTGAACGGATACCTTTGTAGGCATAAAAGTAATCTTTATGGCATTCGTACAAACCAGTGTTTTTTATAGCTTTCTTCCAGTATGATACTGGTTTAAGGCAGTTGTTATGCCGTAAAAACACATCAGCTACACCCAGTTCTCTTGCAAATTTTTTTGATATTACTTGATGTTTGGCAACACCACGAAGGTTTAACTTGTTTTTATATTTCCGGATAAAATTTTCAGATAACTTCTGATATGTAGCAATTTCGTAATAATCCCAGTCAACTTTATCAGCATATTTTTCAATGAAACCTTCTGAAAGCTTTTGACAAATATATATTGATATCCAGTTCACATCATCAACATGCTTTTCAATGAAATTTTCTGACAATTTTTGACAACATGAAATACTTATCCAATTAATTTTGACAACATGTTTTTCAATAAAGGTTTCTGACAGCTTCTGGTATGCAGAAATCCAATTCCATTCAACATCATCAGTATGTTTTTCAATAAAGTTTTCCGGTAATGGCATGCGACTTAAATCATGCCAAGTATTACAATTTTCATATTTTTCTCCTGTTATTCCATAAACTTCTGCTAATTCCTTAATTGCTTTTTTTACGGTAATTTTCTCTTCATTTTTTTCATTCATAATTTTAATCTCCTTTTTTATTTTTTGATATGAAAAATATAAAAGAAAAAAACGTACACATACAAAACAAAGACTACATCAGAATATTTCTGATATAGTCTTTGTTTATTTACTTTACAGCTCAGTTAGTTTTTCTCCCCATGCGCTCATCATAGCCTTGTATGCATCAGGATAATGTTCCGGCATATAAAAACCTTTTCCTTTTCGAGAACCATGGTATGACTGGGTTTTCCCATATCTTTTTCCATATTTCTCTGCTTTAAGTAAAGCTTTGGTATCAATTTCGTCCCGGCATAAAGGCTCCTCATTCCATCTTACCCCTGAACCAAAATTTTTTGATGGAATATATTCATACGAAATGCCATAACCCCAGTAATCTTCACTTATGCATAACCATGAATTAGCCGGAGTTATTATAAACAAGAAACTTGATTGTTCTTCGTTATACAGAAAGCTTCTAAATCCTGCCGATTTAATGCTTTCTGCTAATTTTTCATAAAATTCATTTTTTTTCATAGTTTCTCCTCGCTTTCCGCTAAAACAATCTGATATTATCAATATCTGTCACATTAATAATATATGGTTTATCAGACAACTGTTCGATTTCGTCTACTTCTGTAGCATTTATTTCACGAATTATCCTTGTGATTTCATCTATAGAAAATGTTTCATTCCAAGGCATTAATAATGTCTCATGAATAGATGAAGGGATGACATAGACTTTATCAGTCCCTGTTCTTGCAGCCACTTTTTTGACTGCTTCAAGATTCAATATTGCTGCAGCACCAAAATGTTTTTCTTTATTTGTCAGAATATATAAAGGAGCTTTTCCTGCATCCGGAGCTGAAACATTATATAATTCTTCAAATAAGTTGCTTAATTTCACGTTTTCTCTTGTGTTATAAAATGCTAAATCCCATAATACTTCTTCCGTGATATTAAATGCAGATACTGTTCTTTTATTAATTTTGGCAGTGGTATTAGCACCGTCAATTTCCGGGAATCTTATATAAAGAAACATTTCTAATCCATTTAAAAAGAAAGGCTTCTTTACCAACTCGTCCATGCTTACCGGCTGCAGTCCGATGAAGATATGCTCTTTTACATAATCTTCATCATTTAAAAGTTTGCCAAAATCAATTTCTGTTAATTTTTCTATTTTTATTTGAGACAAAATGATTTCGACAACTTCTGGAATACTTTTGCCGCTTTCCAGCAATCCGACAAAGGTATCAAAATAAATTATAGGGTCTATATTAGTTCCCGTCTTTATTCTAAGTCCTTTTTTACAAATACCGTTTTTGATATTTGTAAAGTCTTCTGTTTCTAATCCTGCATCTGCAAATCTCTTTTTGATATTTTCCTTTAAGTTTTTTAAGTTTGTTTCCATAGTTTTAATCTCCTTTATTTTTTTATTGATATAAGTTATATAAAAGAAAAATACGAGAACTGGTTTATCACCAATCCTCGTAAAACTTTTAATCCAATACCGTCATTTTTTTACAACGAATTTTGCCACCATCATGAACAACGGCTGTAACATCTTCATAGTAAATCTTTACTTTTATTACCAATTCATCGCAGTATCTTTCTGCATCTTTTTTTGTCCATGCTGATAAGCCAAAGGAATTTTGAGCATCTGAATAATCCGAAAAACATTCGTAAGTTTTCCCTAAAAGATACCGGTACTGAAAATTCTTTTTGCTGTATCTATCTGAACGGATGCCTTTGTAGGCATAAAAGTAATCTTCATGGCATTCGTATAAACTAGTTGCTTTTACTGCTTCCTTCCAGTATGATACTGGTTTTAAGCAATTGTTATGTAGTAAAAATACGTAAACAATACTTAACTCTTCTGCAAATTCTAATGAAATCATTTGGTGCCTGGCAATAACACGAAGGTTTAACTTATTTTTATATTTCCGGATAAAGTTTTCTGACAATTGCTGGTATATTGAAACATAAAGCCAGTCAACTTCGTCTGCATATTTTTCAATGAAACCTTCTGACAGCTTCTGGTATTTACAAATGAAACACCAATTAACCATATTTGAATATTGATTAATAAAATTTTCAGATAATTTTTGAAATATAGAAATATTATTCCAGTCAACATTATCAGCATACTTTTCAATAAATTTTTCTGGCAGTGGCAGTAGGCTTAAATTACACCAAGTGTCGCAATTTTCATATGCTTCTCCTGTTATTTTATAGACTTCTGCTAATTCCTTAATTGCTTTTTTTTACGATAATTCTCTCTTCATTTCTTTCATTCATAATTTTAATCTCCTTTTATTTAATTTTGATATAAAAAATATGAAAGGAAAAAAGCAGGAAGCATAAATACTTCCTGCATAAAAAATATGTACTATTCTGTTTTCTTCTTTTCTGCTTTCACAGTTTTATTAAGCACATCAACATTAACATCACAACCATCAGGAAGTCCTGTAACATTGATGTTTTTATTAACCTTGGCATCATATGTTTCAGCTTTCATGACTTCGCTGATATCAAATCCTGTGGTTTCTTTAATGCTTTCAATTGTCTTAGCAAGTACCTGCGGAACATATCCACCCATGCTGTTTACTCCGCTATTTCCATCGCCGCTGTCAATAATAGTTACTTTATCAATTGCAGCAAGCGGTTCAGCAATCGCTTTTGCCATATCCGGAAGTACATTTACAATCATTTCTACCATAGCTGCCTGTCCATACTTTTTCATGGCTTCGGCTTTCTTTTCTGTAGCTTCTGCTTCTGCAATACCTTTTGCCTTAATAGCTTCTGCTTCCGCTTCACCAACACATTTAATACCGGCAGCTTCCTTTTCTTTCGCATACATTTTAGCTTCTGCATCAATCTTTAATGCCTCAGATGCTTTCTGTGTCTGGATAAGTTCTGCATCAGACGCTTTCTGTATTTCATAATTTTCTGCATCAGCTTTTCTTTGACGTTCAATTAATTCTGCTTCTGCCGCCTGTGCTCTTGCAAACTTATCAGCTTCTGCTTTCTTCTTTACTTCTGCATTTAATGCCTGCTCTGTAACTTCCGCTTCTCTTTTCTTTAATTCAATTTCTCTTTCCTGCTTTGCAATATTAGCATTTGCACTCGCAACTTCAATTGTTTTACGCTGTTCCTGTGACTGGATTTCATAAGCTGCATCAGCTTCTGCTTTTTTAACATCTGATTCCTTTTTTAATTCCGCCTGTCTGATAGCAAGTTCATTCTGTCTTTCAGCAATAGCCGTATCTGATTCGATTTTTGCATCATTAGCTTCCTTTGCCGCCTGCGCCTTAGCTTTGGCAATTTCCTTTTCAGATTCAGCTCGTGAAATTGCTGCATTTTTCTGAATACGCACTACATTGTCAACACCAAGATTTTCAATTACCTGGTTATTATCCATAAAATTCTGTACATTAAAAGAAATAATATCAAGACCCATATTGGCAAGGTCCGGCGCAGCATTCTCTTTCACAAGTTCTGCAAATTTCTGTCTGTCAGACACCATTTCTTCAAGATGCATTTTACCAACAATTTCTCTTACATTGCCTTCAAGCACTTCTCTTGCGACCTGCGCAATATAGTCAACAGATTTATTTAAAAAATTCTGTGCAGCAAGTGATAATCTTTCCGGGTCATCACTAATTTTAATATTGACCGTTGCATCTACATTGATGTTAATGTAATCTGCTGTCGGTACGGCATTACTTGTTTTAACATCAATTGGAATAAGCTGTAAACTTAACTCATCTTTCTTTTCCAAGAAAGGAATCTTAATGCCGGCTTTACCAATAAGTACCTTAGGCTTTCTTCTAAGACCGGAAATAATGTACGCCTTATCCGGGCTGGCTTTTACATACCCCATACACATTAATAATACGACAACAACCACAACTGCTACTGAAACTAATACTAAATTCATAAGCTATTCTCCTTTTTTTATTTTTTTTGTTTCATATATACTATGACAGATTTTAAAGATATTTTTCGACATAAAAATATTTAGTAATATAATAAAGTTTTTTTCACTCTTTTATAATTTAGCTGACAACACCCCGAAATTTAAGTTGTGGGGAGTGTCAAAACAGATTAATATACCCCTATAAAAAAACAGACGGTTATCCCGTCTGTTAATTTTATTAGTTTTCAATTCACTTAACACGTATTCCTGTACACTGGAAGAAAATTTCAGCATCAAAGTTTGGTATTTCCTTAATGATCTTCTTTTTGTGTTCTGGCAGACTGTCCCACCATAACTGACCATGTCCAGATTCATTAAGTACCTTGAGATAGCCACCTATTGTCTTATAGGTTGGATATTTTTCTTTTTCTTTTTCCGTCATATCGTCTTTATATACCCATTTAACAACATAATTTTTTGGTATCTGATTCAGTAAATACTTTGCATCAGAGTTTAGCCATTCACAAAAAGTCATATTTGACGGCTTATCGAATAACATAATTTTTTTTTCTTTTGTATTAAAACAACCAACATTATAGCGTCCGATGTTGAAATCTCCTGTGTTATAGTCTCCTGCGTTATAGTCTCCTGTGTTACATCTTCCAACGTTATAATCTCCTGTGTTGTAACTTCCAGTGTTGAAGTCACCAGTATTACGATTTCCTGCGTTATAGTCTCCTGTGTTGCGGTCTCCTGTGTTGCAATCTCCAATATTACGACTTCCTACATTGAAGTCTCCTGTGTTGAAGTCACCAGTATTACGATCTCCTGCGTTATAGTCTCCTGTGTTGCAATCTCCAGCGTTACGACTTCCTACATTGAAGTCTCCTGTGTTTCGGTTTCCGACGTTATAGTTTCCAGTATTACATTTTCCAGTGTTGTAATCTCCGGTATTATAATCTCCGGTATTACAATAACCAGTACAATTTTTTCCTTCATTTACCATATCAAGAACTTCATACCAAGTAATTTCCCTAATAATTTTAATTTTATTAGTGCAACATTTACTGTCATCATCGTTTACGTCAACATCTCCAAGTGCTTCTATTTCGGCAACTTTATTATTAAAATTAAACCTATAATAATTAAAGCAGTCTTCTAATTTTGTACAAAAATGAAAACCCATTTCGCAGCACTTAGGAATAACATTTTCCTCAAACGTTTTCCCTACTTCAAATTGAAAGCCTTTACAAGTCCAATCAGGATTAAAAACCTTATAGCCGTGTACCTTATTATTGTTTTTCATAATTTCAGTCTCCTTTATATTTTTTAATATAAAAAATATGACTGAAAAAAAAGAAAACGCTAATAACTTTGATGCTCCCCGAATCTTTAGATTCGGGGATTCTTGCTTCTACGACCTCGTAACCTACTATCAATAACGGAAAAGTGGCTGTCTTTTTTCTTAAATCTTACCTGTTTTATTGTGCTTATTGATATATTCTTCCAAAACTTTTTCCACCGTAGCGGTCTTGGAAAGTTTAATATCAGCAATAAATATAAGCTGCTCCTTGCGCTGCAGCAATACGCAACTCTTTAAATCTTTTTTGCCAGCTTTTAATTCAGGCACTTATTTATTGTTTTCTCTACATCATTCAAATACACCAATTTATTTTCTTCACAATTTAATCTATTTTCTTGATTTGCATATTCCGTCACTTGTGCCAGTACCGCAACCGCAAAATTCATAACGTCATCTGAAACTTGTTTCATTTTTTTCATTTCAATGATGCTATCAAGAGAAATTATATAACCTCCAAATTCGATTCCGGGTTTTAATCCCTCATCCAAAAAACCATACTCGCCAAATTCTTTTATTGTTCCAGTTACCGTAACTCCCGTATCAAATGTAGCACTGATAGTATCGCCAATTTTATATAATTCTCCGTTATGTTCTAATACTTTTATAAATTTCATAATATTCAATCCTTTCTAAGCACATCAATCCAGTAAATCATTGTCTATGATTTGAAAATTAGCTCTGTGAATATACAAAGCCTTGCCATCTACTGATAATTTTGTGGTTTTAGGCAAATTTTCACATACCTCATAATACACACTATCCCCACTATAAGCACATATCGGGTCCCCAAGTTGTGATTGTATTACTACTGTTCTTGATTTACCAAGCATATTTTTGTAATAATTAATCGTATCAGCTATAATAGGCATTTCCCCTGCACTTCCATTGCTTTCACTATTAATATCCTGCTGTTGAAAATCAACATCCGGAGTAAGTCCTTCTTCTGCAAAAATTACAGTGCTTCCGCAGTTTTCAACTTCTTTTCCATCAATCGTAATAGTTACTACTGATGACTGCACTGTATTATAATGATTTTCAGCATAATTATATTCTCTGATGGTATTTACATTAAGATCTATTCTTTCTCCATGCATAGTCATAAATTTTTCGCCATTATTAGTATAAAAATCAGCTATGTATTCATTTCCTGTAATACTTCCTTTCATAGACTGAACCTTGCTATTAACAAACTCGTATCCTGTCAAGCTGCCAATCATCATCAGAATAAGTAATCCTGTGACAATTAATTTCGTTTTTCTTTTCATCTGGTTATCACCTTTCTTTTACAAACTTAAATCAATAGTTTTTACAATTGTATCTTTAGGTACATACAGGTTTATTTTTGTCGTAATACCAAAACTATTTTTTTCGATTTCAGCATATGATGTATCTGCGTTTTCTAAAGTATCATAAATAACGGTTTTATCTTTATCCATTTTGAAATATTTTTTACCGCCATCTTCTAAAACTTTATAAGCTACATAATACTGTCTGCCATCAATACTTCCACTTCCTAAAAAGAAATGTCCTTCGTATTCATATTCATTAGAAGAAACCACACTATAAAGTGGGATAGTTTCAATATTTTCTTGCTTACTTAATTCGTTTATTATGTTTTCCCAAATAGGAAATAACAAAATAATTAAACACATTAAACAAAAAGTTTTTATAGCAGTTATAATAATTTTATCTTCCATTTAATAACTCCTTTTTTGTATTTTATTATTTAATTGACTGTATTAAATATATTAGAATTTAAGTTTATTTTCAGACATAAAAAAAATTGATAATACAACAAATTTGATGTATCTTATAATTAGTAAATTATACAAATAAAAACAGCAGAACAGATATTCTGTCCTGCTGTTTGTTGTATTACCACAACTACACTCTGCCAAGGGATTTGCATCCAATGATGCATCCTTCCTCATCCCTTACAGACTCATTTGGAATAAATACATCATTTCTATCTTCCGGCAGTTTAACATACACATATCAATTTTCTTCATAATAGGATATGCTAATTACTTTTTTATCTCTTATTTTACAAGAAATAATTATTTTATCTCCAATATTTGTTTTAGCATAAACTGATGAAGATACTGATACTTTTTCATTTGTATTAGCAATTAATGTATAATTCGTAATTGGGATCATCGTCTTTCCTATATACGCAATATGAGATGACTCTTTTTTATCTATTATTTCAACTATTTTTTGTTCATACGAAACTGGATGTTTCCTTTCATCGTATTTTATTGTAAAAGTAATTCCTATTATAGCTAAAATAATACAGCTCAAACTTATAATTATCTTTTTCATTTTTTTATTCTCCTTTTTTATTTTTTTGATATATATACTGTGAAAGAAAAATAAAAAAAATAGATACTATAAAAAACTTTTTACATACTCATACGCTTCCTTTGAATGTCCTTTATCACAACAGCTCTGCATTTGCCGTATCTTATATTTTTCATCATTACCATACTCAAACTCAATCGTATACCGTTTGTTTTCCGGAGCATACACAAATGAATATATTGCTGATTTATCTGCGTTAATTTTATCCCCATATGTCCAAACGCAATGATGCTGTATTTCAGATTCTTTCAAAAGCCGTTTTTTCGTCTTAATCCATTCAAATTCTTTAGGCAATAATTTTCGTAATTTAGTATACACTGTATTTTTTGGAATATGTATTGTGGGCATTTCTCTATTTTTCTTCGTGTTTATTAGTTCATCATGTAATTCCACAATCCGCTTAATTGATGATAAATTAAGCTGCACTTTGGTTTTTGTCTGCAGACATAATCTTACATAATCATCTATATACCGTTTTGCTACTTCATAAGCATGTTTTAGGGAACTTTCATAGTCTATTTTTTCCATCTGTATCAAAATATTAAAAATATCATTATCAGACTGTTTTTTCCTTATAAGGTTTTGCAGATAATTACGCAAAAATAAATAAATTCCATCTTTATATAGATTATATCTTGTATACCGCCTGCAGAAATTCACATTATTGCTGCTATATTCTGCAAGCATTTTATAAAAATCGTCTGTATCAGCATACTCCAGCACTTTATTTTTTGATTTTTCTGTTACATATGATGAAACTTTGCTTGTGACATATAAAATATTAATATCATTCCTGTTCCAGTTTTTCACAGAAATATATTTATTTTTAAACGCCTGTTCAAAAGTATGATATTTTACAATATTATTATAGTCCACAGGAATCAGCCAGCATTTTTTTATATAAGAAATACAGTCTTCAAATATTCTTGTTCCATACTTTATTTGGGTAAATTCACACAGACAATTTAAAAAATCATTAAAAAATTCATCATCTGCTGAATAATAATTTGAAAGGGCTTTCATGCTTAATGGAATAAATATTGAACCATTTTTATTTCTTCTGTCTTGATAAATCATACCATTAGGATAAATTACAATATATAGCTGTTGAGCAATGTTATTCGGACGAATATTATCCGGGGTTATCTCTACGGTTCTGTAAGTTGTAAAAGTAAACCTTAAAACCTTTTCATATTTCCAATCAACAGAATACATTTTAAGTTTAGCTGACATTGACACTCCTGTGCCTTGCAGCTGTTTTATCAGCCTGCCTGTTTCCTGCGGGACATATGTACGGGTATGTATTTTACTTACTGCTTCTGTAGGGTTATCAATATATGGAAAGTTCTTTTTAAAAACATAAAAATTTTTATCAATTAATTTGTTCTGAATTGTTCTCTCGCATTTACGCAATGCTCTTGACTGTATAAAGTAATCTTTATTGTCTGTTTTTGATAATTCTTCCATGATATAATCAAAATATGTTTTTATTTCAGCATAGCTTACTTTTTTATAAAATGCCGTAATTATATCTATTATTCCACTCTCATAATTATAAATTCGTTCATTTCCAATTAAACTTTTATGTAATTTTACTAAATCTGTAATAATTTCACGAAATTCATCCATTGTCATTACTTTTTTACATAATTCATTAAAGCTTGAAACATGCATATAATTATGGGTAACAAATTCTTTGTACGGTAATTTTATCAGGTAAAATACTTTTTCCATAAACTGCAACTGTAATGCATCAACTTTAAACCAATAAAAGCAGATGTTATCAGCTGTATCTTTTGTAAAAAGTTTTACATACTCAAAAACCTGTTTTATATAACTCTGCATATATTCTATTTCTACACCATTATTATCTGTATTATAGGCTTTAAAAAAAGTAAAAATGTGGATATAAAGTGATGCGCCTAATCCATCCTGCATCAAAATTTCTTTTTCCCATTCCGGGAATTTATATCTTTCTGCCTTTTCCAATACTTTTAACTGTGCTTTTGTCATAATAAAAACATCCTTCTCCTTCTCCTTATATTTATATATAATATAGAAGAAAGAAAAAACAATAATCGGACATAAAAAAAACTGCTATAATAACGAACTTAATCATTAAAAATAGCAGTCTTTATTTAAGCTTAATACTTATTTTTGTATTCCTCTACGATAAACTGTACAGCTTCATATTCTGTAAGCCCATCGCCTTTAGAATAAAGAAAATAAGCATCTTCTGCTAATTCTCTTACCATTTCATTAGAAAGGTTACTATTTTCTAATTCCTCATTAACTGCATCAGCCATCCAGTTAATTACAAATTCTTTGTGTGCTTCACATAATTCATTATATGTAAGCTGAAATTCCTGTCCATCTCTGATAATTTTCATAAAGTTTTCCTTTCTTGTTAATTAATCTCTCTTAATCTTTCCAGTTCATCCTCTGAAAATATTTTACAAAGTTCAGAATACTGTGCCTGAACGTCCAAGTAACATTGTAACGCTCTACGGCTGTCTACATCATAACCGAACTCTAAGCAAAAATCTTCAAAGGTTCCTATATCATATTTTTGTAAATCTGCGACTACTGCATATGGAGTTACAACTAAATTTTTAAGCTCTTTAGTAAATTCCAGTTTAACTGTATGTTTTTCCTCATACGATAAATCAGAGTACTCACATTTGTATTTTTTTCTTGCATACATTTCTTCCGACATCTGCCGCAGGTTCCCTTCACGGATACTACCCCAATAAAAATACGAATAAATACCTTTTTTAGTAGTCAGTGTAATTCTGTAAAGTGGGCGAAGTTTATCTTCTCCCCAGTTTGGGTTAATGGACAGGCAAATAAATCTAATGTCACATTTTACTCCAAGTTCCTGTAAAATTTTTTCTACTTCCTTTTCTGTTTCCATAATTTTGATCTCCTTTATTCTTTTTTGATGTAAAAAATATAAAAGAAAAAATACGAAAACAAAAAAATAAGCCACCATTCGGTGACTTATAAAAAATTACATTATCTCTTTTTACAAAAGGCGGTATTACTACCGCCTGTACAATTACCTTATTCCCATTATAATTTTACCAAAAATACATTTTTCTGACAAAGTAAAAAAAAATTAATTCTTATCCTGCCAATTAACTACATTTTCTCCTGCTTCATAAATATTTCTGGCTTTTTCTATTATCATTATTTTCCTTGTATCCGGCATGATAATATCTTCAAAAATTTCTTTTTTGGATAATCTCATATAAAACAATTTAGTTTTGTTTGCAGCTTCTTCTTCGGACATACCGGTTTCCCGGAAATTATCAATCATACCATTCCATGTTAAGTCATTGATACTATCAATTAATTCTTCTCTGGAAAAGATTTCTGAAACATGCTCACAGCCTAATGTCCCCGTAACCATATTAAGGTACTTTTTGGCATCCTTTACGTCAGTTATATCAAGTAATTTCTGCTCATTTTTTACCTTTTGTTTCTGTCTTTCAGAACACATTAAAACCATTGCCCTAAGTCCGGTTTCAAGCTGTTCAATTTCTAATTCATTATCAGTATTAATAAATACTCTCTGAATTAAAGACAACGCTTCTCTAATTTCATCTTTTCTTTGCTTTTCATTATTCATAATTTAAATCTCCTTTGCTTATTTTTTTTGTATATATATTATGAAAGAAAAATCCTCCGCAAAGTTAATTGCAGAGGATTGAGTTTGTTTTTTAAAAATTACAAACATAATTCATCATCATCTTTAAATTTGATATTTTTGTTTTCTTTATCTACATTTTGTACTTTTATAATGTTTTTATCTATTGTATCCTTGTCAACATTACTGTATTTTCCTTCTTTTGCAATATTGGTAAGCCACTGCGTTGCCTGCTGTGTATTTCCCATAGCTTTTACGTCCATTCCTGTTACTCTGTTTACCGCATCAGCAAATTTAACAGCCTCTGATGGACGTGTAAATATCTTATAACTTGTCTGTCCGCCACTTAATGATGCGTATGAAGGATTTCTTTCTGGATCAACTCTATTTAAAAAATCTTCATCTCTGCCACTTGATAACGTGCGCTGTTCCATGTCACATTTAACTATTTCCGCTGCCTGTTGTGGGGATAATGCCACAATATATAAATTCTGCTCCTTACCATCTTTTCCGATGATTACATCATTTTTTATTACTTCTGCAGCTTCACGTTCTTTTTGTGCTTCTATATCTTTCGCTATTGCCTTTATAGCTTCTTCTGGATTTTTTTCTACATTGTCCATATATTTATCCATATTCGCAATATCTTTTTTGATAACATTATCTTTTTGACAGATTATTTTATCAGATTCATTTAAAACATCTTCTGCAGTTCTGTTTATATAATTCTCATTTCGTATATCTGCTCCGGCTTTGTGCAATACTGCCAATGCCATCACTTTATCTTGGTCTATGGTGTTTTCTTCTGTTCGACTCTGGTTAATAATATGTTCACGCACTTCTTTGCTGTTTACCATAAGATTTAAGTTATACATTACCTGATTATTTGAAGTCATTCCCGTCTGTTTTATATCGCCAGAAATACTCCGGAACATAACACTGTTGCGTGCAGCCTCATTGCTTACTGTTTCTCTGTCTTTATCAGCCTGTCCTTTAGCACGGTTTACTACGCCCATATTTTTTTTATAAGTCCGGTTTCTTGCCTTTTCCATCATTTTTCCGGATATTTCTTTTTCTTGTTTTGTAAGTTCATTATTTTTTAGCACTAATTTTGCAGCGTCTTTAAGGTATTTCATACGTATAATTTCAATCTTTTTTATCTTTTCATCAAACAGCTTTATTTTATCAACATCGAAGTGTCCCATTTCCTTTGTATCGTATCCTAAAGTGTCCCTTATTTTATTTGCAGTATCATTACCTAAATGTGCTGCTTTATCAATTGTACCTACAATCTTTTCACGAATTGACATAAGTCTTTGAATTTTTAACTCACATTTATCAGCCGCTGCATTTTTTACTGACAATATCCGCATATTCATCTGTCTTTCACATTCAATATGTTTTACCTGGTTAAATGCTTTTCTGTCTGCGATGCCCTTATGAATTTTTCCATTAATTTTTGAAAATTCATCTTTTAGGGCTTTCCATTTTTCATTCTTTTCTTTTTCGGCACTATATGAAAAATACTCACTTAAATCTTTTTCCGTAAGATTGTTTTCTTTTTTTAACTGCTCAACCGGTTCATAGTCTTTTATTAATTCTTTTGCATCGGTTTCAATTTCCCTTGCATATGTAAGCTTTGCTTCATTTTCTGTCAGCTTATTTTCAGCTGTTTCAGCATCAATTTCTTTTCCGGCTTTTTCTTCAATCTCTTTTGCACTTCTTTTTACTTCTTCGCTTATTTCGGAACCATGTCTATATTCAGCTGCAGCATCTCTTGCTTCATCTTTTGCTTTATGCAGACAGTTCATTAATTCTTCATTCGTTAATTTTTCTGCTTCTTCTGGAGTAATATCCATAGTTCCACACACAGTAGCTTCCATAAAGCTGTCTTTAAAAAACGGAGTCTGTGAAAGATTAATTCCGGCTTTTTCCATCGTTTTAAGCTGTTCTTCTGTTTTTGCATAAAGTTCTTTTTCAATTTTTTCCAGTTCTTTTTCAGCTTGTTTAATACTATCCTCAATCATCTTATCCAGTTCTTTTGTAATACCAATACCCTGTTGCAGATTCTGTATAATATTTTCAGCTTCCCGATACTGCTCCATCGCCCGTCTTATCTGATCATGAATAAGTTCTTCATTTTTACTACGTATTCCCATAATTTTAAAATTCCTTTCTACTAAAACTAGATTTATTTGTACACAAAAAATATGAAAGAAAAATACAGCAAAGGGAATAAATTACCCCACTCATTCAGTATGAATGAGTGGGGTTTCTGACAGTCGTAACAGTTGCCTGTTTCCAACTGTAATAATACTACACGTTTTGCGTTAATCAGCAGGACGTGTATTTTTTTACAGCTGTCCGTACCATAGACGCTTTATATTGAGGAATTACTTCCCTGTATTTTTTCCAAATAGCTTCCTGACATTCTTTTTCTATCAAATAAAGGTTCTGTGATTGCTTTGCGAATGTTATGCCGCTATCAAGCTAAATTACTACATTTTTAATGCCATTATATTTTGATTCATAAATAAGTTCTACTTTTCCGCATCTTCTGCCTGCATCCATTGTGTTAAGATGGACTTTTCCGTTTTTCTGTCCGTCCACAAACTAATCCATAGTAAAAATACATACAATTTACAAAATTCTATTACTTTTCTTCTAACTGACATAATTCTACTTTTAACCCTCCTTCCCTACAGCCCAGGAAATATTAAACATATTATATCATGGATTCATATATCTTTTAGCAATTTCTAATACATTCTGTCGTGGATTCCAATTTTGGTAATTAATCAAATTACCAAAATGATACGAATCTACACTGATGGAAAATCGGTCTACTGGAACATATAAAAGAGTGTCTGTCACAGTGGCATCTGGGCGTATAATCGAAAAATCCAACCACTCATTAAGGTTATCATTTTCATCCACCACATATCTATAATTTGTGGCTGTAAGCAAACAACCTTCATTATTTTCTACATAAAAACATCCTTTGACTTTACTATCTTTTAGAACAAATCCAAGCTGGAGAAGATGCCTGCATAATGTTGTGTTTTTCTTTACTATCATATGATACAACGGGAAACCAGTGAAGCTGTAGAGTAAATACCACGGAATATTATAACTCGTTGCATCAATATAATTATATGCTCGCATAATTACATAGTTTTCTGCGAGAGTTTCAGCCATAGCAAGAGTTATATAAATACCTGTTTCTTCTTGCAATAAATAGATAACCTTATCATAATTCTCTTTAGCAATTTTATATAATTCCTGCCTTTGCGGCTCTTCTGTTTCAGGAACATATTCTTTTATATAATTAGCCCTTTTTTTGTGATAAGGGCAATTCTCAAACTTGTATTCATCATACTGGACTACATTAGGAATATTAATTCCTTTGCCATGTCTTGCATGGGGAGCAACATCAATTTTCTTGTAAATACCAAGAATAACAACCGGATTATTACATCGGGGACATAACGCCAAGTGTTTTACTTCTCCATTAATCGCTTGCATATAGCCTGGATTATTCCCAACTCTTTCTTCATATTTTGTTTTAAAATCCTTATCAGCAAAGGATAAAACCGATTCGTAGTTAGTAGTAAATTTAATCTCTTTCATGATATTGTCTCCTTTGGTCAACTTTATGTTGTTTCTTTAAATTCTACCATAAGGATATCATTTCCGTAAAGTGCAGCCATCTGCAACCACCATTTATCGCCGATTTCAGGAATTTCTCCCATCTTTTCAAGCAATCTTAAACATATCAGTAAATCCTTAAAACCAGCCAAAAAGACATTGTCACCTTGTTGCATTTGAAAATAATATTGATCTCTCTCAGGAATAAAGCCGCCCTCTGACTTAAATGTTTCATCATCTTGCATTGCTACTCCTGTAAGCATAGCTACTTCACTACTCCCTAAACATTTTTTCATACAATATTCTCCTTTTCGCTTAATATTATTTTTAGGCGTTTACTAAATGTTAAAAGCCGCTAAACAGGATTTTCTGTTTAGCGGCTGGCAATAATTCTAATCGCCGACAATACCTTTGCAGAATCTTGAGTAAATCTGAATTTTATCCTTTTTACTCATATCTCCATATTCTCCTAAAATAAGGTATGTCTTGCGCAGTGCATCATCCCTCTGCCGCCATTTCTGCGGAGTATCAGTTGCAGGGTCAACATTAATTACACTTGTCGGGCATAAATCCTGCCATACCTTTGCAAACACAAGCATTTCCGGGTCTGCATTTTCCAAATCTTTTGTTCTTAAAGAAACTGATGTCTGTTCATTAATCGGTTTGCTTCTTACTTCTTTCAATGATGTTGCCTGTATATCTTCATTCATTTTTGCTGATACAAGCACTAAAAATCTTTTCCATGCTAAACGCAATTCCAGTCCCATTGAACCGCAAATAACTGAGTAATTTTCTACTTTTGTTTCTGCTGTATCAAATCTTTTATTTTTGAAAAATTCCATCCAAAGCGCTTCTGTTACGTCTTTTCCGTCAGTTATAATATGCTGTGTGCGGTCTGCGTAAAAGCGCTTACTCATGGAAGGATAAAATACTTTTTCCATTTCCTTGTTATAAAATTTATGGACATAAAAGTATTCTGCCCATCTTTGATATTCTGTATTAGAACGGATAAAATCATAATTTTCATTTACATCTTTTACATCTTCATTTTTTCTATCCGGATCCAAAAATTTCTCAAAATCAGAATAATCTTCTTTAATATCACTGTATTTAGTAATTACACGTAATGCAGGTTTCCCAGTTCTCCCAAACATTTCATCATACATTTTTCTTCTTTTTCTATTAAATAATCCAAACATAATCATCACTCTCTTTCATAAGTTTTTTTTACAAATTTTTATATTTCGCTTCTTAAAGGTCTTCACCCATTACTTTTTCTTTTACTTTTACTTTTCTTTTACTAGCACAAATATCTGTAATCATTAACAGAATGTTATCCATTCTGCTATTCATCATTTTTTTCTCCTATCCCATAAAAAATCCATTTTTCTTTGCTTTTTCCCATGTAGACTTTGTGAATGTCCTTATTTCACGTCTGACATTTCCATAACAATCAGATTCTACATCAACTTTGATAAGTCTTTCTGCCGGTGCCTTACCTACACGTCTAATGTATTCATCTGTTACATCCTCCTCAGAATATATTTTTTTTATGTATTGTTCTAATAAATTCATGTTCACCTTATCCTTTATTTTACTATTTTTTTTAACTTTTGACTACCGCAGGAGGCGAATTTATATTTGTTCCTGTCTATGTTTCGTACTACGTTAATGTACTCTCGCCCATTTCATCAAATGGAGCTTAAAGGATTCGAACCTTTACTCGACCGGTTATGAGCCGGTTGCATTAACCATTGTGCTAAAGCTCCAAACTGCCGGATACTATATGCAAAAAACAAATGTGTAACTAATGAAACAGAAAGGAAATGAGTATCCGACACTAATTATAGGTATTTCCTGAAAATAGGAAATATAAATCATTTACAAGGCAGGGAACAGCAGGAATAGGAGGGGTCCCGCTTTTTTATGCACTTACTTTTTTGTTCCCTACATTTATAATATACAAGAAAAAAAAATCATTTTCAGACACAAAAAAAATATTTGATGATTTTAGCCTTTTTTATAAAAAAAAGACTGCCATAGTTAAAACTATAGCAGTCTGTAGTAGTTTATTTTTCTGTTCCAACAAATTCCGGTCCACTACTTTCACCTGTAGCGTAATTAATCTCTACTCCCGGCTGCACATTATAGCAGTACACACAGAAATGAAATTGTCCATTGTCTTCTACAGAGTAAGCTTCCATTAATTCTCCGGAACACAACAAGTTATCACCATTAAATATTGGAGTAACACGGTATAATACATGATTTCCTGTATCTTCAATATATTGTACTACACTTTCCTCAAATGGCAGATTACCTTCGATATTTAAATACCTTGTTCCAGTAATTAAATTCTTGGGTTCCGCATTAAGTCCAGTTAACGCATACATAAGCAGATGACATCTGTTATACAGATAATTTCCATCAATCCCCGCATATTTCACAGTATGCCAGCCTGTAGGTTTTACGCTGCCTATATTACCTCTTTTTTCAGTCGGCATCGTGTCTGTGCTTACTGATGCAAAAGCACTCTGGCATCTTCCTAAAGAATCCAGTTCATTTAAAGCAATAAAACTTGTTTTTCCGGAACTGATTTCTTTTTCTGTAAAAAAAGGAATATTATCATTTACCTCAACATATGGGTCGTTATCATAATCCGGTATATTCTGCAGTGAAAATTCATTTTTCACATTTGTTATATGTACAGTTGATGTTTCCTCAGATGTTTCTTTAGCAGTAGTCTGTGTAATGTTTACAACAGGATTTTGTCTGTTAATATTCCTATCTGTTTTATCTGGCAGGAATATATCAAGTGCAAATATCACAAAAAGTATAACCAATACAAATTTCACACTTTTCTTACTCATTAATCAGTCACCTCGCTTGCTCTTGATAATACACAAACAGGTGATTTTCCGCTATAATATTTTGCACACATATCATCTGCGCTCCATTCATCTTCTGCATATATAAAAGCGCAATTAATAATGCCTTCATGTACATCCGGATAGTTCTTTCTGAATATTTTTACAGCTTCCGTATAACTGCATGCCTGTACCAGTACATAATCATCAATTCCATATGGGAATTTATCATCTGTACCAAAAGTAAAATAAAATTTTTTCATAACTTTGAACTCCTTTATAATTTATTTTTATACAGACATCATGAAAGAAAAATAAGAGAACCAACTATTGCGTCAGTCCTCTTATCTGTCATTACTTATCTACCATTACAGTTCCATCCGCATTCAATCTGGGTGTAAGCCCTGAACCTGATGAAACAGGTTTTATGTAATGTACTCCTGTTTCTGAGTCTATGTATTCTTCAAGGTGTTGCTCTACGGTAAATACATTTGATTTGTCAGAAGACTCTTCCTCTGGCAAACTGCACCCTGCAAAACCCATAGACAATACAAGTGCAAGTCCCATTACTAATATTTTTTTTGTTTTCATTACTTTCATAACTTTAATCTCCTTTATTTTTTTTGATATAAAAAATATGAAAGAAAAAAAGCGAATATTTTTTTTGCAGTCAACTTACAAAAAATCAATTTCTATAAGTTTCTCTCTATATTTTATATATTTTTTTGTAACATTCATTATCGAATCTTCATCTTTTGTTTTATAAACTACTTTGGTATTTTCTGTTGTAAATACAATTCTTTGAGATTTTCCTTCAATACAGTTTGAAAAAGCATATGCATTACTTTCACAAACAAAAGGAATTGATGGAGTTTCTGTATTTGTATTCCAAAAATAATCATAGAAATCGTGAGTAATTATAAGCGGTTCTCCGAAAACATTTTCAATCGTATCACACAATTGTATCATGTCTTCTTGTGTGAAATATACAGTCTTATATTGTCCATACACGCTTTTATATCTTATCTGTTCACAAATATATTTTATATAATCCTCTGAATCTTTGAATATTCCATTTGTACATAATTCTTTCACTTTTTGCGTTGATAATGGTAATAGCATATATCTTTTTACAGCTTTTATTTTGTTGATCTCATAAATAATAAGACTTAGTAAAAACCAACAAATACACAAACAAATAAGACCTGCAAGAGCAATAAATAATGTGTTTGCAATTGCTATAAATACATCGTCATCAAATGGTAAAATAGCAAAACCTATTAACATACACATGCAAAAATAAAAAATAATTCCCAGTATTATAAATTCCCAAAAAAATTGTTTTACGATTTTTTTTAACTTTTCCATAAAAGTCTCCTTTTTGTTTACGAATTTTCATAAATTTTCATAGTAAATTTTTACTTTTACCACCAGTTCATTGCAATACTTCTCTGCATCTTGCAATCACACTATCCCCCAGGCATATAGCATCTGCTTCGTCATCTGACACATCAAGCCCATATTTTTTCTTAACATATTCCTTTGACATTACTTTATACTCTTCTCTTTGGATATTTTTCCCGTTTTTTTTGTATGCAGGGAAACCAATATCTTTTCGCCAGCTGGAAGGGAATTTCAAAATAAATGTTACACCATTTTGTATTGCATAATTAAGCCCCAATCCCTGCAGCTGACAAAGCTTTTTATAAGCATACATATCTTTTCCTGCATACGTATCTTCCATCACAATAGTCTGTGGTTGATATCTTTCAAATATACGATTAATTGCTTTTATCATTTCTTCTATGCGCATATCCATATTCTGTCTGCACCGCTCTGTCTGTTTCTTTTTTAATTCCTGTTTTGTAAGTCCTTTTTTCTCTTTTGCAGTCAAACGCCCTTTATCTTTCGGTGCGATCACTGTATGCCATACAAGCTCTCCTGTTTTTTTATCATATACTGCTATACCTGTTTTTGTTGTACTGCCATCAATTGACACTATATATGGTGCCTTTAATAACATTAATTCTGATATTGTATATACTCCCGTAATCTCATCTGCTGTCAAATTCATTTAACAATAACTTCCTTTCATATATTTTTACATTAATAATATACAAGAATATAAAAGAAATTTTAGACATAAAAAAAATAAGAACTGCATGATGCAGTCCTTACAAAGAATAATTCACCTGTATGTCTTTCAATAAATATTTCCTTCTCTATATCCCGGTACAGGGACTACGGCATATGCTTCACTTGAAAGCACTTTATCTGCATTTGCAAATGTATTAACAAAAGCCTCATAATTTCCATTTCCGCTTGGTACAGCAAAAATAACTTTCTTAAATACTCTTTCATATTTATTTTTCAGATACATTTTAAAAATTTCTGCAACTTCTGTTGCATCCTGCCCGAAAACACCTGAACCAAATGCTCCTAAAATAAGATTATCTACTTCATTTGCTGCAGCCATACTTAACAGAAAATCAATTCTGTTGCGCAAGCTTTCAGAATTTTCTTTCTTCGTAACTGACTGATATGTATACGCTGTTGCAAAATTAGGTGCAGCACAGGTTATTACATCTGCCTTTGTTTTTAAATCATTTCTCTCAAAAATTACATCCGGAGAGTATATACCTCTATCATGGTACAAAGCCCGGTTTAGATGCTTTTTGTTGTATGCATAATAGCAGTTAAATTTTTCATCTGACAATACATTATATAAAAATGATTCGTGGCATAATGCTTCTTCCTGTGCCTTACTGCCTTCTAAGAACATTCCGCCTGGGAATTTATATGATGCGAAATTAAGAACTGCGGTTGTTACCTTTGAATTCTTAGAGGAGAACTGTAATACTGCCGTTACACTGTCTGCATCAGCTACAACAAATTCCGTACTATTATATTTTCTTTTAATTTCACTTTCCATTAAATACAAACTACTGTGTATTGTGCTTTTTTTAACACATTCTTTAATTTCTTCTGCATACATATCCTGCATTTCTTTCGTATGCTGTTTTGCGGTATTTGCTAAAATATCTTTCTTATTCCATGCATTTTTTCTTTCTTCAATTAAATTTTTCATAGTTTTCATAATTTTGATCTCCTTTTGTTTTATTTTGATATAAGTTATATAAAAGAAAAATACGAGAACCGGTTTGTCACCAGTCCTCGTAAAACTTTTAATCTAATACCTCCATTTTCTTGCATCTTTCGGTTACTTCCTGTCCTAAAAAATATCTCAATACAAATGGCATCATATAATTACCTAAGTAAGCCTGTCTTTGTGTGTCGTTATCAAATGAATTGCAAACACTTTCATTTGCTGATTCGATAATCTGTTTTACTTCATTTGGAATATTACTTCCCCAAAACTGTACATCATCATTTGTTATGCCCATATAGTATTTTCCTTATCTTCTACATTTAACATTACCACCAGCATCAATATCTCCTGATACATTTCCACAAGTTACTGAGCCACCTGCATCAATGTCACCATCGACATTACCACTCACTTCGCAACTGCCACCGCAATCAATGTTTCCTGAATTACCATGAACTTCTACTGAACCACCGCAATCAATTTTTTTTACATCTCCTTCGATAACTACCCTAATATCACCACTGCTACATTCCTGAATAGTATTGCCATCTACAATTACTTTTCCATTATTAATGACTATATTGTTACCTGAACAAGTAATAGTCTTGCCATTAATCGTAATTCTGTTCATACTCTTATCCTCTCCTTATATTTGGGTAGTGTCAAAAACTACCTGTTTTTTATTGTTCTAAATCCTATAATTCCTTGATTTATTGAAGGTTTTTTCCTTTATTTCTGCATCTTGATAACGTTTTGCACCTCGTTATTTTTTGTATTTTTTACAATAATAATTTCGTTATCTGTATTATTTTTGTATGTATAAGTATACATTTCCCCATTAGAAAATTTTACATACCCCTTATATTTTTTAAAAAAAAGTGAATGCGCATTATTATCCTCTACAACTTCCGCATCCGGATATTCTGCCTGGATTGCCGTGCAAATTTTTTCTGTCACTGGGACATATTCTGCATTATCATTGTTTTCGCCTGTTATGACTCCTGCAATTATGAAAAAGGTTCCTGCAACTATTGCAGCTAGCGCTATATATGACAATATTTTAGATTCACCAAAAAATATACCTATACACATTAAAAAATATATAACACAAAGAATAATGCCGATTGTGAAATACCAATTTAAAATTACAAATTGCTCCATAATTATACCTCCTTAAATAATTATACCTTTCGGTAGTAGCAGTCACTTAGCCTTGAAACCTATTATTAAACCATAGACAGAAGGCTTAATATGTCCACTTTTATCTATGTTTTGGGTTGCTTAATAATTAGCCCCCTTATTTTCATTATTTTCTTTCCCTTCACTCCTGCACCTGTATAATGTTTTTCACATCACGGTTGTCAATATCTTTCACAATTACAATGCCATTTTCATATTCATATGTATAAATACTTCCATCAGCAAGTTTTATATATCCTTTATTTTCTTCATTTGTTTTGTTTATAATTACTGCTTCTGGATACTCCGCAACAATAGCATCAATAATTTTGCTATTATTGTCTGCATTTGATGCATCATTACTTATTATTCCTACTATAATACCTACGGGAAACAATACTATTATCGCTAATGTAACTATTGTTGTTATGGAAAAACTCATTATATTTTTCGCCCCTTTCTTTATTCCTGCACCGGTATAATATTTTTCACATCATCATTGTTAATATCTTTCACAATTACAATGCTATTTTCGTATTTATATGTATAAATACTTCCATCAGCAAATTTTATGTATCCATTATTTTTTGTTTTTTCTTCACTTACAACTTCTGCATCCGGATATTCTGCAATAATTACATTAGAAATTTTGTTGTCATTATTTTCCGAATAATTCTGTAGCAATAATCCTGCAGCTATGAGTATTATTGCCACAAGTATTTTCATTGCAAAAGGAATTTCCTCATCTTCTTTTAAAAACGTAGATGCAATTGCATATCCTATCATAAAAAATCCTGCATCCATAATTATCGTTGCTATCATATTTTTACCATCCTTCCTATTTCAACAAAGTGAGTTCCTGCAGCTATTTTTTCTGTTTATAATAAACATGCAAGAATTTGCTGTTATTTTTCAGACATAAAAAATATATAAGAAAATATAAAAATAGCCAGAGCATAAAACTCTGGCTATTCATTCTTTTTTACGAATATTCTTTTTGCTAAGAACTAAATAAAACTCATATCATCAAACACAATCTGCGCTGATTTTTCACCCCGCCATATATTAGCAGTCACTCTGCCATACACAACAAGTTCAGACGGTTCACCTAATTCTTCGTATTTTTGTATCATATCCGGATTAAAACTGATTGCATTTGCCTTTCTGTTAAATAATTTCAAGACATTTGCGTTTTTACCAATAACACCAAAGTATGCACCTTTTATTAAATCCGCTTTAAAATTGACTTTAAACACCGGCTCTTCAAAACCGGCTCCAAATGGTGCATATTCTTCAAGTATAGATAACTCCTGCATAGCTTCGTCTGCTGTGATTTCAAAATCATAATATTTACAGTCAGTATTTTCAGGTTTTACTGCAATGCTCTGAATTGCATTTTTAAAATCATCAAAGTTATCAGCAGTAACTACCACTCCGGCGGCAGCCTCATGTCCGCCATAACCCTCGATGTATTTATTAACTTCATCAAGTAATAATTTAATATTTTCTCCTGCAACCGCTCTTGCAGAGCCTTTGAATACTCCATTGGAATTATTAAATACAATTACTGTGGTATTATAAATTTCCGCCAGCTTTCCTGCAATCAAGCCCAAAACTCCAGAATCAATATCTCCTGTTACAATTAAAGGATAATCATTTTCCAGATGTTCTGATTTAATTTTTTCCTGCAGTACAGGAATCAGTTCATTTGTGTATTTTTTTCTATCTTCATTATTCTGTACGAGAAGTTCAGCTTTCTCTTTAGCCGATACAAAATCATCATCATCCTGTAACAATAAATCTACCACCTGTTCTGCGCCATATAAGCAAAGCCGTGATGTCGCATTCATTGTGGGACTGATAAAATATCCTACATCTTCTGCCGTAATCTGTGTTTCGTATTTCTCATTTAATTCAGAAAATAATACATACATACCGGTTGTCCTGCCTGCATTCTGGGTAAGATAAAATAATCCATCCCTTACAATAAGGTAATTGTCATACCCATATGTACCATTATTTTCTTCAATTAATTTCACAGAATCACCAATAGTAGCAATTGCAGCTAATCCACAGATTTTCTGCATTACTTCATCGCCTAATGCTACAAGATTTTTATTAATATACTGTGCCAGTTTATATCCTAACCCGGCTCCACAGTAGTCAACAAAATCAGCACCACATTCTACTGCATGAGGGTCAATAATTACTGTTGCAGGTGGCAGACACTTATTTTTATTTTCATCAACTAATGGTAAATGATGATCTAAAATAAGTACTTCCCATCCATATTCAGTTGCCTTTTTAACTGCCGGGATAGCCGCAATTCCATTATCAATCATAATAATAAGCCCTGTCTGATCCGGCTTTTCATAATGTTTTCCATTAAGCAGCATCCCATTACACAGGCAGTCGATGATTTTAGGGTTAGCTCCATATCCATCTAAAATTCTGTCCGGAATAAAGTAGTCTACATCAGAAAATTTTAGCCCTATTTTTAATAACAGCATAAGTATTGTTACACTTATCATACCGTCAGTATCATAATCTCCTATAATACGTACCGGCTTGTTTTTGTATTTATACAAAAGGTCTGCCGCTTTGTTTTGATCTTTGATCTCATAATTTTCTGACCTATCTTTGCCATTTTTGAAATCCTTGAAAGTATGTTCTGCGTACTCTTTCATTGTTTTAAAATTGTTCTTTTTAATCCATTTCATAATCTTAATCTCCTTTTATTGTTTTTTGATAAAAATATCATGATAGAAAAATAAAAATAGCAGGATAGTCCTT
>OGFG01000228.1_pt1 | contig 69862 bp, 87 predicted proteins | sample 1570761 | NCBI WGS metagenome assembly OGFG01 (sample SAMEA2581938, study PRJEB24529) | metagenome | biome: Human gut stool | place: China | collected 2011
TTAAGAATTAATTGTTTAGTTTTTTCCGTAAGGAAAAAACATCCAACATATATGGCGGGAGTTAGGACTTTCTAACTATATATTTCATACAGATAATATTGTTCTTAGAAAGTTACGGTCGTAGTCCAAAAAAGAAAAAATACAAAGATTGTTTGAGCCAGACAAGTCTATTAGCAGATAAGGTATGCAGACAGAATGCTGATAACAAAGAAACGTATATGCAGAGAATTATTTACAGATGAAAATAATGTATGGAACGCAGACTGCGTGGGTGCTTACAACATCCTTCGTCTGTATTTAAAAAATAATGCCACAGGATTAAATCCTTATGGCATTAAAGTTCCATACATAGTAAAGGCAGCTGCGTAAAAAACAGTACTGTACTGGTATCATGAATGCATCCTGAAATTACAGGATTGATGCAAAGATGTATAAATTTCTGTTACCAGATGCTCAGTAATTCAATTGCTGAGTAGTTCACAATATTTCTCAATGAAATTGTCTGATAGTTTCTGGTATCGAAATATAAAGTTCCAGTTAACCTCATCTTTGTGTTTTTCGATAAAGTCTTCTGACATTTTCTGATATATAGATATATAATACCAGTCAACTTTATCGGTATATTTATCAATAAAGTCTTCTGACAAATTTTGACATACAGATATGCAATGCCAGTCAACTTTGTCTTTATATTTCTCGATAAAGCTTTCTGACAGCTTCTGGTATCGAGATATAAAGTTCCAGTCAACCTTATCGACACATTTTTCGATGAAATCTTCTGATAGCTTCTGGTACATAGATATATCCCACCAGCTAATTTTGTTTGCATACTTTTCAATGAAAGCCTCACATAATTCTTCATATCTTGATATGTCTTCCCAACTCATTTTCGCAAAGTCATATCCAAATTTTTCCTTTATCTCTTCTCTTATTTTCTGACTAATCATATGTATCCTCCTTTATTTTTTTTGATACGAAAGATATAACAGAAAAATAAGAAACATAAAAAAGTCCCTACACTTGTGTATAAGGACTTTACGAATTTATTATTATTTTTTACATCATTGCAGTTAATCTGGTTCCTGCCTTTTCTGCCGTTTCAAGGCTTACAAATAGACTTTCCTTTGTGTTGCTGCCTGTGATTTTATTCTCTTTAGCCTCTTGCAGACTTATTACTTTACATTCAGGAATAGATACGATATCATTAATTGAAGTAAAGGCTTCTTTTTTCACATCAGTCTGGCTGTAATTTAATTTCGCCTTTTCTACCTGCTTATCGTCCTCATACACAAGCTTTAAAAGCTTGTTAGTGTATTTAGTAGGGTATGCTGATAAACTGTCGAAATTAATCAAATTAGAGCCTCTGAGAGCTGAGAGTATTTATTAGTTTTGCTCTCTGTTTATTAATATCATTCTGTACAACTGACCACTTTCTTGCCTCAAGATCATATCCTAACTCCTTTATTTCTTTCATTCTTTCAGATGTTCCTAACTGAGCTGGAGCAGATGATTTACAGTTATTGTCAAAATATCCTGCATTAAACCAATAAGAAAACAATCTCATTTCCTGTTCTGTTGTGAATATTGTTTTTGCTGTTTCGACTACGATATTGTAGTCAAGGTCTGAAGAAATTTTCTCATCTCTGAATCTTGGTGATTCGCCGAATGGTGCATATACCTGCCATAATTTATACGCAACTTTCAAGCTGCAGTTCTTTTCTCTTCTTGTTTTACTTTCAGCATGTCTGGCATTTTTAAGCATGTTATAAGCGTTATTAACATATTCAGCAATATCTTCTATCATGTACTTGCATATATGTCTGCTGTAACCTGCTGATTTATAGAAAAGCACTAGCAAATCTGTAGTGTAATCAGTCGCCATTAGATAATCCATTTTCGAGAAAGGAACCAATGTATCCCTGATGATAGCATTTTTTAAATTCTTCATAAAAAAAGACTGAATAGCTACCTTTTCTGTAACTTCCTTACTTCTCCTTTCTTTCCATAAATCCTCGTTGCACCTATCTGTAATGACATTATATATTAACATCATTACTCTTTCCTGCTTGCTGCTTCTAATATCATCACCAAACTGCAGTAATACATTCTTAAATTCTGGCTGTCCGTAGAATTCACTGTATCTTGTGTCCTGATTCATAAGATATTTCATAAGATCGGATCTGCTGATAATAAATAATAACTGTGGTGTAGTTATCATTTTTTCTTTGATCTGCTTTCTTAAAAACGTTATCTCTGTGTAATTCAGCAGTGAGTAATGCTGTGAATCTGCTTTCTGTAAATTTTTTCGCCTCATAATTATAGGCCTCCTTTAATAATTGATTAATCAAGAAATAATAGAAAATAAAAATAACGCAGTATTTTGATATTGAAATACTGCGTTACGGTAAACTAATTAATTGTTTTACTTGTTTAAAGCTTTTTTAATTTTATTGCTTAGTGTGGAATTCCTTGCATATGCTGGTGTTTGTATTGCCGTATTAAGTAACCCTTCCTGCGATATTATAGTGACTTTTTTCTTCGCCCTTGTTACAGCAGTATATAAAAGGTTCCTATTAATCATTCCGGACGATGATTTAGTAAGAATTATCACAGCCTCATTATATTCGCCACCCTGGGATTTATGTATCGTAATGGCATATGAAAGTGTTATGTCTTTAAGGTCTCCGTTCTCTAAATCCACTTCTTTCTTAACGCCTGTATTTTCGTCATATACGTCATCTAACAGAATACTTAACCCATCACTATATATATTTGAAACAACGCCTGTATCACCATTAAAATAACCTGCTTCATAGTTGTTATGCAAAAGGATAACTCTGTCTCCTATATGATACGTGATATCACCATATATTTTTTCGCCTGCACATATGAATTTTTTTGTCTTTTGGATAGCCTGCGACAGGCTGAAACTTCCTGTAAGTTTTTTATTCATAGGTGTTAATATTTGAGAATCATCTTTTTCTGTATACATCAGACAGAAATCAACTGCTGTTTTTTCACTGTCAACATATAAAACATCAAAATCAGACTTACTTAAATCAAGATCTGTATTTCCGTTATTAATTTTTGTCGCATTGGATACGATAGATGAATCGCCATCCTGTCTATGTACTTCATTCAAGACATACTTTTCTATTCCACTATTTAATAAATCATTAAATGCATTACCAACACCTACACTGGGCAGCTGGTCTTTATCCCCTACAAAGATAACTATTGCGTGGGCTGGCAATGCCTGTAATAATATATCTGCAAGTTCAAGGTCTAACATTGATGTTTCGTCTATTATATACACATAATCAGTCATTTTTTTAGTGACTCTCATTTTCTTTTCGCTGTAAGGACGCAGCCCTAATGTTTTATGTACGGTTTCAGCAACATGGAATGTTTTACCTGCAAGATTTTGTGCTGCTCGTCCTGTTGGGGCACATAAGGTAATCTGGATGTCAGGGTGTTTATACTCAAGATACTTAATGAGACTGTTTACAAGCGTTGTTTTGCCTGTTCCTGGACCACCAGTGATAAGTTTTACCCCTTCTGTTTCAACAGCTTTAAATGCCTCAATCTGGGACTTAGAAAGCGATATATGATTATCCTTTTCTATTTTTTCTATAAGTTTTATATCAAGGTCATCAATCTTATTTGCAGCAAGGCATAATCTCGTTATGTTTTTTGCAATATTTTCTTCCATCTGATATACGGACTTAAGGTATATCCTTTTATCTTCGATAACAAAATGGTCATTAAGCACTGCTTTTGCCAGTATTGCTTCAAATGGAGTAAAAAAGTCCTTATTTTTTTGGAATCTGCTTGTAAAGCTACGCAATTCATCAGTTGTAATATATGAATTTCCGTTATTCATACTGTTTTTTATGGCGTATAACAGTAATCCTTCTGCTCTTTTATCGCTAAAACCCTTGATGCCATATTTAATAGCTAATTGTTCGCAAGTATAAAAAGAAAAATCTGCATAATATCCAGCTTTGTAAGGATTTTTGCGAAGTATTTTTAAAGATGCATTACCGTATTTTTTTGTTAAAACATACACGTTATGATAGTCTCCGCCTGCATCCAGTATTTCTTTAGTAAGATCATATTCTGATGATAACTTTTTAACTTTTTTATATAAATCCTTAGCTATTGAAGACGATATAATAGGGCAACGCTGCTCAAATCTGTTTAATGTATCACAGCTTTTTATAACATCGATTACGCTACTGTTAAAATAGTCAATAACTTCTATGATTTTCTTTTCAGTCAAGCCGCTTATCTTTAATGCTGAAAGAAAATTAAATGTTTCTGTAGTCTTTGTATCTTTAATATTATACGAGTCTATTGCGAATGCTGTTCTGGTCTGCTTATCAGTTTCGTAATTGCCATTAAGCGTAACTGGGGTGTTGTATGGTAGTTTTTGTATTTTACCTTTACACACTGTGTTTTCATCTTTATCGATTGATTTTAAAAGAAAAATCGTAAACATAGATTTTTCATTTCTAAATAATTCCTTGGTATATAACCCTGTAATTGTTAATGCTGACATATTTTTCTCTCTTTCTTACAAATTTACAGTAATTTTAATTGTCTTTTTGTTTTATATAACTTCTTAAGAGATATTATTAATACGGTTACAAAAATAATAATTGTGTACAAAAAATTGACAGCTTCAGTTTGATAAACTTCAAAGATTGAATATCCATTGTCTTTGAATCTGTTCATTGTACATAGTAATACAGCTATACATGTAGAAATGATTGCAAAACATGTAAGGCACATTATACATAGAATATCGTACTTTCTTCTTAGTTTATTTCTGTCTTGTGTTACGTTGTTTGAAGAATTATGATTTGGTTTCTTTCTCATTTTTTTGCCACCTCTTTCTGTTGTATTGATTAATATATAACAGAATTTTGGACTGATTTTTTGACATAAAAAATAGCTGCCTATTCGGCAGCTATAAATGGTTTTTGTATAAATATTATAAATTTTCTAATATGATATTTGCAACTGATTCATAATTTTGTCAAGCAATTGCTGACACCTCTTAACTTTGTTTAAAATTCGTCCTCTTCTATTATATCTTTTGTTGGCAGCTTTGTTTTCCATCCATTTATGACTTTAATACATTCAGCTATGTAATCCGGCTTTATATCTTTTGCATCTTCTCCAAAAACGTCATACGGAGCAACAAAATCGTTTTTATACATAGGCTCATAAGTAGGGTCTATATTCTGTAGATGTCTGGTTGTTGGTCCTTCTTTGTATGAAACTTTTGCATTAGGGTCAACGCATATACTCATAAAAAGAGGGAACTCATTCTGTTCGCAAACATATTTAAGCTGATTCATCAGTGGTAATACCAATCTTTTAAATGCTTCCTCTCTGTTTTCATCGGGTGTTAAAACTTTTAATTCTTCCGGCTGTATTATTTTAGGCATAATCTTATTTTCCTTTCTTACGTTTATTGAAACTGACCTAACATGCTGTCTATACTTGAAAATAGGTCAAAATCATCTTCGTCATTTTTATTATTTTCCTCAACTGCTGTATCTCCAAAACCACCAAAATCGCCAAATCCATTAAAATCAAATCCTTCCTGAATTTGTTCTTTTACAGGATTTTCTGATATATTCTTTATATCTGTTTTATCTGATAAGACAGGTGAGTCAATAGCTATAGGAACTGGCTTATCTTGGATAACAGATCTGGTTTCATCTGTCATGTTATTTCCATATTCTACCATATTTTCAGTCTTTTTAACAGGACTTTGCTTTTTACTTATCGTCCTATTTGCTGCATTTTTGCTGCCAGTATTCTTATCTTTATCTTGAACCTTTCTTTTTCTTTCATATTTAGGCTTACGTCTGACAGGTGGGTCATAGAAAATTACATCATCTCCATTTTGCGCTTTTATTAATGTTAATAGCCTATTTTTCATCTGTTCATCTATGGAATTTGTAACCTGCATGTCTGTATCGCTGTTACAGCATCCATATGCAAATGGGCCTATCATACTGCCACGTAATACAGACTTGATAGCCGCTGTTCTTTTTCCGTCTTTTATAGTCTTAAACCATTCTATTATGTCCGCATCCTTTTCTTCATCAAAATTAAAGAATAACTGATATATAGATTTAAAATTATAATTTGATACATCTACAGTCGCAGGTGGTAAAATAAAACAAGGCTTATGATTCACATAAGATTTCAAAGCAAGTTTAAGAGCCTTCTGAAAGCTGAAATTAGGATTTTTATATAATGTTACAAGATCCATATCATGTGTCCTGTATAAGTGTATGCTAACTCTCATGTTTTTCCTTCTTTCTACTACTTATGCCTGCATTAATTATTGCAGGCATAAGTGTTTTTATTACTTTGATCTTTTCTTTAATGCATTAAGCTGCTGCATGTAATATCCTCTTACGTTTGAGAATATAGCAGGTACGGTATCATTAGCTGAACCATCAATAATCTTTAATGTTGACATTTCCTTGTAAAACTCTTTAATTATGTTAATCCATGCTGCTCCTGTGCCGCCTGTTATAACAAGGAAATCTTCATCCTGTAAATAATTGTAATAACCATTAATTGTATTGATAGCTTCCATGCAGATAGCTTTATTAGCCTTTTTTAAATAATCAGTGATATCAACTGTGCCCTGCCTCATTGTCTGCTTATCAATCTTATCCTTGAAATATCCATCGCCTAAAATTTTCTGCATGGCAGGAACTGGGATGTTAATTCCTTTGTCTTCCTTTATGTATTTCTGTGTTTCCTGAAGAACACGCATCATACCCAAATTGTCCCATGTCTTTGCTGTGTCAACAAAATGACTCTTTATGTCAAACGTATCTAATGTGCCAAATCCAGGGTCCACGATAAGTAAGTTACTGCTAAAATATCTTTTTGCTTCTGGTAACGCTCCGCCATTCTTATCTGTTGCAATAGAAATAAGGGTTCCCATTGGCTGAGGCATGATAGCGAAGTTTTCTGGCAGGATTTCAAACTCAAATGGCACCCATCCACTCTGTCCTAATTTAATCTGGAAATGATGTCTGCCTACAAAGGCAGCTGTAATATCATCTGTGTACATAGACATATATTCAGGTGGTAATCCTGTCTGTACGTGTAAAATCTTGCCTGATGGATCGTTATATTGATTGCGCATCATACCTAGTGCTAATCCAACTCTTGAAATAACCCTGAATTCAGGGGAGTAAAATCTGTCCTTAACATAAAGATTGGCGGTAGAACTGTCAGCATCTGACACTCTGATCTTATCCTGTGCGTTTGCACCCACTGAATATTCATTATCTTCTTCGTCGCGGTAAGCTATAAATGTCTTTTCAAGACCGCCGATTGGATGGTCAGCATAACCATACTCTACTTTCTTAGCATAGCTTGGGAAACATCCAATTACATTAGGTGAAAAAATCTTTACTGCTGAATAACCTACATCTAATGCTATGCCCCAAAAATCCTTTGTGCTTGGGTTCTGTCTTGGCTGTAAAATTGTCTTTGTCTTAAATTCCTGTGAATAACTCATGTTTGATACCCGCTAACTTCTCGTCAGCTTATCCTTTCTTTTTATGTATTTATATAAAAAATTAATAATTACTGATTAACAACTGCTATTATCTTATCTTTACTGATAGTTCCTATCTTTCGGCTATCATTACTATAGTTTCTGTTATCGCCTAAAACGAAATATTGGTTTTCGCTAAGTGTAATAGGATTGGCTGCTATGCCAGGGCTTTTCATTAGCTGAAAGCCATCTTCGATTTTTTCTTCATTTACATATAAATAGCCATCTATAATCTGGACCGTGTCTCCTGGTGTACCTACAATTCTTTTTATAAAGATTTCTGAAAACACTCCTTTATTACCAGGATAAAATAAAATAATGTCATTTCTGTTTAATGATTTGCATGAACGGTTTGCAGTTATTATCTGGCCATTTTTTAATGTAGGGAACATTGAATTGCCGTTTACGAATGAAATGCAAAAAATTTTCTGTATTATAAATACGACGATACATATGACTACCAAAATTGTTAAAAAATTATTGTATCTTTTATTCCATATAGCCTTTATCTCTTCATTTTTTTCTTCCATATTTTTTATCCTTTACTTGATAGCTTTTTTATTATATATATCAATATCTATCCTTTCGGGAGTATACTTTAAAACTTTTACATGTATCGCTTTGTAGTCAAATTCTTCTCCAGTGATATCATTGCAGTCAAATCCAGACTCATCATCAAGCTTTTTTGATATCTCATTAAGAATTGCTTCTGCATCTACAAAATTTAACCTCATCGGGCATGCCTGTTCGTCTGGTGTCCTGTTTTCCGGATAATATTTCGGACAGGAATAAAATAATGAATGTGAACCCTTATCATTAATCTGCATTTCTTTGGGTTCATGTCTGTAGCTGCAATAAAAATGAGCTATTTTCCATAAATTCTTAATCATTTTTTTACCTCTTTTCTACTGTTATAAATTTTTAAAATTAAAAACATAACAATATTGTGTTATATTTTTCTTTATAAATATGACAGAAATAAAAACTCTTTTTGTCTGTTCGCTTAATATATAACAGAATATAGTTATAAAATTTCGACATAAAAAAATAAGTCTGTAAAAATTGATTTACAGACTTATTTTTAAAATATAATTATATACTGTTATAAAAATTGTAGTATTGCTGTGTTTTTATCATAATTATAATATTATTTACTGTTATCATTTTTTCTGTATTAAGCAAAAATATAACAATAAATTATTATAAATTTTTATTTATATTGGTAAAAAATATAATAGTAAGCTATAAGAAATTATATCATATGTAACCTGGCATAATCATACTTAACTCTCATCAGCAACCAGAATTCCTGCAGTGATTTTGGCATAAAAAAACCATTTTTAATAATAATAGCTTTTATTTTTATATAGTCACCACGGTTATCAGATTGCCGATAAAATACTGCTCTTCCTTTGTCAGATATATTACAATAGCAATCAACATCAAATGGTAGACAGTATTGGTGTATATCTTTATTTTTGTGGATTATATCTTCTTTAATTAATTTATTGTATGACGTGTCACTGCATCAAATACATGATAAATTTCTTTCTTTGTAAAAATAAGCCTTACTCTTCCTGATATGAAAAATAAGGCCTATGTATGTTTTTATATTTTATTTTTCACTTTCGCCAATCTTTGATAAAACTTCACTTGCAGTAATCGTTAATACACTTGAAACTGCATTAAGTAAAGTAGTCGATTTTTTATCAAGTTCACATGAACCTTTCACCAAACAATATAATGAGTATGTTACTCCTGTTGCCAAAGTTGCTGCTACTATTGACTTAGCCAATAAATGTTCGTTTAAATATTTAACCATGTTATTATTTTTCTCCTTTTTTTTATTTGTTTTTACGAATAATATATGACATAAAAAATACAGAAACATATATTATTATCGCTATTTGCTATTTATTTTTTGGAAAAACAAACACAAATCCTTTCTTAACTTCCCCAGTCTTTAAATCCTTGGTATCACCTATCTTTATATAAGCGGAGAATTTTGTTCCTTTCTTGCTTACAAAATCTTTTATAAGGTTAGTCTTTCGCTTAGTGAATAAATCATTAAGTTCTGAATCTGTAAAGTCATGTGATGCCATTGAAGTCCATACTTTAAATCCGCATCCATGGCATTCAATCACCTTACCATTCCGGTATAGTGTTTCATTACAACAAGGACAGGTCCAGTTTGTAGGTATTTCTACACCTGTAACAAATTCAAGCTTTCCTAACTCTGGGTTGAACTTAAGTAACTGGTTCCACTTCTTGTGATCTGCCTTTTTTGTAAACTGCTTTTCCACCATCTGTCCTGTGAACAATTTCTTTACGTCATCCGGTGTAAAGTCTGCATCAAGGAAGTTCTTCATTATGGAATATTTACATCCATCCTTATATCCTGTACAGAAATAATTCTTAGGTCCTGCAATAATTTCTTTTCCACATCCAGGGCAGGTCATAATCGGTTCTCTCATAGCAGCAGCATTTCCATATGCAGTCTTGTTAACTCCCTTAATGTCATTTAATAATACTGCAAGCTGTTCATTCATGTATTCATTTGCATCATCGATAGTCTTTTCTCCGTTTCTGACAGCAATAAGCAGCTGCTCCCACTGTCCTGTCGTATCAACATTGCATAATGAGATACCCCTGATTGTATGTATCATAAAACTGCCAAAATCAGTTGGAAATAACACACCATCTGACTTTTTACTTGCTTTCTTTACAGTGACATATTTATCAGCTATAAGCTTTTTAATGATTTCACCTCTTGTTGCTGATGTACCGATTGTAAGCTTGTCTATTGAGTTCTTGATTGACAAATCAGTAAGATACTTTGCCGGGTTTTCCATCGCAGCTATGATAGTACCTTCTGTAAATCTCTTAGGGCAGGTTGTTGTTCGTTCTGTTACTTCTTTGCTACTTACAGTAAAGACATCTCCTTCAAATACTTCAGGAATATCAATATCCTGTATGCTGTTTCCTAAAAATTCGGTATATCCTTTGTCTACAACATGCTTGCCTGTTCCTCTGAATGTATACCCACCATTCTCCATTAATACAGTTGTCTTTTCCTGAATGAGAGGCGGCTGAAAGATAGCGAGGAAACGTCTGGCTATCATTGTATATATACACTTTTCATCTTCATTTAACATGTTAAAGTCAGGTGATAGTGTTGTAGGAACTAACGCTGAATGTCCGTGCTTTGCAAGTTCTTTGTCATTTACATACTTTTTATTACCTTTGATTTTATTTATCTGCGAAAGAGCATATTGTGCAGCCTGCTTGAATTTATCATCAGGCACGGCAGCTGCAGATGAAATTATTCCCCTAAAATTTTCGTTTGATGATAATACCTCACAGTCAGTACGAGGGTAAGATACATAATGGTGTTTTTCATATAGGCTTTGTATAATATTTAAAGTATCCTGTGAAGAATATCCATATTTAGCTGCTTCAATCTGTATAGAAGCCAACTTGTATAATTTAGGAGCATTGGTTTTAATTGTCTTTTTATCAATGCTAATGACATTAGACGTATCTTTTAACCCTGCTATTACGTTTTCTGCTTCATTCTTTGTCTTGTAGAAAATAACTCCCAGTGAATCATCCTCTTCTTTCTTTTCTTTTTCGTTGCCGGTAGTAACTTTTATCTGTTCATACAGAATGCCTGAAAGACCATTTACGTGGGCTATGTTGACACCGTATGAAGTTGTAGGAACAAAATTATTAATTTCATCTTCTCTGTCTACTATCATTGTCTGAACACAAGTCATTACACGTCCTGCAGCTATTTTATTATCCGAACCTGCCATAATCCTGTCAGCAATAGCTCTTGAAGCATTCATTCCATACATCCAGTCTGCATGCTGTCTTATAAGGCCGGCGTTATAAAGGTTTGTAAATTGTGGTTCATTATCATACCTTAAATTCTGTAACGCCTGTTCAAGTGCTATTTCTGTAGTATCATTACTCCAAAGTCTTAAAACCGGTAATGTGTTTCCTATCTGATTAAGAACCAGGTTGACTAACAGTTCCCCTTCCTGATCTGGGTCGCCTGCATGAATGATGGCGTCATACCTGCCTGATTCTATAGCTTTCTTTATATCAAGAAATATCTTTTTAGTTTCTTTCTTAACTTTATATTTCCATCCACCTTCTTTTGCAGGATCTATTGGAAGCAGGTCTATATCCCAGCTTTTATATATTGGGTTAACTTCTACTGGGTCTATTAATTCCATTAGATGACCAACCTGGGCTATAAAATCTATATCATAGTCAACTAACTGCCTACAATGGTTGTATGCATTTTGAATATCACGCATAAGCGACGGTTTCTCTGCTATCAATAAAGCTTTTTGCATTGTATAAGCACCTGAGGAATTGTATGATTCCTTCCTTTCTGTTGTGTTTTAATAATATTTTTCCCCTTAAGAGCATTTATGCTGCTTAAGGGGAAGGGAAATAATAATGAAAAGAGTAAACGACTTAATTAGTTTACTGTAGATCTGGCTTATTGATTTCTTTCTCTGCATCTTCCTTAGAAAGTTCAAGCAGAGTTTCTGAGAAATTCTTTGTGACCGGGTTACATAATTCGATATATCTTTTCTTGTAACCTTCTGGTGCTCTGTATGAAGGCATTCCTAAGAAATAGCTTCCATTTTCATTCTTACAGAACCTCATACTCTTGATCACAAAACAATTATCAAACACAACAGAGATAAATCCCTGAATATTCGTGTTTTCAACTGGTCTGTTTCGGAAACGTATTTCCATAGGCATTGAGTCTTCACCTGACTCTGTATGATTAACGATAATCTCTCCCCCAGCTTCTAATGACTGAATAGCTGCATCTGTAAGTGCTTTTCTGAAGTCGTTATTTGTTGGGTTGAACATATCGTTTAATACCCTCTTGCCATTCTTATCTACTCTAAATCGATATGGCATAGAAAGGAATAGCTGACCGTTTTTACCTTCGATCAGTCGGATATGTCTTAAAATAAACTCATCATTAAGCATGATAGTTACAAATCCTTTTACTTTTAAGCCTTCGTTACGGTTTTTGATTGTTTTCACTGAATACTTCATATGTTCTTTTTTTGCTATTTGTAATAGCTTTCCTTTCTTTGTTTTTAAGATTTTTATATATGTGCTTCATAAAAACCTTCTATTATATATATGACAGAAATAAAAATTTTTTTATTTCATGGACGTAGAATATATAACAGAATTCAAGACTGATTTTTCGACATAAAAAAGCAGAGCAAAATTGCCCTGCTTTATAAAAATATTATTTTTTTGTAGACTGCCCTAATTCTTTTCTTACTATAAACCGTGGCAGGTTTGGTCCATACTTGTTTTCCGTTCTGTCAATGATATTATAGCCTACCTTTTCAAAAGATTTAAGACTCGGAATATTGTCTGGATGCACCGTTGCCATGAGATGTTTGAATTTTCCAGGATATTGTGACCTTAAAATATCTTCTGCCTTTAATAACATTTTTTGCATTAACTAATATCCTTTGTGATAAGGCAGAACTGCTATAGTTTCCATATGTGCTACTTTATAAATGTCATCATCTGAGTAATATAAATGCAAACCAAGATTATCTTTATCCGCTTTTGGAAAATGCACAACTAAAAAGCCTATTATTTCTGTGTCATCTTCTATCACAAGCGTAAAGCCCTTATCTTCTATGTGATTATTCAGCCATTCAGTACTCTGTGTGTCATCTATATAGTACCAACTTTTTTTGCTACATAATCATGTGCCAGAAGCATTATATTTTGTATTTTAAATATATCATTGTGTGTTGCAAGCCTGATTTTGTACATTACCTTCACCTCGTTAATTATTATGTATATATATAATATAACAGAATAATCCTTCAAAAATAAAGGGCTACCAGTTACGATAGCCCTTTATTTTTTTATCATATTTATTATTGTGCTTTAATAGTCTTTTTAAATGTATTATAGAATGTCGTTAATGGGTTTTCTTTTCCTGCTTCTTTCTTTGAATTACCAATACCATTTACTTCTATAAAATCCTGGACCTGTAGTACATCATCATGTGTGAAGTACCATGTCTGTTCAGGCGTTCTATTGTTAAAGTTTTCAAAGCATTTTTCAATAACATTCTTATAGTCTTCATCAGTATACCAAAGTGAAAATGGTATCAAACCACCGTAATCCTTATATGTCTCTAATGAATAATTAGCATTTTTGTAAGTGTTATAATATTTTTCAGAAATAACTCTGACATTGTTAGTTAACAATTGTCCCTTATATTCTTCTCCGTCAGGATAGATTTCTGGTTTCTTTTCATTTGCTGGTCTTGTACTGTTTATCCATAAATCAAGATAGTCATAAGATTTATTACCTACAGAATCTGTTACGCTGATTGGTACTCTGATATTTCTTGTTGTTAAACCAGTAGTTTTTTTCATAGTAAGGAACTGGTCGATTATCATATCTAATGAGCCATCTTCAAATGTGATTTGAGATGTTAAATCGCCATCTTCCCTGTCAACCGCTGTCATACATTGAGTGTTTCTTAAATATTTCTTTAGCTGTGTTTTAGCAGCATTACTGTATGTGTCATTTTCAAGATAGTTATCAAGATATGAAGAGCTGATAGTTATTGTCTTACTTGTCAGTTCAGGGAATTTATCCCAGATTGCATACATGATTACATCTGTTTGTCCTTCTGACAGTTCTTTGTTAGAAACTAATTTTAATAAATTAAGTTTAAGATTATTTTCAGTAATTGTGCCATTAGTAATGCTGTCAAATGAATCAATATATTTATTATCAAAAGTGCCAAACTTATTTTTTACTGCTAAATTCTCATATACAAACATAAAGAATTTGTCTTTATATCCTGATTCATGTATGAAATTAGCATTTTTGTCTGTTACTTTTCTTGCCTCAGGATATGCACTCCAGCCCTGGAATGTATAATATTGATTTCCATTTGTTGCTTTGATAACTGCATATGAACTGTTTTCTTTAAGTTCAATTCGTTTATACTCATTATTATCTATTATGTACTTATTGCTATCAGACTCAGCTACTTTTCCAAACTTATTTTCACTTAATGTTACATAATCAGTCATGACATTATAATTCTCAGAATCGCTTACGGAATCGTTTTTATATTCACCAATGCCATTGTTATTATATGTTATGCCATTGTTTTTGTATGTAAAAGTACCTGTTAACTGCTGATAAACAGCATCTAAAGTAATGTTACCTACAACTCTGTATATAGTCTCTGATGTATACTCATTATTATGTGAATCAAACCAACCTAAAAACTTCATACCTGTTACAATTGGTTCTGGCAGATTTCCGACTGGATAGTCATATTTTACTTCTATAAAATCAGGTCCACCGTTTTTATTAAGCTTCATGTAATTTTCAAGTGAAGGATCGTTTGTAAACAAATCTTTATAAGTATCATAATTGAAAGTTATAATGTAGGTATTAGGAACCCATTTTGTATATAATTTAATAACATCCTGATTCTTTTTTGTAAGGTTCTTAACAGTTTCTTCATCATAATAAGTATTTGTACTGTCAGATTTCCAACCGTCAAACGTCCATCCTGTTAATGTAAATGTGTTTTTACTTAATGACTTCTCTTCATCATATATATGAATCTGAGAACTCATGTTTCCAGATATTTCATTTGAAGCCACATCAGGTTTATCAGTTATATATTCTATGCGGTATGAGTTATTTGTTGCCCTAACTGCTATTGATACGTCGTTAGCTGGCATATTGAAAGTAAGATTATTGTTATTAGCGTTATATGAGTTAACGTGCTCTACAATCCAGCCAGTAGGATGATCTGATATAGAAGTTTCACAATCACCATTTATATGCCAATGATATCCTTCTTTTATATAAGCTGTCATAGAAACTGGTTCCCCGTATCTATATGTTTTCTTTGCATTCACACCACTTACTGCATCAATACCTGCGCCTAACCAGACGTTAATTTTATTTCCACCTTTTACTAATTCAGGGTTATCATCTCTTGGATCTTTATCTTTATCTTCTGGCTTTTTAGGTTCAGTAATATTGTAGCTTTTCCTGTCATAATAAACCTTAATAACAGGTGCGCCGTTATCAACTTTTATTGTTATAGCATCAGGGGTTACAAAACCTGTTCTCTCAGTTGGTGTGTATGTAAATACAGCACCTATATCTAATGTCTTAGAAGATGAATCAGCCAGGTAATAATCGTTTGCGTTGCTATGGTCTGTACCTGCATATCCTTTATCAACTCCTGCTATATCATTAGTTCCCTTAAATACATACTGTTCATATATCTGAACCTGTACATCTGTCTCCCATTGTGCATATAATGTCATGCTGCCGTTTTCAGGGAATCCATTAGCAGTATTTAAAGTTCCATTCCATCCTGCATTATACCATGTACCGTTTCCTGATTTCCAACCTTTAAACCTGCAGTCTTTTCTAGTAAATGGCTTTCTGCTTATACCATAGTAATTTATTGCATTATTGTTGAAAACAGTGAAATTGTTGTCATAATTTTCTGTAATAGAGAAATTATTATTACTGTCTCCACCATTAGCATCATATCTGATTTCTATAATATTAGCAGTCATAACTGGAGATATTGTTGTATCTTCATAGCCCATTGTAAAAGTTCTGTTCTTTATAGTAGAGCCTGCATTATCTGGATTGATACTCCAATGGTCTAAATGATAACCAGTTTTTGTAGGATCAGCTATTGGTTTTGTTTCTTCATACTGTAAAGTAAATTTGACTGGATTTGTATATGAATTGTCTCCATCTTTCCATATAGTATCTTTAGGATTTACTGTTAATGTATAAGTATTTCTTGTGTAATAATATCTTACTACTGTACTTCCATCGCCATTTACATTTACAGTCTGCGTTTTTGGACTTGTGAACCCTTTATAATTTTTGACAACTGGTGTTACAGACTTATCAGTGGTTCCATAAAATGTTTCTGAATCTCTAAGCGTATAATTCTTTCTGTCTAAATTCATAGTATAATGTTCAACTGTGTACTTTGTATTGCTGTTAGCCTTCCACTGTGCTGTAAATGTTACGTCTAATTTACTTGTACCTTCTGTTATAGTGTATGTGTCTCCTGCATTATATACTTTTCCATCAAGGCTGCATTTCCATCCTGCGAAAGTATATCCTGTCCTTGACACACTACTTAACTTATTCTGTGCTGCATTATATTGTGCTGTAGCAGTTACGTTCTTTGCATATTTATAAACAAATTTTTCATTAGCATTTTTATTAGTGCCTTCAATTTTCCAGTTGCTAAAAGTTAAATGAGCATTTTCAATGTTATTAGGCAATGCAGTATTTTCCCATGCTCTATTAGTGACGTAACCTTTGTTATACGTTATACTGTAAGTTCTGCCTGTGAAAATATCTCCTTTTGTCGTTACTTCGGAATCATATGTAACTTCTTGCGTAACATCTGTCTGAGAACTGTCAGTATTGCCCTTTGTGTATGTTATATTATATCTGCTCGCATTTGTATATGCTGTGTATGTTGCATTTCCTGTTACAGTTACAGCTCTTCTTGCATTTGTATTTCCATCATTCCAATTTTTAAAATGATAGCCTGCTGAAAAACTGTCTGCACTAATTATAGCTGTTGCTCCATATCTATAAGAACCACTGCCACTTGTCTTAGTAACATGACTGTCACCGTTAACTGTTATAGTGTATACATTTCTGTATAAAGTAATCTCACTTGTTCTGTCACCAGTTACTGTATATTCAGCTACACTTGCAGCTTTGTATACTGCATCAGCATTCCTGCTCCAAGAGAACTTGCTTCCATAATACTTATCTTGCCTAGCTGCCTCGCTGTAATCTGTAAAGCTGCCATCAGCATTCTCGAAACGTACCTTAACTATCTGTGTATATTTCTTACGTTCAATGTCTATATATTTAGTTATAGCACCTTTGACTTCTTCAACATAGTTTATTTCCTTATATGTATCATCTGCGACTCTTCTGTAAGTTACTGTTTCCCCATAGTTATAATTCTTAGATATTACCTTGCTGTAATTGCCCCAATTTCCATTTTCATCCTGGTATCGTACATTTACTGTTACTGGAAAACTTTGTATTGTTGCGTTCGTTATATATCTCGCATTATCTGTTACTTCTATGTTGTTTACTGTACTATTATTAGATAATGTGCTACCATCTTCATTAGTCCACTTAGCAAAATTATAACCCGTCATTGTTGCTGCGGAGATACTTATCTTCTTACCATACCTATATGTTCCACCGCCAGATACTGCGGATATTCCCTTGCTTTTGTCTAAAGTAACAGTATATGTTTTACGTGGAATTGTTACATAGTAAGTTTGATTTTTATCTGCCGTTGCTAATTGACTGAACGATACATCACCATATACTTTGTCATTGGCATCTTTTTCTCTTACCCATGTTATAGGGTCGCCAACAGTATATTGTTTATTATTTATAACTTTTTCTTCTTTAGCATATGTTCCGTTTTCAATGCCTTCGTATTTCGCTATAAGAGTAACATTTACTTTATCCTGAGCTGTATTATTACCCCATTGCGCTGTGAATATGGAATCTCTATTATTAAAAAGTATTTTCCATTTTTGACTATTGTTATTTGTTTTCCAGCTTAACCCTATATTGCTATTACTTGTAGTTCCTTGGGCTGTTATTCTAAGATTAGGATTAGCTTTAGATGTTATATAATAACAACCATCTTCAGCAATAGATAAAGTCCATAATTGATTATTACTCCAGTCAAGATTACCATAATAAACATTCATATTAGCAATATCTGCGGTCACATATTTTCCTAACGTACTATTCACAATAAAATAATCATTATCATTTGCATGTATAAAACTCCAATATTCACCGCTGCCATCCCATTTATCTGCTAACTGTATGTTCAGTCCGCTATCATTACTCATACCGCCCCATGCGATATCCATAACAAGGTTACTTCTAACACTTTGTATATAGGCTTTCGCTTGGTAATCGTCATCTACTGGCATTACATCTCCGCCGTTATAATAGCGGCTCTTATCTGTCTTCCAATATTTAAAGGTTTTGTTACTGTTTGAAAATCCAATGGCATCATTGCCAATTACAGAACCTTTATTATACACAAGACTTACCATATTATAGAACACATACTTATCAGTACCCTTACCACCTGCACTGCTGTTCTTATCAAAGTATGCTAAGCCTACCTTATCATATACATATGCTGTTGCTGTCGTATTATCTTTTATAACACCTTTAAGACTTCCTGCATCTGATATAATATAACCATTTTTAGATTTGATGTTTTTAAATTCATAACTTGTACCATAAGGATATGTCTTTTCCCAGTCAGTAATATTTGCGGCTTCAAGTTTTCCATCAATATATAAATCAACTGTACCTAAGTCATAGCCATCGCCCTTTAACTTATCAAACCATACGTTATAGTAATTGGCATCAAGTTTTAAGGTATATTGATTAACTTCATAACCTGCATATAAGGTTACATCATTATCATAATGCCATGCATAATTACCATTCCAATACCAGAAACAACTTGTATCCTGCTTTACAGCAATACCATTTTCATCATATATCTGTTCCCACCAGTTACCATCTTGATGATATAAATACCACCCAGTAAACTTATTTCCTTCTTTTGATGGTATATCTGCACTCATATTATTGTAATAATCTTTACTATATGTAACTGCTACATGATTGCTTATATTACCATGAGGATTATTTATATTGTTTCCAGGATATTTTAAGTTACCACCATTAGCATCAAAAGTAAGATTATATGACTTTAATTCCCATTGTGCTTCAAATGTTGCATTTTCAAATAATGATGACCAATACTTACCATCCGTCATCATTACTTTTAACTGTTCTGTAGTATAAGTTTTGTCTTTCTGCTTACCACTACCACCAACAATTTTCCAACCTGCAAAGTTATATCCAGGTCTTGATGGTTTTACTATCTTACTACCATCTACATTAGATGTACCAAGTCTTTCTACTGTATATGATGATGTATTATTGATACCAACAGTACCTCCATTACAATCAAATGTATATGTAAATGGTGCTGTTACAAGATAAAATACAGGAAATGTTGTATCAATCTTTTTTGCGGATAATGGTAGATTGCTACCACTACCCTCGTGCGTATCCCCATTGTTTAATCTAAATATAGGAACTATGTACTTTACATCTTTTTTTCTCTCAGACTGTGATATACCTCTTGGATAACCACTACAACCATATGCAGACTGGTCATCTATTGATTGGCCTATAGTCCATACCTTACTTGAATCTTTCCATTCACCATCATACATCATAACACCTGTGGAATTGTACTCTGTGATACTCCAATAAAATTTATTACCAGAATTAATAGGTTCTCCACCTGCATCTGCTGTATCTTGTTGTGCAGCTATAATATTTACTTCCTGTCCGCTGTCTACTTCTATCTTTTTACCATATGTTACTCTTGATTTAGCCTCCATTCTAACATCATCAAAAGTAGGATTGCTTTTTGCACCATATATTACACCTGCATCCGTAGTAATATTAGAGCCATATGTTGTAATATCGCTTAAAGATATCTTTGTAGCTCCGTTGTTTTTTCTAAAGTTAACATAACCTAGTTTATTCCAATAATCATAGGCTGCATATGCCTTTGTAAAATATGATATAAATGATACACTACAAAAAATAGCAAGTACTATAACTGCTATTGTTCTTTTTATAGGACCATCTCTTTTTTTCTTACTTCGATTATTTTCAGAAATTATTTTCTTCTTTTTATTATCCATAAGATTTCTCCTCATCGTTTTGCATTTCAATACGCCATTTTTTAAATTATTACTAATGTACAAGAGTGATAAAAAGGAATGCACTAAATATATGTAACATTCCTAAAATTTATCAAAGCAACTTTTTTATTATAAACATGTAAAATTAAAAAACAAAAACAATACAAAAAAACAATTTAATTAAATAAGATTAATAATCATTAAATCCAACCTGGATACATATGAACATTACCAGGATAGTCAGCTAAATTGATTTCTGTAAAAATATAAGGTATTATATCATTTGAAACATATGAAGGCTTATCTGTTAATAACCAATAAACAACAAACTTATTTGGGTCTCCACTATCAGGATAACTGTCTGGTCCTCTCATTTCATCATATATTGTTTCATTTACAGGAGTACCATCTTCATAAGCTAAGTATGTAACTGAATCCTGAAAATAAATACCACCATTAAAATCGTGGAAATATATATACTTAGTTTCCATATGTGTAGCTTTCTCTGTAGGTGCTTCTGTTGGAGCTTCAGTAGGTGTTTCTTCTGGTACTGAAGGAGTTGGTTCTGGTTCTGGAGTAGAAGCTGGTGTATTATCCTCTTCCTTTTCAGTTGGAGCTGGGGCTGGTGTATCGTTCTTTTCTTCTTCCTTTACATCAGGTGTTGATACTGGAGTATTGTTCTCTCCCTTATCTGAACTGCTATTATCATTATTATCAGCAATAACTACATCTTCCTCTTTATTATCAGAGACAATATCCTTCTTTTCTTCTTCCTTAACTGCTGTTTCTTCTTTCTTAGCTGTCTTTATTTCATTCTTTACATCATCTGAAGCAGCTATATCAGAAGTATTTTCGCCTGTACTTTCTGTAGCTTCTGCAACTGTAGTACCTGCTGTGACCTTAATCTCACTTCCATCAGCCTTTACAAGTGTTCCTTCATTCTTAACTGCGATATCACTTACACTAAGCTTTCCATCTGTTGTTGTAGACTTCCCTGTAAAAGTAACCTTATTACCATTAGCATCTGTTACCTCTATAGTTGCATCACCCTTTTCATCTGCTACTGCCTTACCTTCAAGAGTATAAGTGTTACCATCTGCATCTGTGTAATCAAATGTAACAAGACCTGTCTTAGTATCGTTAACAGCTACACTCTTAGCTTCTGTTGTTATAGCTGTAGTAGAGTCAGTTGTAGTGTTATTGGCTGTCTTCTTTCCACAAGCTGATGTTGTAAGTAATGTGGCGATTACTGTTGTTAATAGGGTTGCTTTTAATAAATTTCTTTTAATCATTGTGTTTACCTCTTTCATATTAGTATGTTTTATATGTATCTATATTTTTCATATAATGATTTGTTATTATATCATTATTTTCATTATCTATCTATTGTTATACCTAATATTTGCAAATAATTTATTATGGTGGCGGTCGAGACGTAGCTGAAATATACATACATATCTTAAGCTTATTGTCATGCTGTGAACTAAAAATCAATTTATATTTACACATACCTGCTCACCTGCCTTTCTTAAAATGTTGTTGTAATTGAATAAAATAGTATCAAGGCTTCTCTTGCCTTGCGTATAATATATAACAGAAAAAAAGAGCTTTTTTTCGGCATAAAATTTATAATACAATATTGTTATATTTTTTAAAAAAGGTACCATAAGGATTTGTAAAGGTAAGTCTATAAGAATTGTAGAATGCAAAATAATAAATTGTAGACTGACGGTAATTTATTGACACCTTGCACAATTTATGTATCACCCTCTATTTCTATTGCAAAATTCGTTGTTGTACATGAACTTGCACCCCCTGAGTTAATTTTTCTAGCCCCCTCTTTCGTTTGTATCATTGCCTGGTGTATAATTTGCATCAGTTAGAAGACTCAATGCTTGATAAGAGGACAAAAAATGGAAACATTAGGTGTTAACTACGTAGTAACGGAAATGGGAAATTTAAGTGCAAAAGAAGTTGTAAAGCTTCACATGGAGAAATTGCGTTCTGCAGATTTCGTATATTATAGTACTTCTGGCGGATTATCTGAAAAAAGGCTTCAAAATCAAGAAATGCTATTAATATCAAGCCAGAAGGAAGGGATAACATTTTTATGTGAGATAGCGGATTATTTGCATTTTCCTAATGGTAAGGTGCCTGAAGACTCTTATGCATATAGTCCCGAAGTATATGCAGATATTTCTGAAAAAATTGGTTTAAAATAAGTAATATAAGAGCTGTATCATTAGATGAAATTTCTTCTTTTATACCTGTTAACAAAGATACTTGTAGAAAGTATGCGGATATTGCAAATTATATTGAACATACAGGTCGTTTGCAACCATTTTATTTCATGGCATAATTATGTATTAACTTATCAGCAAATTGTAACATAAATCAAGAGGCTATGTTGTGGTTTGCTGATATTTATTCCATTTTGGTTTTTGTAAAATTTATTTCTGTATCACTAAAAATATTTTCCCTTGTAGACATGGTGCTGTACTTTAAGGTCAGACAGTCATTTTCGATTTCGTATTTGTACATTATGTTATTATCCAATACAATTGAACTTGATTTTGAAATCAGATAGCTGTAAATATTGTTAACTGTCTTTTCCCCATTTCTGTAATCATACACTGTTATATTGTCTTCATTAATAACAATATACTTTTCATCATTTTTCCAACAGCCTATTATATTGCTATCAATTCCATTATTTTCCTGCGCCTGTGCAGGGCTATTATTCAACTGTTTATCAATATATTCATTTACAGCTTCATCAACAGTATTACTGACTATTCTGTGTGCATGCCTTTCTAAAACATCACATGCGTCACATCCTACATATCCGACTATAATGAATACAAACAGGCATATGAAAGTCTGCTTATAACTTTTCTTCTTTTTCATAAGCTGCATCTAACATTCCTTTATTATATTTTTCTTATAACTGGGCTTGCCGGATTCGAACCGGCGGATGCAAGGATCAAAACCTTGTGCCTTACCGCTTGGCGAAAGCCCATTAGACAGGCAGTTATATGACTGCCTGACAGGATATACTTATTATCTCTAATCTTCCGATGTAAATCTTATGATAGAATCCTTTGAATAACTGGTCTTATTTTCACGCTCTAATCTTTTCTTCAACTCCTTGATATAGGAGCAATCTTCTGCCTGTAAATTTACATCCTGATTATTAAACCGACTATATTTGCCTTTACAATTGTGACAGCTGTTTTCCTTTACTGCTGCATCCTGAGTGCATCTGCAATACTCGTCACTATCATCATTATTATCACTGGTGTTGTATTCGCCATTCTTTACGACTGTAAAAGAATGATTCTGCTTGCTCATCAGCTTGTTAAATAAATCTTTTGACAATATCACCCTGTCACTGATCTCTACGATTTTAGTGTCATCCTGTTTTAAGGCTATGTCAAATAATTCCTCATAAAATCTGATAGCCTCCTTAAGTTCTGTGTTCTGCTTTCTGGCAGCCATGTAGTTTGCTACTAATTCTTCAATGTTAATCATCATAAATTAAAAAATCCTCCATAAATTTGATTGCATATATTTTAAGCGTGTCTGCTATTGTTCTTCTAACTTTGATGTTAAAAATATTATGCAATTAATATATATCAGATTTTTTAATTATTTTTTCGGCATAAAAAATAAGGCGCAAATTCGTAAAATTTACACCTTATATTCACTAACACTACAGTGATAATGTACAATATGTTGTTACAGAAATCAATATATAATTAATTATTTATGTTTCTGTAGCCTGTTGGGAAAAATACCTTAATCCTGTCATCAAGGACTATCATGTTAATGTATGACTTATCATATTCATATGATTCAAGTGCTGGTGTATGATATATTTTTCCTTCAATAGATAGCACAAAAGTATTATTGCTATCTATATATTTTATTTTTTCTATTGTACATACCTTCGTTGCCTCAAGAACTGCCTGTCTGAACTTAGTGTATTCTGTCTGTTTGAATATCTTTACAGGTGGCACTTCTATGTATATAAGCATACCATCTGTTGTCCGTTTCATATAAAAATCCTGCATTTTATTTCTGCCACTCAAAATATGGACAAATATACCCATATCGAGATGTTGAAAGTTTTCACAAACTTTTCTTACTGTTTCATCCTGTATGTTTTTGCGATTACAAGTAATACGCTACTCACAAGTTCTTGTACAGTCCACAGTCGTAAATTCCCGACTAAAGCCATCGGTACATGCCTACAAATGCTTGTCTATGCTATCTTGTAGGATATTGCATCTCTTAAATTAAGGCTTGCATTATAATCTCTATCAGTGTGATACCCACATTCACAAATATATTCTCTATCAGAAAGTTTTTAATCTTTCTTGATACAACCACATTCATGACATAATTTACTCGATGGATACCATCTATCTACGATTCTTAATTCAATTCCTAATTCTTTACATTTTACTTTAAGTTTTGTTCTAAATTCATAGAATTTCTGTGAAGCAACTGCTTTTGAAAGATGTCTGTTCTTCATTATTCCTTTTACATTCAAATCTTCAATGGTAATATAAGATGGCTTGGTTTTTACTATCTCATTTACGCATTTATTGATATAATCAGTACGAATATTATCTATTCTATGATGAAGTTTTTGTACCTTTAAGACTTGTTTTTGAATATTTTGCCTAGTGGCTTCTCCTTTCATTTTATTATTGCGTCTCTTTAAGTCTTCGTATTTTTTCGATAGACAACGCTGTTCTCTTTTTAATTGTTTCTCTAATTTTCTTAATTTTGAGGTTTTATTTATATTTTTCTTTACAGTTCCATTGCTAATAATTGCAAAATCTTTAACGCCTAAATCAATTCCTAATCCAAAATCATTTAATTGTAGCTTTTCTATATCAGGAATATCAATCAAAACAGATACATAATATTTTCCAGCTTTATAAGAAACTGTTCCACTTTTAATTACATATCCATCTTGAGTAGTAGGAATATAGCCCTTTTCTTTTAATTTAACCCACCCAAGAGTGGGAATATTAATTCTATGTCTTTCACAGAAACAATCTTTTGGATTATTTTTAACAAAATACATTTTCATATCCGATTTATTCTTTTTCTTGAATCTGGGAAATCCACTTTGTTTTTTGAAAAATTTATTAAAAGCAGTATAAGCGTTTTCCATAGACTTTTTAACGGATTTAGAACTTATTTCTTTTATCCATGAATAATCTGGATTGTTTGGTAGAAAATCATTATTTAGCCAAACACTGAATGATTTTGCTGTCATAAATTTTTCGCATTTACTATAGAGTTCTTTATTATGAGCAATGTAAAAATTATAAATAAATCTACAAGTTCCAATTGTTTTATTTATCTTTTGTATTTGTTCCTGCGTTGGATTTATTTCCGTTTTGTAATTCTTTAGCAATTTCTTCTTTCTCCTTTCTTAAATTATTTTGACAGAAAGAATATGACAGAAATTAAGAATAAGACAAAAAAATAGCTGCCCTCATATGCGGGACAGCTATTAAAAATCTTCTATTATCATTTTGCATCAACTGCATTCTTCCAGTACTCAAAGCTTTCTGCTCCAATGATGTCTTCATAGTCTGCATATGTCTTCTCCAGTTCTTTGTATAATTCTCTAGCATCATCTTCAAGCCCACACAACATAAGACTTTTCAAAATTCTCGTCAGTCTTTTGTAATTATGGTTTCCAGGCGTCAACCATACTTTACTTCTTTCCTCAAAGAAGTCACTTCGCTGCAAACTGATACTTTCAGGTGACAGGAAGTATGTAAATCCATAAAAATTAACCATTCTCAAAAACATAGATTCCAGATTGCTTCTTGCCTGTGTACCTGCATCACTTCGGATCCATTCTATTTCTTTATCTGTCAGTACAGGTGCATTACTGTTGTATATACTAGGTTCTTTTGTTGGAAACGCATACTGTATATATGAATGACTGTTCTCCAACTGGTCATAAGAAAAATCCGTGAACCTCTCGATAGTCCCTCCTGACAGGAATGCAGCACATGGGCCAGGGCAATCAGGCTTTTTGTCATTTACAACATTACCCGGCTGACACATTACATCATTTTTTCTGTTTCTTTTAAAAAATTTTTTTACAAACTTTAACATAACTGTTCTCCTTCGCTGTTACCATATTTTTCTTTGTACTTTTTGTTTCTCTTATGTTCGCTTACAGTAGCCGAACCTGTGCAAATCGCAGTGAGTGATATAATCGCTGCTGCAATTATTATTTGTGTCTTTTTATTCATACTTTCTCTCCTGTTACTATGTAACCTGCATATGCGTTATCCTTATCGGCCTTTAAATCTTTGTCATAGTAAAGAGAACACCATGTAGTGTTTTTTATTTCATTGTAGTTATTGGTGCTTACTATGTAAAACTTTCCAAATAGGTCTAACTCTGTCAGTTTGTCATCTGAGTTATTCTTTACTACGACAAAGTTGTCTGTTAGTGTATCAATCTTATCAGCAGCATCACTTACTATCTGGACATCATACATATATAACTGGTCTGACTTAAGGTACCCTTTTAATGCTGACAATAAATCAGACTTTCTGGTGACTACATGAAATCTGTCTGTAAGATTATAATCATCTGGATTCACATCATTATATTCTAATATCTGAGTGATACAGGGATTTTTTTGCATGTGATTCATCAGTTCATATACTGAGGGTTGTTCGTCAATCGGATGATACTTCAATACAGATACTTTATAACTGCATAATAAGAATAAAAGACAGACAACTGCCATGTCTATCATCAATAGTTTTGCAGAAGGTTTAGATTTTTTTGCTGTTACCATAATGAGTACTATCATTGTACATACGGCAACTGCGATGAAGATAATGTTAAAGATTCTGTAATAATTATATACTTCCATTAGATACACTCCTTTATATTTTTTATATATAACATATAACAGACAAAAAGAATGTTTTGAGTGGATGGATAGATGAATGAATAAGATAAATGAGCAGAAATAACGAAGAACGTAAAAAATGCGGGTAGGTTATGAACCTACTCGCATTAAATGAATAACTTATAATGTTGTTATTGTTTCAATAGTTTTTCCAATTCTGATACTGGAATGCCAAGTTGCTGAGCGCCCTGCTCTTTTGTAAGCAATCCTTGATTTACAATACTTATGATTGTTGTAATTTTGCCTTGGTTCAGATATTGTCTCTTAAGTGCAGACATTGTTTTTTCTTCATCATATTCGGTAAGTACCATGTCTATCACCTCCGACTTATTTTTCAGTAGACATTCTCTCAAGACGTTATTATCTATGCAATAATCTACTGTTTTAATTATAGTATCCTTTGATGATTTTTCAAGCTGCTTAAGTTCTTTTACCTTAGCTATAAAAAACGAATACTCATCTAACACCTTGCAAGCTTTCATCAGCTTGTAATATTTTTACTCATAAATGCCTCCTATTTTGTAATTTTCTTTATGTTTTTACATCTTTTTCCGTCAGTCCCACATTGCAGTCTGTGAAATATAACCGCCCATCCGAATCAAGTATTATATAATTATGGACATCATTTCGGCGTATATAATAGTCAATCTCCTGCTGCCTTGACTTATCTGTAGTAACCGGAGTAATCCCATCAATCTGTAGATTATACTTATTAAGGACCTTAGTTAATGGCATGAAAATAGCAGCATTATTTTCACAAAAGCCAGTACGCCAGGTGGATGTCAAAATAATTTTGACAGTATATTTCTGTTTGTTGCATAAGCAGTCAAGCAGACTGTCGAAGTTATTCAAACACACATTATTGAATGTAAACATATGCTGCCAGTCTGATTTTCTGTTAAGAACACCATCGATATCAAGGAATATATATAATGTATTATTGTACATATGAATTCTCCTTTAATTTTATATATATTATAACACATTTTTGCTATGATTTTTCGGCATAATATTTATATATATGCAGGAAAGAAAAATAGCTGCCCTTATGTAGAACAGCTACTGAGTAAAATGTTTTTATTTTATTTTTCTTTGCGATTTTTTTACCTACGAACTATATCGTAGCTACTACTGACAAGCTATCATATAGGCGATTACATATCCAATCATACTCATAATAATAGTTTCCTTCTTCTTAATGATGATATATTATATCATTTTCTAACATCTCTTTATTAACATATCTCTTGACGAAATGTCTATTTTCAATTTCATCTATAATATTTTTACTATCATTTATTGAATTTTCGGCTATATTTATGAGAAGATCAATACTCTTTGCGTAATAATCAATATATTCTTCAAAAAGAAAATGTTCCGCAAATGAATGTTTCTCCATGAGTTCATAAAAATGTTCCGTTATATCTATGGGACTACAATAATAATTGTCAACCCACCTCATATAAACTTTTTTGGCAAATATTATCATCAATATTTCTTTTAAATTTTGCAAAAATTCCTTCATATTTATTTTCTCCTTTATTTTTATGATATAGAAAATATGACAGAAATTAAGAATAAGACACAAAAATAGCTGCCCTTATGCAGGGCAGCTATAAAGTTATCATTAATACATCTTATTGTTTACAGGCACATATCGTCATTATCCCTGCTCTTTTTGAATTTAACAGTCTTATTCATCTGGTCCATAGATTCAACCTTTCTTACATTCTGATCTACATCCTTAGAACTGATATTCTGGAACCTCTCCTTTTCAGCCATTCTGTTAAGCCAACTCTTAGCTAATTCTGTGTTACTTATCATCTTAATGTCCAGTCCGGTATTTCTCTTAACCACATCTGCATATCTTACTGCATCAGATGGTCTTGTGAATACCTTATAACCTATATTCCTGTTAGTAAAGTCAGCGAATGTAGGATTACCATACGCACCTGCTCTCATCATGAATTCATGGTCTCTTTCATTATCAGGCTTTAATCCCTGCTTGATAGTCATATCCATTATAGCCTTATTCTGCTCAGGTGTAAGTTCAACAATATACAGATTTACCTGCTTGCCATCAGTATCTAATATTTCATCATTTTTCATTACATCAACCAGCTCTTCAACATCCTTATCATACTGGTCTTTTTCCTTGTTTATGACATCCTTAGATATAATCTCAACAGCCCTGTCTGGCATCTTTTCTACATTGTTAACATATCCTTCAATATCTTCGGCTGTCTGCGCATTCTTTTCCTGATCTTCATGGATGGTGTTTTCAATATCCATATTTATATCATCTGCTGAATGTTCAGCTGTGTATTCATAAATATCTAACTCTGCTCTGTCAGCCATTGCGAGCGCTAAAGCTTTATCAAGATCAAGTTCACCATGTTCATCAGTTGAAATATCAATAATGTATTCTCTTGTCTGTTCATCAGGCACCATCTGCTTAATGTTATAAACAGTCTGGTCGATTGGAGTCATGGCGTTCTGTTTCACTGTCTCTGCCATATTTTTCATGTTGTTTGCAATAGTATTGCCATAATGACCTTCGACTTCGATTCCATCCTTAGTTTCTTTTAAATCGCTAATAGGAGTAAATGCCTTTTTTGAAATCTTGATCTTTCCAATTTGCGCAATCGTCTGATCTTGGTTCTCCCACTTTGCCTGCTGCCTTGCCCTGTCAATTAAATCCTTTGAATATTCCTTCTCCTGGTTAGTAATCTGAATGTTCTGGGCGATAAGCTGGTTATTAGACTTTATGTGTGCCATTCTTTCTTTCTCAAGTCTTATTATCTTTTCATCAAACAGCTTGCATTTCTTTACGTCAGCAAGATTAGGCTCTTTTTCCTCAAATCCTGCCTTACCACGTAACTTATTAGCAAGCTTGTTTGATGCTCTTGATGCACGGTTAAGATTATATACCAGCTTTTCACGCTGCTTGACTATCTTGTCAATCTTTTTATCAATTGTATTAATACTTCTATTGTGGACACTGATAATCTTCATGTTCATCTGACGTTCAGCTTCCATCTGCTGCACTGCCACGAAGTCCTTATGACGGTTAATACTGTATGTTACATCATTCGCAAGAGATGAAAACTCGGTCTTAATGTCTTTCCACTTGTCTGCGAACTTTTCCTTGAATTCTGCCCTGTCAGCAGATAAGGCATCATTGATGTCTTTGAACGTAAGTCCGTGTGCCTTACGCCAGTTATCCATGCGGTCGAACTGCTGCGAAATAACGTGCGCAGTCTTTTCAATCTGATGCATGAAAGATAACTTAGCGCGGTTGACTTCAAGCTTCGCCTCTGCTGTGACTGTATCCATAGTCTTGCCGACGTTGTCAGCTATCTCTTTGGCTGTGGCTTTAACTTCCTGACCTTTCTCTATGCCGGAATTGAGGAGAGAATGATTGGAATGGAAGTTGTCTTTAGCTTCGTTGAGAATTTCAGTCAGCTTTATGTTATCCATATTTTTAGGATCTTTCCCTGCATATTTAGTATCTCTTTTAATTAATTCTTCGATATATGAACCTGCAAGGTAGTCTGTACTTACTAACTGTATACCTGCCTGGTCCATAATTTTTATCTGTTCCTCAGTCTTCTTAAGCATCTGCTTTTCAAGTCTGATTTTTTCTTTTTCTAAGCCTTTGATAGCTGATTCAAGCTGCTTATTCAGGATTTCATTCTTTCCCATAGCGTCTTCGAATGTTTTGATCATCTCGTCAGCTTCACGGTATTGCTGCATAGCTTCCCGAATCTGGTCGTGAATTAATTTCTGGTCGTTATCCAATCTTTTCATAGAATTGTTTCCTTTCTGCAGAGTCTATCTGCGAAAAATTTTATTTTTGTTATCTGTTATAATACATAACAGAAAAATAGAATTAACGTGAAAGGAAATGAGATATAAGCCAAAATAAGCATAAAAATAGGAAGTAAATATATGACAATACTTACTTCCTGGGTTATTTGTATAAAATTAACATTAAAATCTCCTTAAGATTACTTGTTATTCTGTTCTACAAATTCAAAATATTCTGTTGCAATGGCAAAAGCATTAGAAAGATTCTTGCTATAATATGTATATTTGCTGAAAATTTCATATACTTTACTTAATGCATTACGTCTTTCCCAGTATCTTTCTTCAGTATCAGTTTCAGGATTAATGTCATAAATAGATGATGGACAAAATTCTTCCCACTTCCTTAAAATAAATCTTTCACAAATACTTAACGAATTGATTTTATCACTGTTTAGAGAAACAAGGCATTTACCAAATCTAATATCATTAGCTTCTATTTGATTTTCAGTCATTTTTTTAAGATTTTCAATAAGCTCTTTTTCTTTATTTATATAACAGTCAAGACCTATCATTTTCTTTTCGTCAATATTATTAGCTAACAATCCATATGCTGTACTAAATTCGTCCCTAATACCAACCGTACATACAACTTCAAAATTTAATACTGGCGCAATATCACCATATATACAACCTGCTGCCATATTCCATGCGTTTTCGGTTAAGTCAATTCCATTCCAGATTCTATGCTCTTGATTATACATAGTGTCATACCATATCGGACAGAACTTCTTAGCCTGCGCATCTTCATGTAACTTGTTCTTCCAAAAGTAGTTATACCACTTTGTATATAATGGGTTAGGATCAATAAGAGTTTCTTTAATCTTATTCTGTCTAGCTGTTTCGCTACCATCTACTTTAGTTTCAGTTTTACTCTCATCCTTGTCTAATTCGGCAGCAGATTCATTTTTTTCATTAACCTTTTCTATTTCGCTCTTATTACTATTATCATCGTTTTCATCTATCTCGTCCATAGCTTTACGGAATTTAGCCAGTACTTCAGTCTTTTCATCCTCACTTAACCCATTAGCCATTTTAATTAATTCCTGAGTCATAGCCATTGCATCATCATACTTACACTTCTTCTGTAATTCAGCAATTTTATTGATCACATCATCAATTTTTGCCTCAACACTATCACTCTTAACATTATTTTTTATACTATTATTCTTGTTACTATCACTACTTACGTCATAGTCAACCTTCCTTTTCTTTAAAAAATTAAACATATCCATCACACTTTCTATATTTTTCTAATTATCTGTGAAAACTTGTACATAGCCTTGCACATATCAATGATTCAAGCTTGTATCTGTTTTATATACTTAATATATAACAGATTATTATTATAATTTTTCGGCATAAAAAATCATAAAAAAAAAGAACCTAATATAATATATATTATACTGGATTCTACTATTAATTACAAATATATAATTTTCTATTTTCTTTTACAACATTATCATCTGTTGCATTGTCATGCGGTCGAACTGCTGCGAAATAACGTGTTTGATTGCTGATTCAAGCTGCTTATTTAAGATTTCGTTCTTGCCCTTGGCATCCTCAAATGTCCTAATCATCTCGTCAGCTTCACCAACGCCGCAGAGCAGGAAGCCCCGACTTCTGTAAGTCGTGGGAGAAATGCTTGATTTAGCGGCGTATTTTTATTTCTAATATTGGTCTTCGCCAAAATATATGATATAATAGCATTGGTGAAGAAAGAGAGGTTTGTATATGCAACAAACAATTACAGCAAAACTTCAGATTTTAGTGAATTCTTCTGATAAACAGATTATCTGCAATACCATGAAGGCTTATTCTGATGCCTGTAATTATGTATCGGAATATATATATAAAACTCATAATCTGAGCCGTTACAGTGTACAGGAAGATGCCTATTATCAGGTGCGTGAAGCTTTTGGACTTCGTTCTCAGATGGCTGTATCCTGTGTACGCACTGTTATTGCTAAATATAAGACCATTCTTGAAAATCAGAAAGAGTGGATTAAGCCTTTATTCAGACTTCCTCAATTAGACCTCGTATGGAACAGAGATTATTCTTTAAATGTAAAAAATGATATATTTTCTGTTAATACACTTAATGGTCGTATTAAGGTATCTTTTTATAAAAATGATTTTGAGCAGTATTTTTCTGATGATTGTAAATTTGGTACTGCCAAACTTGTTAATAAGCATGGAAAATTTTATCTGCATATTCCTGTAACATATGAAATTTCTGAATTAAAGAAATCAGATATTTCTAATGTTGTCGGTGTAGACCGTGGAATTAGGTTTCTTGCTGTCACGTATGATAGTAAAGGAAAATCTGTATTCTATGATGGCAATATTGTTAAACAGAAACGTGCTCATTATAAGGCTCTGCGTAAACAGTTGCAACAAGTCGGTACTCCGTCATCCCGTAGACGAATAAAAGCTATCGGTCAACGAGAAAACCGTTGGATGCAAGATGTAAACCATCAAGTATCAAAGGCACTCGTTGAAGCCAATCCTGATGGCACTATGTTTGTTATCGAAGATTTAACAGGAATCCGCTCTGCTACTGAAAGAGTGAAAGTAAAGAACCGTTATATATCTGTATCATGGTCTTACTATGATTTAGAGCAAAAACTGTCTTAAAAAGCCTTAAGACATCATCAGCTTGTAGAAAAGGCTAATCCAGCATATACAAGTCAGACCTGTCCTAAATGTGGTCATACTGAAAAAGCAAATCGCAACAAAAAACTACATATCTTTTGTTGCAAGAACTGTGGTTATCAGTCTAATGATGATCGTATAGGGGCTATGAACCTGCATCGCATGGGAATAGAATTTTTAGTACCTGATGCAGTTGTTATGGAGTAAATCTCTATAGTACAGGTATGTGTCAACATGCCTATGATGTGACGCCACTTTTGGTAGCAATACTGAATGATAAAATGTGGAAGGAGTAATCCGTCATACCACAGGGCAGTTACAAGCTCCGACCTCTAAGGCGTTAGCCGTAGGTCGAAGCAGTTGACGGATCTGGTCGTGAATTAATTTCTGGTCGTTATCCAATCTTTTCATAGAATTGTTTCCTTTCTGCAGAGTTTATCTGCGAAAAATTTTATTTTTGTTGTTGTTATAATACATAACAGAAAAATAGAATTAACGTGAAAGGAAATAGGATATATGTAAAATTGAGCATAAAAATAGGAAGTAAATATGTAATAATACTTACTTCCTAGATTATTTGTATGAACTTAACATTAAGATCTCATTAGGACTGCTTGTTATTTTGCTCTACAAATTCAAAATATTCTGTTGCAATGGCGAAAGCGTTAGAAAGATTCTCACTATAATATGTATATTTACGAAATATATCATGAACTTTTTTAAGTGATTTACGTCTTTCCCAATACCTCTCTTCTGTATCGGTTTCAGGATTAATGTCATAAATAGATGAAGGACAAAACTCTTCCCACTTCTTTAAAATGAATTTTTCTCCAATATTTAATGAATTGATTTTGCTGCTATTAAAAGAAATTAGGCATTTACCAAATCTAATATCATGCACTTCTATTTGAACTTCGCTCATTGTTGAAAACTTCTTTATTATTTCTTCATCTGTATTATAAAAACCTAAATTAAGTCCTACCATTTTTTTTCGTCAATCGCATCGGCTAATCCTATATAGGAGAAACGGAATTCATCTCTTATTCCCGTTGTGCATATAGTTTCATAATTTAATACTGGCGCAATATCGCCATATATACAGCCAACCGTCATATTCCAATCATTCTCAGTTAAATCAATACCATTCCAAACTCCATGTTCTCTATTATACATATTGTCATAACATATCGGACAGAACTTCTTAGCCTGCGCGTCTTCATGCAACTTATGTTTCCAAAAATAGTTATACCATTTCGTATATAATGGGTTAGAATCAATCAGAGTTTCTTTAATCTTATTCTGTCTAGCTGTTTCACTGCCATCAACCTTTATTTCTTCATTCTGGCTATCTTCATCATTATCATTAATATCGTTCATTGATACTGATTTATTTTCCTTATTTTCTTTATTATCTGCATTTTTGCTATTATTTACAGCTTCTACAAGAGCAATAGTCAGCTTATCATACCATTCCCACTTTTCATTACCTGGTAACTTTTCTAATAATTTAGTAAAATTATCTGTTTCCTTTGTTGCTGCTTCATGCTCACCATTTTTTGTTAATTCAATAACTTTATCAAAAGATTCGCTAACTAAGTCTTCAATCTTTCTCTCCTTTTTCTTAAATCCAAACATATCTACCACACTTTCCATACTTTTATCTTTATTAGAAATCAGATAGGAACCTTAAACTCCTGACATGCAATGATCGAGGCGTCAACTACTCCTGACGTTGTCGGGAGTCTGTCCGTCTGCAAACAATTGCACTTAGGACAGCTTGCTTAGATAGAGCGTACTTACAATACTTGTTACTTAAGTATCATAGCGGTACACCAATAAAAAAGCGGTTACTGTAGTGAGTTGTCAAACTACAGGGTATTAATCCATAGCATTTTAAACCTGGAGATACATCTGTATTCCCAGGTTTTTTATATTTATCGCTGAGTTATTGTCTCTGTTGTGGAATGTACCACAATTAGGACAGATCCAGCTTCTGACATCTAACGTCAGTTTGCTTTTACCTGTATTGATATAGCCACAGATATGACACATCTGGGTAGTATTCTTTGTAGGTACCTTTTTAAACAGTCTGCCATAGAATTCAGACTTGTATTCGAGCATGTTTAATAACTTATTCCATGATACATCAGCTATTAATCTGGCTAACTTGTGATTTTTCATAAGATTACCACTCTTAATGTTCTCAGCAAAAATATAGTCTTGGCTTTCGACTAATCTTTTACTCACAACATTTAGATAATTATTACGGCGTTTTGATATTTTGCGCAGGAGTGCCGCAACTTTAACTCTTTGCTTCTGATAGTTTTTCGCATCGCGTAAAGGCTTTTCTATCTTTCTGGCACGTTCTTTTCTTCTTGCCAGTTTACGCTGCATCTTAGCAAGTTTCTTCTGTTCCCTGCTGTAGTATTTCTGGTTCTGAATTTCGTTACCATCAGAGTCTGTATACAGATTCTTAACATTAACATCTATGCCTGCACCCTTGCCTACGACTGGTAATGTCTTGTGGAAAGGTGATACAGATGCTACCTGGAATGACACGAAATAATCGCCGCAGTTATCCATTGACACCGTAATAGTACCAATGCGGGTCTCACATTTACGGTTGAACAGCCTGACGAATACGTCTGAACCTTTAAATTTGACAGATCCTAGCTTAGGTAACTTTATATGTTCCTTATCTAACAAATGTACGTTACCATCAGAGATGCACTTAGCAGCTTTATTATACTGCGCATTTGTCTGGTAAGACTTGCTGTAACCCTTCTTATGAAAAACTGGAACACCTGAGTTTTTATTCTTTTTGAAGTTGTTCCATGCTGTAAGATAGTTCTGTTTAGCATTCATAATGGCAAGACTGTCAATGTCTTTATCTTCAAGAAAAGGATATAATGCTTTGAAGTCAGTAAGGTTTGAACCTAAGGAATTAAGATAATCTATGCGGTCTGCGACTGGTCTGCAGTACAGGTTTACTTTGCTTAACTGGTATAACTCCTTACTGCGTGACACCAGACGGTTATAAATAAAACGTGCTGCACTATCATTCTTGGCTATCATACGTTTCTGTTCGTTACTAGGGTAGATACGCACTTTAACGCCTATGAAATAAGACATTTCATTCATCCTGCGCATAGAAATCACCTCCTTAAAATACAAACTTGTGTTCTAATAAATTATACTGTATCAATCACCAAAGCTGTTGCTAATATTATTATTTTTATAGCGGCATTACGCTTGCAATTCTTTTCGGGTTCACTTAATCTAGGGTATATGACAAATATACACCAAATATAATATAATATTATTATCGCAAAAATAAGTTTAAAAATTATCTTTATAATACTCATAGAAGTATACCTTTCTGTTATATTTACATTATATATAACAGAAATAAAAAGAATTTTTACAAATATTATTTTAAGATAATATCCTCAAAATGTTTCTTTACAGCATTGATAATTTTCTGGTTTTGACATCCTACATCCCTAGCTATCTTTTCTATCAATTCATCATTAAAATTATATTTTTGTGCGTATTCTAGTCTGCGTTTATTAGAAGGATGGGAATGTCTATCTCCATGTTCTATATATTTTTCTCTTGTTAAAAAACTATTTATGAGCATTTCTCTATTACAATTCTCTACTTTCTCTACTGATCCAAAATCAGCATGAACTTCATTAACCCACGCCACGAATTTACTGGACCTAATGCCATACTTAAATAGGAAAATATCTTTTCCATCTTTGTGAGTTAACTCATGGCCTAATGTTATCAAAAACTTATTCTCTAATTCTTTATTGCTGTTAGTAATTAGTTGATACGCCCATTCTGGAGTTGCTATAATTATTTTTAAGAAACCGGCATTTGCATCTAATAATTTTCTATTCATATTAGAAACTAGTGGAAATACAAGCTTATATCCTTGCTTGTGAACTATATCGTAATATTTTTGCAACTTATCTTCATAATTTTTTGGCAGCTTTATATGTTCACGCTTTGCTTTCTTCCAAATATAATGTTTTGTGAAAATATTCATATTTTCTTCTCCTTAATGCCAATTCTGATATTCATATTATGTAAAAAGTTATACTTTCAAAAAAATGCAGGACAGATTATTAATCCACCCTGCATTTATTCTGTAATTTACTGTGTATTGTTATAATATTGATATATTCAGCTATTTTGAATATTTTTTTAATTCCTTTATCGCTTCAGCTTCAGAAAGACTACATTCTTCCATTAATGTCTGTATGATATTATCATCATTAACACCAAACTTTTTTGCTGTCTTTATCGTGGCTTCAATTTTGCCTTGCTGCATACCTTGCTGCATACCTTGCTGCATACCTTGTTGCATTCCTTCTTCCAAGCCTCGCTCAATAGCTGCTTCTGCGATACCTTCGCCAAGATTACACATTTCTGCCACTCCTTTCATTAATTCTTCTGACATCTCAATGTTATATTTTTCTTCAAGTATCTTTTCTTTTTCTGTAACCTTCAGATTGTTAGAAAATAATGTTGATAGCATACTTATTAAGATATTTTTTGAGTCAACCGTTTTTTCGGCATTCAAATTAATAAATATAGTTGACATTAAATCATAACGTCCTGTTGCTATATTACTAACATCTGAGCCAACAGGAAACAAAACCTTTGGTGTAATAGAATACTCTACTATCGAATTAGCAACATTTTCATACGATTTGTTTTTACTAGGAGCGTTAAAACATATCCATATAGAATATATTTTCTTTACTCCACTATAATCATTTGCTGTGTACTCCACATCCATCTGTTGTGAAATCAATCTTGCTGGATATATTATACCTCTAGTCACCAGGTCATATCCTGGATAAAAAGATTTTTGTGCTTCAAGATTAATATATATTTTCTGTCTATCACCGTCTTTGGTTCTTGCACAGAAAATAATATCAAAATACATCTTGCCCTCATCAGGAATTTCACTCTCATTTTCTAATGTACGTATAGCACCAGGCCTAATCTTTCTGACTGACACCTCCGGGGTTCCATCAATAGCTGTCTTTGCTTCGTCAAGTGTATAATCTGCAAACTCTTTTACAGCATATTTTAAAATATAGGATAATATGTCTGCATCCTTAAGGATATTCTTTGCATATTGATCATACTTTGCTTTATCGTCAGCTATGTTTAAAGCATTATGTAAATATGTTTTTCTTTTCATATTCAAATTATAACATACTTATTATTATATGTCACTTCTCCTTTCTTAATTATTTTCAGAAAAAATATGACAGAAAAATAGATTAACACATTAGATATTTCTTAATGCTGCCTTCACCCCAGACTTGCTGCTATTATCCCCAGTACAAGCATTCCTATTGATACACCCATTCCTTTATATATATAATCAATTTTCTTTTTGTTCTTCTTAATTTTTTTGGTACCAAGATATGTAGTTGTCAATGCTAGATATCCAAATATGCCTACAACAGCAAAAATTCCACCTATTTTGTCCATATATACCCCTAATTCTCCTTACCTGACTCTTCTGTTTCTTCCTGCAGTTTATCTGATAGTTCATTCATATCTGACAACTTAACTCCAAGACTATTAAAGTTTTCCATTGCATCTTCGTATGTTTTCATCCCTTCGTTAGATGCTGCAGCTATTTCTTCAGATGTGGCTGATAACTGGCCTGCATTATCTGATATATTGCAAATAGATGTTGCAATCAGAGAATATTCAGAATCAAGTTGGGCAAACACATTATTGATTTCATCTGTGTTTGATTTAATAATGCCGAACTGGTCATAAGTGTTTCTTATGCTCTCATTCTGTTCTATAATGGTCTCAAGCGTTTTATCAAGATTACTTTTTGTTTCATGTGTTGAGTCAATGCAGTCCTTTATCTGGTTTCCTATCTCTACTGATGCAGCCTTGCTTTGTTCTGCCAGCTTTCTTATTTCTTCAGCAACAACTGAAAAACCTCTGCCTGCATCTCCTGCTCTTGCTGCTTCTATGCTTGCATTTAATGCTAACAGATTGGTCTGTTCAGAAATGTTAACGATTGTATCAAGTATTTTATTAATATTATTGATTTTATTAAGTGTGTTCTCCATTGAGTCAGTCATAGCCTTACCCATATCATTAACTTCTGTTGTCCTGTTTCCAAGTGTTGTTATAGCACTTGTACCTATGCTAACAGCTTTATCCATTTCGTTTATTATTGATGTTGCAAAAACCATCTGTTCTTTCATTTCGTTAGCTTTTGAACTCATGTCATTACATGCTGCTGCCTGTAATTGGATTGCTTGCGCTGTTGCTTCATTCCCATCTGCAATGTCTTTGACGGCTGCCTGGTTTGATTTCATGGAATTTTCCGTCTGCCGGAATAAGACTCTTGCATCTGAAAATGTTATACGAATTGCATTAGTTGTCTCTATTATCTTCCTAATAACTGCGTTGTTTTTTTCAAGCTGAGAAACCATTGTATCAGACACCTCTTTATGATATTTTGATATAGCTATAATTCCAGCAATAGATGATATTCCGGCTAGTACCATAGTAATCACAGTTACTATTACATCAATAACATTTATTGAATGTTTAAAGAAATATAAATTTATACAATGTATTACTGTCGCAATTACAACTATTGCATTACCCCATACGGTTAGTTGCAGATTCATGTATGCAAAGTTTGCAAGCATTAATGGTAATGCTATTGTGTACAGATATAAATGTCCGCTTGTAAACATAACTATTACATACGTTATTGCATATATTGTACATAAAAGCACTCCACATTTATGTGTTCCAGCCCACAATTTGTATGTTATAAGTGACAGTATTATGCTGATGCATCCGCAGGTTACATAATTAGTGTAAGAAATATTAAATCCATGATTTACGATTGTATAAAATGCTGCTGTTGCAAGATCATAAACGTACACAAGCATGCATACTATGAGCGTTATCGTATCAACTCTTTTGTACTGATGTTTTGACATTAGGTGCTTATTAAAATTAATGAGTGCCATAGTTAATTCCCTTTCTTGTATTAAGTATTATTATATAATTAATATGACAGACCAAAAATAACTTTTCGCCAAAAGACAGAACTCTGGATATCCCAAAGCTCTGTCTTTTTTGTATTATGTTAATGACTATTCTTCCGCATTATCTATTAATTCAGTGTCTATAATAGTAAAGTTACATCTATGTATATATAATTTCTTTCCATCAATAATCACTTCTGTTGTTTTAGGCAGCTTACCTGCGACTTCCCATGTGACATCATCGCCTGCAAACGCACCGATATTGTACCCATCCTGTGACTGTATAAGTACTATTTTACCGCCATGCTGACCTTTTGCTTTCTGATTATACCACCAATACCTTAATCCTAAGTAATCGCCTGTTGCATACGAAGTATTTGTATTTACCGGCGTGTCCGTAGAATAATTTTTTTGGTTATTTATATCAAGCACTTTTGATATATCAAGCATTTCAAGTCTTGTGTCCTTGAATAAAATTGTGCTGCCACATGATTCTATATATCTGCCATCTATATTCACTGTCATTACTGAACTTGTGTCATAATATGATGTCCAGCTACCTGAAGTATTATAACCCCATTGCTCCACCTTATTAGGAGTAATTTCAAATCGTTTTCCTTCAAAGTTAAGAAAATTATTTCCCTGGTTGTCATACATCATAGCCAGGTATGTAATGCTCTCTTCTTCATCCGAGCTGTCAGACTGGTTCATCGAGTAGCCTTCTTCTATAGGTTCACAGGCTGTAAGTGTGAATATTGTAGTAATAATCATTAATAAAATCAAAATTCTTTTCTTAATCATAATGATATTTCCTTTCTTTTGTTATATTGTATTAATATTTAACATTATTTAAAACAACATCATAACAAGCGGTATAACAAATATGGCGTATATCGCATAAAATAATCCTAATGTAGTGTATTGTTTAGCCTGCATTCGGAATTTATGTCTTATAACATCTTTTATATCTATATCTGCATTTAATTTTTCTTTCAGACAGGCATTTATCGCGTTAGTAAGCGCAGAACTATTATCGAATTCTTCCATACTCTTTAAATCAGCCGTGAAAGACCACTTGATGCAATATTTGAATATATCATTTTCTAGGTTTTGCGTCATATCATATACCTTTAGTTCTTCGTCTGATACACATTCAGCATCAAACCGTGTATGCATAGATTCAACATATTTAATAAAATTATCAAGTTGCTCTCGTAATTCACTGTCATAATTGAATAATCCTATGTCTGATAGTATTTGTTTTGCATTAATAAGTTTTTTATATATAGATTTGCTATCCTGAGAATCCTGAGGGCACTTTACCTGCTTTATAGTCCATAACTGATTAAGAACCGCACAAATGCTACTCTTATATTCCCACATAAAGCCTTGTATGTTCTTCAAATGGTTTCTATGTTCAAACCATTTGTTGATTTTCACTGTTCCCATATATGGAACTACAAAAACAATAACTATTGTTACTATTGCTACAATACCTATTAGCAATATTAGAAGTTCCAGTCCGATTGTATGAAAATAATCACCCCAGCTGCTTTCTCTTCCAAGATGCCTGAAACTTTCAAATATTTGCTGAAGTAAATTCAGATATTTGTGGATCATAATTACCTCTCCTTTCTTCGTAAAATTTGTTAATTAATATATAACAGAATATTTTTTCAATTTTTCGGCATAAAAAAAAATGACACTCTTATAATTAAGAGCGCCATTCAAAAATTGCAATTATTCAAATATATAATCAGGAACGTCTTCCTCTTCTAGCTCATATGTTATTATGTAATCAGCAAGTTCACCATTGAAATCATCCCATAAGTCCTTATATATTTCATCTGATAATGGTAATTTCTTCTCAGCTTCATCCAGGCTGTTGTAAAAGTTAGTATACAGACTTTCAAACTGTTCATACAGGTTGTTATAAATCTGTTCGTTAGTTATTATAACACTTTCTTCGCGGAAATATTCGTCTGGTGTTGCTATCTCCCAAATATTATAAGAACTATGTGCAGGAACTATTGATCTGTATACTGTTACTGTCTGATTGTTACGGATGTCCATTTCTTTCATCCAGTAACTTATTATTTCATTCATTTCTTTCATCATATCTTTATCTCCTTTAAACTTAATTTGATAAAAATATGACAGAAATTATAAAATAATAAGAAAGATACTAAGATATGCATTATTGCATTTCTTTTGCACTGTTTATATTTTGACAATCACAGTATTTGCCATATGAATGTTCTTTGCAGGCTGCACATTTACTTTCCGATTTGTTTTTATAGCATTCCGTTAAGGATATGTCATATTCTTTGTCTAACTGCAAAAAATCTTCTATAAGCCAGAATCGAATCAATAATGGAATCATTATTATTATTGATACTATAAAAAATATGTTCACTATCATTATCATTATTTAGTTAGCCCCCTATACTATCAACTAGCTTTCCACATTTACTTATATATACAGATATGACAAAAATTTTAAAAATTACTCTTGTCAATCATCATCCAAGATAACAACTTTACCACATTCATCAATACTGATACACATGTCGGGTATTTGTAGATACGATACGTCATTTTTTCGAATGAGTTGATAATCTTGCACTTTCACAAATCTTCTTACATTCCAGAATTGTATGCAGTACAGAAATATAAGTATGAGTATAAGCAATACAGGAATTGTAAAAGCTACGCAAAATATGTATTTTGCAGTTTTACTTATTTCGATAACAGTAACATTATACATAAGCAAAATAGTCAGTGTTGCAGTTATTATGCAGCTTATACATTTTGTAACAATATTTCTTTTGTAATTATTGTAATATAGTTCAATCATTCTAATTTTCCTTTCGTAAAATGATTTCCCATTCTTTCATGTCTTCCTGATCTTCTACAATCGGCACTTCTATGGTTTTTGTTACTGTTGTTATAACTTTACGCCCGTCCGCATTAATACTCTCTTTCACTTCCGGTTCGTCATCCAATGTCATTGTCGCAGTCTTCAAAAATGTTATCTGTTCAGACCTTGACATTTTTTTGAATTTCTTGACAGCTTCAGAGCCGACATATGTGGCGAGTAGTAAGTATGTGGTATCCATTTCTTCTTTGTCAGAATAATAATTCGTGGTACTGTTCCAAATTAAGAATATTATTGCCAGAACTGTATGTATCATTAATATTACCAGACAATTTTCCGGGCATATCACGTTGCTTTTTACTAATGGCATTTCTGCAGCAAAAGAAAAAGCTAATAATGCTATCCAAAATAACCTGCGAAATGAAACTTCATAAATGTATTTAGTTTTCGCATATATTGTATAGCCATAATTAGCGCAACATATAACTATTGCGATAAATGACCATATCTCTATAAATTTCTGTAAATCCATAATTACCTCACTCCTTTGTTGATTTATTTCCCTCAGGTATTCCTTGCAGCTTTCCTGTATCATTTATATATACTTCTGTACCCGATATATGCACGTAATACCTGCTATCAAATTCGTATATTTCGTATTCTTCAGCGTTCATCAGTCTTTTAACTATATATATACGTCTGTAATATGTGTAGATTAACAAAAGGTCAATGATAAATGCGATAAAAAAAGGTAAAGTAACAAATATGATTGTATTGCTAGTGTCGATATTATTTTGGTAAATTTCCTGCATTGCTTTATAATATGAAATACTCATTAACACAATCATTATGAATGGCATAATGCATTGTTTAATACAATACTTTCGACAAGCTGCATAAATAATCCTGCATATCTTTCTGTCAGCATCTGTAAGTTCTTTTCTCTTATTTTCCATTATTTTTCTCCTTTTCTAATAGGGCGTTAACATACATTACTTTATCATCTATATGAATATGACGCATAACATAATTATGAATTATTTCCTCGTCTTCTTCAGCAAGTTCATAACATCTTCTATATAATAACACCACGTCATCTAATCGCTGAGCTTCTGCACATTTTAGGATATACGTATATCCGAAAACATTATATGTTGCAAATCTGTTAATAAACTGCAGAAAATCAATCGCTGATGCAAAATTCAGACTAATAAGTTCTTCCTTAGTTAATGGCATTTTTCTGTATCTATTTATACCGACCATACATACTGTAAAACGAATAATGCAATATATAATAAAAAAACATACTGCAGTGATACTGACAGATACACAATAAAATACAAAACCTTCTGCAAAATCTCTTGATAGGCAGTATTTACTTATCATTCCACAAATTAATGGTAAAATTATGACTACAATTATAACAGCAGCCACTAAAAGTTCATTCTCGTAAGAATCTTTTAAAATATTCCATAAACTTCTCTTGTTAGATATTTTTTTATACATTTTTTTACCTCACACTTACTGTCAGCCCTCTGCTCTGCAGTTCCTTGATTAATTCCCCACTAGAGTATTTTGTAAGTACTGACAGATCTTTTATATTTTCGTTCATATCCCGCCATACGAACAGCTTGCATTTATGTCTTTTTGCTTCCTGCATGGCTTCCCTAATCTTACTATCATGCTTATATCCAGTAAAACTTTTATGCGGGTTTGGATAGTTAACATATATGATTTCTTTCTCATGGACTTCACTGAGATTTCTTATTTGTACATTTTCTTTCACAATCTTTACTCCCAATTATATTTATTCAATGTTTCCACAACTTGTTTCATGTAATTTTACAAGATTAGAACCCATCCAGTGCATCAGATAGTCTGCATCAGTTTTGCTGTACTGCGCTTCAAACAGATCTTTTACCTGCTCCTTATCGTAATATACCTTTAATACATTCATTACATTTACAGCAAGTTCTTCATCTGTGCCGGTCCAGTCATGCATCTCAGCGGCTCTTATGCCTGCTCTCTTTAAAAATATCTTAATTATTTCCGGTGAGAATTTATCATTTGTTCCTAACTTATTGTCTTTTGTGTCATCAGCTTTATTGTTTGAGGGTCTATCTTCTTTATTATCTTCCTTAACGTCTACATGACTTACAGTTTTATTATCATGTGCTGTGCTGCTGACAGTTTTATTAGAAGGTGCTTCATTTGTTAAAGATTGTACTTTCTTACTTTCTATATGATGTTCCGTAGGCATTTTCTCTGTCTTTTTAACTTTTAGTTCTTCTGTTTGTGCCTTAGGAGTTCTTTTCTTACGTGGCTTTGGTGCCTTTGTTACCTGATCGTCAGAATTTACACTTGCTGTCAGTATGCTGTAATCATTTGTAAGCCCGATTGACAGTAATGGGGCAAATATGCCTTTATTCTTTTCATTAATGATGTAGCTTACATTTTTATCCATGATAGCGCCTAACTTAAACAGCAGCTCTGTTTCTGCCGAATACGCAAGCATATTTACGTCCATATGCGAAGCAAGGTTCATTAACTGCTGACATTCTGCGATAGTAATATTTTCTTCTGTCTGTCCGCATACTATTACTTTGCTGATATCAATATTATTAGTGTTTACCGTTACTCCTGTTGACGTTGACAGGCTTATTTTGCCAGCCTGTCCGTTATTCTTATTGAATTCCTTTAATAAAGCGTCATTAGTTGTTGTTATTGCAATAGCATTTACTTTTTCCATTTTTTTATTTCCTTTCTTAATATAATAATTATTTACAGTGGCTCGCATTGGTGCATACCATGTTGAAGAAGAGTTCCTTACTTATGCCATTATTGTAAATTCCTTCTATCGTGCTCTCTGCATTTGATTCTTTTTTCAGTTCGTTGCCATCTAGTCCATATACCTTAGTAAACTGCTTGTATGTATCATGCATTATCTGGTTAAATGTAAGGTTTTTCTTTCTTGATATATAAGCAATTAGTTTATATACTCTTCCTTTATATGAATTAAAATCTCCATCATCAGCATTTGTATGAATGATGTTTTCCATTTCGCTGTCAGTACATTTGCTATTAAAAGATGTCTGCGTAGATGGAGTAATCTTTCTTGGTACGGCAGCAGACTTTTGCTTATTACACATACTCTGCAGTGTATCAAATCTCGTTGACTGCGTTTCCATCATCTTAATAATCAGATCCTTAAGTTGTGCATTATCACTTTCTAAACTTTGTATACGGTCAAGCAGCATCTGTGTATTACTATTCATATTTTCTGAGAGAGTGATAACATTTTCATTTATAATTTCAATATTTTTAATGACATTCTGACTATCAATCTTTTTATAATCATATGTCTGATCTGTGTTTTCCTGTTCACCAGTTTCCTCAAATACATCTTTTCCTGCCATTTGGTTTATCTCTTTTTCAGAGTAACCAATCAGCTTTTTTGAAGAACAGTTGAGAGTCTTACAGATTTTAACAATAGTTTCTAATGATGGCATGTTAAGACCTCTATTGTACTTATCAAATATCGATTTATCTCTGTTTATTTGGCGACCTAATGCTGCTGGCGTAAGATTGTTTTCTGTTAATTTTTGGTAGAAATATTCCTTATTCCATGAAAATTTTACATTTGAATTAATCCTATTATAAGGAGTGAATTTGCGCACATTGGGTGTAGAACACTTCTTTTCGGTGTTGATTACTTGCGCTGTGTCAAGTTTAAGTAAATCGCAAATATCCTTAATCCTTGGTTCGTCCATGGTTGCAGTTCCCTGCAAAACTTTTGAAAAAGTACCCATATCAAATTGAATGAGTTCGCATAAATCCTTCTGTGTAAGATTATTTTTCTTCAAATTGTCTTTTATAACTGATCCATTAATGTAATATCTCATAAATTGTTCTCTCCTTGTTTTATTTTTACTGTATTGCTATTGTTAAAAGTAATATTTCAAATGCAAGAATCATACAAATCATCATTCCAAATATAAAAAATAGCGTGCCTCTAGCTTCCAGATTATAACCTCTTAGCTGTAACGTATACTGTATTATTGATACGAAAATAACAATCATTAAAACCACTATGATTATTTTCCATGTAATAGGATTAAATATAAAATTTATCATTATTCACTCTCTTTATCTCCTTCATTCTTTGTGTAAGATATAACAGAATTTTTGAATAAAATTTCGACATAAAAAAATAGCTGTGTTTTGCACAGCTATTTTGAAAATATTAATTTACTCTTACAATTTTTATATCAGTTATGCACTTACCATTGCAGGCATATTTGATTTGATATATCGTTTTACCTTTTTGCTTTGCGTATCTCATGCAATTTGCTGTTCCGGAATGTTCTGCTGTAAGCCAGCTTCCGTCTGGATATAAGGCAATTACAATATCTGAATCATTTACCATTGCCTCATTCCGTTTGTTAAGAAGTATAGTTGCCATTTCTCTATCTAAATTGTCTGATTGTGATACATATTTGACCTCATCTGCTTTCGCAAACAGATTTCTTGCATAATTTTTTGAAAACAATCCATAATCTGCAAAATATTTATCGTAATCAGTAAATGGTATATATACAACATTCTTAATGTCTGGATGTACGCTTTTGAGTTTATTGGCAGTTTCAAATGCAAGCATGTCGAACCCCTGTGCTCCACCAGATATGAACTGTTTTGCACCTACATGGTATAGTTTCTTGCAAAGCTGCATGGTGGTGTCTATTACCGGCTGATATGCCTCTTTTGTAAATCCGGCAAGCTTATGTGGTCTTGGGCCTGTAAAGCATACTGTTTGTGACTTATATGTAGAATTCATTTGCTGCATCTCCTAACAAATAATCGATGGCATAATTTGTTCCAAATTTTTTAAACATCCATTTTCTGTATTCATCAGTAACGTACCCACTGTGGGAATATACTCTTACATCATAGTCAGTCATGCTATAATTGTCATCAACAGTCATTCTGCCTGTTTCGTCAGCATATTCTGGGTCATCATCAGGTATACTGATATGTCCATCAAGACAAATTTGGTTTTCAAATCGTGTAATTTGCAAGTCAACAAGCTGATCATCTGGTGCAAAAAATAATTTATAAACCTCTGTTAGTTCTTCGTCCGTTAGCTGGTTTACGTATTTTAACATAGTATAAACTTTTCCTTTCTCTTAGATTTAATTATTTTTTTAAACTTTGCAAATAGTCTGCCTGAGCTTTTCTATACTCTTCTTCTATTTTATCAAGCCGTTTTTGTTCCTCATCACATTCTTCTTGGGATTCAAATACATCATAATAGTGAGTATCACCATCCCATCTCATTTGTGTGATTTTGTTATTTTCTTTTTCTGTTAACTCGTAAACTCTATACATTTTGTGTCCTCTTTAAGCAGTTAACTTATTATTAAGGTATTCTATTTGTAGGGCAGAAGCTATGGCTAGAATTTCCTTTCTATTATACAAGTCCTTCAGACATCTCTTTAAATCTTTCTGTAATGTGTTTACATTTTTATTTTTTGAACGCAGCCATGAATCATATATATGCTGCAGTTTGGTTTTGTAATTGTCATTAAGATTGCTAATCTGCTTACAGTTGATTGTGTTTATATCTATCTTGTATATATTTTTGACTGCAGCGCTGCTGATAGTAGCAGTAGTTTTGTTTACAGACGGTATATCTTTTGCATCCATTGCAGGTGATTTCAGTACATTAACCGTTTTCTTATCTATCTTATTATCATTACTATATACCTGATAACCTAATGATCTCCAGAATTGTGACGCATTGCTAAAACCTTTGTCATTACTGACAAGATAGAATTCTTTAACTTCTTTGTCGTATTTGTCCTTGCATAATTTTCCTATGAGGTAGCCAAGATAAGTGTCAATGGCAAAATCAAGGGCATCTTTACACTCATCATGTTCGAATGATACGACAAGTTCATTAGGTGCAAGCTTGTAAGGATATTCCATAGAATTATTGATAAAATACAATATCAAGTCATGTGGTCCTGAAAAGAATGAATATCCATAGTTTTCACAGTCAACCAGATATATTCTCTCAAATGGGATTGCCTCCAGGAAACTGTCTATACTGTTAAAACAGTTATCACACATATACATGGTGACTTTGCTATTTATTACTGGTTTGATAAATGTTTGCATAAGCAAATCTCCTTTCTGAAATTTATTCAAAAAGAATATGACAGAATTTAAAAATAAGCCTGCAGATTGTTACGTCTGCAGGCTTATGAAAATAATTGTTTTTACTGATGTGCTGAATAATTTTGCAACTCTTTCTTTGCTTCTGTTTCAGAAAGGTTGCATTCTTCCATTAGGGTTTTTACAATGGCATCATCAGCTATGCTGAATTTTTTTGCTGTTTTGATTGTCGCCTCGATTTTACCTTCAACAATTCCTTCAGTTCTTGACTCCTTTATGTATTTATCCATGAAATCACACATAGTGTCTGCGCCCCCTTCCTGTTTCTTTGATTTCTTCTGTCTTCCTGGTTAATTCCGGGAATTTTGGATTGTTGACCTTCCGTTGTAAAAAGCATTTCATCAGTTCAGCTATGTCCGACTTATCATCTATGGCTGTATTGACGAAGATTTCACTTAATCCATCATCCACTACATCACCGGTCTCTCTTATGACTTTATCTATATGATAAGTGCATAAGCCTTTACCCAGGAAGTCAAACTGGGATATATAGATGATGATTACATCCTTGACAGATTCGAACTTTTCACTAACTACTGAGTCTTTAACTGTAATCGATGAGGCGTTGAACCTTGCCCGTTTGAGGTGATCGTCATTATCTGATCTTTGTACCTCGACATTACACCTGGTTCCATTATCAAGTATACAAAGTGCATCTAATCTTACAGAACGACCATAAATGTTCTTTAGGCTGTCCTGCACAATGACTTCTTCGACAATGATTTTATCATCCTGAAGTATAGTGCGGATGATTTCCTGGCACACTAACTTATCTGTAGCAAGGACTTCAAAGAATATGTCATCGATAGGCCTTAGTGGAGCAATCAATTTAATCTTTTCTTCCGTGGTTTCCGGAATTATTCTCTTTTTGCTCATAACTATTATAGCACATACAGAATTTTCTGTGCATCTCCTTTCTTAAATTTTATCAGAAAGAATATGACAGAATTTAAAAATAAGCCTGCAGATTGTTATGTCTGTAGGCTTATAGAATAAGTCATTAATTATCTTTTTGTTATTTTATCGGCACCTGATACGTGTTTCCATTATCATCAATCAGTATAGAAGTAACTTCCACATTTTCTCTTTCGACATCTGTATCAAGGTTATAACCCTGAGTACTTGAAAATACCATATTTTTGAGTTCGTCTATACGGCCATTTCCATACGTAGCCTCATCTGTTTCTTCATCGGACTCTTCAACATTATCATATCTTATATGTACACCTCGTCCTTCAAGGTTGCCATCATCAAGGTTTGTTTCATCCCAGTCCAATGTAGCGGTAACGCCAGTTACAGGGTGGATTAGTTCAATGAAATCAAGTGTCTCCCTACCGTTGTTTTTAAAATCGATTATAATCCTCATATGCAGCCTCCAATTAACAGATTTTTTAATAATTTCATATGTCTTAATACTGTTAAAACAGTTATCATACATATACATGGTGACTTTGTTGTTGATTACTGAAAGGCTATTTTCTTAAGCGCTCCAAGACTTCTTCAATAAGGGAACAACCATGCTCATATGCATCAGAATCCTCCGAAATCCATTCATCAAACCATGCTTCTAAGTCATCAGCAACATCAGAATTAGTTCGAGAAAGAATCTTCGGTTTAACATAATGAGATGAGTTCGAAACATAGTGATAATCGTTATCTTTCAATATAACTGCATTATAACCATTTCGTTTCAAACGATTAAAGGTATCTGTATCATTGCAAGGAATGGCATCACTACCCCATTCTTCTATAAAATCATTATAAGCCTCATTATAAAGTTCCGCAATCGAGCTAGACTCAAAACCATTACTCAAATACCAACAAATATATTGGCCATCCCAAACATTCTTCAATTGACGAACCAAATCCATATTACCACCTTCACAAATAACCTTGCCAGTAAGGAATTGTAAATCAAGGCCATCAATAAAACTACGGTCTCTATCAAGTTTAATAAGAGATGGTTTGAAATCATATCCTTTTTTAGCATATCGACTTGATGTAACAAATAAACCACCTACAAAAAGTTTTCCTGCAAACTTTTCATTTAAAAGAATCTTACTGCCATTTGATTCAATATAATCAGCACCTTCTTTTAAGTCTTGTAAAGACAGATTGCTTTCTACAATAGAAGAATATTCATCTTCAGAGATATTTGATATCTCAAAAATAAGATCATGATCTGGTACAGATTTGAATATCGAAACTTTTTCGATATCAAACACAACAACCTTTGCATTGTAACGTTTAGAATCGACCACTTTAGCAGTCCAAACTTCTTTCACAGAACGATTATAAACCTTAACCTGTTTACCTAAACGCATTAATACAACAGTAGCGACCTTATAACCCTCGCCATGCTGTCCAATCATATTTTCATCATTTGCTTTAGTAGTTTTACCAAGCAAAAGAGTTTCCGTTGTAAGACAGCCATTCTTATTACCGATACGAAGTACCTCAGCCTCTTTATTGTAGTCAAAATACATTTTATTACTCTCATTAAAAGTCTGAGCATCCTTAGCATTTTGGGCGAATTCTCGTATAGCTTCAACTACTCCCCAATCAGCACAATAATTTAACGACATTCCTAAATCAAATCTTCTTATCATGATATTCTCCTTATATACTTAATGTACTATTAACAGACTTTTCAATAATCTCATACGTCTTGATGCTTTCCTTAAGCTTATTAAGATTATTCTGAATTTTATTAAAATCTGTTTCTGCAGAAACATTTGACTTTAGCTCTTCAATATGTTCCTTATTTAATTCAAGCAGCATACCAAGTGCTTTTTTACTAAACACTACTTCTATTTTCTTATTCTTAGTAGTGTTTTTGTGTGTCTTACATAAAGTATATTCAGGTTTCTTACGGATCTCCCTTACTCTTACTTTGTTTACATCTTGGAATACATCAAAGTCTGAATTCCAGTCAATATAAATGCTGTCACCTCTGACAATGGCATTTCTTATTAATTTCTCGTCAACTAATACGCTGTTCATACGTATATCCTCCTTTAATATTTTGATATTAAAGAAATAACAGAAAATAAAAAATAAGAGTGCTGACTAGCAACACTCTTATTTGATGTTTTTACAAAAATAATTATACTAATACATGCTCAAATATAGGATTATCTTCTTTTGCATCTGGAATTCCTTCACCATAAGAATTGCGGAAACCGGTTTCTTCTGGTAAAGGTTCAAAGTATGTAACGTAATCTGTATCATCTTTACATATGGCAAACATATGCCCGTTTTCGATTGGTACACCTGACCTGTATACATAATTTGAGATGATATAATATTCTTTTATTTCATCATCCAGTGCAGCGAAATCCGCTAACTTTGATTCAAAAAAGTCCTTGCAAAACTTTAACTGACAATAAAGATATGCTGAAACATTACTTTTATATCCTAATGCAACAGCCTGCTGCATTTTAGTTCTCCAAGCATGTATAGCTTATCTCCTGCATGCTCTTGGAAGGTATTATAATCTCCTAGCATTAATGCAGACATCAATTTATAGTTCACATTCAAGTCTTCATCACTGCATTCTGATTTTATTTTTTCTTTTTCCATACATTCCGTTAAGTAGTCAATGTATTTTTTTATGTCATGCTTCATATATTATTTTTCTTTCCTTTACTTATTATATTTTTTATTATAACATGTTTTTGTTATATAAATGTAAACAAATACATAGATATTATGACCATGGGGTGATCTTGATGTTATCAATCCATTTTAATTCTTCTGTGACCACTATTTTAATGTCATCATCTGTTACATTTTTTTCTTCTTTTTCATCACGCTTGATCAACAAATCTTCTCCTGTATATATTTTTATTATTTTGCCTTCTGTTTTATATAATTTATCAACAGCTTTTACCATTTCTTCTGCTATTTTTTTTGCAGTACAGAAATAAGATAATTTGTGTATTTCTTCCTGCGCTTCTTGTGGAATATAATCATCAAAATCTAATTCGTCATCAATTTCTATATCCGGATAATGCTGTTTCATGTATTTGTAAAGGCATTTATAATCAATGTGATTGAAAAGCTGACAAAAATTCTCATCACTCATATTGACACGTAAAACATCTTTCTCGCCTGAAATATAATTATATTCATAATCAACGTAATCAATATCACAAAGATTGCATCTTAATATATGCTCATTTTCCTTATCAATATTTCTAAGTTCAAGGTCAAAATTAATAATATCACTGCTTCTATCATATGCATCATTCAATTCTGAACCCCATTCATCAATCCTAACCTCAGGCAGCTGCTTAGGGATAATTTCCCATTCCATTTTACGGTAGGTCCTGTTTATTACTTCCATTATTTTTACTTCCTGCAATAGTTCCTTTGCTATATGTATCATGTATAAGCCTCTCTTTCTTATTTAAGTGTTATGTTACTTTTACCATGAGAATATAGTATATAATTATTATAAAACTTTGATAGCAATTTTTCCACTTAATAATCGTCTTTTTATTTCTATGTATTGCGTTCTATAATAACTATATTCCCTCCCATTCACATATTCCTGATGAACATGTCCATGCATATTTACAGCATTATATTTTTGCATATACTGCCAAATAGCGTACAAGCCATAATGCATATGTGTTTGAATGTTGTCAGAGTTATCAAATTCTCTTTTTGGTTTATCATGTGATAGTAATATGTCTGCTGCGGGAATATTCTTTATTTCATCTAATGCCTGCCTCTGGGTCTTAAGGAATGGAGAATCTATGTTCTTATATTTTACGCTGCCGGAAATACCTGCAAAAATTATGTCTTTGACTATATAAACCGGTATACTTATATCGTCCTTACCTGGATTTAATAATACAATTGGTTTATATTTTTTCATTATTCTTGGATCATCTCCTGCTGCTAAAATCGTATCGAAACTATACTCAAGCCGTTTATTTATATTTATATACATCTGTTCTGTGTCATGATTTCCTGCTACTGCTAATTTTGTCATTTCACAGAATTTCTGGCTATTAAGTAATACCTCCCAATCATGTTCTCCAATATCGCCAAGTATGATTACAAGGTCAACAGGATAAGAAAATAATTTATTTACTTCCCTTTGTAATAATGTATTATGCGTATCTGCTATAACAACTGCTTTTATTTTATTATTAAACATATAATATACCTCGATAATTATTTTTATAATATATAACAGAAAAATACAGATGTTTTTCGGCATAATACAATTATTACAAAATTCTATTTATATTTGCGTAAAATTTATTCAGATAATAATGTGTGCAGATAAAATTTTAATAAAAATAACGTCACAAGGATAATCCTTATGACGTTATGATTTTAATAATTATATTTAATGTTATTAAAGATAATTTACTCTTTTAATAATTCACTTGTCAGAACCTCCGCTTCTTCACAGCCATAACCTAATGTCAAGTCATTAATGACTTCCTTTTCTGCTTATTCTATTGAGTCGGCATTGATTATTTTTGTACATTTGCATTTGATAATATAAGTCTGCATACATCTCTCCTTTTTACTTATTTTCTTTTAATTTTTCTTCAGCTTCTTTTTCTGTTAAGAACCAGCTTTTACTGTATTCTTCCAGTTCTATAATTTCATATGTGTCCGGATCCATATATACTTTATAACAGAAACAATCAATATCATCCGCTTCTGATATTCCTACAATCGTTGCATCCTGTACGTAATTACCATATTTTTCAGCTATGTATATATGATCTCCAGTCCTGCAAGGCAGCTTAAGAGTAATTTCCTGTGGTTTGTCATCTACCTAGCTATTCTGGCTATCAATCTGTTCTTTCGCCAGTTTGAATGCAAGCATGTATAAATCCAGTATGCCTGTTTCTTCCTTTCCTATATCACTTACGAACTCCCAGGCATCAGGATTGATTTCTTCTAATGCCTCACAACCATCTCCACTAATGCCAGTTGATGTGGAAAAGTCATCAAGGATATCATCAATTATACTTTCAAGCCTTGCTTCATCATTTGTTTCGTAATCATATCTATCAGAATTTTCAAGCCAGTCTCCTTCGTCTGCTGCTCTCTGTCTTAATTCTTCTAATGCCTTCTCATAATCATATACATAGATTGGCCTGCTGTGGCAGTTTATCTTTTCTTTGAAATAGTTAATATTGTTGACATAATTAGAGAATCCTTCATAAGTCATATTGTTGTAGTTTGAAGCTATAAGCTCGCCTAAATCTCCGCTGATATGAAGTCTGCAGTAATCTTCCTCAAACATAAATCTGATTCTGTAAAAGCATGTGTCTGGTGCCTTAAAATCAAGAATCTTAATGTTTCCGTAGTCGGTCAATGTAGCTACATGATTTTTAAAGAGTTCTTTTTGTTTTTCCAAATTAAGCATGATAATGCCCTCCTTTATATTTTTGATATAAAGGATATAACAGAAAAAAAAGACAGTGAGTATAATAATCAATGTCATTAAGTTAATCTCTTTTAAACAAAAAAGTAACCCTCCCAGAACTCTATAAAAGAGAAAAGGGAGGGTTGTTTTTATCCGATTTATGCTATCATTGTGCTATCAAAAAGATTACAAAGGCGATACTTCCGATGCCCGATACAACAATGATGAGTTTATCCAGTATACATCCGAGTGTTTATGGTATCCAATGCGATTTGAAGATAGTTACATAGGATGGAGAATAGACTGTCATATATGATAAAATCTGATCTTTTTTTATAAACTTAATCCAAATACAATACGTACATTTTGACAATTAGTATCAACTGAAAGCATAAAAGGAATAATTTCAGTATAAAATTCACAAGCAATTTCCGAATGCTTGCAATCTTCCTCAAAATAGTATACTTCCTTATCCCAGTCAAAATTTTGTATTTCCTCTAACGATAAGTATGACGTAAAAGCTAAATTTTCTAACCAAAATGCAGTTTCTTTATCAACATCTGAAGGTAAACCCTTGCATTCACAAATCACGGAAAGTTCATTAAAATCATTCTTGTTATAACCACACAAAATATGAAATAAACCATTATTTCTGTCAATCGGAACCATATTATGGTTCCATTTAGAGTTTTTCACCAGATTCCATTTGTTTGTCGCATGATTCTTGTGTTCTATAAACATCCAGATATCCGCACCCATAATTTATTTTCTCCCTTCTCTCATTATCTGCTCTGGATTCTGTTTCATAGTATCCATATACATTCGCAAAGCTCTTTCGGAAGCTACCGTTTTGGTTTGTCCAAGGGTTTCACAAAATTGTTTAAATTCCTCATGTAAGGCTCTGTTGAGATATAAGTTTAAATAGCGTCCGTCTTTCTTTTGTCTAGGCATCGTATTCCACATCATTTTCATCATTGATAACTTTTTGTATGGCATTGATTTCATCTAATAAAAACCAATGCTTTTTTTCAGTAAATATATCATAATTATCCCACATATCAGTTATACTTGATTGCCACCCAATCGCAACACAAGTTTTATCATTCAAAAGGCTAGATAAGATACCAGTTTCTTCTAATAGATTTGATTCATTTTCAAAAGACTTAAATGCATCAATCACTAAAGAAATATCTTCTTTCTTTACTAATACATAATCATAAGTAGACCCGAGAATAATTCGTTCATTCATTGTAAGTCGTTCATCTTCAAAAAGCTCCCAAAGCTTCTGTTGTTCCACACCATCGCTGTGAACGTTAAAATATTCCAAACCTAAATATTTTTTTGCAAAATAATTCCATATAACTTGATGGTGTCTGGATGCATTTTGAACTTTTCCTGCTAATTCATGGGTTTTATCTTCTTTAAACTTTATAATTTCTATATAACTCATAGTAAGAAACCTCCTTGCTTATATATAGTATATTATAACGCATAATTTGTTATAAATTAAGTGTCTACCTCAATATAATTATCCTGTTTACATTCTCTAACTACAGAAAATCCATCAAAATTTCCATATACTCTTACGGTTAGATTATTTACTTTTTCAAATTTCACATTCCATGAAATCAATGTTTTTAATATATAAGCCATATTTACTATCCTTTCTATTAAGTAACTTTGACCATAATAACATCAATATCACTCCTTCACCTTTTTATATATCTCAAGCAGTTTTTCTATTGTTAATCCGCTTAAAGTAGTTTTATTCCAGGTCCATCTACTATGACTCCAAGTTCCTAATCCGTCTGCCTGGAGTGTACGCATGTCCTTAAAGTCAGGATAAAGATTTGTTATTATATTCCGTAGATCCTGCTTATCGACAGATAACAATACGGAATTGCCGTCTGAGCGATTGGTTGATATATATTCTGCCTCCGCTTTTATTATAAACTCATTTAAAGAATTTTCTGCAAACCTGAAGTAATTTCTATGCTGTTCCATAATGGCTTTATACAGGTCTTCAGAAGGCATAGCAAAGTGTCTACCAAGAATTTTCATCAAAATAGAGTTATATCCTTCAAAATAAAAATCTTTCTTGTCTATTTCATAGCTGCTAAGATCTGTACTGCTCCACTGTATAATTTGAAAGCCTTGATAAATTCTTTCTTCGTTTTCATCGCTTTCATCATAAATGGCACCAGTATAGTTAATGGTGTATAATGGATATTTTCTTGCCATATTTTTATCTTCTCCTTTATATTTTTTAATATAAAAGATATGACAGAAAAATAGGATATTACTTTAATATGTTCTCTTGGTTGTTTTGGCAGACAGAATTCTTATATTCAGCTAGTAATCCCTTTTCCAAAGGCATTCCTTTCTGTAGTTTACGCGCTTATTATATATAGAAATAACATCCCTACTTACCAATGTCAAGCAGGGATGTTATCAATGCTATACAGCACTATTAAGTCCGTCAAATATTGTTGTATCATACAGATATTCTTTCAAGCCTTTTTTCTCCCATCCATATGCAAAACGTAACTTGCGAATAGCCTTTTTTTCTATCTGATCGATTCTTGCTGCTGACAGTCCAAACTGATTACCAATCTCTCTTAAAGATACCTTTTGGCCAGTTTCAAAGCCATAATACTTAGCTAAGATGGTTTTCTCATTCTGTGTTAAATCAAAATAGTTGATTACTTCCTGCATATTTGCTTGAAGAAGTTTCTTCAAAGCTGCGTCTTCCACACAAATATTCTTATCAGATATAATATCCGCTAAATATATGTCTTTAGTATTATCGCTGTTTACAAGTTCATCTAACGAACCTGATGAATTATATGCAGCCAGCAATATACTCATTTTTTTCTGAGTTACATCTAGTTCCTTGCAGGCATCAGCAGATGAATAATTGTAATCAATCAAATATCTATATTTCCTGATCAAGTTAATTTTATCTACGGGTATTCTGATTATTCTGTCTTTATCGTCAATAGCTTTTGCAATGACTGCTTGTATGTAATACACAGCATACGTAGAAAACATTCCCTTACTACTGTCATATTTTTCAATAGCCCTCATAAGACCTATATTTCCCTCATTTATGAGATCATGCAAAGTAAATGACATACATCTAGGCAAATAATTTATAGCAACTTTTTTGCATAAGCCCTGGTTGTTCAATATTATCTGATTGCGTATTTGCAATTTTTTCTGCGAATCAGTTTCCATGGCATACTGAGTGAACAGAATATCATTATTATCTTTATCATACATATGTATTTCTCCTTTAAAAAAATAGTCATATATGATATGACAGAAAAATAAGTAGAATATAATAAATAAGCAGGTTGTCAAATATGTTGACAATCTGCCTATATGTTATATAATTTACTATCTTTTCATTAAATTTTCGATAATCAAAGATGTATTTTATAATTCGTTATTAATGTTTTGTATCAATATAATTTTATATAGATCTACAACTTCTTACTCTCTTATAATCATCGCATTAAAGTTTTGTACTTATGCTATTCTATATAGGCCTACAACTTAACTTCTACCAGCTTTTGCTAAACAGCGTTTTGTACCTATGCTATTCTATATAGGTCTATAACTTGAAACCAATGGTATTAATAAACAGTTATGTTTTGTACCTATGCTATTCTATATAGGTCTGCAACCTTGTTTCATTGACACAGCATAATTAGCTTGTTTTGTACCTATGCTATTCTATATAGGTCTGCGATCTCAAATTACTTGCATAAGCTTTGGTGAGTGTTATCAATTAATAGCCTCACCTTTCGGGTGCAAAATCACCCGATATACCTTACGGTATATTAATATATTATTTACGATTATTCTGTACTCTGCATTATCGAATACTGCAAAGGTTAGGAACTCTGCTCCACCTCGTTCTACTTCTATGTCGCAACCTCTATATTTACCCTTCATCTGTTATTCTCCATCTAATATCTCAACATCAATACAAAATATATCATATAAATTTTTAATCTGTTCATCAGTTGGTTTCTTCCATGCCATTGTTTCGTCAACATTAATCGTTACAGCACCACCACATAGCTTAATTCTTGCAATGATTTTAGGATTATGAATAGCTGCAATTTCTGGCATTGGAATACTACAACTTGTTTTTGGTAATTGTGTCATATAATTATTCGCCTAATCATTTTTGTCTATAATGAACCAATATAAAAAACTTAAAGATGTAAAAGTAATTCCAAGTATTTTATTTTCTACTTGATATGAATACATCGTTACACCACTACAGATCCATACCAAAAGAAATGCGATTACTTGTGAAATGCGATTACTTGTCTATAATACTTTTTCATTTCACGCCTCCCATCTTCACAAGAAAGAAAAACTTCCTTCGACTATTCAAAATGCTCCCACTTAATATCAAAATATCTTTTTGCCAAATCTGGTATTTCATACTCAATTTGTTCTAAATATCTTGTTTCAGAGCATTTATTTTTATGTCTGTTTTGCTGATATTGAACAAATTCTCTATAAGATTTTTTCTTAAATGCATTCGGTTGATTACACCATGCAGCCAAGTTTATATAGGTTTCCCTATAAGGCGATTCTTCATATCTATTAAATCTCATAATATATGGAAGACAATGATATTTCATTAATAACTCTATTCTTTTCCATAAGTCATATAAGTCTTGTTTCTAAAATTCATCATCCCATTTATCATTTCTATCAAATCCGCAAAATACATAAAACTTTGGACATTTGTTGGTATACTTTCTCAGAAGTTCCAACTTACGTTTAATCAAATCGTAGTCTTCAACAATATTTACTACTAAACAAAACTTCACATTTTTCATCCGTAAGTAACCTCTCATCCATTCCTTGCTTATATTGAAATGGTTTTCCAGTTGTTTGTAGTTCTTGAAAAATCTCTTTCCAATGTGGACTTCCAAGAATGTTGTCATCAAGCAAGCATATTTTCTTTCTTGTTGGATCAACAAATTCAGATAATGGACTATGACAATTAACTTTTTTATAGTTTCCATTTACACAAAACTCACATTGTCTAAAACATCCACGAGTCGTAAATCCAATGGAATAATCAAGATAATATTTAAAATCTGTCCTGTTTCCACCATTTTCTAATCTTTCTTGTACCCAATCATCATACAAATGATAATCTGGCATGTGATGTTCTATTTCGTCAGGGAGTTTTAGTGCTTTATCATAATAAAAACCAGTTCCACCATATTCGACATTTTCAAGATCTAAAATAGATTCGTTGATAAGCGTATCAGTAAACACCTTAGATATGTATACTTTATCGAAGAACTCAAGTCCTTTATAATCTGTTTTTAGTTCTACATGGGCATCTTTTTCTTTCTAATATCCCGATAACTTCATGCAAACTAAATTTGGAAATCTGCGCTTCTTACGACCAATAAGGCCTGCATCAATAATTGCAATCTTATATGGTTCTTCGTGCATCAAGTGCATATCACACATAACTTGTACCTTTATTGCGCTGCGCAGCTACTCATAATACAATAATTTCCTTTCGTTTTTATTTAATTATAGTTTCAAAATTTCAAAAGAAAGATTGGTTTACTACGACTCTCCTGAATCATTAAATTCTCTACCTTCAATGATATTCTGGATACTTGCTTTACATTTTTCCATAGCAAAGGCATACGCGTTATTATAGATAAGTTTGTCGTGTTCTGCCGTTGGATTGGCGTATACACTATCAATAGCTTTATCAATACCATCTATAAACCTACCAAGTCTTTCATTTATTTCATTATTGGCAAACGCATCATCATATAGTTTTGCAGTCGCCCTCAAACCTCTTGATTTATTCGCATGTTCAAAAGCTCTCAACTCATCTTTCCCAAGCCACTTCACCCATGCACCACAATCATCACAATAAAGTCCTGTATTATTACCTTTTACTTCTGTATGTAGTGAAGTACTTCCACATTTCTTACAACAATTCTGATACATATTTTTCGCCTCCAATGTATTATTCTTCGCTCACAATCTCATAAATAAAATCATCGTGATATTCACCATTCTTATCCTTAATTGAATCTTTCAGAATATGTTTTGTTCCATTATGTTTCTTGATAAAGTTGTCATATCCTCTACAGGCAGAATTACCACCAACGGCTCGCCATTCGACTCTATGTAATGTTTTAATCAGTTCTTTTAATTTATCGAATACGTCTCTACCAACCAAAATATTCCCTCTATCAAATGAGAACATCCTGATACTGCTGATATTTTTCTTCAAATCCATAGTATTTTCTGGCTTTTTCAAAATCTTCCTCCTCAACTTTACCTTTAGGAAGCCATAATGTTGATTTAGCTACATTTCTGGCTGTATTAAACTCAGCGTCAAATCCATACTTATAGTTATGGCTGCCACAATCTTTATTGGCACATTCAAACACTTCTCGTGATTTTCTTTGATCTGGTTCCCAATTACCACATACGCTGCATACCTGAGCGTTATAACATGGATTTACTCTTCTTACTATAATGCCATATTTTGCAGCTTTGTATGTAGTATATTCCTGTATTTTATAATAACTCCAGTTCCTTAAAATAAAATCATTAGTGTCATATCCAGTTAAATTTTCCAGATTGATGTATTTTGCGTTATTTTTTAATGCGAAATCCACAATTCTTTTACTTATCATATGACAATAAGTATCAGCAAAATGTGCCTCTGACTTTTTTAATCTATCCAGTGCTTTTAACTTCTTAGCCCTTCCATGACCACCAGACGTATTTTTTAGTGCTTTCTGAAGCCGCGTTCTTTGTGCCTGCATTTTAGTTCTTATACGTAAAAAATCGTCCGCATTACCTATGGCGCATTTTTTATGTTCATTATTATTTAAAGCACACATAGCAGGAACCATTACGCCTAAATTAACGCCTACAACAACATTTTCATCCAACTGTCTGATCTGCTTAGGAATAGATATAGAAAGATTTAATATAATATCTTTATCATCTATTTGTATGCTGCTACCCTGCACTTTGTAATTTTCTTCAAAAATGTTCTGAATCACTGAACGTAATTCTCTTGATTTATAGGGGTTTCCTAAAATCACTCTGAACGTAATTTTGTTTACCCATTTTATATATATATTAAGGTCAGTATCATGTATCTTATCCAAGAAATCCTGATATGACGGATAATCATAATAAAGGTGTAAATCCCTGCTTCTTGTAAGTAAAGGATTCGCCCTTTTGTAATTAGTTATAGACCTTTCTCCTTTTGCAAGGCCATTCTTTAATGCGGTAGAAAAGTCGCTTTTAACTTTCTGTACAATTAATGAAATACTATCTGTACCTTTAGCAAATGTTATATTTTCAAAAATAGGATTGCTGTTGGTAAGAATTTCTTTCTGTCTTGCCTTAAATTCTTCGTTTTTAATATCACGGTTGTATTTATAATATTCACTTGCCAATTGGCCCATAAGACGGTTGCTGGCAAGGTATTGAGCATACTGTCCATCTCTTATGAATTTATATACTCTATCAACCTCTTTTTCATCTCCCACTACTGTTAATTTTAATTTTCTACATATTATCATTCTATCGTCAGCCATAATATTTCCTTTTCCTTATTAATTAATTTGTGCAGATATGTTGCAGGCCAGTTTTGTATTTATGCATTTCTGCATAAATTTTGATGAGTGCTATCGATAGATACCCTCACCTTTTGGATGCAAAATTACCCAGTAATTATATTGAATTTATATATAAAACTATATACGTCAATCATAGTATTGCATTTTTATATTGGTGTAATTCTATGAACAAAATGCCAGAATATATGACTCATCTTAAGCTTTGTGCCTATGCAATTTTGTATAGGTCTACAACCGACATAACGGTGTTTAAGTCAACAACAAAGTTTTGTACTTATGCTATTTTATATAGGCTTACGACTAATAATACAAACATATTACATGAACTTTAGTTTTGTACCTATGCTAATTTGTATAAGCCTACAACTTGTTCTTCAATGCTAAATAACCCTATTATGTTTTGTACCTATGCTATTTTGTATAGGCCTACAACCCAGCTTGTGAAAAAAATTACTTTTGACAAGTTTTGTACCTATGCTATTTTGTATAGGCCTACAACCTCAAATTACTTGCATAAGCTTTGATGAGTGCCATCAATAAATAACCTCACCTTTCGGGTGCAAAATCACCCGCTATATATTAATATAATTATTTTCTTCATTAACAGCTATTACCACCGTAAGGGTTTGCTGCAACCTATGCATTTTAGATGTTGCCGGGGAGCAACATCACGGTTCTACGGAAGTGTAGGCAATTCATCAGTCACAGGAGTTAAACCTATGCAGTCCATCCTGATACATACTTACTTCCTTCATACGTAAAAGGTCTTTATCTGGGCTGAAACCCATCTGATTTCGGTTTTGTGGATCATTTAATATATAACAGATTCTTAAATGAAAATTTCGACATAAAAAATAATACATTTTTATATTATGCGAATATTTTCTTAATTATATAGTTTATCATATATGGTATAACAGACAGAAAAATATTTTTTTACAAAAAAAATGGATGCAGACATTATTGTCATACATCCATTCTAGGTCAACTATAAGGTAAATAATTACCTTACAGGTATCATGATTTTTTTAAAATATTCAGCTGCCATTTCGGAATCAATATCGCATATAGCTTTTCCTTTATAACTTATAACTGGTATACTTGCTAAAGTTGCAATACCGCATAAAGTATCTTTTGGAATTGTATCATGCTTTTCCCATGATTCTACATTAGCTGGAATTTCTTTAATAGCTTTATATGCTGTCATATGCCACTTATTAAAGTCTGCAAGCGCAAACCAGACAATCTGCAATTCTAAATCAGAATGTCTAAAATACTTATCCAGTATTGACCTTACCATCTTCCAGTCGCCACCTGCTAATCCGCAGCCTAATAATCCTGGTATAGCAATTTTTTTATAATTATTATCTCTTGCATACTTAACAAGCTGGCTTATTGCATTTTCTAATGCTTTATAGTCAGTATCCTGCTTCCCGCCTGTTGGAATTCTTTCACCAAACAGATTTGCTACTAACAGATTGCGTTTAAGTGTCTTTAATATCTGACAAGTACCAAATGGATCACTACTCTTACAGATATTTGCATATTTTTCAAATTTCTCAACTGACAACAGCCTGTCTTTTATCTGCTTTGCAACACCTGCTCCCATAACACCCTTACAGTTTGTCTGATGGGCTATAATATCTACCTCTGCATTTAACACATCACCTACGTATTCTTTAATCATATTTTTTCTCCTTTAATCTTCATTATAGAATTTTAATTTATTGATCTCTGCAAGACGTTTTAATATATCTGCACTTGTATCTTCTATCACAAAATCCTTACGGTCAATATTTTCAGGTTTTATTTTATAGCCACATTTGATATTAACCATATCATTTAGTATTAACTCACCGTCTTTGTCTTTCACATATATCTGAACTAAAAGTGTGTGATATGGGTTGAACTTAAATATTACTTTTTCTGCATTAAGTTCAAAAAGCGCTTTTTGTGTTTTTTTGTTAAATATGCTTAACATATCAGATTCAAACGCATCTGAGATATAGACTGGTTTACCGTCTACCTTGAAATCAAATTCCATTGATGATACATCCGCGATCTGTTTTGTGATTGAGTCAAGCGACTTTATGCTTGTAAGGTCATAAACGAAGCCCTTTTTGCAGGCACAATCATTAAATTTGTCTGTAAAATAAGTCCAATCCCAAACATCACTATCATATTCATCTGCCAAAATATTTTTATCTTTATCCAGATAGACGAATAAAAAACAGAACTCGTTAGTCTGTCTTGGTATAGGACAAAACAGAATATACCTTACTACTTTTGGCAGTAAAGACTTAACATAACGGCTTGTCATGTTGGCACAGAAACCACCTGTTGAACCTGCAATTTCCTTATATCCTTCAGTAGTTACATCAACCATAAGATATTCTGCGTTATTTACCGATATCTGTTTCTTATTACCGGAAAGGTCTTTTGTGTCATATGTGTATTCAAGATATTTATGAATACCATCAGTATGTGTTCTTTGAATTATTTGCAACATAATATTCTCTCCTTTATTATAATTATTATATATAATACATATCAGAAAATAAAAAAACGCAGTACTGATTCCCAATACTGCATTCATAACTTTTTTGTTTTGATGAATTTACACTTAACCAGTCTGACTGATACAAGCATTGCTAATAGTTCTTTAGCGTTTTCTACTTCTACAGAACAGATCCTGCCTATTTCATCTAACATAATTATTGCAAAACCAAATTCTGTATGTTCAAGAAGACCGTCAAGTGGATTGTCTTCCTTAATGTCGCAATTAAAGATTTCATCAGCCATATCTTCTAATTCTTCTATGAACTGATACATAGGAATGTTATTGCATTTGTATGGTACAATAATTCGTCTTGTAGATCCTTCACAAGCGAATAATAGTTCGTATGTGCAGTCATAATAACCGCTAATACAGTACGAATGGTCCGGGTGGCAGTCTATAACTGTTGGCAGGTTTTTGCTGCTTTCCACAACAAAATATAGTATGTAATAATCTATGACCGGTCTTATGGTATTATCTTTCATTCCGCAAACCATATAACGAACTTCTTTTACAGAAAAGTTATCTTTGTAATAATCAAAAATTTCTGTATTATTATTTTTTTCATCTTCAGTGAAAAAAGATTCAACCTTATTGTCAGTTATATCAAGCCGGCCTATACATTCTGCGTATGTATCTGGAATGATAGATGAATGTGGACCTTGCGGATGTAAGGTAATTTTGTTAGGCATGATTTTTATTTTACCTGCCTCTAGGTCCTGCTCAGCAACTGCTGTAAGTGTGATAATGTTAGTAGATGTACTCATACGTTTCTCCTTTATCTTAACTGTAATATTTGATATTCATTGTTATCCATATTTGAAATTTCCAATGTGCTGTTTTTACCTGTAAATTTGTAGGTATTACCATTCACAGTAAAATGTCCATTATATGTATTTTTATTTACATTAATATCAATTACCTCTGCGTTAACATAGTTTTCATAAATTTTGCTTTGTATTTCTTCTGATATCACCTCATTGACACTTACTTCAAATCCGTTAACAGCTGATATAAATGCAAATAGTAAAACGCAAAGCGAAATTATCAATGTAATATGGTAGTTCCCTATTTCTTTTTCAAATTGTAATCTTGCCAAAACCGCAATCAAAACTGCTATCAGGCCAGATATTACGGCAACAATGTATATAATTGTACCTAACATGAATTTCTCCTTTACTTTAATAATTTTTGCCATCTATTATCTGAATTGTGTTAGTGCCATTATATACGCTTTCTTCTATGATATATAATTTGTTATCATTAACATGAAAATTGTATCTTATGCCATCAGATGAAAAACTGCCCTGCATGTCATCCGATATATTATAATCATTAACATCTTGGTATTCATCATTTAATGCTATTGTAATGTTTGTCTTACTTTGTGTTATTCTGCTATTGTAATTTTCGTTTTCAGTATTACACTTACAATAAACGCCTATGCTGATTATAATGAATGATATAATAAACAATGCTATGTTGATAATAAACGAAAGACTTGATGCGTAACCTGAAGCATTATTTGCTACATAAATCGCCCAGGATAATATTAAAAAAACAAACCCAATAACGATAATTATTTTGGAGGTATTAATGTTCTGTGCAATGATTGTCCCGAATGTGTTCATAATTTTGCTACTAACCTTTTATTGATAATAATTTCCATCTATAACATTTTCTGTATCAGCATTTATACCTTTTATATACAATGCATTATCCTTTACAAAAAATTTATAAGTTTTTCCATCTGATTCAAATTCCCCATTAGTTCCGTTAAAATTATTTTTAATCTCTATCTCTGTTGCGCTTTCATAAAATTCAGTTATTGCTGTAATTATATTATTATTACTATTTTCCGTCCTTATATTGTCTTCACTATTTGCAGCAGAATTTAAAATAATGCTTACAAATATTGCTCCAAAAACTTCTAACGAAAGGATAATGCTAACAATGACTAAATGTATGTTTGATGATACAGGGAATGCTACTATAGTTATAATTACCGCAATCATTATAATAGCAAATAATATCTCAAATATTTCACTTGTATTGCCGATGTTTGTTTCAACATTTCCAAAATACATAGAATAAGCCTCCTTTTTTAATATACAAATTATGTTATAATTTTTATATTTTATATATAACAGATTTATAGTCATATTTTTCGACATAAAAACATGGATTCAAAAATTTTAACTTGAATCCATGTTTTTGAAACCTATTCGCTTATAAAAACATCCAATAAAGTATTAAGTTCTACTAACTTTTTGTATCAGCATTATAATACTGTTGCTGGCTGATGCTTGCCAATTTGACAAATATTTCAGCTACCAGATTTTTCTTTTCTGCATTTGCAATATCCTTTTCAGTGAAAATAGAAGCAGGAGCCTCCCGACAACGTCGGGAGAGGAATGCATCATACATTCATGAATTAAGACTTCCATTCTTTTTCTCCCATCATTTATTGTATTTTATATAAATATACAGTACAATTTAATAGAACACAAGTTTGGATTTTGAGGAGGTGATTTCTATGCGCAGGATGAACGAAATGTCATATTTTATAGGCGTTAAGGTGCGTATCTACCCTAGTAACGAGCAGAAACGTATGATAGCCAAGAATGATAGTGCAGCACGTTTCATTTATAATCGTCTGGTATCACGCAATAAGGAGTTGTACCAGTTAAGCAAAGTAAACCTGTATTGCAAGTCAGTCACAGACCGCATAGATTATCTTAATTCCTTAGGTTCAAATCCTTCTGAGCTTAAGGCGTTATATCCTTTCCTTGAAGATAAGGATATGGATGCTCAAATGATAGCAAATGCTAGACAGAACTACCTTACAGCGTGGAACAACTTCAAGAAAAACAAAAACTCAGGTGTTTCAGCCTTTCATAAAAAAGGTTACAGTAAATCTTACCAGACTAATGCTCATTACAGCAAGAACGCTAAGTGTATCTCCGATGGTAACGTACATTTGTTAGATAAGGAGCACATACAATTACCTAAGTTAGGATCTGTCAAGTTCAAAGGTTCAGACGTATTCGTCAGGCTGTTCAACCGTAAATGTGAGACCCGCATTG
>OGFG01000241.1_pt1 | contig 68184 bp, 59 predicted proteins | sample 1570761 | NCBI WGS metagenome assembly OGFG01 (sample SAMEA2581938, study PRJEB24529) | metagenome | biome: Human gut stool | place: China | collected 2011
AATACGAAACGAATTCATAGCCATTGCAACTATATGTCGCCAAACGAATTCGAACGAGTGTATGAAAGAACGCACACTGAGGCTGAGCTTCTGGCAGGTTAAAATTGGGGAGAAATTTCTCATTTTAACTTGTACTAAATCTTGACATAGGACCAACGACATCTAATCCACTGCCTAAACCCTCTGACCGTTTTTACAGTAGATATGTTTCAATATAAGAAATACGGACTTTCATGAGCTATTGCTAAATCTCAAAAAGCCCGAAAATACGCCACTTTTTGGCCCTTATTTATCTTTTCTTGACAGCAAACAGACCGTCTCAACATGCGGTGTAACTTTACTTCGCATTAACATTCGCGGGCAGAAACATATAGATATACATACTACCACATTGATACTATTAGTAGTAAAACTATATCCGATATGCAAACAATAAAACCTATATAATTTTTATCATACAATTCTAGTAAACAATTCACATACTCAGCGGCTATTCATTAAATTTATTGTACTATTCTTCCTTATTTTTTGAAATATATCTCTTCGCTTCTTCTGCTTTCTTCTTAAGTTGCGAACATACATTATTATATTTATTCCTTATTTCACTCGAACAAATTTTCCGACTGTTTCTGTCATCTTCATGTATTTTTACTCTAATATCATTAAAAAAGTTCTCTCCCAAAAGTTTAAAAACCAGACAATTATCAGATGTTATTCTCTCTAAATAAGTAAGATTTTTATTAAAATTATACCGTAAATCACCATCTATGCTCATATTTTTAAAAGGAATCAAATAATCCTCTATTATGCTTAAAAAATAGTTTACAGCTTTTAACTCCTTTTCTGTCCAGCCAATATGTATATACATTAATAAATTGTTGATAATTGATATAGATTTGGTTATTTCTGTATCATTTTTATTAGACACTACTTTGTCAATACATTGTTTGGTTTGTTCAAGTAAAACACTAAATTTTTCCTCATTTTCTATTTCAACTATTAACTTTTCGCAATAATCTGTCATTTTTTTTGAATTACGTTGTGGTTGTTTCTCATCTTTCCAAATAATGCGAGAAATCAACAACTGTATATGATATCTAAATTTGTAATAAGATTGTTCTATTTCACCATTTAAAAATGCAAGTTCCACATGATAATTCAACAATGCAGCAGTATAATACATTATAGGATTATCATTAGCTAAAAATATCTGCTTATTATCATCCTGCAGTTTACCTGCAAATCTACTAGCTATATGAGGCTTTTGCAAAAAAATGGATGCAAAACATCTCATCTGCAATTCTGGATTGATTATTTTAACCGGCAATGCTTCTGGAACACCTCTAAATTGTCCCTCTCGTCTTTCATAATATAACTTTGTATATGAAGTATATGTAGCAAAAAAACTTTCTAATTCTTGTTGATATTCATTCATTGACAGTAATTGAATTTCCTCTACCTCTGTCTGATTATTTGTTGCTTTCACAATACTTTTGATAATTTCATCATTTTGTGTAATTACAAATTTAACACTTATCCACATATCCTCACTGATATCTGATAAATTTTCAGACAGAACATTAGTTGTTTGGCATCCATTAACAACATAAAAATTTTTTATAGTATACTTTCCTTGCATTTTACTTAAAGTTTTTCCTACTATTGTGATACCATTATTTAATAAACCAAAATAAGATTTATCACTAGACTTAATAGTAGTGACAATATCTTGATTAACACGATTATCTTCTATTCCAGCAAAATCTCTTACATTCAATTCAAATATACCACTTCGAATTCTTCCTGCTTCATCTAGAATAATTTTTAGATACTCTTTTACTGGCATTATAGCAAAATACGCTTCATCCACATCTTTCATATATGGAATTTCTATTTTTTGTCCTAACTCAAATGTGGCACAATTTTGTACCTTTGTGCTTTCGTACTGCTTACGAATAAAAGATTTATCCCGGATCTCAATAAAAATATTTTCTTCTTTAAATATTTCTAAATTCCTTAAACTTTCAAATATCCGCTGTTTGGTTGAATTAATGTTATCATCTTCAACATATTTTCCAGGTGTAATATAAAACAAAGTACATTTTATGTCTTTTATAAATTCATAATTATCTATTAGTTTTCGTATCATACAATACTTGGCTTTCACTTTATCATTCATTAGTTTTTTTGCTTCATTTTCTTGTCTGAATAAATCCAAGACACCATCTGCAAAAGTTGATATTTCTTTACACTCAAAAGCTTCACTAGTTTTTGCTTGTACAAAAAAGAATTCAACATTTAATTCCATTCCTCTTTCAATTAATTCTGTTATTTCATTAATATCTATTATGTAACGATTGTTTATTGCAATAGCAATTCCATCTATACCAGCATCATTACCAGAGCCCACACAGGCAGATACCAAATTAAAATTAGTAATATTCTTTGTAGCCAAACAAATATAGTTAATAAATTTTTCAAAATTTGCATCTGTTTTTCCAGCCTGTATTTGCTGATCTTTCAAAAACTTTCCAAAATAATTGTCTACGATTATATCCATTCTACTTATCCTCATCTCCTAATGACAAATTCCTACATATTATAGCATAATTTGACACTTCTTTAAATCACAATTTTATCTTGCTCTTAATACTTCTAATTACACTACAACAAATCCAACTCAAAAAAGCCGGTAAGCAAACCAATCTCAGTTTACCTACCGGCCATTTATCTCTATTTCTTATTCAGTTGCAACCTCAAACTCTGTGCCATCATAAAACTTTATTTGCAGCCTTTCGTTAAAAGATAGAAGTTTTACCTTCTTCAACTTCCTAAGGGGATTTGCCAGGTCGGATTCCGGCTTTTTTATAAAAATGTTCAAAAAAATAACAGCCACCGATCTTTGGTGACTGTTACCTTATTTAATAATTATTCAATTATGTAAGAATCCGATATATTGCAGCACGATTACCTACGGTTCTTTTAGGCTTACCGTTTTGCAGTAATACCTGCTCTACCTTCTCAAATCTTCCAGGTATGCCAATCTCTTTAGCAAAGGTCTTTCCTATCCTAGCCTTAACCACTTTAGGCTTTCCCGCGTATGTCATATCGATCTGAGTATAGGTAGTAGATGCTGCATTAAGATCAAATTCAGTTCCAGCATTCGCCGGATCTGCAACATATGCTGCTATCTCATCCAATACTTCTGTTTCGAGCTGAGCTTCTGTTTTAGTATTGGGACCCACTAAACCGTAATACTTGTTAAGTGCGTCAACAACCAGAATACTCACATTGACTCCCTGACTCGCAGCTTCAGCATTTAATTTTGCTTCAAGCTCTGGCCCAGGGAAAAACTGAATTCTCATAGGCTTCATCTCCTTAATTATATTATTTGCACATGAGTGGTAGCTACTGCACTCATATCATAAACTAAATATAGCACAGACAATTTATGAGTGCAATACCCTGCGCCCATATTTTTATTTTTCAACGTATCGCTTCCTTAATATAAGTGAAACAGCCTGACATTTTTATTTTCACAAAACCCGGAATTTCATCTCGCACTTTCCCTTAGGTAGTTAGAAGGGCATGAGGCACCGATTAAAAAGAAAATTTAAAAAATTTTCAAAAAACCCGGAATTTCATCTCGCACTTTCCCTTAGGAAGTTAGAAAGGCAGAAAGCCAATCGGAAAGCGAGGTTAAGAAGATGACAAACACAAGAGATTCTGCCAGTCCTATTGATGCAGTTAATGAAGAGCTTATTGATACGCTCATTGCCATCAGCGTCGTAGCAAAAAGACTGGCAGCCAAACTAAGACAATCTACTGAAAATCAAAGAGAAAGTGAGGAACCTGAAAATGAGTAAGATGTCGAATTTAGATCTTGTCCTTGATGAGATGATCACCGCTGGACAGAAAATGATTAATGCAGCTACTGCATTAAAAGAAATGTTCTCAGAAACTGCTCCTGAAATGAGCAAGGTTGAAACAAAAACAAAAAAGAAAGAAGTACCTGCAATGGAAGCCGAAGTTAAGAAATACTCCTTCCAGGAAGTCCGCGGAATCATGGCTTCACTTGCTGGTAAAGGAAAGAAAGCTGAAGCAAAGGCCCTCTTAACAAAATATGGTGCTAGTCGTCTGAGTGATGTGAAAGAGGAAGATTATCCTGCTTTAGTGGCTGAGGCAGAGGTACTTGTCAATGGCTAAACACGCATTTCTCTCCGCATCAGCATCGCATCGGTGGATCAACTGTCCACCTTCTGCAAAGCTCTGTGAAGGGATCAAAGATAAGTCCTCTCCCTATGCGCAGGAAGGTACCGACTGTCATGAACTTTGTGCCTACCTGGTAGAAAAGGCACTGGGACGTGATGTAGAAGATCCAATAGAAAACCTTACTTATTACAGTGGTGAGATGCAAAACTGTGCGGAAGAATACAGAGATTCTGTTCTGGAGCAATTCGAACGTTCAAAGAAATTCTGTAGTGACCCTATGGTATTCATTGAACAGAGACTTGACTTCTCTCGCTGGGTTGAGAACGGATTCGGAACTGGCGACTGCGTTATCATTGCAGACGAAGTTCTGCACATTATTGATTACAAGCATGGTCTTGGAGGCCTTGTGGAATCCAAAGGTAACAGTCAGATGATGTGCTATGCGCTCGGTGCTCTGGAAGCATTCGATGACTTATATGACATCAGCACTATCGAAATGACAATCTTCCAGCCACGAAGAGAAAACGTATCTACCAGCTCTATCAGCAAAGAGGATCTTCTTAAATGGGCTGATGAAGTATTAAAACCAACCGCTGCCCTCGCCTATGAAGGCAAAGGTGAATTTAAGGCTGGTGATCACTGCCAGTTCTGCAAAGTAAAAGCAACCTGCAGAAAGCGCGCAGAAACCAACCTGGAACTTGCAAAGTACGATTTCGAGATGCCTGCTACCCTTGATGATTTCGAGATTGCAACAATTCTTCCAAAAATCGACCAGTTGATTTCCTGGGGAAATGACATCAAAGATTACGCACTGACACAAGCACAATCTGGAACCCACTATGATGGTTTCAAAATCGTAGAAGGCAGAAGCAACCGTAAATACACTGACGACGACGCTGTCGCAGTAGCGGTAACCGCTGCTGGATACGATCCATATGAAAAGAAGCTTCTTGGTATTACTGCCATGAGCTCACTGCTTGGAAAGAAGCAGTTTGAACAGTTATTAGGTGGACTTGTTTATAAGCCACCAGGCAAACCTGCTCTTGTTCCTGAGTCTGATAAAAGACCAGCAATGAACACTGCAGCAGATGATTTTAATGACAATTAACAGGAGGAAAATATTATGTCTAAGATCGCAAACCCTACAAAAGTTATCACAGGAGTAAACACAAGATGGTCATACGCTAACGTGTGGGACCCTAAGTCAATCAATGGAGGCGCACCAAAGTACAGCGTTTCTCTTATCATTCCAAAATCAGATACCGTAACCGTAAACAAGATTAAAGCCGCAATCCAGGCAGCCTACGAGGAAGGTGAATCCAAGCTTAAGGGAACCGCTAAGGTTTGTCCTGCACTTGATGTTATCAAGACTCCTCTTCGTGACGGAGACAAGGAGCGTCCTGGTGATGAAGCTTATAAGGACAGCTACTTCATCAACGCTAACTCTGCTACTGCCCCTGGTATTGTAGATGCAGATCGTCAGCAGATCATTGATCGTTTCGAAGTTTACAGCGGCGTGTACGGCCGTGCTTCCATTAACCTGTACGCTTTCAATTCCAACGGTAATCGTGGAATCGCCTGCGGACTTAACAACCTTCAGAAGATTCGTGATGGTGAGCCTCTTGGCGGTAAGTCTAGAGCTGAGGATGATTTCGCTACAGAAGAGGATGACGATTTCTTAAGCTAATCTACAACAAATAAACCCGGCTGGCAGTGAAATAACTGCTGCCAGTCATCTTAGAAAAAACGAGGTGAATTATAATGACAACTTATCAAGAATTAATGTTATCGGTTTGCTTTGGCGCCACAATGGGATACCTTCTCTTTTGGCTCGGAATGATGATCCATGAAGCTGTCTATTTTATCAAAAAGAAAGTCAAAGCTCATAAGGAAAAGAAAAATCAGCAGAACGCTGATGACAATGAAAGGACAGGTGACAATCAATGAGTATGGAATTGCTTAATCAATTCATGAACGATGCTGTAAATTTCACTTTTACGGCTATCGTACTTGCATTAACACTTTTTGCACTAGCTGCAATCTGGAAGTGGCTGATCGGAGTATCGATTCGCTTCGTACATTGGCTTTGCCCAGGGCTAGTAAGAAAAAAGAAGAACAATTCTTCAGATAGCAAAATTTAACATGTGGGCGGCAGTACATATCGTGCTGCTGCCTATTTTTATAAAGGAGTAAACACATGGAAAAGATAAAAGAAATGTCCATCGACTTAGAAACTTACAGCGATGTTGATATAAAAAAATCCGGCGTATACAAATATGCCGAATCTGAGAATTTTGAAATACTATTATTTGCAGTCTCCATCAATGGCGGCGATGTCATCGTATATGACTTAGCCTGTGGCAATGTTCTTCCTGATGAGATTCTGTATGCTATTGTCAGTGATGACATAATCAAGTGGGCATTCAATGCTTCCTTCGAGCGCATCTGCCTCTCCTACTGGATGAAGCGTAACTACCCTGACCGCTTCTGCAGTTACAGCATTCCTGAGGACACCGTTGGCAATTACCTTAATCCTGCTTCATGGCGCTGCACAATGATCTGGAGTGCCTACATGGGACTTCCACTTTCACTTGAAGGTGTCGGTGCTGTGCTTGGCCTTAAGGATCAGAAAATGAAAGAAGGTAAAGATCTCATCCGCTACTTCTGTGTTCCATGCAAGCCTACCAAATCCAATGGTGGTAGGACCAGAAACCTTCCAATGCATGCACCAGAGAAATGGTCTGTTTTCAAATCCTACAATAAACGTGATGTTGAAGTCGAAATGGGCATCAAGGACAAACTCCATAAGTTTCCTGTACCGAACTTCGTATGGGATGAATATCACCTTGACCAGGAAATCAATGATCGAGGTATCCTTGTTGACCTGCAAATGGTAGACAACGCTATTACCTTTGACGAACGTTCCAAAGCAACTATCGCAGATTAGATGCGCGGCCTTACGGATATCGATAATCCAAACAGTGTGTCACAGATGAAGTCCTGGTTATCTGATCAGGGGATTGAAGTAGAATCACTTGGTAAGAAGGCCATTGCTGAAATGATCAAAGATGCTCCGGAAGATTTAGCACAGGTCCTCTCCCTCCGTCAGCAACTTGCAAAAAGCTCTGTCAAAAAATATCAGGCAATGCAAAATGCTGCCTGCATTGATCACCGTACTAGAGGCATGTTCCAGTTCTACGGTGCCAATCGTACCGGTCGTTGGGCTGGCCGCTTGATCCAGTTACAGAACCTTCCTCAAAACCATATGGATGATTTGGATGCAGCTAGGGAGCTTGTCCGCATTGGCGATTATGATTCCTTGTCTATGTTATACGATGATATCCCGGATACCCTCTTCCAGCTTATCCGCACTGCCTTCATTGCAAAGCCTGGATACAAATTCTATGTAGCCGACTTCAGTGCAATCGAAGCTCGTGTCATTGCTCACCTGGCCGGAGAATCATGGCGTGCTGAAGTATTCAAAAATGGTGGTGACATTTACTGTGCGAGTGCCAGTCAGATGTTCCATGTGCCGGTTGAGAAACATGGTATCAACGGCCACCTACGTCAAAAAGGTAAAATTGCAGAACTGGCTCTTGGCTATGGAGGTAGCGTCGGTGCACTTAAAGCAATGGGAGCCCTGGAAATGGGACTTACCGAAGATGAGCTCCAACCACTGGTAGACGCCTGGAGGCAGTCCAATCCAAATATCGTAGCTCTCTGGTGGGGCTTCGATTCAGCCATCAAAAATGCAATCAAGATGCATTGCAGCACTGCCTCACACGGCATCAAGTTCACCTGGCGCAGTGGCATGTTATTCATTACTCTTCCATCCGGCAGAAAGCTCACTTATGTCAAACCTCGTATTGGCGAGAACAAGTTTGGCGGTGAATCTGTAACCTACGAAGGCATCGGCGCCACTAAGAAATGGGAACGTTTAGAAAGCTACGGCCCTAAGTTCGTCGAGAATGTGGTACAAGCCATCTCCAGAGACCTACTGATGAATGCAATGAAAACCCTGTCTCACTGTTTTATTTGCGGGCATGTTCATGATGAACTTATTATTGAATGTTCCGACAAAGTATCACTAGAAGTGCTCTGCCAGCAGATGGCAAGAACGCCTGACTGGATGCCGGACATCTTACTTCGTGCAGATGGATATGTAACTGAGTTTTATAAGAAAGACTAACAAAAAGACCACCAGCACCGGCAAACAAGTCAGTTCTGATGGTCTTCTTAATTTGGCTTCTACATTGATTTAGCGATATTTCTCATTATAAAGCTTCAATGCAATCTTCTGGTTCTTCTCGATGAATGCATATTCCTGAGTCTTACCTTTTCCAAGATCAACCTTTTCAAGGATCTCCTTCTTCTGAAAACCGTCAGCAAGTAATCTAATAATCTTTGCCATGTTGACGTCCTGGGCTTCAAGTTCAGATACAAGCATCTCAAACATCATCATAAAAAATGCCTTGTCTTCATTCTCCGTAGTACCTGTAGGATCATAACCGTTACCGTCTTCATCATCGATGTCTTCCATGAACTTATCTAATGAAAGGTCGTCAGACTTAGCTTCATCGGTATGCTTAATGTATCTCTCCACTTCGCTGTTAAAGAACTTCATATAAATGTCCATGAATCCTTTCTTGTTAGGAATGAACACTACCGGAATCTTCTTCCCACCTGGGAATGTCCATGTCTCAACATTGTCGTAGATAAGACCTGCGGGTTTAAGCGTCACCTTCATTTCTGCAGTTAACACTGTAGGAACAAGTTCTTCATCTGCATAGCACAGTACTCCGTTGAATGATTGTCTGTTACTAAAATCTCTGTAAAATTCGTCTTTTGCCATCTGTGATTTCCTCCTGTGATTGACGCGGAGGAAATCCAACAGATTAGCTGCTTAATATAGTTGGCCATTGCCATAGTGAGTTTCCTCCTAGGTTTTGGCCAGCTGTTGTACTAAGCTGGTTTATATTGATTTGTATATGAACAAGAAGTGGTACAACTCTCCCGGAAAGCACTTCTTATTCATGGGCCCTTTTTCGTCGGCCTCCGGACAGTTCACCAATGAAAGCGTCCCCTCAATAGCAAACTTATCGAAAGGCTCTTAACTACTGCTCCGCATATAAACAGGCAAAAGAAAAAAGCCAGATCATAAGAGTTTTCACTCTCATAATCTGACTTCAATTTACATCATTATTAAATTCTCTATTAAGAACGGAAATCCGGAAAAATGCTTATAGCTTTGGAGTAGGCATTTCTTTTATCATAGTTTCGTATAGCTTGCGCACATAACGAATTCTAAAATTATTCCATTCTTTTGGTTTATATATTTGTTTCAAGTCATAATGTTTTCTGAAAAAATCAGCCCATTTGCTTCTATCAATGTGAGTCACAAAATATTCCGGCAAAGACCACTTATGTACAATCTCACGAGTGATACGATATTTCGCGTTAAAATACTCACAGAGCTTAAACTGTATTTCTTCCCATAGTTCGTCAGGATCCTCATAAACATTTTGAATTAAATCCAATCTATGAATAACAAATCGACTTTCTGTATGAATAGTACCTGTAAACTTTGGCATGATAGGAACTGCTAGTTCAGCACATAATGCAGCTATTCTATCTTTCGGAACATCTTTTCTTTTATGTTTCTCAGCTTCAACCGCACATTGATAAAACAGCTCTATCTGATACTTCCACTCCAGTGTAAACAATGCAATAGTGGCGTAAATAACGTCCTCGTCATCTCCATCTAACATTTCGATAAGCTTTTCAATGTATCTATGGTATTCATCCATATAAGCAATGAAATCTTTGTTTGAGATGCTGTTAACATTACAGATCCTTTTATTCACTATCGCTTTAAGAAGGGGAACATCTGCCATAGTATTCAACTCGAAATACTGCATGCTTGAAATCTTATGACCATCAAGCTTCCCTTCCATTGATGATACATCATCCGGTAGTAACTCCGGAATATGAGTACCCGTTCTCTCCATAACATGTTCATACTGAAGAGTTCTATAATGCTGAGCATACTTCATACTACGACTATCTCTCATTCGCAAATCATCAGCATCACTGCCTCGGTTCGCCCTTATAGATTGCTTTTTCTCTGCTTCGTCATATGCGTCTTTAATGATATCCAGCAGTATACAATCTCTAAGATTTTCAACATTAAATGGTGAAACATCATATAACTCACGATCCTGGAAAAAGTTATCTAATCTATTATCTATGAATTCAGTAATTGTATACCCCAGACAAACACACCTCCTATACTTGTTGAATTGTTATTCTGCTTGAGCTTCAAAATCCTTTAATGTAATGCCATCTGCTGTTTTCCATTCAACGTTTCCGTTAGCACTTGAACCGCAAACGAAAGCAGCTGCTCCAGATGGCGTATTAAAAAGAATATCCTCTTGCAAAACAAAACTCTCGTCTATCTTATCCTTATACTGGGTTCTCTTCTTTCCAACGTATTCAGGACAGCTCTTTGTAAGCTTGTCAGAAATGGTACTACCTTTCTTTACAACGAAGCCATCAGCAGTTCTAACTCCTGTTGCTTTCACCCCGTTTCGTGTGCAGAACAATTCAACGCTATCATTATCTGGATTATCATCAACCACAATAAGTGGTACAAAGACCTTGTGTCCTAATGTACCAATTATGATCTTTGCGTAATCAATAAAGTCTTCCAATTCACTCTGCTTTTCTTCAGAAGGATTTCCAGGTGTAGGATCGTTACCATTCTTCACCTCATAACGATTTGCATCATTAGCCAACTGACAAAAGCGATGCTCAAGATAACTTATCTCTGTTGGCCCCAGCGAGTCGTTAGAAGTTGTGATAGCAATAGCTTCAGTCCAATAATCCTTCTTGGGATTTCTATTATGCTCCTGAAGACGGTTCAGAATACCTTCACCATTCTTTCTAATACCAGCCTGTCCTATATAGACCACGCTTTTATCTGTTTGATCATCTTTTCCAAACAGAAAATAAACTCCTGTCTGCTTCAATTCACCTCTATCCTTACACAAATCAAGAGAAGTTCTTGGAATCTTAAAAGCTAGACCCGTCCAATTTGCAAGCGTACATTTAATTCTGCCGTTAACGTCACCGTCCATCAAATACATATTAATACTTTTTCCACGTGCCATTATATTCACCTCTTTATTCTTTTACAATGGAGGTTGATGTATTAAATGCTCTTTTGCTTGTTCCTTTAATTCATCATAAATATCCCCATAATCTACCGTCCACCTCAAGTGAAGTAGCATATCATACGTCTCATTTTCATCTCCCAGTTTACCCTTTGATGTCATGTTCAAAGAAAGATCTGCAAGACTGAGCATATGACTACTAACTCTAAACGGGATATGTATTCCTAAACATGCCGATACGACGTTCGACTTAGTGAGATTTTGACCTTTTTTCATATTGCTAATTGTTCTGTTGTCTAATCCGGTAATGCTGCGTAGTAGTCTTGCTGAATAATTACATATATGTTTATCCATTAAAATATCTAAGGCTGTTCCAAACTCCGCACCATCTATCGCATTAAGCATTTCTTTGGACATTTCATTAACCAATCCATACTGAGATAACAAATCATCTGTGATTGCATCATTATAATTAAACGCTTCATCTGCTTTTGATTTCGGAAGTTTTACATAATGTAATGTACCGTCTTTTTCGTCTACAACAAATTGTAAGAAGCATTCTTCTTCATGTGTCTTTGCATACTCTGTCAGTCTAATTTTTCCATCATCAGTACGTTCCATATATTCTGATGTAGCAACACAAAGTTTGTCTTCCACATAAGCAAAACATTCTGAATCGACAACACTTTTTACAGCCTTACTTTCTGAATACCAATTTTCTAATGTCTTGTAGTTAACCGAAGATTTTACCTCTCTTCCGGCATAGTCCTCATCTGTAAGTTTAACAACGACCACTTTAGGTTTATTGTATTCGCCAGGCTCCTCTGCAACTCGCATATTTGTTGTCTCTTCTTCGATTACATACAAATATGGATCTTTTCCACCAGAGAAAATGAAATCACGTAAATACTCTTCACTGTAGATAGGTAATCGTAATGGAACATAATTTTCCTTAAATACCTTTCTAAAGAAATTCTCTGCCTTTGTCTTATTGACCGATTTTTTGAGTTCTGTAAAAGTTCCTCTATCATCTATATTACTAGGAGTCGCATGTCTATCCAGCAATTCCTTAAGTAAGGCATAATAACATCCTAGCCGTCTGACAACACGATTAATTCGTGCATTCTCATCTGCCTTCATATAATCAGTAATATAATCTCTAAACGTTTTGCCTGGAACTAATTTTGCCTGACCGCTTTCTACTGCATGAATAAATCTTTCTGCATATCGTTGTTCTTCCTGTGAAAGCATCGAAAATGATCTATGTAATTCCTTCAGGGCCGCATCAACAACTCCTGGATCGCTATCACCTTGAATCAACTTGACATACTTATCAAAATTAGAATTCATGTAATTAGCATCGATCTTACCGGTATCATATTCTGTAATATGAACATCTATTTCATACGGAACATCTCCACCAGCTCCACCCCCGCCGCCACGAGTTATCTCTTTATATCTAGCTAATAATGTTAAGTATGTCTGTTCATCGATAAGCATTTTTATAGCATCTTCATTCTGATCCTCATCCGGATAAGAATTCTTGCTCCAAGTAAACCCTTGTATAATAGCTGCTTCAAGATGATTCACAAATTTATTAAATTCTTTTGCGAACTTTCCTATCGCTGCATTATCAGCAGGCAACTTTTCAAAATTTACAATACCTGCATTTTTGAATATCTGTTCTATACTTTGGAAAAGAACATTCATGTTTCTTAGATTGTTTGGCAATTTATCCACAAACAATCCTGTAGGGACATCACCTGAATATGCCTTTACAGCCGCTTCAATATTCTTCTCCATTGTATTTGGTCTACGATAGTATTTGATAATCCCAAAAGGCTTCTCAGCCATATTGTAAAGTCTGTTTGTACGCGAAAAGGCCTGGATGAGGTTTTCATACTCCATCATCTTATCCAGATATAATGTATTTACAAACTTGGAATCAAATCCAGTAAGCATTTGATTAACTACAATAAGAATATCAATTTGCTCATCCTTACCAATACTATCAAATGGTTTTTTATGGCCCAATCTTAGGCTGACTTCCTTACGAAATTTATCATATGTTGGAATCGTATACTTCTGATTGAAGTGCTTATAATAAGATTCCAAGATTTCAACAATTCCATCTTCCTTCTCTAAACTTCCACCACCTTCATTATCAATAGTAGGATCAAACATTGCGGTGATGAATAAGTCAGGAAAAGCTTTGACCATCAATCTATAATATTTAACTGCTTCTGGAATACTGCTGGTCGCAAAAATAGCATGAAACTTTCTATTTCTACTATATAGCGTCCATTTCTTTTTTATATCTTGTATTACGCCCTCAACATACTCATCTGTTTGGTACTGCTCATTAGGCACAAAATCTTCTATGCCTTTTACATATTTCCCATTTACCAATTCTCCGTACATCTTGATTTGAGATGAATCCATGTATTTAAGATATACTTTTTCCTTTTTGGGATCGCTAAAAGCGTCCGCTTGGTCTTTTGCTTTGGCTTTACTGAGCGCAACCTTTTCTCGTATATCAGCATCATCATAAATACGCACCATATATGGATCGAAGCCAAGAACATTTTTATCTCTGATTCCATCACCTAGAGTATATCTATGAATCTCATCACCAAATATTGTCGGCGTGGTACTATCTTTTTTCGCATTTAGGTCTTGAATAGGTGTTCCAGTAAATCCAAAGATCAATGCATTTTTGAACGTATTTTTTATATCTACAAGCATATCTCCAAATGTAGAACGGTGGCACTCATCAATGATAATAACCATTCGCTTACGCTGAATAATTTTTAAATCTGCTTCTATATTAGCCACATCTTCCCTTGCGATATTACTCAACTTCTGGATTGATGTAACAATCAAAGTGTTATCAGAATCTGTACTCTTTAATTTCGATATTAAAACATCAGTGTTTTCCGTTGCCTGAACAGATTCTGTTCCTGTAGCAAATGAGCGGTACTCCTTAAGTGACTGTATTCCCAATTCTTTTCTATCAACCAGGAAAACCACCTTGTCTGCATCATGATTAGCAGCAACAAGCTGAGCAGCTTTAAAGCTAGTCATGGTTTTACCACTACCAGTTGTATGCCACACATGACCACCGAGCTGCTTCTGATCATCCCAGTGACTCTTTTTCTCCGCAACAATATTAGCAATTCCAACTGCCGCATAATACTGATAACTTCTCATAACTTTTAATATGCCCTCATCAGTATCTGCAATCGTATAGAAGCCAATTAGCATATGTGCCATTGGAATAGATAAAAACTTTTTAATGAACGTATACCATTCATTTATAGGATTGTTATTGAAATCAGCCCAATGAAAATAAAAGGCCTTGTTGAACACACCCTTTTCTCCCGGATTTGCAAAATATACGGATTCCTTAGGTTGCATTGCCACAAAGATCTGTACAAGAGAAAAAATACCTCTAAATACACCTTCATGTGAATATTTTTCTATTTGATTATATGCCTCACTAACCGGAATTCCGCTGCGTTTTAGTTCCAGATGAATGACAGGCATACCATTAATTAACAACATTAAGTCACCTCTTCTGCTGTTGAGAATAGGTGATTTTGTTTTAAACTTCGGCTGCTGAACAATCTGATATCTACTCTGTCCTAATGCAATTTCCTGGCGATCATAAATTTTTAGAGAAATCTCTTTACCCAGATGAATCGGGTCGTTAGGGTTATCACGAGTAATAGATATACTCCGCCCATTGATGAACTCATTTAGGGCCATTGGCGATTGTAGATTTCTTACCTGGTCTAAAATCTGAGCCATCTCTCCAGAAGTTAATGGCTGATCATTCAATCGCGTTCCCTGCTTATTATTATTGAATAATATGTTCGCCCAATTCTGAATTAAATCTTCTTCAGATGGATATCTAATAACATCCGATTCCCATCCATGCTCGATGAGGGCTTTTATGACAGCTTCTTCAAAGTCCTTTTCTTCATTAAAAATAATATCTGACAAGTCTATCCCTCCTTATACGAACATCTTCTGAAGACATCCTTTTTTCATTCTTTTCGTAATCTCAATTTCTTGCTCTGTACATGAAATGAGCTTATCGAGCTCCAACAAAAATCTAGCAATCCTACTTTGTTCTTCCACATTCCTAGGAACTCTAACCACAATTTTACTGAATGCTGGATATTTTAAGTTCCAAGTGTCAGATGTTAGTCCTTGTGAGTTAATTTCAAAAAGATGAATTATCTCTTTCTTCTTAAACATATAAGCAAAGAACTGAGTGTCTATATCTCCTATTGGCTTTACTACAGTATATGCAGGACTTACAATACCTTCGTATGGTGAGCGCCCACTTGCTCCTTGCCACATTCTCATTGAGTTATAAGCAATATCACCAATACAAACTCTTTTGTATTTAGATTTATCAATATTTGAATTGTCGTGGCGATCTAGTTCAGAAAACTTCTTTATTCCTGAACCAATTGTAACTGATAGTAATTCTCCATCTGGTAAGCTTTCTAATCGCTCATCAAAGCACGAACCAAGTGTTCGTTCCTCCCAATCTCCCTGGAATTCAGAAAATCTTATTTCAGGAACAGTAGCACCATCCATAGGGAACATCTTTTGCAAGCATGATTTCTTCATGTTCTGTAACTTCTCAAGCTTACGCTGATGAAGAGTGATAAGGCGGTCAATAATCGAAAATGCTTCTGCAATTGCTTTCTGTTCCTCATAATTTGGGAAAGAAACATAACCTTTCAAAGCATTTTCAGCAGATACTTTCATATCGTTTTTCGCACCTTTATTAACGAGCGGGTGCATATAATTGTTCATTCGTGCGTGTTGCTCAAAGTAGGTTTGCACAAAGTCAGAATTCGTGCCTTCCTTCGGATGATAAACAGCATACAAGGTTGAAACAATGCCCGTTTTACCTTTGTTTGTCTTGATTATTCCATAGGGATTTGAGTTCAATGGCGACTTGGTATAAACAATGTCATCAGTATGAACCACTCCATAGTTAGATACCGAAGCACCTGCAAAAGAACGACCTTTAAACTCTATCTGATTTACAATTCCATAGTCACCAGAAACAGATAAAACATCTTGCTTTCCATATACATCGTTGGTGTTCTTTTCGTTTGATACTTCAAGGTAATCGCTTAACTTACGCTGTTCCCAATCGTCAGTATATCCAGAAAAACGAAGTTTAGGTGCTTTATTATTCTTTTTCATTTTTTACCCCCATATACTTCTTAAATTCTGCTAGACCATCAAGATCATCTTTGCTACCAGATAAACCATCAATCATCTGAATAAGAGAACCAGCTGCAGATTCTTTCTTTACCTCAATATCACTATATGTAGTTGCATATTTTGAATTCAAATTTTCAATTTCTGAAACCAATGCTGTAATTACATCATCTGGCAAAGTTCCTAATCCGGATACAATAGGCTCAATCCACTTCAACTCTAGCAGGCGAAGTGCATCTTCTTCATCGAGATTTTTTATTGTTTCTATGGTTGCAGCTTCTAGTTCGATCTTCTGTGCCTTGATTACTTTCTTCAATTCGCTTTCTTCTTCCATTAAAAGCATAACTCTTTTCATTTTTGCTTCTAATGATTCTTCTGGAAATTCAAATTCCATCTGTAACTGCAAAATTCTGGAATTCACAGCAGGTTTTCCAAATGTACCGTCCTTATTTGCAGCCATTTTGTTCCAATCAACCACTTTTCTTTCTTCAATATAAGCAAGTTTTTCTTTCTTAGATGAAATCTTTAAATAGTCCTTCAATGCATTGATTTCAGGGCTTTCAACATCCGCCAACGCCTCTACAACATATGCCTTTACTTCTTTTCCGACGAAGGCATTCTTGTCCTCATTTGTAATCTGCAGTTCAAGTTCATCCTCTTCGAGTGACTCTAGTATTTCAGTATAGTAGCCTTCAATTTCCACTAATCTATTTTCATTTGATTTTATTTCAGATAATTGTTCGCAGTGGAATACTTCCTGTACAAGCTCAAATGGTAAAATATGACCTTTCCAACCTTCCTGCACTTCGGTCACTTCATCCTCGTCTTCTTTCTTTTTCTTTACCACCATGTTAGGATCAACCTGGAAGATCGCATCAAACCCTTCTCCCTGAATCATTTCCAAATCGGCTGTGATTGTCTCCCAATTTTCAGAAAGAATCTGAAATGCCTTGTATTTATCAATTAATTTAATATTTGTTGTTCTATTAAAAATATCGATGCAGATATTTTCTTTAAGACTTTGAGCATTTACATCGAGAATATCCTCTATCAAGCAATCTTTTAAGTGTTCTCCAAATCCACTAAAACTAGAGTGATATTTTGCAATATAATCAGATACAGATGCAAAGTTGGATACTGCACTTTCTATATCATCTGCTATAACCCTAGCATAATTGTCTGATATATTACCGAATATTTCCTCTCGTAACCCCGGAAATGCATTCCAATATTTTCCAAGGCTTTCTATTTCCATATTAGGAATTCCACCAAACATAATAGAATGAATATCCCATGGTTCCTCGTCATCAGATGAATCAACATATCTAGGTATATTTAAGTTGTATTCATTTTTTCGTATATCATCCTTGGTAACTAATTTTGCAAATTTTGTCACCGATTTTCTTGCCTTCAATGTATCAACTATTTCTCTGATATCTCTTGCTCTTAACTTGTTATTTTTTCCGACTTTCTCGAACTTTTTAGATGCATCAATAATGAGAACATCTGAATCAGATCTTGTTCTCTTAAGCACCATAATAATCGTTGGAATTCCTGTACCAAAGAATATATTTGCAGGTAAACCAATAATAGCCTCTATGTGATTACGCTCGATCAAAGTCTTTCTAATGGTTTCTTCTTCGCCACCTCTAAACAAAACACCATGCGGAAGGACAATTGTCATAATACCATCATCTTCTAAGTGATATAACTCATGTAGTAAAAACGCATAATCTGCCTTTGCCTTTGGAGCAACTCCAAATTCCTTAAATCGAGGATCGAACTCTTTATTCTTTGGATCCCATTTTTGAGAGTATGGAGGGTTAGAAACCACCGCATCCACCTTAACAAGCGAATAGGTTTTATCCTTATTTTCATCTGTTTCAAAAAATGGCCAGTCATCTTCCAAAGTATCGCCGTTTCTAACATTGATATTAGCTGGATTAATTCCTCGCATAACCAAATTCATACGAGTTAAGTTATAAGTATTCTCCTTTAATTCCTGCGCATAATAATCGATCTTGTTCTCACCTTCGATATATTGAGCCATAGCTGCGCCAATATTAATGAGCAATGAGCCTGAACCTGATGTGGGATCATAGATTTTAATATGATCTCTATCTTTAAGATGATTTGCCACAATTTCAGACATCAATACAGATACTTCGTGTGGAGTATAGAACTCTCCTGCTTTCTTTCCAGCATTAGCTGCAAACATGCTGATGAGATACTCATAGATAAATCCCAAAACATCATAGTCTTGCTTTCCATCCATCGGAATTCTTTTTATGAGTTTAAGAAGCGCCTTTATTGATTTGGTCTGCTTTGTTGATGTTTCACCTAACTTTGAAAGGCCACTCTGCAGCGTCTTAAATATATTCTCAAATAATTTCTTATATGTCGGTTCGATATTGGTATCAAAATTACTCAATGCATCTCTTACATCAGACACATCAAAATTATCGCCTTTAGAAAGCCATGATGAGAATAAGTCCTTATAAGCAATAAAATATCCAATATTCTCACTAATGTGCTTCACAAGTTTCTCGTCATCTGCTGTCACTTTTTTAATATCTTCGTCAGAATATTTTTCTCCTTTCAGGAAAGAAATTTCACGATCCGAAAGATATTTATAGAACATAAATCCAAGGATATAGTCCTTATATTCATTTGCCTCTATCTTTGATCTCATCTGATTGGCTGACTGCCAAATAGTAGATGCTAATTGTTGTTTATTCATCTATTTTTACCTCCTGCCGCTAAGTTGCGTAATTGTTTAATTATTTGCAGCTTTACCACTTCGAGCCCATTCCTCAAGTTCAGAATATTTGAACTTCCACGCCTTACCAATTTTTTTTCTTGGAATATTCTTACCTTTACGAATCCAATCCCGAATTGTTGCCGGCTTTACTCCTAGAAATTCTGCAGCTTCATTTGTTCCAATCCATTTTTCTTCATTATTGGTAGTAGTCATAGGTTCTCCTTTCCTAAATATACTAAGCCAATTTTTATTGTATATTATTTTGTGTTAAATTTCAATTGCTTGTATAAGTTTGTGTGTGTTTGCGTGGTGCTATCAATTTAGAAAAATATTTTTGGTGAACTTTCTTCAACATTTACATCTTAATTTCATACAGAATTATGTCTTTTAACTTCAAAAAAGCTCCATTCTTCGCCTCATAGCCCGTTGAACTTTCTTCAACGGGCATTTTTAACGTTTGCTGTATCATGCAATCAAGGGTTAACCCCCCATCATCAGACGATGCGTTCCCTGATCAAGAACGGTCCTATCTGAATCTGATGAACAACTAAATAACCAAACCAGCTGAATAGGACAAGCTGGCCAAACCAATAGGAGGAAACTCGCTATGGCAATGGCCAACTATATTCAGGTATCGCACATGTGGAATTTCCTCCGCGTCATCCCAAGGAGGAAAGCCACATGGCAGAGAAAAATTATGATTACAGTAACAAGAAGAGCTACAATGGCGTAGCACCAAAGGAGAATGAGGCATTAGTTCCATTCTTAGCACATGAAATTTTAAAGAATTACCATCAGGATGTAAGGGACGGTTTTCGCAAACGCATTGACGGAATCGTCGAGGACAACTTCGAGACCTGGAATATCCGTGGCAGAAAGATTCTGGTAGGATTCACTACAATCCCGAAGGATGAAGTTGAATCTTACATGAAGCAATTCTGGAAAGAGAAGGATGACTATCTTGAATCCACTCGTAAAAAGAGATGCTTGATTCTTAACAACAAAGGAGAATACATTCGCTGCCCTAAGTGCAATAAGTGCGAAGGATGCAAACTTCCTGAAAAGGGCCAGTATCTCTCTCGTTATATTTCATTGAATAAATTTATGGATGATAATAGCGACGATGATACAAATAGCAGCGGTTGGGAACCAGCTGATGATACTAACACGGAAAACTCAGTTCTCAGTCTGATGATGATTGACGACCTCATCAACGAAGTATCCATTAAGTACCCAGAAGCAAAAGCTATCTTTTCACTTCTGATGGAAGATCCACAAATCAGCAACGCTCTGAAACAGGTCGATTTGAAGAAGGGAAAGAGCCAAGCATATGATTACGTAAAGAAGATGCAGTCATACGCAAAAGAGCTCTACAATAAGAATTATCGTTAATAACGTGCAGCGGTCGGAAACTTCTCCAGCCGCTGTTTTTCTCACTTTTCTTATCGTTATAAGGTGAACCCCAGGGTTCATTTTTCCTTGTTATCTATCCCCTAGTGTCAACCCTGCATTATGGACCAATTCCCACAAAGCCATTTTCAAGCATAAAAAGAAAGGCTTTCCAGCAGCCAATCGTACTCATTAACGATAGCTCTCTGTAAAGCCTTTTATTTACTACATATTTTTTACTTCTTAGAGTTCACCTTTGACATCAAAACTACCGTCTCCACATGCACGGTATTCGGAAACATATCCACGCACTGCACCTTATCCACGACATACCCCCGCGCCAGCAGCACCTCCAGATCCCGCGCCAGACTCGTCGGCTTACACGAAATATAAATCATATGATCCACACCATAATTGATAATCTTTTCCAGCGCCTTCGGATGAATACCATCCCTTGGCGGATCAAGCACAATATAATCCGGCCGTTCCTCAATCGTATCGAGCACCTTTAAGACGTCACCCGCCAAAAATTCACAGTTGTACAGATGATTGAGTGCCGCATTCTCTTTTGCCGCCTCTACCGCTTCCTCGATGATCTCCACGCCCACAACTTTTTTGCAGACCGGAGCGAGCATCTGTGCGATCGTACCGGTACCGCTGTACAGATCATAAACGGTCTTGTCTGCCAGCATGTCCGGATTATCCCCGAGGATAAATTCGCGGGCTGTGGAATAAAGCACTTCTGCTCCGAGAGAGTTTGTCTGGAAAAAAGAAAACGGTGAAATCTGAAAACGCAGTCCCAACAGCTCCTCATAAAAATAATCCTGTCCGAAAAGTACTTCCGTTCCTTCGTTTTTTACGACATCCGCCACGCTGTCATTTTTTGTGTGAAGTACTCCTTTTAAGGTTCCTTCCAGGGAAAGTGCCAGAAGTACATCTTTCCATCCGGCTAAAAGCTGCTTTTCTTTTTCTTCGTTTACCGTTCCGGCATGTGGACATCTGCCCTGCTTTTCCAGCAATGCAACCTCTATCTTTGCACGCTCGTCCGGCTCCTGCTCCTGTACATTTCTCCAATCCTGCGTCGTAGTGATCAGATCAACTAAAATCTCTCCAGTCTTTACTGCCTTTCGCACAAGAAGATGGCGCAGATACCCGGTATGACGCAGTCTGTGATAGAAGAAGATTTCCTGCTCCCTGAAATAAGCGAGCGTTGCCATGAGAATCGCACGGAAATCGCCATCCACGATCCGGCAGTCCTCTACCGTTACAATGTCGTAAAAACTGCCGCGCTTGTGCATTCCAAGTGCCAGCGGTCCGTCCTTGTATTCATCTCCAAATGAAAATTCCATTTTGTTACGGTAAGCAAGCACACGCGGACTGTGTCTGATTGGCAGAAACTCATAAGCACAGGCATCCCCGATCGCCTGCTCTATCATGCCGCGTACCTGTGTCTCCTTGATCTTTAACTGTTCTTCATAAGGCAGACTCTGATACGTACATCCTCCGCACTGTCCGAAATGCCGGCAGGTATCTGCGGTCTCCCGCGGCGATTTCTTCACGGTTTCCAGAAGCCGTCCTTCCGCTTTTCCTTTTCGTACCTTATTTACTGCAAAGGAAACACGCTGTCCCGGAATGGTATTCTTGACGATGACGCGTTCTCCCTCGTCTGTCATCACAATCCCTTTGTTCGGGAATTCTACGGTTGTTACGTTTCCTTCTGTAATCTGCCCTTTTTTCATTCTTTTACTCCTCATGCATCATTCTGAATCTTATTTTCTTACAGAAAAAGGGACTACACAACTGCAGTCCCTTCTTTCTTCGTTCGGTTTTCTTTTTCTGCGCACCGCTCAAACTGCCTGAAAGTTCTCACGCTTCCGACAATGATTAGTCCTCTGTCTTGTCTGCGGAAGCATCCTTAGACTCTGCAGCCGGCTCATCATCCTCATCCTCGAAGAAGTCATTGTCGAACTCATCTTCAAAATCGTCCTCAAAATCATCCAGATAATCCGGTGTAAAGAAACGATAAATTCCATAGATTGCTGCTGCAACTGCGACAACGATTCCAATCACGGCGAATACAATCACGAATTTGGAAGGTTTCTTCTCCTCTTCTTCCTGTCTCTTCAAAAACTTATTAAGCTTTGCTGCATCCAAAACATCCCCCACTTTGGTAGATGCTAAAATATCTTCTACTTTACTCATGATGGCACTTCTCCTTCCTGCATTTTTAATTACATCCATTATAGCATATCTTTCCCTGTTTTCCTATGAAAAATTTGTGTTTATAAAAAATTTATCATATCTTTTTTAATTTTGCAAAGCTTGCAAACATCTTCTTTGTTCCGACTTTGTCGAAATCTACGGTCACTTCATAGTCCCTGCCCCCGGAAACAATTGCCATGACTTCTCCATCGCCAAATTTGATGTGGCGGACACGATCTCCCACCTGATAGGACAATACTCCACCCGCGGAACCAAAATCACGCTGGTTTTCCACCTTTGTATATACCGGTTTTGTGGCTTTTGAGGAACGGAAGGTCGATCCATATCCCTCTCCCACTTCTTTTCCATATCCGCTTCCACCATAACTCGGCACCGTCCGGAATGCCTTACGCGCCTTCTGAAATGTGGACTGTTCGATGGGTTCTTCCTTTGTCTTTGGCTCATAAATCTTTCCGGAAAGAAGTTCCGGCGGAATTTCCCTGACAAAACGGGATACTTTTCCATACTGTGTCTGCCCCCGCACCATGCGCACACGCGCGGAAGTGATTGTCAGATTTTTCTTTGCACGGGTAATTCCCACATATGCCAGACGCCGTTCTTCCTCGATCTCGGCCTGGGAGTTATCACTCGTAATAGACATATAACTCGGAAACAGTCCGTCCTCAAGTCCTGCCAGATAGACATTCGGAAATTCAAGTCCTTTCGCACTATGTAAAGTCATAAGTACCACATAGTCACTGTTTTCGTCAAAACTGTCAATATCCGCAACCAGAGCGACATTTTCCAGAAAGCCGTTTAAGGTCGGAGCTTCTTCCCCCTCCGCATAATCCACAGCTTTGCTGATCAATTCGTCAATATTTTCGATTCTTGCCTCTGCCTCATCCGTTCCCTCTGCTTCGAGTTCTCTGACATAACCGGTCGTTTCAATAACTTCCTGCAGCAGATCTGCCACGGAAAGCAGCTTTGCCTTTGCTTTCATAGACTGGATAAACAACACAAACGGCCGGATCTTTGCTGCCGCTTTGCCCAGCCCCGGTACCTGTTCTGCCACACAGAGCGCATCATAAAAACTGATCTCCTGCTCCTGGGCATACAATGCCACTTTGTTGATCGATGCCGCACCAATTCCACGTTTTGGGATGTTGATGATACGCCGCACCGCCAGATCATCCTGCCCATTGTCGATGGTCTTTAAATATGCCAGCAGATCCTTCACTTCCTTACGGGCGTAGAAATTTACGCCGCCAAAAATTTTATATGGAATATTTGCTGTAATAAAACGTTCCTCAAAGAGACGGGACTGTGCATTGGTACGATAGAGAATGGCACAGTCTTTATACTGATACTCTCCTTTGCGTACCCGCCGGGCAATATCCCTTGCCACAAAATCCGCTTCCTCTGCCGCCGTATCCAGCTGCTCAAAGGTGATCTTGTCCCCGGCTCCATTGTCCGTCCACAGACGCTTTTCCTTTCGCCCCTGATTGTTGGCAATCACAGCATTGGCTGCATCCAGAATATTTTGCGTGCTCCGGTAATTCTGCTCCAGTTTGATCACTGTGGCATCCGGAAAATGATGTTCAAAATTCAGAATATTGTAGATATTCGCTCCCCGGAACTTATAGATAGACTGATCATCATCACCTACAACACAAAGATTCTGGTATTTTAAAGCCAGCAGACGGATCAGTTCAAACTGTGCGGTATTGGTATCCTGATACTCATCCACCATAATATAGCGGAAACGATCCTGATACGAGGCAAGCACCTCTTTGTCCAGTTTGAACAGTTCCACGGTTTTCATGATCAGATCATCAAAATCCAATGCATTATTCTGCTTTAACGCCTGCTGATATTCCCGGTAAACCTGGGCCTGTTTTCGTTTCACATAATCGCCTGCTGCGCGCGTCTCAAATTCGATCGGATCGATCAGCTCATCTTTTGCGGAGGAAATAGCAGAAAGAAACATTTTCTCTTTGTACATTTTCGTATCGATTTCCAGACGTTTGCAGATATCCTTCATCAGAGTCTTCTGATCATCGGAATCGTAGATGGTAAAATTGGTGCCAAACCCCAGCCTGTCAATATATCTGCGCAAAATACGCACACAGGTGGAATGGAATGTGCACACCCAGATACTTTCCGAACCATATCCCACCATCTGGTCAATACGCTCCCGCATCTCCCCTGCCGCTTTATTGGTAAACGTGATTGCCATGATATTGTAGGGATTAACCCCGCATTCCTCAATCAGATATGCCGTACGATGTGTCAATACTCTGGTTTTTCCGGACCCGGCACCTGCCAGAATCAGAAGCGGTCCGTCGGTTGCCATCACAGCCTGCCGCTGTGGTTCGTTCAGTGCATCTAATAAGCTCATATCGTTTCTCCGTCTCTTTCCATAATTCATTATTCGTGTGTCTCATTATATCATAGATAGTCCGAATAGAACATACATTCTTTTGTTTTTTGAAAAAAGCATGAAAATGCCTTGTCATCTAGTTTTTATTACTATATAATGTGATATGAGGTGAAAATATGGACAACGAAGTAAAAGAATTTCTTGCTGCACTGCAGAAGAAACTGGTTTCAATCGATTACATCAAAACGGAAGACATTCCAAATATCGGTTTATATATGGATCAGGTCACGACCTTTATGGACGAGCAGTTAGAAGCCTGCAAACGCTATGAAGATGATAAAATTCTGACCAAAACAATGATCAACAATTATGCCAAAAACAATCTGCTCCCTGCCCCGGAGAAGAAAAAATATTCCAAGGAGCATGTGCTGACCCTGTTATTCATTTACTATTTTAAGAATCTGCTCAGCATCAACGACATCCAGTCCCTGTTAAATCCCCTGACGGAACATTATTTTGGCAACAAAGCCGGATTTAATATGGAAGATGTCTATAATGAGGTTTTTAATTTAGAGAGCACCGAGTCCGAGAAATTATTAAAAGATCTCGGGAAAAAATATGCACTCTCCCGTGAGACGTTCCGGAAATTTCCGGAAAATGATCAGGAATTTCTGCAGAATTTCAGTTTTATCTGTCTGCTCAGCTACGACGTATACATCAAAAAGATGATTATCGAAAGTGTTATCGACAATATCAACAGTCAAAACAGTAAAACAAATAAAAAAGAGAATTCCAAAAAGGAATCCTCCAAAAAAGACACCGTTTAATCCAAACGGATGATTGTATTTTCAGGCACAGATGCAGATACGCATCCGTGCCTTTTTTCTATTCCTGTTCCGGATGTTTCTGTGACAGACGGCTGAATACCATCTCATATCCGTCATTTCCATAGTTCAGAGAACGATTGACACGGCTGATCGTCGCTGTAGACGCCCCCGTCTTTTCCGCAATATCAAGGTATGTTTTCTGATCCCGCAGCATTCCCGCCACTTCAAATCGCTGTGATAAAGAAAGCAATTCATTGACCGTACACACATCCTCAAAAAATGTATAACATTCCTCTCTGTTCTGCAGACATAAAATTGCATCAAACAGATGATCTACTGCCTCTGTTTTAAGTTTCTTGCTCATTATGCTCCCTCTTTCCTTCCAAAAATCATGTCTGTATTTTATCATATTAAAGTTTTAAAGTAAACAGATTTCTTGCATTACCCCATTGTTATGCTATAATGTTTAGTACAGTTTACCAAACACGAAAACGAATGGAGAATCTATGATATGAAAAAGATCGGTTATTTTTTTTCCGGCTTTCTGCCAATTTTAACAACAACAGCTGCACAGATACTGGCCTCTTTTTTTATGTTCGGAATCGCAGCTCTGTTTCTGTGTCCGGCCTCCCAGAGCACAGGCTTTGATGCCGATACCATCGAAACACTTCTGACCAATACGGAGTTTAATGCATGCATCATGCTGATTTATACCGTAACCTGCATCGTATTCATGGGAATATGGTATTATCGCTCCTGTGGGGGCAATTATCTTCCAAAACCATCCCTCACGTTTCATCCTCTGCAGTTTTTATCCATCATTCTTCTGATTCCCGGCATGCAGTTCTTTTCCGGTTATCTGACTTCTGCGGTATCTCTTCTTTTCCCGAACTGGCTCAGCCAGTACGAAAAACTCATGGAAACCGCAGGCTTAGACTCCGACATCGGACTGTTCATGTTTATCTATGCCGTAATTCTCGGTCCTGTCTGTGAAGAACTGGTTTTCCGCGGCGTCACCATGCGTCTGGTCCGACGGGCACTTCCGTTCTGGGCTGCCAACCTGATGCAGGCGGTTCTCTTCGGAATCTTTCACATGAACTGGATTCAGGGAATTTATGCATTTGTTCTCGGTCTTGTACTGGGATGGATCTGTGAAAAAGGAGGAAGCATCTATTTCTCAATGTTCTTCCACATCCTGTTCAACTTCTGGGGGACCATCATCGGACCGCTACTGAACAATCTCAAAGAAACGGATCTTCTGGGAATTATCATCTTTCTCTTTACGATTGTTTCTCTCGTTTTGGGCTTTTCCTTATTCCGCCTGGGAACGAAATGGCGCGATCAGAAAGCGGCGCGCCTTATGGCTGTCCCTGATCATGATGATCATTTCGAAGCAGCTGAATGATCCGGTACTCATAAAACACGGTGATCACAAGGATGGCGGCAATCACCAGCAGACTGTACGCGTCCTTGAGTTCGATCCCGATCACATCTCCCACACACGGAACCATCAGACCGATGATAAACACCAGTTTTACCAGCCGGATCATCCGGACGGAATATTTACGCACCTTTCCCACACACACCTCTTTCGGAAGCCGGTTTATTTTTTCCGGCTGACAGCTTACCAGGCTGAGTCCCACATAGATCAGAACAACTCCTGCAATGTTACAGATAAATTTATATGGCGCAACTTTATAGGCAATCCCATAATAGATCTGCAGTCCGATATAGACAATTCCAAGGATCATTCCTATCGCCTCCGCAAAAATTGCCGGAACGGTTAAATCTTCTTTTTTCATCTGCTTTTCTCCATTTCATTCTGTAAAATCATATCCTAATTCTAACACCTTTTTGACTTGAATTCCATAGTTCATGTGCTATAATGAAACACAGAGTAACAATATAACAAAGGAGATCTCATGGAAAATCTTATTTTACCAAAACAATACAAATCAGAACTGAATCTTCATGACACACAGCTTGCCATCAAGACAGTCAAAGATTTCTTTCAGGCACTGCTGGCGCAGAGACTGCATCTGACACGTGTTTCTGCTCCTCTTTTTGTAGACCCGGCAACCGGTCTTAATGATAACTTAAACGGTTATGAACGCCCGGTTACTTTCGGTATTAAGGAGCAGGACGATAAAAATGCCGAAGTTGTCCATTCTCTCGCAAAATGGAAACGTTACGCCCTGAAAAAATACGGATTTCAGGTCGGAGAAGGCATCTACACTGATATGAATGCCATCCGCCGCGATGAAAGTACGGACAACATTCATTCTATTTTCGTAGATCAGTGGGACTGGGAAAAAATCATTCATAAAGAAGACCGTAATCTGGACTATTTAAAAGAGACCGTTCGTACCGTATATAAGTGTCTTCGCAAAACAGAACAGTATATGGCCATCCAGTATGATTACATTGATCTGATCCTTCCAAAGGAAATTTTCTTTATCACCTCCCAGGAACTGGAGGATCTGTTCCCGGACAACACACCGAAGGAACGTGAGTATTATATTACCAAGGCAAAAGGTGCTGTATGTATCATGCAGATCGGTGACACCTTAGAGTCTGGCGAACCGCACGACGGACGTGCTCCGGATTACGATGACTGGGCTTTAAATGCAGATATTCTTGTTTATTATCCGGTTCTTGATATTGCACTGGAATTATCTTCGATGGGTATCCGTGTAGACAAAACTGCACTGATTTCCCAGCTTGACAAAGCCGGCTGTCCGGAACGCAAGGATCTGCCATTCCAGAAATCCATCATCGATGGAACACTTCCTTATACCATCGGCGGAGGAATTGGTCAGTCCCGTATCTGTATGTTCTTCCTTCGCAAAGCTCATATCGGCGAAGTGCAGAGTTCTCTCTGGCCGGAAGAAACAATTGCAGCCTGCGAGGAACATGGTATTCAGCTCTTATAATTTATTTTACATAATAAAATAAACAAAGCAAAAAATCAAAGAGGAAAAACGAAAAAAACGTTTTTCCTCTTTTTGTATTATCTCCTCTAAATTACAGCTATAAGGTTTCCTCATCCGCCTCGCACATACGATACCCTACGCCCAGTTCATTTACAATATAATTTTTTTCTCCCGGTCTGGCTCCCAGCTTCTTACGGATATTTACCATATTGACCTGCAGTTTTTTGATGCTGCCCTCATCGTTATACCCCCAGATCTCTTTGATAATGGCTGAATATGTCATAACCTTTCCCGCATGTTCCGACAATGCTGCAATGATATTGTACTCTGTCTGTGTCAGCTTCACTTCTTTTTTATGCAAGAAAACTCTTCTTGCATCGTAATCAATGGTCAGACCGGATGCCTCAAATTTTCCACCCGGAAACATTCCGTTTTGCATGCGATGTGTTGTCATGCGAAGCGTAGAACGTATCCGCGCAAGAAATTCATTGGAGCCAAATGGTTTTGTAACATAATCATTGGCTCCCATATCCAAAGCCTCCACTTTATCTTTTTCATCTGACCTGGCAGAAAGCACAATCACCGGCGTCAGGGAATCTTTCCGTAACCGCTTTAAAAAAGTCATTCCGTCCTGATCCGGAAGTCCCAGATCTAAAACAACGAGATCCGGTCTGTGTGAAGCATACATCATCATTCCGTCTTCGCAGGAATATGCCGATAATGCCTGATATCCGTTTGCCTCCAGAAGTGTAGCCACCAGATTGTTAATATGTTCATCATCCTCAATAATTAAAATCTTATATTTATTTCCGTTCATGCCTGTTCCTTCTCCTCCATATCCAGATAAAACCGGAAAAGTGCACCTCCATTTTTCTTATTTTCTGCCTTGATCTTTCCACCGTGCGCTTTGATAATTGTTGCGCACACTGCCAGTCCTATTCCTGCATTGCTCCGTTTGCAATCGGAAGATACCTCATATGCCTCATGACTCCCGTAAAAAACAGATTTTAATTTTTCTTCCGGAATTCCACATCCATCATCCTGTACTTCAAATACGGCTTTGTCCGCCACAAGAAATACCTTCAGTCCCAGGTGCACCATTCCCTTTGCATGCTGCACCGCGTTTTCTAAAATATTGATCAACACCTGCTGGATCAGGATTGCATCCATGGGAATTACCACAAATTCATCCGGAATATCAATTTCAACCTCCTGATCCGGATATCTTTTATGAAACTTTAAAATCACCGAATCAATCAGCTCATCCAAAACCGTAGGTGTCTTAATGATTTTTACTTTTCCACTGTCAAGTTTTGTGATCGAAAGCAGGTTCTCAACCATCCGGAAAAGCCACTGTGCATCCTGCTGGATGTCCTGCAGCATCTTTGTCCGCTGTTCCTTCGTAAAATCATTATCCGGATCAAGCAGCGCCGAGCTGGAGCCATAGATCGTGGTAAGCGGAGTCCGAAGATCATGGGAAACCGCACGGAATATGTCTGCACGGATTTTTTCTTTTTCTCTCTCTTCTTCGAGAATTTTATTATACTTTATTTTGGTGGTAAACCCACAGGTAATCAAAGCCATCAGTATAATGATCACTGCCGATGCCATATTCTCCGGTATGGAAAAATTAAAGTGAAAAAATGGAAATGTGAAAGCAAAATTCAATTCAAGAACGCTGAGAATTGCAGCTGCCACACCATACAGATACCCCGATGTGATCACAGAAGTCAGAAAGACTCCAAAAATAGATACTGCCGGGATCAGCGCATTTTCCACAGTACTGTTTTGTATCCACAAACAGACCATAAAACACACCAGCTGAATCCCGACGGTAATGGCTATATCTCTTATGATATACAATGTTTTTTTCATCCGAATCTTCTTTCTCCTTATCTCTTGCATCCGTATGTTTCATTATAGCATAATGGCGGTTAAGATTCGAATAAAAAATGTATTTTTCTAAGAAATCGTATTCAGTTCCTCCATCCACAATGTTGCACACGCATCACTCGGCATACGCAGATCTCCTCTCGGAGAAACAGCAACAGATCCGACTTTCGGGCCGTCCGGAAGGCAGGAACGTTTAAACTGCTGCGCAAAAAATCTGCGGCAGAACGTTTTCAGCCATTTTAAAATAAATGCATCTTCATAAGTTCCCGCAAATGCAATTTTTGCCAGACGATAAATTTTTGCAGGGGAAAATCCCTGACGCAACATATAATACAGGAAGAAATCATGCAGTTCATACGGACCTACCAGATCCTCGGTCTTCTGTGAAATTTTTCCGTCTTCCGGCGGCAGAAGCTCCGGAGAAACAGGTGTATCCAATACATCATACAGTGTATCGGAAAGCTGCTTGTCCTCACAGGTATCCGCATAATAACGCACCAGATGCCGGACCAGCGTCTTTGGCACAGAAGCATTCACGGCATACATGGACATATGATCTCCGTTGTACGTTGCCCACCCCAGTGCAAGTTCCGACAGATCTCCGGTTCCGATCACAAGCGCATTCTTTTTGTTCGCAATGTCCATCAGAATCTGCGTGCGTTCCCGCGCCTGGGAATTTTCATATGTCACATCATGCACCGAAGGGTCCTGTCCGATATCCGAAAAATGCACATTTACCGCCTGACAGATATCCACTTCCACAAATTCTGCCCCAAGGCTTTGAATCAGTTTGACAGCATTGTCATATGTGCGGTCGGTTGTCCCGAATCCCGGCATGGTGACGGCCGTAATTCCCTTATGATCCCGCCCGCACAGATCAAAGGCACGCACGGTCACCAGCAGTGCCAGCGTCGAATCCAGTCCTCCGGAAATACCTACCACAGCATTGGCTCCGGTATGTTCCAGACGTTTTTTTAGTCCCATTGCCTGAATCATCAGAATTTCATCACAACGCTTTTCCCTGTTCTGTCTGTCTGTTGGCACAAACGGTGCCGGATCAATAAACCGCGTCAGTTTTGTTTCTTCTATTTTTAAAGAGAACAGAATCTCGGTATGTGTCTGATCCTCAGTGACAAAAGTTGTCATTCTGCGGCGCTGTGCACAGAGACGTTCCACATCAATCTCCGAATACAGGATGCCATGTCCAAAACGCTTGGATTCCGCAAGAATCTGTCCGTTTTCCGCAATGATGTTGTGCCCGGAGAACACCAGATCCTGTGTAGACTCTCCCTCTCCCGCTGACGCATAAATATATGCCGCAAGAAGACGTGCAGACTGGCCACTTACCAGTTCCCTGCGGTAACTGTCTTTGCCGGTCAGTTCATTCGAAGCCGACAAATTCACCAGAACAGACGCCCCCGCCAGTGCATGGGAGATACTCGGCGGATTCGGTGTCCACAGATCCTCACACAGTTCCACACCGATTCTGAGTTTCGGCATCTGCTCACAGACAAAAAGCAGATCCCGGTCCGCAGGAACACAGCTTCCGTCCGGCAGAACCACCTCTGTCGCAAGCTCTGCTCCGGATACGAAATGTCTCGCCTCATAAAATTCATTGTAATTCGGCAGATAACTCTTCGGTACAAGTCCAAGCACTTCTCCATGGGAAAACACTGCCGCCACATTGTATAATTTTCCAAGGATTTCAAAGGGAAGTCCCACGAAAAAAATGGCGTCCAGTGAAGCACTCTCTTTTACTAATTTCATCAGCGCATCCTTTGCGCCCTGCAGCAGACGTTCCTGCAAAAACAGATCCTGACAGGTATAGCCGGTCAGACAAAGTTCCGGAAAAACTACAATCTTTGCTCCCTGCCGGGCACTTTCTTTCATCATATCCAGAATCAGTTCTGCATTGTATTTTGTATCTGCCACTTTAATTTTCGGTGTGACTGCAGCTGCTTTTACAAATCCCTGTCTCACTTTCTCAACTCCTTTAATTCCTCTACGGAAAATTCATATGCCTTATTACAGAACTGGCACTTTACCTCGATGCTCTCCCCATCATTGATGATGTCATCGAGATCTTTTTTGCTGAGCGTCGAAAGTGCGCGGGATACCCGCTCCTTGGAACAGTCACAGACAAATGCTGCCGGAATTTTGTCGGTGATTTCCAAGCCGAAATCTCCGAGAATTTCTTCGAGAATTCCTTCCGGTGTCAGTCCTCGCTCCAGCATCATAGTCACAGAATCGATCTCTGCAATACGCTTTTCCAGTTTTTCAATGATCTCGTCACTCGTAAACGGCATAAGCTGAATAATAAATCCGCCGGCCTGACGCACCGTGTTGTTTTTGTTCATCAGCACGCCCAATCCTACCGCAGACGGAATCTGCTCGGAAGTTGCAAAATAATAGGTTAAATCTTCTGCAATCTCTCCTGTCTGCAGCTGACACTGTCCCACATATGGCTCTTTCAATCCCATATCTTTGATGACGCTCAAAATACCGAGATCCAGCGCGCCCCCTACATTTAAATGTCCGTCTTTGTTTGGCGGAAGTTCCACAATCGGATTATTGACAAATCCCTTGACATGTCCATTGGCATCCGCAGTAACGGTAAGTCCTCTGGCCGGACCGCTGCACTGAATCTGCAGGGTCAGAAGATCCTTTTCCCCTTTTAACATTGTTCCCATCATCGCACCGCCGGACAACAGACGTCCCAGGGCTGCCGTCATGATCGGGGACGTATTGTGATCCTGTCTGGCGGTCTCCACCAGATCCCTCGATGTAATTGCAAATGCCCGGATTGCGGCACCTGCTGCGGTTGCTCTAACAATATAATCTGCCATGTATCATTTCTCCTTTATTCTTTTCTTGTAACAAATGTGATACGCTCACTGTCGGCTTTGACCCCGGCGTCGGTGTAATCATCATACATTCCTTCACAGACCAGTCCCGCCTTCTGCAGAAAATCCACTATCTGTTCCACCTTATAATTTCTCTGATAGTGTGTTTCCGCATATCGGCGGTACAGCTCTCCCGCTTCCGGGATAAACAGTGTCAGGTCATATTCATTGATTCTGGTCTCTTCGTCATAATAATTTTCCCAGATAAAACTTCCTTCCTGCCTGCTCTCCGCAAATGTATGATCTCCAAGAAGCTGTTCGTATTTATAGGCGGTATTCATATCAAAGATAAATACTCCACCGCTTTCCAGACAGGCGGCAACCCGCCGGAATGCATCGGAAAGTTCCTGTGGCTCAAGCACATAATTGACACAGTCACAGGTACAGCAGACTGCCCGCACACATCCATCCAGTTCGAGTGTCTGCATCTCCTGCAGCAGATAAAGAATCGGCGGATCTGTCTGCTTTTCCATGGCTTTCTGCAGCATATCCACAGAAACATCCACACCGGTCATATCATACCCACAGGCTGCCAGTCTCCGGGTCAGTTCTCCGGTTCCGCATCCCAGATCCAGCACCGGTCCGTCTGCAATTCCATGCTTTTTTAATGTCTCACAAATATATGCACACCATTCATCATAGGGCACATTATCCATAAACAGGTCGTAAACCTGCGCAAAACTCGTATACGCGTCCATTCTTTTCCTCCTGCTTTGTATCATAGTTTAGCAAGTTTTTATGGCAAAAGCAAGGTTGATTATTCTTCCCGAAACCTTTATACTGAATGCATAAGTTGAAATACAGAAAGGATTTTCCATGCCTGACAACTACGAACATTATATTTCCAAAAATATTCAGGCCTTCTATCGCAGAAGACTTTTTTCTCCAATGATATATCTGGTTTTGCTTGCAGTTCTCTGGATCGTATTTCCACTGGGTGCCATGCTGCGGCCTGCACAGCTTTCCGGCAATACCAAAATTGCGGATGCATACAAGGACCATCACCGTTATGTGCGCATGACCTTCACGGATCTGAAATTCAGCGGATATACCTGTGAAACCTATGGCCAGACCCGCGGATATTATTATTACACCACACAGAAAAATAATTGCAGCATCATTCTCCTTACCCCGCATACATGTGAGGAAGGACTCCCTACGATCGACCGTCTGACCGTCACCGGCCGGATCGTCAAAGGAAAAGAATCTTATCTGGCACTTTTGTCCCAGCTTTCCTCTGACCTGAACTGGACCGAAACCGGTATCCGCAATCAGCTGTCTTCGTATTATTTCAGTGAGCCTGACTATCATTTAACCACGACGCGCATTTTATTCTTCGCGTATTTCGGTTCTATGATTTATACCGTCCTGTATCTTCTGATCTGTATGGTCTATATCCGGTTCCCGGTGCTTTCCCCACCGTGCCAGAACCTGATCGTCTTCGGACATCCGGGTCAGATTCTCGCCGAGGCCGAGGAAGAACTTGCAACACTTCCACAGCTGGCAACGGAGGATATGTTTATTACCGAACATTATTTTATCATGACATCACCATATGGAAATGCCATTGTACCTATTCAGGAGATTCTGTGGATCTATAAACATTCGACGCTCCACAAAATGCTCTGGTATCATTTCAGCATCTCTTATACCATGCATATTACTGCAAACAAACATATGTATGTAAACTGTCCGAAAAATACCAAATCCGATATTGACGGTATTATGGATTACCTGGCAGAAGCCAATCACAACATTCTGGTAGGTTTCAATGAAGAAAACCGCCTGAAAGTCCAGGCGGTTCAGGGAAAACCTTTCCATATTGAAAAATTTTATGCGTTATTGCGCCGCCGCGTCTAAAACATACAGGCTTTGCTTCCGATTTCATAATCCAGATTTTCATAGGCTTCCCTTACCACGGGAAGCCTTTCTTTTTCTTCCGGCGGTAATTCATGTTCAGAAAGTATCTTTATATTCTCCTCAATCTGTGCAATATCATAGGTATCAAATCCATACTTTAACCTTTTCCAGCACAGCCGGCGCTGCTCTCCATCCATCATAGGAAGTTTTCCCTGCCGAAGTATGTGACCGCTCTCCTGTGAATCTTTTGTCTCCTGTTTTACTTCTTTCACCGTCCCCTGCAGCTGCTCTAAAAAAGTATGCAGATTCCGGTTTATAAAGGCACGGTTTTCGGTCTTTGCCGCCATCTCCATAATTTCTGCCTGCTGGGCAATCTCCTCTTTTCCGATCTGGCGGCTGATGCCTTTGATTCCATGAACTTTTGTCTGAAACATATGCAGATCCCTCTGGACATATTCCGGAAGTTTCGGAAGTAAACTCTCCACCTCTTTCCAATAAGATTCCAGCGTGCGGATATCCGCAGCGTTCCTCTGTCCTGTAGCTTTCGCCTTCTTTGACGCATCGACCGGATTCGGAAGTTCCCTGTATCTTACCGGAATTCCGGTTTCTAAAACCTGCCTCATCCGCTGCAGCCGGATCGGTTTCGGCATAAAATCGGTAAATCCATGCCGGATGGAACGGCTTCTGACTTCATCAGAAATATCCGCTGTCATAAGAACAAGCGGTGCATGACTGTATCTTTGTATCTGATCCGCCGTCTCAAATCCGGACATTCCCGGCATCATCTGATCCAGAATGATCATCTGGTATTCCCGTTCTTTTACCATCTGTACAGCTTCTTCTCCTGACACCGCCAGATCCAGTATAAACTTCCATGGAGCCGCAAGTTCCTGAAAAATCACCCTGTTTGCTTCCATATCATCCACCAGAAGGACACGTGCCCGCGGATAAATCCAGTTCGGCTGTATTTCTTCGACTTGCGGATCATTCTGTTCTTTTAATATTTCCCGTCCGATGTTTCCCGGCTCTGATATCTCAGTCGGAACCTGTTTCTGATAAAACCCAAAAGATACGCGTGTCCCTTTTCCCGGATCACTCTCTGCTCTTACCCAGCCATGCATCATTTCCACGAGCTGCCTGACAATTGACAGACCCAGGCCAAAGCCCTCTACCCCCATATCCTCGGAAAACGAGACATATTCCGCAAATACCTGTGCAAGTTTTTCCTTTGTCATTCCCACACCGGTATCTTCCACACAGCCGTCAAACCATACCTGTCCTTCTTCCATCTTACAGTGGAGTGACAGCGTGATCGTTCCCTGTTCCGTAAACTTGCAGGCATTCGATAAAATATTCTGAAAAATCTGTGCCACACGTAAATAGTCCCCACTTACCTGCTCCGGAAACCGGTCCAGAAACCTCACGGTAAATACGATATCTTTTTCCCGGATATTCAGCAGACAAAGACGGGCCTGTTCCTCGATCATTTCATAAAAATTGTATGTTTTGTCTTTGAGCGTCAACATTCCTGCTTCCAGCTTCGAATATGCAAGGATCGTATCCACCTGTTCAAGCAGATTATTTCCCGCGACACGGATATATTCAAGAATGTTTTTGCTCTCATCCGGAAGATTCTGCCTTTTTAAAATATCCGAACCTCCGATAATCGCATGCAGCGGACTGCGCAGATCATGACTGACCGATGCCAGAAAACGGCTTTTTAAAAATGACTGTTCTTCTGCTTTCTTTTTCAGATCCTCCATCAGAACCGTTTCCTTCTTTTGCTGTGTGATGTCGAGCAGGGTAAGAATATATCCTCTCACCACATTTTCACTGCAGACCGGATGCAACTGACACCTGCGATAACTTTCTTTCCACTGAACCACATAATCCTGATCCGGGTCTTTACTCCAACGCATCATTTTGGTATAAAAAGGGTACTCCTGCGGATCGTCCGTCAGTTCCCCCACAATTTCCGGAAACCATCGTCTGGCACTGGCATTGGCATCCCGGTAACGCATTCTGTTGTCAAACAAAAACGTAGGAATATCACTGATATTATAAAAGTTTTCCCGGATAATGTTCGTCACATTGGATAACCTGCCCGTCATCATCAGATAAAAGACAATCAGACAGGAAATTTCAAAAGCTCCCGGCACCAGAAATTCTTCCGCTTTCGGCGTAACCGCGCGAAACAACATTGCAACTCCCGGAAGTGCCATGCCAAGATACAACATATCATTTACATGTCCCTCCCAGACAGAAACCTCGCTTTTCACTCTCACATAAGTAGCCAGCCCCAGAAGAATTCCCGTATAACAAAGCAGCGCAATCCGAAACGCATCCTGATACGTCTCGTGCTGCGCAGCACGTATAATCAACATGGAATTAAACAGCACCAGACTGCAGAACAAAATCACTTCCGTCCTGAGTTTCAGCTGGAATTTCATAAAATCACCCACATAATGAATCATAAGATACAGCATGTGAATGGCCAGTAAATCTGTCAGTATACGAAGTGTCTTTGCCTCTCCCGTAACATAATAGGTAATGCGATAAAAACTGTTCAATGCAATCAGCCCTAAAACCAACGGCAGCAGCCGGTGTTCCCTTGCGTGAAACCCGCTGCTGACATAACTTTGTAATACAAACAGTGTAAAAAAAAGACAGATCAGATGGAAAACCAGTCCCATATCCGTTTTACCTCCAACCACTAAATATCCGCTCTACTTCGGATTTGATATAAATGGCTTTATATGGCCGCACAATATATCCTGCCGCATGCAGTCTCCGACAGGTCATTACCGTATGCGCATCACACATGGCCGTGACAAACAGAACCGGTATCCTTCCCCCTGTGAGCTTGTTTGCTCTCATGGTAGTCTCGATTCCGTTCATTTCCGGCATATCAACATCCATAATGATCAGATCCGGAAACTCATTGTGTTCCAGATAATGCAATGCCTGTTTTCCGCATTTACAGAGAATGACGGTATACTCATCCTCGAGAATTCCACGCATGGCATCCAGATTGGTCTTCATATCATCTACGATCATGATTTTTTTTCTGGCAGTTTCCTGAACCATCTTCTTTCTTTCCGGCTCTTCCGAATCTGGAGAAACCGTATCAAGATATTCCGGTGGAAGAATCGTAACATTTAAGTTTTTATTTTCCATCAGATCCAGTTTGGTCCCATCCGGCATATTCAGAATCGGTCGCAGATTATGCGGTCCTTTGTTTTCATAGATCAGGCCCTTACGTCCATCCGACAGATTTACCTCCGTCCCTCTCGGAAACAGCGGAACCCGCTCCATAAACACTTCCACAACATTTTTGTCAAACATGATGCCACAGGCTCCCATGAGATACTCTACCGCCTCATAAGGGGAATATGGTTTCTTATACGGACGTCTTGATGTCAGCGCATCATACACATCCGCCACATGTACAATTCTTACGGAGAGTGACTGTTCATCTCCCATCAGCCCCTGTGGGTATCCGCTTCCATCTACATTTTCATGATGAAGAAGTACCGTCTGCTTGATATGCGCCGAAATATTCCAGCGCTTCGAAAGCAGCTGGTACGAACGGGTCGAATGGGTCTTCATCAGCTGGTATTCATCCGGTGTCAGCCTGCCCGGTTTGTTTAGTATTTCCTTTGGAATGGCAAGCTTTCCCAGATCATGCAAAAGAGCCGCTGTAACCAGATAATTCAGATCGCGTTCACTCATTCCCATCCCCATACCGATCACACAGCAGAGCACAGCAACATTCACCGAATGTGCATATGTGTAATCATCGTATGAGCGCAGATCCGTCATATCCAGACACACATTTTCCCTGGACAAAAGATTCTCCACAATCTGTTGTGCAATCTCGGCACAACGGTCAATATCATTCTCCTGCACACATTTAAACCCTTCCTGGCGCAGTTTTTCCGGTATTGTTGCTTCGATGTAGATATCTTTCGACTGTTCATCCTCGATATAGACACCGCTAAATCCGTATTCGTTTAGTTTATTGATATAGGAAGCCGTCAGTTCACAGCCGCTTCCCACCATGGTACGTCCCATGGAATCATATAAATCATACGCAAGACACATTCCCGGTCTGGCATCTTCAATGGAAACAAAACGCATAAAGCCTCCAATTATAACTACAACTTAAATCATAACCAGATAAATTGCTGCAAGTGAAATTACAATCTGAATGATAGCAAAGCGAAATACCACCTGGGCATTGGACCACCCACCCTTTTTTCTTACATGGTCGTGAATCGGTGTGATGGTATTCTTCAGAATATGTATCTTTAAAAACCGAAGCAGTGAAACCTTTACCAGACCAAGACCACCGTCTGCGATAAGTACCGCAGCAACCAGCAGGTACATAAACGGGCTGTGCATCTTCAATACCGCAATGGCAATAAAAATACCCATTGCACGTGATCCGGCATCTCCCATAAGAAGCTTGCTCGGTGTTGCGTTATACCACAGATATCCCAGCAGACATACCGCAAACAGTAAAATACAGTAATTGAAAGAATCATTGACTTTTAAAATATTGTCAAGAACAAACACACTCATCAACGTGATAATGGTCAATGTTCCCGACAATCCATCCACACCATCCGAACAGTTGGTAACATTGATGGAAACCCACACCAGAATAACGGTCAGAATGGCAAATACAACCGGTGGAATCACGATGGTCGTTCCCGTAATGGCAATGGTGATCTCACTGGAATTGTAATGCAGATAGGAAATGGCTACAACGACGGCCACTGCCAGATCCAGAATTCCCTTTAAATACTCTCCCCATGGTTTTTCTGCGGCATCATCAAAGAATCCGGTGAACATTTCGATGACGATCAGCACCAGATAAATGATAATTTCCTTATTCATTTTGCCAAACAACAATGCGGAAACAACAAAAGTCAACACAAAAATAATACCCGCACCTCTTGGTTTTCCTGCGGAAAGAGCTCCATCATGTGCATACTGTCTTCCCATGTCCTTCGGCAGATACCCGTTTAATTTTGCAATTGCAATACAGGTCGCTGCAAAAGCAAATAAAACACCGATAAAAGCAACCAGTGCGTGTTCATATGTTCCTAATAAGTATATCATTTTATCCTCCTTCGGGCTTTCACCCAATTTAATTATATTAGGAGACAGGAAAAAAGTAAAGTTTTTGCTTGCATTTTTATCGAATTGTGTTATTATATACTCACACGCGTCAAAGCGTTAAAGTGTAAAAGATTCAAAGAACCACAAGGAGGAAACAAAAATGGCTCAAAAAGGAGACTTAATGACAGCACGTTCCGATATTCGTGTATTGGACGCAACCATTCGTGACGGAGGACTCGTAAACAACTTTATGTTCTCCGATGACTTTATCAACGCACTCTACCGCACCAATGTAAAGGCCGGCGTTGACTATATGGAGTTTGGTTATAAAGCTTCCAAGGAGCTGTTTGACGTAAATAAATTCGGCAAGTGGAAGTTCTGTGATGAAGAATCCATCCGTGAGATCGTTGGTGACAACAACTCCGATATGAAGATTTCCGTCATGGCAGATGTCGGACGCTGCGATTACAAAAAAGATATCATTGACAAAAAAGACAGTGTAATTGACATGGTTCGTGTGGCAACTTACGTGCACCAGATGCCTGCTGCAATCGAAATGATTGAAGATGCCAAGGCAAAGGGCTACGAGGTAACCTGTAATATCATGGCAATCTCCAATGCCAAAGAATCCGATATTGACCAGGCACTTGAAATGGTCGGTCAAAGCAGCGCCGATGGCATTTATATCGTGGACAGTTACGGTGCTCTTTACCCGGAACAGATCCGTGCGATTGCAGATAAATACACCGAACTTGGAGAAAAATACGGCAAATACATCGGTATGCATGCACACAATAACCAGCAGCTTGCCTTTGCCAACACGATCGAAGCACTCTCCCACGGTGTCAGTCTTTTAGATGCTACCATGATGTCCATGGGACGGGGTGCCGGAAACTGTGCCATGGAACTGCTTCTGAGTTTTCTGAAAAATCCGAAGTACAATGTATTCCCGGTACTCCGGTTCTTAGAAGACTATATGCTGCCGCTCAAAGAAACCGGTGCCGTATGGGGATATGATATTCCGTATCTGCTGACCGGACGTCTGAACCAGCATCCATCTGCTGCCATTGATTTTTGCAAGGACAACCGCAAGGATTACGCAGATTTCTATACCGATCTGTTAGACAAATAAAGCATAATACAAAACAGGCATCCGGGGTTCGCCAGATGCCTGTTTTATTTCTGTTATAAACGTTTAAATCTGTCTGCAAAGTGCATCCACTTTCGCAATTTCTTCCATCATACACATTTCTTTCAGATCCTGTGCATTTCCTTCGGAATGTTCCACTTCCTTTGAGAAAATACGCGCTACGTCAATACGGTCAGACATTGTGAATTTGCCACCGTTTCTGTGAAAACGTGCCGCATCCATATCTCTTACCACAAGGGTTGCCATCACAATCATTTTGGCATAGGATAAAATATCATAATCATATATCGCATTCATCAGATAACGATACACAAAATAAACCAGAAGATGTTCATAGCCAAGTTCCGAATAATCCGATGATCGCATATATTCTGTCAGAAATGCCTCATAGGTATCTTTGTGATACAGCTTTTCGAATTCTTCCTTGGTGTGAACCCATTCCTCATCCAGCTCTTCCATATCGGCAAAAACCGCAAAACGTTCCTCAAAATCTTCATAAGAAAGTGCACGAACCGGCTTCTCTTTTCCCTCAATATTTTTCTGCTCCCACTCCCGAAGTTCATGACCGGCATCTTCGTATCTCCAGTCTGCCAGTACCGACATATCCTCTTTTGCCTGTGCATAATTGATCACGGTCTGTACACGGTCACACCACGCCAGAAACTCTCTCATGCGCTCCGGAATATTATGGGTACGATTCTGCAGAATATTCACCGACTCCTGCTGCACCCATTCCATGAATGCAACATATGCCGGATCGTCCTCACCGTCATCGCAATTTCCGGGCAGCTCTATATCCACCAGCTTTTCCGGTTCTGTCCGCTCAAACAGAATCCGTCCGACTTCCTCGCAGGAAAGACTCAGTGCTTTCTGCTCCACATCTCCGTAAATCAGGGAAAAACGCGGATATTCTGTACACACTTCACACAGAGCCTCTTCCCCAAGTGCTGTATAAAGATCACAGAGATTATGATCATTGAGCATGGCACAGCGTTTCTTCCCTTTCAGCTTAAAACGGTATCCACCGCCATCATCATCCGGATCGGCCTCATACATACTTTCTTTGAGTCTTTTGCCAAATTTGCCTTCCACACTGTTGTAATATGCATAGGAATCCTCATCAATGTCAATTTCCCAGCCTGCACAGCAACTGTCCTTGCAGCGGGATGCAATGCAGGAAAATTTCTCATAATATTCCGGAACCCGTAAAATCACGATGCCTGCCTCTCTTTCTCTTCTTTTTCTGCCATGTACTCTTTCTCCATAGTTTCCCAGTCCGGATCCTGTGTGCCTTTAAAGTGATTATAGGCTATATAGCCAATGCACCAGATCAATCCTGCCATCGTTGTTGAAAAAAGTATTTTGACAACACATACCGCAAGCAGTGTGACATTCAGGTCCCCTGCCAGAAAAGAAACTGCCAGAGTATGAAGCGGAAGCACAAGCATCTTCCACAACCCGTAATATGCTGCTGCAATCACACCGATTGTATAACAGACAAATCCCAACAATGCATTAATATGCTTTTTCATATGTATCCATCCTCGTTTTCATAACTATTCCATCAACTTAACTATTTTGCCACTTTCCATGGTTTTTTTCAAGTCAAGAATGCGCTGATTGACCGATCCCCGGAACTTGAGCGTAATATCCTTCTGTTCCTCAATAAATGGACCGTCCACAAGTACATCGATCAGGGAAAGCAGGTCATCCGTGTCTTTCGTATGTTTTCTGCCTCCCAAAATCAGGTCTTTATCATATATATATCCGGTAAATGCCCAGACATTCTTATCCGGATACAAACTTTTTACTTTTTTCATAAAAGGAAGAAGAGCCTCCTGATTTTCTTCCTCAAACGGCTCTCCTCCCAACAGGGTCATTCCCTCTATATACTCCGGTTTCAGTGAATCAAGCACCTTTTGCTGTACCTGCTCATCGAAACATTCTCCATAGGTAAAATCCCATGTCTGTGGCTGAAAACAGCCCTTACATGCATTGCGGCATCCGGATACAAACAGTACCGTCCGACAGCCGAGACCGTTTGCGATGTCACAATACTTAATTCCAGCATAATTCATAATTTACTCTTTCTTTTTATTCAGGAAACGGATGCAGCCTGCTGCTGCCAGTAAAAAAACAATTACTGCTGCTCCAAATACCATCCGCAGATCAACCGCACCTGTCTTTGGTGTTGCATCTGTCCGGTTTCCGTTTTTTGATGTATTTCCACTGTTATTCTTTTTGTTCGATGAAGTTTTGTGTGTATTCCCGCTGCTGCTCTGGGAATCCTGCGTATCGTCTGTATCATCGTACGAATCGGTATCGTCCGTATCGTCTATATCATCTGTATACTCTGTGTCATCCTGACTGTCCGACTGACTCTGGGAAGTGCTCTGGGACTGTGACTGGCTCTGTGTCTGTCCTGCAGAAGCATCCACAACCGTTGTAACCGTAACCGGATTGTAACTTGCATCCGTCACTTCACGCACTGTCAGGGTAACTGGCATCGTTGTATATGCATTTTTCGCCTTAAAGGTAACCGTGGCAATGGTTTCATTCTGGGAATAAGTCTTATTTAAAATTGCCGAAAGATTAAGTGCCTGCTGATTATTTTCCGTAACCGGGGAAACCAGCTCAATATTTCCCGAATCCGAAGAAATCGTATTTGCCCATGTGGTTCCTACATATTCCAGATCAGAATCGTCATATGCCAGTCTTGCTGCAAATGTCGAAAGTCCCGGATTATTGCTTCCGACCAGACGCACCGTTACCGTATCTCCGGCTTTTGCATCATTGGTTGTTCCAACCGTCAGATTCATCTGGCTGTTCGCCGCCATAACCGGCTGCGGAACGGCTGCAAAAAGCAACGCCAGCGCACATCCCATCATCAGTATCGTTTTCATCATCCCTAATTTTTTCATCTTCTGCCCTATATCCTTTTTGCTATGACTACGAGTCTCCCATTGTTTACCGTGTATTCACAGGTAGAGAGCATGATTGTGGTATCTCCATAGATAAGATGCTCCCCTGTATCATACACACGGTTCTCTTCCACAAAATCCAGCAGATTCTGAAACTCTTTCCGGTTTTTATAATTCCGAAACCAGTAATAACGGAATCCGGATTCGTCTTTTTCCTTTACATGTGTCTTTACCACCGCAACAATCTGATATTGTCCAGTTTCATAAATCGTATCAAAAGTAATCACCGGATGCTTTTTGTAAAATTTCTTATCCAGATAGGCATCCAGATCTCCAAACTGGCTTCCATCACTTACGTTGTGCCCAAAGATCACAATATTCTGATCCATCGGATCAATGCTGGCATCTGCGGAAACAAACGGGTTTCCCTTATTATCATCTTTTCCTTCAAAATTGTGTTTCAGATAATATTCCCCGCCTGTATGATCCTGCATCACCGGATAATCGATTGGTGTCCCGTCAACTTTGATCCATCCAACCAGATCCGGATACATACTATATAATATATCATATTGGTCTAAGATTGCAAGCTGGTCCGTCTTTTCTGTCTCACGATTTTTCATTTGCTGCTTTTCTTTGCGGATATATTCCAAAACCGCTTCCTTTTTTGCCTCTTTGATCTGAAAATAATTCAATGCAAGTAACAGAACAACCGCCATGGCCAGGAAAGAAAAGGCGATGCGTCTGCATACCTTTTCCACCATCGGCCGATGGCGGTTTCTGCCACTCGGCCCGATGGGTTTTTCTTTCTCTTCCCGGGGTTGTGGATCTTCTACCTCATGGTGTTCATACAAATGGGCATATTGTTTCCGTTTGTTTTCTTCCATGTTTTATAAATGTAATACTCTTTCTTTGATTTCCTGTGTACGTCCCTGATTCCAGAACTGTGTTCCGATATACCCGCACGTACGACGTGCAACACTCATCTTATCCTGATCACGGTTTCCGCAGTTCGGACACTCCCAGACGAGTTTTCCGCTGTCCTTTTCCTCAACAATTTTGATCTCACCGTCATAGCCACATTCCATACAGTAATCACTCTTCGTGTTGAGCTCCGCGTACATAATATTATCGTAAATGTATTTCATGACGGCAATCACGGCATCAATATTATCCTGCATATTTGGTACTTCCACATAGCTGATTGCACCACCCGGAGACAGCTTCTGGAACTGTGACTCAAACTTCAGTTTATCAAAAGCATTGATATTTTCCGTCACATGCACATGATAACTGTTCGTAATATAATTTTTATCTGTTACGCCCTCTATGATACCGAAACGCTTCTGCAGACACTTTGCAAATTTATAGGTGGTGGATTCCAGCGGCGTACCGTACAGACTGAAATCCATATTTTCCTTTTCTTTCCACTCTGCACAGGCATCATTCAGACGCTGCATGACACGCAGTGCAAATGGTGTTCCGGTCTCCGGCTCCGTATGGGAAACACCTGTCATATAACGGGTACACTCACACAATCCCGCATATCCCAAAGAGATGGTGGAATAACCGCCAAATAAAAGTTTGTCGATCGTCTCTCCCTTTTTCAGACGGGCAAGCGCTCCGTTCTGCCACAGAATCGGAGCCACATCACTCGGTGTGCCAAGAAGTCTCTTATGTCTGCACATCAGTGCCCGGTAGCACAGTTTTAGACGCTCATCGAGAATCTTCCAGAATTTTTTCTCATCTTTTCCGGAAGAACATGCCACATCCACCAGATTGATCGTCACAACTCCCTGGTTAAAACGTCCGTAATATTTCGGTTTTCCGGTTTCCGGGTCAATATACGGAGTAAGAAAACTGCGGCATCCCATACATGGATAGCAGTGTCCTTCCCCGTTCTTGTCCACTTTCAGTTCTTTCATCTTCTTTTCGGAAATATAATCCGGAACCATGCGCTTTGCCGTGCACTGTGCAGCCAGGCGTGTCAGATAAAAATACTTGGAATCCTCATGGATATTATCTTCTTCGAGTACATAAATCAGTTTCGGGAAAGCCGGGGTAATAAATACTCCTTTTTCGTTCTTTACTCCCTTGATTCTCTGATGCAGCATCTCCTCAATGATCGCTGCCAGGTCATCTCTGGTCTGTCCCTCCGGCACTTCGTCGAGATACATAAACACCGTGATAAACGGAGCCTGACCGTTTGTGGTCATAAGCGTGATCACCTGATACTGGATCATCTGCACACCACGGTTGATCTCTTCTCTTACACGCATCTCTGCTACTTTATTGATTTTCTCCTCATCCAGATCCAGCCCGATCTTTTCAAACTCTGTCCGGACCTGTATCCGGAATTTTTCACGGCTCACCTGTACGAACGGTGCCAGATGGGACAGTGAAATACTCTGTCCTCCATACTGCGAACTTGCAATCTGCGCAATCGCCTGTGTTGCTATATTGCATGCCGTGGAAAAACTTCTCGGACGGTCAATTCCGGTCTCGCTGATTACAGTACCATTCTGCAGCATGTCCTCTAAGTTCACCAGACAGCAGTTATGCATGTGCTGCGCAAAATAATCTGCATCATGGAAATGAATCAGTCCTTTTTCATGTGCTTCCACAATATCTTCCGGCAACAGGAATCTCTTCGTGATATCCTTGCTGACTTCTCCCGCCATATAATCTCTCTGTACACTGTTTACAGTAGGATTTTTATTGGAATTTTCCTGTTTTACTTCCTCATTGTTACACTCTAAGAGGGACAGAATCTGTTCATCAGTAGAATTGGATTTACGCACAAGCGCTCTCTTATAACGGTATGTAATATAATTACGGGCAACCGTAAATGCATGCTGGTTCATCAGCTGGTTCTCTACCATATCCTGGATTTCCTCCACGCTGGCAGATCGTTTCATGTTTTCACATGCCACTTCCACATTATCGGCAATCTCCTGAATCTGCTCATCGCTGAGTTTTTCATAATCGATTACCGATGCATTCGCTTTCTGTACAGCCGCAACGATCTTATTCGAATCAAAAAATACCTCGACTCCGCTTCTCTTAATAATTTTCATGTTCCATCTTCCTCTCAAAGTCTATCTTTATAAACGATTGTTTACCCAAAATATAAGATATAGAGATTACTCCCTATATCTTGTATATTTTCATTAACAAATACAAGACTACACTACATCTTGTGTTATTGTCAACCCACATTTCTACATCATGTGGAGGCTTACTCCATGGAAATGTAGACGTATCTAGGCGTTTATGCAATATGTGAAAAAATTCCGCGCCATTTTTGTAATAATTTTTACAGTCTGCTGTCCGTGCGCAGCACATCAATGAATTTGCCGGCTTCTGCCCATGCCTTCTTTGATTCTGGAATATTCAGATATGCCATCTGGAACACATGAAACATCCCTTCATAAACAGACAGGCGCACTTTTACCCCCTGCTCCCTTGCCTTTGCCGCTACCGAAACCGAATCACTCAGAAGCATCTCAATCGATCCAACCTGTATGAGCATTGGCGGAAATCCCCGGAAATCTCCAAACAGCGGAGAAATATACGGGTCCATCCGGTCATGTTCCCCCGGATAATCATTCTGGTAAATCAGACTCTCCTTCGTATTTCCAAACAGTGGATCTTTCTCATAATTGGTCTCATAAGACTCCCCGCTGGCCGTCAGATCCGTCCACGGAGACATGGCTATGATTCCTCCCGGTACCGGCATATTATGATCCCGCAGATACATACAGAGTGCCATCGCCAGTCCACCGCCTGCCGAATCTCCGGCAAGGATAATCTGTTCTCCATAATATCCCTTGGAAAGCAGCCAGCGGTATGATGCCAATGCATCTTCAAGTGCTGCCGGATATGGATTCTCCGGGGCCACACGATAATCCGGAGTAAGCACATTGCATCCATGGCTCAGCTCGTTATATAATCCTGCAAACACATAATACGCATTGCGCACAGCTCCCGTATAACCACCGCCGTGTAACTGCAGAATCACGTAATCCGTGTTTGGATTTTCCTTTAACGACAAAAGTTTCATCGTAAAATGATCCATATTGATTCCTGTCAGGTTAAACATTGCCGGTGGAATCCATGGCGGCTCTATCATCCGCTTGCGCAGCTCTCCGCTCTTTATTTTTTTTCCGATTTTCAAATCATTGGTAAAATGTGACAGCATTTCTGCCACCACACGTCCTTTTACACTCGCTTCGCTTTCTATCATATATGAAATCTCCGTTTCAGTTCGGTTCGTGCACGCTGATCACCAAGAATCAGTGTTCCAAGGAATAAAAATACCGATACCCCGAGGGACCCCCATGCCAGATATGGAAAATGAATGATTCTCATCTGCAGCAATACCACCGGCACAATGCTCAGCAATATCGTCAGCAGTTCCGACATCATATAACTCTGCCAGTTTCTCCGGTTTATCAGAATCAGGATAAACAACGCCAGATCAATGGCAATGATTCCCCCCGGAAGCACATAGTCTAACGACCAGCGCCGGTATCCGGTCAGATAATCAATTCCAAGAAGCATTACAATGGCAAGAAGTACCAGACAGACGGTTTTGGCCAGATATCCGGATTTTCCCAGAATTGCCATGCGAAGCACCACATTTCCATATAAAAGAATGATACCAATTACAAGGCTCCATGCCACTTCCCTGTCCACATGAAAATTGATGGCAATCAGCAGACACTCCGCCACAATGGAGATAAACAGTACCAGATTCTCCACAAACCGGAATTTACGCGCCGTTGCAATGGCATCCGGATACCGGCTCTCTCCCGGTATCCCGTCCGACTCCAGCACATGTTTACAGAGCGGACAGCGGTCCGTATCGTCCAATATGACAACATTACATTTTTTGCATTTATTCATAATATACTCCGTTCGTCTCAATCTCCACATCCACACCATCCGCCGCAATCTTGCGGAAAAATGCCTTCTGTACCAGAGCCTCGGAAAAGATGGAACTGAATGTAAATACCAGCGTATCCTGGTAAGAACAGATCGTTCCTTTCAGATACTGCCCTTTTGACATGGCTATAAAAGCCGAAAAACCTTCTATATAGGGCTGGTAAATATCTTTGATCTTGATATTACCGATGTTTGTGATCGTTGTCGTATTTGCCACTGCGGATTTTTCATATACGATACGCATGGCAATATTTTTCAAAAATAACGGCACCGGACGCATAAGCAGGTTCCTCTGATTGGATACACTGTAAGAAAACAGATCCTCTAAATGTTCCTTATTGATCTGGGAGTGCAGGCTGCTTTGTATGCATGCAAGTACTTCCTCAAACGTATAGGACTCTTTCTTTGGACGGAATTCTGCAGATACCATAACAAAAAAGTTTTTTGTCGTATCCGAATCAAAATACGGCCGCAGATTGACCGGCACTGCGATTCGGATCGGTTTTCCTCCCGGCATCCCGTGTAACAGTTCTTTATACACACTCCATACAAAGACTGCAATAAAATATTCATTCAAAGATGCATGATAGCCATGTGCTACCTTTTTCAGCTGTGAGACCGGCATCCGCCCATGCATGACACCAAATTCTCCGGCCGGAAGTTTATCTTCTTTGATCAGATATGCTTTTTCTTTATTAAATCCGCTTGGCTTGCTGCTGCGGTAATTGCGGACAAAGCTGTCCTCCCTGCTGAGAGAGGTATCTCCGCTCAGTTTGTTTCCTTCTTTTTCCGCCAGTTCCGGATGCACCAGACGCAGATACTGATACGTCAGCTCCCGGAGAAAATTAATGCCTCCCATGCCATCGGTCAGTACATGAAACACTTCCAGATTGATTCTTGACTTATAATAGGTCACACGGAACAGATAATTGCGGTTTTTGTTCTGCCGGATAAACCGGCATGGAAACATCGCCTCTTCCGTGACTTTCGGCGCCTTTTTTCCGTTCTCTTCAAAATAATACCAGAATACGCCTGTGCGCATCCGAAGATTAAACCCATCGAATTTCGGCAGGATCATGTCCAGCGCCTGCTGCAGAAATTCCACCTGAACCTCTTCTTTTAAGGTCACACTGATCCGGTACACGTTTGTCATACTCTCCCCCGCAATGGACGGGAAAAGATGTGCTGTATTATCAAGCTTATCCCAGCGCACCTGACGCGGAATCGTCTTGGTTTTTTTCTTGTCTTTCATTGATTAATTACTTCCTTGGTTATTTCAAAAACATGCCGAATCCTGCCACACTGAGCACCATCATAATAATTCCTGCCAGCAGAACCCCGAGCATGACGGCGATAATTGTTGATTTAAAATCCATGTCCAGAATACTGGCCGCCAGTGTTCCTGTCCATGCACCGGTTCCCGGAAGCGGAATTCCTACAAACAGGAGCAGTGCGATAAACAACCCCCGGCCTGCTTTTTCCTGTAATTTCTTTCCGCCCTTTTCTCCCTTCTCCAGACACCAGGAAAAAAACTTTCCAATCACCGGTTTATCCGCTCCCCATACCAGAACTTTCCGTGCAAACAGATAAATCACCGGCACCGGCAGCATATTTCCGATAATTGCCACAATATAAGAAGAAAGTACCGGCAGCTGCAGTCCCTGCGAAATAATAATGGAACCGCGCAGTTCCACCAGTGGTACCATGGAAACAAAAAATACCCACAAGTATTTTGTCAACATAAAAAATCCTCGCTTTATTTATTTAAATATTTTTTCAGAAAATCGATCAGTTTATGCATCTGCTCATCCGTACCGATTGTGATACGCAGATATTCGTTGATCCGTGCCGGCTTGCCAAAATGCCGCACATAAATATCGTTTTTCTTCAGTGCTTCAAACAGTTCCACACCGGAAACATCCGGATGCATGGCAAAAATAAAGTTGCTTTTGGAATCACCAAATACGAACCCGAGTGCCCGAAGCTGCTCTTTGGTCCACTCTCTTGTCTTTATGATTTTCTCTGTCGTCTGCTCAAAATATGCCCGGTCACGGATAGATGCCGTTCCCAACGCAATGGTGATACGATCCATCGTGTATGAATTGAAGGAATACTTCACATCATTTAAATATTTAATCAGTGTCGGATTACTGATGGCAAAGCCAATCCTCGACCCCGCCAGAGAACGTGACTTGGAAAATGTCTGTACCACAATTACATTATCGTATTTATCAATCAGAGGCAGGGCACTCTCTCCTCCAAAGTCAATATATGCCTCATCCACGATCACAATCACATCCGGATTTGCCTGAACGATCTCCTCAATGGCAGATACCGGAAGAAGTTCCCCGGTCGGTGCATTCGGGTTTGGGAATACGATTCCACCATTTTCCCATTTATAATCTGCCGGATTCAGGCGGAATGCATCATCCAGCGGAATCTGTGTATACGGAATGCGAAGCATTTCTGCCCACACGTCATAAAATGAATAGGTAATATCCGGAAACAGAATCGGCTTCTTTGAATTAAAGAAGGTCATAAACAGCATTGCAAGCACATCATCCGATCCGACACCGACAAAGACCTGTGAAGGATCTACCTGATAGAATTGTGCAATCCCATCCACCAGATCTGTCACAACCGGATCCGGATACAGCCGCAGATCATCCGTATGAAAATGTGCCAGTGCTTCCTTTACCCCCGGTGCCGGCGGATATGGATTTTCATTGGTATTTAACTTGATGATCTGTGATTTCTTTGGCTGCTCTCCCGGTGTATAGGGAACAACCTTACGTATATTTTTTTCCCAGTTTTTCAACTTTAATCTCCTTTATATGTACAATATTACAGTCACTTACCACTCTACCGCATTCTTCCTCAAATGTAAAGAATTGACGCGGCAAAAAAAACGCAAAAAAAATGAAATTTCAGCATTTTTTCCTCTTGTAGTTTTACACAATCGTGATAAAATATCCTAGCATTTGCAGTTTTGTTTAAAATATAAAAGGAGTAAATCATTATGGCAAGAAGTACAACAAAAGAATTGACCAGCGGTTCCCCTATGAAACTGATTCTCGGTTTCGCCGTACCGCTTCTGTTCGGTATGCTGTTTCAACAGTTTTACAGTCTCATGGACACCATCATTGTCGGCCGCTATCTCGGCGTGACGGCACTTGCTGCAGTTGGGGCAACCGGAAGTATCAATTTTCTGATCATAGGATTCTGTCAGGGAATCTGCAACGGTTTCGGTCTGCCGGTTGCCCAGCGGTTCGGTGCGCGCGACTATGACGGCGTGCGCAAATATGTCGGTAATTCCGCCATTCTGTCGGTTCTCATCGGCGGTGTTCTCACGGCACTGACCGTCATTTTCTGTCGGCAGATTCTGGTGCTAATGCAGACACCTTCCGATATTATCGACCTGTCCTACAATTATATTGTTGTTATTTTTGCCGGCATACCAGCCACCATCCTTTATAATATACTCTCCTCCTACCTGCGTTCTCTGGGGGATTCCATCACGCCGGTCATTTTTCTGATCGTTGCGGCTGTCTTAAATATCGGACTGGATCTGTTCTTTATCATCTGTCTGCACTGGGGAGTTTTTGGTGCCGCATTTGCTACCGTTTTATCGCAGGCGGTTTCCGGTGTGCTGTGTCTTTTCGTGATCATCCGGAAATTTGACATTCTGCACCTGAAGCGCTCCGACTGGGTACTGGATGCTTCCTATGTAAGAAATCTTCTGATTATGGGACTTCCTATGGGTCTGCAGTATTCCATTACCGCCATCGGAAGCGTCATTCTGCAGACTGCTGTCAACACCTTAGGTTCCGGTGCCGTGGCAGCCATGACGGCCGGCAGCCGTATTTCGATGTTTATGGTGTGCCCATTTGACGCACTCGGTTCTACGATGGCAACTTACGGTGGACAAAACGTGGGTGCCGGAAAATATGATCGTCTGGCAAGCGGTATGAAATCCGCCATCATTCTTGCCGCAGTTTACTCCGCAGCGATCCTTGTTGTCATCATTTCCCTTGCACGTCCACTGATCTATCTGTTTATAGATCCTTCGGACAGTGCCAATATCACACAGGTTGTCGCACAGGCCAGACAATTTCTGATCACCAACACCTGCTTTTATATGCTTCTGTCGCTGGTCAATATTGTTCGTTTTCTTATCCAGGGAATGGGCTTTTCCGGCTTTGCTGTATTTGCCGGTGTATTTGAGATGATTGCCCGCGCATTGATCGGTCTGATCTTTGTACCGATCTTCGGATTTACGGCTGCATGTTTTGCCAGTCCGCTGGCATGGCTGTTTGCGGATTGTTTCCTGCTTCCGGCGTTCTTTCATTGCCGGAAGAAACTTATGCGGGGGCTTGCCAATAAATAACAGGTATAAATGTAAGTTTTCTCGATACGACGGAAGAAGGGGGACATTCTCTTTCTCCAGAAAAATTTGCAAAGCAGCGCCGATTTTGATTTCAGGTTCTTTTTTGAAAAATTTTACTTTAATGCCATTAGCGTTATGTGATGGAACTACGGCGCAGTTGCAAATTTGTTCTTCCGAAAGAAATGTCCCCCTTCTTCCTGTTGATTGGAAAAAAGATAAGTGAAAGAACTATTTTCACAAATTCTGTAAATGGGATCTATTGATAAAAAAATAATGATTAGGGTGACACATTTTCTTATTTTCAATGCCTGAAATAAAGGAATGTCACCTTAAGAAAACTTATATCTGCCAGAGAGCGCAATTAAACAGCCGCAATAAAACGTTCGAACGCCTTACGTCCCTCCGGTGTACATTTATACACGCCGGCATCCTGCAGCACTTCATTGAACACCAGACCGATTTCCTCATGCAGAATATCCATCACATTGTCTTTTGTGATCTTATCATACTTCGGAAGGAAACCTTCTGCCCATTCTGCATGGGAAGCAAGTGTTTCTGTTGCACGTAAGTCTGTACCATTTACCAGTGCATCGGCAAGCTCTGCCATCTCATCTTTCAGGCGGGCAGGCAGTACCGCAAGTCCCATAACCTCGATGAGACCGATGTTCTCTTTTTTGATATGATGCAGTTTTGCATGTGGATGATAGACACCCAGCGGATGCTCCTCGGTCGTGATGTTGTTGCGCAGTACCAGATCCAGTTCAAAATCATCTCCACGTCTGCGTGCAATCGGTGTGATCGTATTGTGTGGCTCTCCGTCTGTCTCGGCATAGATGAATGCATCCTCATCGGTATAGCCTCTCCAGGTTAAGAGAATCTTGTCTGCCAGTTCAATCAGACGCTCCTTGTCCGGTCCGCTGATACGGATGACAGACATCGGCCATTTCACGATTCCTGCTTTCACATCGGAAAATCCCTCAAACTGAAGTTCTTTTTCAATCGGTGCTTTTGCCATGGCAAATGTATAATGTCCACCCTGGAAATGATCATGACTTAAGATGGAACCTCCAACGATCGGCAGGTCTGCATTGGAACCTACAAAATAATGTGGAAACTGTGTCACAAAATCCAGAAGTTTTCCAAACGTTGCACGCTCGATTTTCATTGGCGTATGCTTGGAATTGAACACGATGCAGTGCTCATTGTAATATACATATGGAGAATACTGGAAAAACCAGTCACTGTTGTTAATCGTCAGTGGAATGATGCGGTGGTTCTGGCGTGCCGGATGGTTGACACGTCCTGCATATCCCTCATTTTCCTTACAGAGCTGGCACTTCGGATACGCGCTCTGCTTTGCATTTTTTGCTGCCGCAATGGCTTTTGGATCTTTCTCCGGTTTGGACAGATTGATGGTGATATCCAGTGTTCCAAACTCGGTGTCGGTTGTCCACTTGCGGTCTTTTTTGATACGCTGTCTTCTGATATAATTGCTGTCACAGCTTAATTTGTAAAAATAATCCGTTGCGGCAAGCGGTGAGGTATGCTCATACAGATCACGAAACGTCTTGCGGACACTGCTTGGTTCCGGTACCAGACATCCCATAATTTTTGTATCAAACAAATCTTTGTATACAATACTGTTTTCTGCCATGAGACCATTCTCATATGCATAATCCATCATTTCTGCAAGGATTCCCTCAAGTTTTCCTTCTGCCTCTTCCTGTGTCCATGCCGGAAGCTTTTCCACCTTTTCAAATACCGCATCCTCGATTTCGTCTACCTGAAAAAGCTCCAGCAGGCGGTTAATGGTATATACTTTGTCCTCCGGATCTACCAGTCCGGTGCTCAGACCATATTTTACTAACTCTAAAATGTTCTCCTGAATCATCTCGTACTCCTTTTTATAAAGCCTGTCGGCAAATGCGGTTCCAATCAGCTCCGCACACATTTACCCTATGTAATACGTTCTTAAATCAGACGGCTTGGGCCATCTCCGATGGAAACCACATAAAATTCCGGTGTCTTTCCGACTTTTTCCTCATATGCCTTTGTCAGCTTCTCCTTGAATTCGTCCACGGATGCATCCTTTACGATACTGACTGTGCATCCACCGAATCCGCCTCCGGTGATACGGGAACCGATCACACCAGGAATCTTCCATGCTTCATCCACAAGTACATCCACTTCCGGACAGGAGGTCTCATAATCGTCACGCAGGGAAACATGGGAAGCATTCATAAGTTTTCCGAATGTTTCAATATCGTTTTCCTTTAAAGCCTTGACTGCTGCGATTGTACGCTGATTCTCGTAAACCGCATGTTTGCCTCTCTTTCTGGCAACTTCATCCTTAATGGCTCCCTTGTACTGCTCAAACTGCTCATCCGTCAGATCTCCAAGCGTTTTGATATCCACAACGGTCTGCAGATCCTTCAGTGCCTGTGCACTCTCATTTCTGCGGTCATTGTATGCGGAAGTAACCAGGCTGTGTTTTACCATACTGTTGGTGACGACAATTTTTGCCCCGTCAAGTACGATTGGTGCATATTCAAAAGAAAGATCCGAAGTATCAAGGAAAATTGCATTGTCCTTTTTTCCCATGGCAGATGCAAACTGATCCATAATTCCACAGTTGCAGCCATTGTAATTGTTCTCGGAATACTGTCCGATCAGAGCCAGATCCTGATTGGTCACATCAAAACCATACAGATCCTTTAACATATATCCGGTAACCACTTCTAAGGATGCGGAAGAAGAAAGTCCGGAACCGTTTGGAATATTTCCGAATAATGCAATATCCAGACCGGTTTCCAGTTTCATGCCGCGTCCTTCAAATGCCCACATAACACCCATCGGATAGTTGGTCCACAATCCATCCGGGTCCGGAGTAAATGCATCCAGAGAACTTTCGATTACTCCTAGTTCATCGAAGTTCATGGAATAAAAACACAGTTTCCGGTCGGTTCTCTTTCTCGCTGCCATGTAGGTTCCAATGGTAAGTGCACATGGAAATACGTGTCCGCCATTGTAATCGGTATGCTCACCGATCAGATTCACACGTCCCGGTGCAAAATATACTCTGATGTCCCCCTCATCGCCAAAGATTTCTTTAAACTTTGCTAATACATCATTCTGAATCATTGTTCTCTCCCTTTCTACATGTTTATCCGCTGCTTGGTGCAACGGTTCGTTTTCTTGATAATTCCATTATACATGAAGGGGAATTCTTTGCAATATGCTTTGCGCAACTTGCAACATTCCCATTCCTTCATGCAACATTTTTACATATCTTATTTTCTAAAATCACGAATCACTTCCAGTGCCGGAAGGACATTTCCATCGTAGTCAAACAATGCCTGATTTGCCCACTCATTGCCACATGGTCCCGGATCATTCATATACTTTAAGGATGCCGGCGTTGCCCAGCCGCTTCCGTGTACCGGAATCCATGCAGGCTCCCACCAGAAAAATCCCAGTCCTTTGTTGTCACGCACATGTGCCACGCGGTTTAAGAAGTCCTTCGTAAAATCTGCCTGTCCCTGTACCGTCATCGGATACTCGATCTTTGCCACAAGTTCCGGCTTTGTCGCATATCCCTTTCGCTCACTGTCCTTTAGTTTCTCATACTGCTTGTAATCTTCCATGGTATATCCCATAGAAACCTCTGCCACGATCAGTTCCTTCCCGTAACGGGCTGCCATATCGTTCATGTTGTCTTCAAGCATCTGCAGGGTGCCATGCCAGAACGGGTAATAGGAAAGTCCGATATAATCAAAATCTTCCCCACGCTCCATATAATGATCGAACCAGTCGCGGTACATCTCATTGTTTCCACCGTTGTCGAGATGAATCATCAGCGGGATCTCCGGCTTAACGGCACGGCATGCCCGGATACCGGAACTGATAAATCTTGCAATATTGTCATAATTCGGCTTTAATCCCTCCGGCCAGAGCAGTCCGTTGGTCACTTCGTTGCCCACCTGGATCATTGTCACATTGACACCGGCTTCCAGTACTTTGCGCAGAGAATCCCCGGTAAACTCATAAACTGCCTGTTCCAGCTGGTCCGCGTCAAAATCTTTCCATGCCTTTGGCTTAATCTGTTTTCCCGGATCTGCCCAGAAATCACTGTAATGAAAATTTAATAATACGCCGAATCCCGCATCGGATACTTTCTTTCCGATGGCAATTGTCTCTGCCAGATCATTGCATCCGGCACCGTACGGTTCACCGGTTTCGGAATACGGGTCATTCCACAGACGCAGACGGATTGTGTCCACATCATAATCTTTCATGATGTCTAAAATATCCCGCTCTTTTCCATGGTCATAATATTTTGCCCCACAGCGCTCTAACTCAAGCAATGTGGAAAGGTCCATTCCTTTAATAAATCTGCTCATCTTTTCTCCTTTTCTTCGAAAACGTTTACCATCCCTTTAATGCGTTAATATGAAAGTTCTGTAATTTCCGCTCATACCGCTGTGGATTGATCTTCCACTGGTATGGCGACGTATTAAAAAATTTTTTAAAATTCCGGTTAAAGGTGGAAGTTGTGGAAAATCCTGCCTTTCTGGCAACCTCATCCATCGAATCATTGCCATGCTTCATCTGTTCACACGCGTATTGTACACGCACCAGATTCACATATTCCATCGGCAGCATATGCACATATTCTTCAAACACTTTCCGGAAAGATGTCTCACTCATCCCACAGACCTGCGCAAGGGTGCACACTTTTACCTCTTCCTGATAATGGTCATTGACAAACGTGAGTGCATCTGCGATCTGCCGCATTGTTCCGCTTCCTGCCGCCTCAAGTCTCGTCTGTGTCTGTACTTCATTCAGACGAAACATCTCATACACCAGCGCATGCAGATAACTTGTGATCACCTGACGATAATACGGACTCTGCTTTTTTTCTTCCCGGATGATGGCATTGACGATCTCTGCAATCTCCGGACACTCGCTCCCATGCAGCAAATGTGCCGATCTGCGTACCAGTTCAATAGCCTCATTTTTTTGTGCAATCCGGTCACCATACAGTTCCTCTATGACATGATTGACATCCACATATAAAAATTCCCAGGAATTTCTGGTCATTCCATTACTGATCGTTGTATGCGGAATATTCGGTGGAATCAGGGTAACAGAATTCGTCCGGTAGGTATACGTGTGTTCATTTATAATAAGCTCCCCTTCCCCTTTTCTGCAAATTCCAATCTCCATAAGGTTATGGAAATGCAGATAAAAATTGTCATGTCCGTATACCCGGTTCCACTCCTCTCCCAACAAAGCAAGTACCGGTTCTCCCTGTGGAATTTCATAAAAACGCAGTTCCACGGTTTCTTTTTGTTTTCGTCCCATAGGCATATTATACTCCCTGAAAGTTATACCCTGATATTAAAAACGTGCGGCAGCTGCCGCACGTTCTTTTTAGTCGAAATCAAACTTGTCGAATCTCTTATGCATTGCCCCATAACGGAATCGAACCATCTCATTTTTCGCTAAAACGTCTTCCTCCGTACCTCTGTACTGGCAGCGGATACAACTGTAAATCTTTGTATCTTTATTGTAAAACATATCGATGTCGAGGTCTCTCATAAAGCAGGACGGACATCTGTAATTTAATTTGCCTTTTCCAAGTTGAGCCATGTTGCAAATACCTCCTTGTCTGTAATAGTCTTCTTATATCCAAGTTTAAACATTGGTGAGAATGCATATCCTTCCTCAATGTATCCTTCTGCGTCTGTAGAAGAAGCAGTCAGGGAAACTTTGGTGTCGATTGGAGGCACTACAGCGCTGACTGCGGTTGCTCCTGCCAGGACTTCACTGCGGCACTTGTATGCATAGTGAATGGTCTTTTCATCTGCACCTTCGCATTTTAATACGACAGATGTCATATCTTCCGGATACTCTGTGGTTCCGTAGCATGCTACCATGTACTCATCAATGGTAACCTCGGCATCAGGATCACTCATCTCGAGAATATTTCTTTCGATCTTGATCTTAGAAGAACCTTCCTCAAAATATTCCTTTGTCTGTAATTTTACTGTCAGTCCGTTAAACTCGATGGTTACCGGGTCCAGTGTCAGGATTCTGGTATTGCCTTCCTGTGAGAAATGTGCATGTGTCGGGCAGAGGCACAGATCTACTTCCTCACCCTTGTAGCAGAGCTTTGCACTTCTGACTGTTCCTTCTCCTGCGTAATGTGTAAAGTATCCGGCACGGTACTTCTCCTGAATCAGGAATGGATAAGAAGCATCCTGTACATGAGGTGTTCCGATACCAACCGGCCAGTTTAATTTTGCAACATATGGACGAAGGTCAACAATCGCACCACCCTGATCCATATTAACACAGGCTCTCATAAACGGATCGCAGTACCAGAACAGCTGCTTGTCAGATCCGTATAAAATATCTCTCCAAAGGGCACATTCCGGCTCTGTATAACGTTTCTCATCGGTAATGCCTTTCTTCTTTCTGTAGTGATCTGCGAACTCGGACATGGTCATATCTACCAGCTTGCCCTCTTTCTTCAAATCTCCGTAATACTTACATCCGTCACTGTATGACTTTAACAGCAGATCATATGGAGCCTCCCAGCGGCCCATCTTGTTCATCCAGCCTGGTCCGACGAACATCATGTTGTAAGCATATCCATTGTTGTATTTTTCCAGATCACGATACTGATCGATCAGGTTATACAGATACGGATACTCCCAGGTCTTTGTATCATAAATCATACCGCGAAGCACGTTCTGTGGATGTGTACCGAAGTTTGATCCGTTTCCGTCATAACATGCAATCAGGTCACGGGAAAGGTGTGGGATAGCTACGATTCCACTGTCCTCTGCCTGATTTGCTGCCGGCGCATGTGTATTCTGCTTGGATGGAATCCATGGTGCCCATGGGCCGCCATCGAAAAGTGTATACCAGGAGTTGTTACAGGTATGATATGCTTTCGGGCCTTCCTCCCAGCAGGTAGCTACCGCACACTTCACAGACGGGTAAGCTTCCTTCACATAATTGATCAGCTCTGCGTCCATATAGTAGGAACCGGTTGACTCCGGGTAAAAGCCGAAACGATCATGGAATTTCTCGAACACATCATTAACGATTGCCTTCTTGTCTTCCATGGAAAACATCCAGATACAGAAATCTTTTGTCTTATATTTCTCACGGAACTCTTCGCAAGGCAGTCCCAAAAGGGAAAGTGCGATTTCGTCTCCATAGACTTCATGATCATGTTTTGCGATCTCAACCGCTTCATCGTTAAACAAAGAAGCATATGTCATCTGAATGGTAACTTTCAGGCCATTCTCATGTGCCAGTCTCTGCTGTGTCTTGAAAATATCGAGAGACTCTGTAAGTAAAGCCTTATCTCCGATATCCTCTTCCTTTCCCTGTCCGGTCACGGTTGCAGAATACTCTGGAACCATCTCCGGGCGATGGATGATGTTTACAATAAATTTGTCCATCTCGTTCTCCCTCCGCTAGATGTATTTTATTTCTGGACTGCGCTTTTGCGCAATCGGTTGTTCTATGGTTCTAGTATAACAAGAGAGTCCCACAGTGTCAATGTATAATTTTGATATATTTCGCTTTCTTTTTTGCACACTTTTCACAATTCCAAGCATATTCTTTTTTATTTGCGCAATCGGTTGTTTCGTGTAATTTTCAATATTTTTCGTATTTTTTAGTATATTTTTCATGCATATAGAACCCACATTTTGCGCAAATTCATTTATTTTTCATCATCCAAACACAAAAACAGCCATTTGGATATTTCCAAATGGCTGTTTTTGTGTTTGGATTTTAGAGTTTATGATCCTGCGAACAGATTCCGCATGTCCGTATCCTGTCCCTTTGAAATTAGTGATGGAATAAACGGATTCCAGTAAAGCTCATAACCATACCATATTTATTACATGTCTCGATCACATTGTCATCACGTACCGATCCGCCCGGCTCTGCCACATACTTTACGCCGCTTTTGTGTGCACGCTCAATATTGTCGCCAAATGGGAAGAATGCATCCGATCCCAGTGCCACATCGGTATTTTTATCCAGCCATGCACGCTTCTCTTCTGCGGTAAATACCGCCGGTTTTACCTTAAAAATCTTCTCCCATGCACCATCTGCAAGGACATCCATATAATCCTCACCCATGTACAGATCAATGGCATTGTCACGGTCCGCACGCTTGATACCGTCAACAAACTGCAGTCCTAAAACCTGTGGAGACTGGCGCAGCCACCAGTTATCTGCCTTCGAACCAGCCAGACGGGTACAATGGATACGGGACTGCTGTCCTGCTCCGATACCGATTGCCTGTCCGCCCTTGACATAACATACAGAGTTAGACTGTGTATACTTTAAAGTGATCATGGAAATTGCCAGATCAATCTTTGCCTGCTCCGGCAGTTCTTTGTTTTCTGTCACGATGTTGTCAAAGAAATCATCTCCGATATGAAGTTCATTTCTTCCCTGCTCGAATGTGATACCAAATACATCCTTATGCTCGATCGGAGCCGGCTCGTATGCCGGATCAATCTCGATTACACAGTAATTGCCCTTCTTTTTCTGCTTTAAAATTTCCAAAGCTTCCTCAGTATATCCCGGAGCAATCACACCATCGGAAACCTCGCGCTTGATGACCTTTGCTGTTGCTGCATCACAGATGTCTGACAGGGAAATAAAATCTCCGAATGAAGACATACGGTCTGCACCTCTGGCACGGATATAAGCATTTGCAAGCGGTGTAAACTCAATATCCATATCATCAACCCAATAAATTTTCTTTTCCACGTCAGACAGTGGAAGTCCTACCGCTGCACCAGCCGGGGAAACATGTTTGAAAGAAGTTGCTGCCGGAAGTCCGGTTGCCTTCTTTAATTCCTTTACCAGCTGCCATCCATTAAAAGCATCCAGAAAATTGATATATCCGGCTCTTCCGCAGAGCACCTTAATCGGCAGATCTTTGCCATCTGCCATATAGATTCTGGCCGGTTTCTGATTTGGGTTACATCCGTATTTTAATTCATATTCCTGCATGATTTTCTCCTTTTTCAACAATCCGCTCTTATTTATTTTTATTTATTCTTGTTTACAATTCTTGACTCATAGTTTCCGGTCTCAATGTCAATAAAACGTACAAACAGGGAAACTTTATTATCCTCATTTAAATTCTCCCATACCATTTTCGTAAACGTATCGATATCTCCATCAATATCAACCCAGGTTGGTTCACCCTCGAAACTTGGCAGTGGATTTCCGTCTCCCATATAAGTATGGATAAAATGTCCCTCTCCGGCAACCGGGTTGCTGTATGCAAACGTGTAACGGTTGCATGCATCCGGATTTCCGTTGTTGCTCTTTAAGATAGACATCGCGTAATTGAACTCCCCCTTATCAATGTGCATGATACCGGAAATACGTGGAGTATAATTTGGTGCGTCCGGCTCAAATTCTCTGGTGCGCAGCGCCTGCTCAAATGTCTGCTGCTTATCCATCAGCTCATAAATCGTATCGGTCTGATCTCCGTTTGTCACAATCGTCTTGTTGCCAAGTACTCGAACCGGTGCGTAAATGATCAGGCTCGGATCTTCCAGCTTTGACGGATCAAATGCCTGTGTACGGATACCTTCGCCATCCTCTACAAATACACGATTACGGCTGTTTGCGCTTCTTCCCATAATAAAATAAGCAGTTACCGCCTTCTTTCCATCCTTAGAACGTCCGATCACAATACCACGTCCCGGATATGTTGTTGCGCCTAATTCTTTACTGAGTGCTACCTTCTGCATTTGTTTCTCCTTTCGCAAATACGCCTAAAATAAATAAAAACCGACACATCCGGGAACCCACATTTCAATCAAATACATATTTCATGTATTTCCCTGCAATGTGCGGTGCCCAGACGGTCGGCCCCTGCGGTGCTTCTCTGAAGCATCGCCTTATCTGCGGTACATCTGTGATGTATCGCCCTATCTGCGGTGCAATCTTTGGATCTGCCACCTTTATATCTCTTGTTATACTCCACGTGGTTCTTCCACTTATCCGTCAGTCATATAACTAAATTTATTTAAGCATGGAAAGTTCCTCTTGTCAAGGGATCTTCTGTTATTTCATCGTTACTATTCACTCACATGTTACTGTTCACAGGTTACCCTGCGAACAGTAACTTCGCAGCCCCATATAAAGTTTTGCTTCGCAAAAGGGGCTGCTCACACCCACATCACGTTCATACGCACCTGAACAGCATGGTGTTCAGGTGCTGGGTGAACAGTAACCTCACATTCAGCTGCATGCCCGTGCATATTCCTGTAATTTTTCTTTTGCAGTCTGCGACAAATGTGTCGGAACCTCTATCTGCACCTGGGCATATTCATCTCCGTGAACTGCCGGATTATTCATGGCTGCTACGCCCTTTCCTTTCAATCGGATTTTTGCCCCAGACTGTGTACCGGGTTTAATCTTACAGACAACATCTCCATACAACGTATGGATCTTTATCTCTCCTCCGAGCACAGCTGTTGTATACGGAATTTTCACCGTCGTATAAACATCCTGGCCTTTTCGCTCGTAACCAGATTTTTCTCCGACTTTGACTTTGATCAGCAGATCTCCGTCCTTTCCATTGTACCCTTTCTGTCCTTTCCCTTTCAGACGCACAGACTGCCCGTTTGCAATGCCTGCCGGAATATGCACTTCAAAGTTCTGGCTCTTTCCGTCACTGGAAGAAAGCGTAAACCTTTTATCACAGCCAAATACCGCTTCTTCAAAGCTGATCGGTACTTCCGTCTCGATATTTTGCCCTCTTTCCTCATGTACTCCGCCAAAACCACTACCAAATTCTCCGGTACTTCCAAATCCGCTTCTTCCGCCAAAACCTCCGGTTCCGTGGAATCCACCTTTTTTTCCAAACAATTTGTCAAGAATATCATCCATATCGGAAGAACCATCAAAATGGAACTCCTGATATCCGCTGCCCGGTCCTCCGGAAGAATACGACTGATAAAATCCTCCATTTCCAAATGGATTCCCGTACTGTGCCTGTTTCATCTTCTCCGGATCAAAACCTGCCTCCAGCGAAATCGGACCGTACTCATCATACAATTTCCGCTTCTTCGGATCTCCCAACACTTCGTAAGCTTCCGTTACTTCCTGAAAAATCTTTTCCGCATTTGGATTTCCTTTATTCATATCCGGATGATATTTTTTGGCAAGTTTTCGATATGCCTTTTTAATCGTTGCTTCGTCTGCATTTTTATCTATTCCCAAAACTTCGTAAAAATCTCTTTTTGCTGCCATAATTATCACCTCACCAATCACAAAAACAGGAACTGCTTTCTAAAATGCACTTCCTGTCATTCCATCTCAGTCAGAGCATTTTCCACTAAGACGTACTTATATCTTTGCTTCAGTTTTGTTATAGCATTGTTTTTAGCACTCGTCAAGCATGTCTGCTAACAATTTTCTTAATTTTTTCTAAATTGGTGATTCACGGCATGGTCTGAGGCTTTTGATTTTTGCAAGAGGAACGGAACACGCAGCAAAACAACGACTTATATACCATAGATTTTTAAATCAACACGTCCATCGACAACTGCAATTCCATCCGCCTGCAATAGCCTTTCCTGCGCACCTTCTCCACCAAACGCAAATTCTCCAGCTAATTCTCCCTTTGCGTTCACCACACGATAACAGGGAATCTTCTCCGGATCCGGATTTTTATGCAATGCATTTCCCACGGCGCGTGCCATCTTTTTATTTCCGGCCATCTCCGCAACCTGTCCATATGTTGCCACTTTTCCGCGCGGAATTTTTTTAACCGCTTCATAAATCCGTCTGGTCGGACTGTCCGTAACCAGATCATAGCTTTCCGCAATCATACGCTGGATTTCCTGCTCCGGAACGGTACCATCCAGAATAATGGTATTCCAATGATCTTTATTCTGATGCCATCCCGGAATGACAGATGCATAGGTACTTCTCCAGAAATCACGCCACTGCGGATCCGCTTTCACATTTAAATTAATGTATCCTTCCCTCTCATAGGTCCATAAAAACGCCTTTTTGCTTCCTTCTACCCTCACAAGCTGCCAGTTATTATCATGAAACGGTGCCTCCTGATAGGTTTTCGGAAAAGACAATGCATATGCCAGCGCCTCTTCCCTTGTTTTCATACACTCCTCCTTACGGTTTTTCCGTCATATATCATATATTTTCTGTATATCTGCATGTCGGAAATCCCGTACATCCCCAAAACTCTCCGAACCTTCCGTTCCTTTTTTTCAGTGGCTGCCCACACACCGGACAATTTTTTATTTCAATATTCCGCCCGGTAGTACCATCCAGCTCCTTTGCCAGCTTTTCAAAAACCTGCTGGTTCATGCGGCAGTCGTTTAATGCACGGTGTGCCCCGGCCGTGGAAATCCCGTAATACTGTGCCAGATCCTCCAGACGATGATGCGAAAGTTCCGGCAGACAGAGCCGTGCCAGTTTCAGTGTGTCAATGTAATCGTTGGTTAGTGTCTGACCGAAATACCGTTCACAATCACGATACAAAAATTTCATATCAAAACGATTGATATTATGTCCTGCCAGCACATCATCTCCGATAAAAGCAAGAAATTGCTGCAATACGGAATCAAACATTGGTGCAAACGCCACCATATCATCCGTGATATGATTTACTGCACTTGCCGCGCTGGGAATCGGTCTGCCCGGATTCACAAGCTGACTGAACTCTTCTGTAACAACGCCGTTTTTTACTTTGACAGCCGAAATTTCAATAACCTCGTCATATTTACTCGAAGTACCGGTTGTCTCAAGATCATAGAGTACATAATCCGGCACATACTGATTAATCATTTTACCTTTTGTATTTCCTAACATCTTTTGTTCCTTTGCCTTTTTAGGATTGTTTCAGGAAAAAACGCAGACTTCCAATCCGAAGTACCGCTCCCTGGGAAGCCGCACTGTTTTCAAAGTTTCTTGCAATTGTTTCCTTTTCCACGCTTAATGTCTTTACAATGTAAAATTCCTTCTTTGCCGCCGTCGGTGCATTGTGCATAAATTGCATCACTTCCTGCAGGTTTCCAGATCCGGCATAATCCTCGCCGAGCACCGTATGGGCATCCTTTTCCTGAAACACATGCGGAATGACCGAATCAATCGCTTTATCGTAATCCGCATTTCCCACATCAATCCGGATGCGCGCCAGACAGCTTCCGTCCCCCGGCTGTTCCACCTGATAATCCAAAAGCTGCAACTGCCCCCACTTCTGATTCACTGCCTCCTGCCATTTTGGAAGGAACTGACCTTTCTGCGCATTCAAAACACTGACAATCATGGAAATTTTTTGTTTATTTGGAAGCTTCATAAGCATACCCAGTCCCGGAATCTTCGGAAGCTTTACCTGATCAATATTTAATTCTGTAATATCTGCTACCAGTCGAAACATTTCTTCTCCTTCATCTTTGGTTATTTTCTATGTTATCATGCTATCACTTTTTTCGTAATTTTTCCACTAAAATAACACTCACAATATTATGCTATAATTTCATTTGGCACCGCCAAACCGACCAAGCGGATTGACTACGGTATCAAATTATTCAAATACCGATCTGCAGGTGTACGGGAATACTGGATTGTGAATCCACTTACTAAAATTGTGAATGTTTTCGATCTGGAAAAAGAAGAATTGTCAGATCAATACCGTTTTGATGATGATATACAGGTATGTATTTATGATAATCTTGTAATCAATATCACAGAATTGTTAAAATAAAAAGGTGCTTATTTAAGCACCTTTCAGACCGTAGACAAAGTGCTCCGAGAAACTTCCGTTTCTCGGAGCATTTTT